>Ga0209544_1002002_pt1 | contig 19824 bp, 16 predicted proteins | sample MesohylPK_FD_187297 | JGI IMG/M metagenome (GOLD analysis project Ga0209544, IMG submission 187297) | Host-associated microbial community of the marine sponge Aplysina aerophoba from Gulf of Piran - sponge mesohyl, lysed by proteinase K... | ecosystem: Host-associated > Porifera > Sponge >...
GCCGGTGACCTCGTAGATCGTCGGGGCGATGTCGATGATGTGGCCGAACTGAGGAAGGATCGCCCCGGGGCACCCCAGGTGGCCGGGCCACGAGACGATCAGCGGGTCGCGCACCCCGCCGCCGTGGGTGTGGTACTTGTACCAGCGCCCGGGAGTGTTGGAGGCCTGCGCCCAGCCGGTGGCGTAGTGGCTGTCGGCGAGGGGGCCGCCGACGTCGTCGAGGGCGCCGAGTGTGCGCTCGAAGTCCTCGGGCATGTCGTTGAAGAACCGGATGGCGCTGTACATCCCCAGGCGGCCGCCCTCCATGGCGGCGCCGTTGTCCGATGTCACGACCACCAGCGTGTCCTCCCAGCGCCCGGTGATGCGAAGGAACTCGAACAGCCGGCCCAGGGCGGCGTCGGTGTGCTCCACGAAGGCGGCGTAGGCCTCGGCGAGGCGCGCCGCCACGCGCTGCTCGGCGGGGTCGAGGGAGTCCCACGGCGGCACGTCGGGATTGGCCGGGGGCAGCTCGGTGGCGGCGGGGATGACGCCGGAGGCCAACTGGCGCTCGTAGCGGCCGCGGCGGATGGCGTCCCAGCCGGCGTCGTAGCGGCCCCGTGCCGCTTCCATGAACTCCGCCGGGGCGTGATGGGGGAAGTGCGCGGCGCCAAGCGGGACATAGCAGAAGAACGGGCTGGTGGGGCGGTGGGCGATGTGGTCGGCGATGTAGCCGATGGCCCGGTCCATCAGATCGTCGGTGAGGTGGTAGCCGTCGGTGGGCAGCGCCGGCGGGTCGACGGCATGGTTGTCCCGGAACAGTTCGGGGTAGTAGTGGTCGGTGGCCCCGTTCATGAACCCGTAGAACTGGTTGAAGCCCCGCCCGAGGGGCCACTCGTCGTACGGGCCGGCACCGGTGACCTGCCGCATCGGCGCCACGTGCCACTTGCCGACGGCGAAGGTGTTGTAGCCGGCGTCGCCCAGCACCTCCGACAGCAGGGCGGCGCGCCGGCTGATGCGGCCCCGGCCGCTGGGCCACCCGGAGTCGATGTTGGACAGCATCCGCATGCCGACGGCGTGATGGTTACGGCCCGTCAGCAGGCAGGCACGCGACGGTGAGCACAGCGTGGTCGTGTGGAAGTTGTTGTACAGGTAGCCGCCGGCCGCCAGGGCGTCGAGGTGCGGGGTGCGCACCTCGGAGCCGTAGCAGCCCAGGTCGGCGAAACCCAGGTCGTCGAACAGCACGATCACCACGTTCGGGCCGCCGGGCACCTGCGGCTGGGGATACCAGGGTTCGCTGTCGCGGTAAGTGCGCCCGAGGCGCCCCGGGAAGGTGCCGGAGGCGTCGCTTTGCGGTGCGGTCATGGGGTGGGCCTCCGTGGCGAGTCGGCGTGCGGTCGAGGGTTCGTGGGACGCCCCGGCGGGCGCCGGCAGGGGCTCAGTAGCTGCCGACCCCGGTGAGATAGCGGCGCAACAAGGTGTTGCCCAGCAGCTTCCAGAGCCGATCGCACACGAAGCCCAATACGCCGAAGCAGAAGATGCCGACGAACATGAAGTCGGTGCGGAAGAACGTGCGGGAGTTCCAGATCAGGAAGCCGATGCCCTCCTGCGCGGCGATGGCCTCGGCGGCGACGATGACCAGGAAGGCGTTGGCCAACGCCAGTCGCATACCCACGAAGATGGACGGGAACGTGGCCGGCAGCGCCACCCGCAAGAACACGTCCCGGCGGCCCGCACCGAGGGTCTGGGCGCTGTTGACCTTGTCGGGATGCACCGAGGAGGCACCGGTGGCGGTCGTGATCAGCACCACGAACAGCGCCGCGTAGGCCACCAGGTTCACCTTGGAGGTCTCGCCGATTCCGAACCACAGGATGAACAGCGACGTGAGCGCCAGGGCCGGGACGAACCGGAAGAAGTGGATGAACGGGTCGAGGGCGGCGCGAGCGAAGCGGGAGACGCCGGCCAGCAGACCGAGCGGGATGGCGATCCCCGATCCCAGTAGCCAGCCCTTGAAGACGCGCTCCAGGCTGACGGCGATCGAATCCCACAACAGTCCCGAGTTCGACAGCTCGCCGGTGCCCCGGGCAACCTTCGCCGGCCCGGGCAGCAACTGCGGGTTGTAGTTCCACGAACCGATCTGCCAGGCCACGATCGTGATCGCCACGGCCAACGCTGAGATCAGCATCGCCCCCCGCTTGCCGCTCAGTCCGGCACGGAGACGGCCCGCGCCCCCCGGATCCGGTGTCGTGCCGGGCGCGGCGCCGGTCGCGGAGTCGGTCAGTTCTGCCACGCCCGGGTCACCTCCTCGACGATCTCGGCCTCCACGGCGCGGGCCACGCCGGCGAACTCGGGGGAGAACTCATCGCGTGGGTAGCCGATGTCGACGGTGTGCAGCGAACGGAAGTCAGAGTGCGGACCGGCCCGCATCACGCCGATGCGCTGACCCAGCAGCACGGCCTCGCGGATGTCGTGGGTGACGTAGACGACCGTTCCCCCCTCGGTCTGCCACAACTCGACGACCTGGCGCTGCAGGATGCGCCGTGTCTGGGCGTCGAGGGCGGCGAAGGGTTCGTCCATCAGGACGACGTCGGGTTTCACGGCCAGGATCCGGGCGATCTGGACGCGCTGTTTCATGCCACCCGAGAGTTCGTGCGGCAGCTTGCCGGCGGCGCTCGTGAGACCCACGAGCTGCAGCCAGTGGTCCACGACGGCGGGATCGAACTCCTGGCCGGTGCGCTTGGCCTGCATCTTGAGCCCGAACGCCACGTTCTGACGCACGGTCAGCCAGTCCATCAGCGGACCGTCGACACTCTGGAACACCATGGCGCGATCGGGTCCGGGTCCGGTGACCGCCACGCCGCCGGCGGTGACCGTGCCCTCGTTCGGCTCCAGGAATCCCGCCACCAGCCGCAGCAGCGTGGACTTGCCGCAGCCGGAGGGGCCGACGATCACGAAGAACTCCCCGGCGGCGATCTGCAGCGACAGGTCCACCACGACGGGCGGGGATTCCTTGCCGCCGTAGCGCAGCTCCACGCCGCTGAAGGCGACGGAGCGACCGCGGGCGCCTTGGCTGCTCCCGGCGGTCGCTCCGTTCATCTTCGTCGCTGCGTGCCCGTTCGCCGGCGCGACCTACTAGAGGTCCACCTTGACCGACCCCGGCACTGCCTCCTCCATGGCGCGGAAGTCGATGAACTCCCGGATGTCGAAGTCGGCGGGCAGCGTGCCCGAGTCGATCAGGAACTGGGCGATGGCGTCGAAGGAGTCCAGCTGCACCTGGGTGAACTCCACCCGGTAGCGCTGGTTCGGCATGATGTTGGCGAACAACTCCTCGTTGCCGGACACGGCGTCGGCCACGATCTTGGCGGCGGCAGCGGTCTCGTCCTGCAGCACGACGTTGGCCTTGTCGTAGGACCGGACGATGCGCTCGATGATCTCCTGGTTCTCGTCGGCCCACTCGGTGCGAGCCACCAGGTAGATGGCGACGGTGTCCAGCACGTTGGAGTCGTTGCCGAGGATCTTCAGATCGGGATCCTCCTCGGCCTCGAGGGTGCCGTTGAGCCACACCCAAGCGGCTTGGATGTCGTTCGTGCGCAAGGCCCCCACCAACTCGAACAGCCCCGGCAGCGGGACCAGTTCGACGTCGTCAAGGCTGATGCCGTTCTGCTGGAGGTGCCGGATGGTCACGAAGTGCTCAGAGGTGCCCTGCACGTAGCCGATCGTCTTGCCCGCGAGATCGGCCGGGCCGTTGATCTCGTTGCGCACCGCCAGGCTGTGGAACCCCGGCAGCGGCGCGGCGATCGCCGCCACCACCCGCATGTTCTCCTCGGCCGCTCCGGCCAGGTTCAGCACGGCGAAGTCCAGAGCCGGGCCAATGTCAGCCTGGCCGGCGATGACCGCCTGGATGGCCTCGATGCCCGTGCCGTACTGCGACATCGTCACGGTGAGGTTCTCCTCGTCGAAGTACCCGCGATCCAGTGACACCCAGGCCTGGGATCCGAGCAGGAACCCGTCGGCGGCGATGCCCACCGAGAGGGTCTCCGGCTCGTCCTCGCCGCACGAGGCGGCCAGCAGAGCCACTACCGCGAGCGCGGCCAGCAGGATGCGCCATGTCTTTCTCGATCTCATGTTGATGTTCCTCTCCTCCACTTACGGCCTGCCGTGCCACGACGCCAGAACCGGCGAATAACGTCCCTCGATCCCCGAGGCGGTCGGCGCCGACCCTAGTCCGCAAGCGGGCGCACAACGGCGGACAGCGGGAAGCCGCCGGGCTGCCGATCCTCCGCCCCTACCTCTCGACAAGTGCCCGGTCGGGGCCGCCGGTGGCCGCCGGCGGATCGTCTGGCGAAATCGATCCGGCGCCGGCCCCCGGCGTCCCCTCCTTCGTGGGTCTTTGGTAAGCGAGGGAAGGGGTCGGCAAGTGCCCGGTTGGTCGCGAGCGTCGCTCGGTGCCCTCGTAGAGTGGCGGTGTGGAATTGCGGGACTGGATCGTCGGGGATCTCCGGTCGCTGCGGGGGAAGCTGGCCGGTGGGGTGCTGGGGTTGATTCCCCCCGAGCGGTTGCGGGAGCGGATCGACGGTGGCGGGATCGCGCCGGTGTACGTGCTGTGGCACCTGGCCCGGCACCAGGACGTGGCCGTGAACGGCGTGCTGCGGGGGGCCGATGCGGTGGTGGACGGCTGGGTGGACCGCCTCGGCATCGGTGAGGACCTGTGGCGCGGCCTGGCCGAGGGCGAGGATGCGGACCTGGTCGATGTGCTGGATCCGGAGGCCGTCGGCGGCTACACGCTGGCTGTCATGGAGCGCACGGCGGATTGGCTCACCAACCACGGCCTGCCGGCGATGGACGGGCGGCCCGACACCGCGGCCGCGCTGGAAGCCATCGGGACACCGGTGGACCGCTTCGACTGGCTGTACTCGATGTGGGATGGCAAGCCCACCTCGTGGTTCCTGCAATGGAGCGCCGTGGGTCACGGCTTCAACCACCTCGGCGAGTTGGTCTCGATCCGCAACCGCATGGGCCTCAGCCCCTTCTAACCGTCGCCCGCCACGCCGCACGGGCCTCAGCCCGTCCTAACCGAGGTGTCGAGCCAACAGGGGGAACCTCAGCCACACCGCACAGGCCTCAGCCCGTCCTAACCGTCGGCCGCCACGACGTCGCCGGTAGCCGGCCGGCTGTGTCGGTGACCGGCGGCGGGCGCTGGGGTTTGTCAGCGCCGGGGTCGGCGGGTGGTGCGAGGGTGAGTTTGCCTCCGGGGTGGCGGGTGACTTCTTCGCCGTTCTGGTGGACGCGGACGTGGTGGCAGCGCCAGCACAGCAGGCAGGTGTTCTCGAGGGTGGTTTCGCCGCCGTGTTTCCAGTGCTTGAGGTGGTGGACCTCGCAGATCTGGTGGTGGGCGCCGCAGCCGATGCAGCCGCCGTCGCGGGCGATGAGTTGTTTGCGCAGCCACGGGGGGACTTTGCGCTGCGAGCGGCCCAGGGCGACGTTGGCGGTGTGTTTGTTGAAGATGCCCGGCAGGATCTTGGCGTCACACGCCACGGCGAGGGTCTCGGCTTCGGTGAGGCGGGTGCCGTCGGTCAAGCGGGTGTTGGCGATCTCGTCGTGGACCAAGTCGTAGTCGGCGAGCACGATCAACTCCACACCGGCCGGCGCGCCGGCGCCGTCGTTGGTGCACACGAGATCTGCGAGCGCGTCGGCGAAGCGCTGGGGTGCCGTCGGGCGGTCCTTGGAGTCCTCGCTGCGGAACAGTTCGTCGGACTTGGCGATGAGCGCGGCCTGCACCCGCGCCCCGGTGAGGGGATCGAACTGGGCGAACAGGTGGAACATGCCATCGGGCTGCTCGCTGATCGAAGCCCGCCGCCGGCACCGCTGAGCTTCCCGGCGCCTCTCCAGTTCCTGGGCGCTGGTGCGCTCGTTGACGTGGTCCTTCAACGTGCGCCGGAACACATCGTCGGGTTCTTCTTCGGCGGCCTCCAGCAACGCCCGCTGGTCCACCGGCGTGTCCGCGTCGGCGTCGAGGATCAACCCCGCAGCCTCAGGAGTGATCGACCCGTCGGCGAGCTTGCCGGCCACCTTCGGAGCCCACTCCAACTGCGCCGCGGTCCTCACGGCCTTGCGGGCGCCGCGCCGGGAACGCTTCTTGTCCCGCCGCAGGATCTCCTCAGTGGCGGCGTCGCCCTCGCGGCGCGCCACCTCGGCGACCACGTCGGCCTCCAATGCCGCCAGTGACGCCCGCGCCCGGCCCACGAACCCCAAACAATCCCGCAACACACCCGAATCGACCTGCGGCCACGCCGGCGGCGAACCCAACCACTCACCCAGCGCCGCCCACTCGGCGACCCGAACATCACCAGCCGGCCCGCGGCCTCCGGAATCAGCCCCAGCCGGCCCGCGGCCTCCCGAATCAGCCCCAGCCGGCCCGCGGCCTCCCGAGTCAGCCCGAGCCGGTTTCCCCCGCATCGCACCATCGCCCATCTGCCCGTCACCCCCTGTCTCTGAAGCTCCTGGCTCACACCACATCTTCGGGTGAGTCGCCTTAGTTGCTTCTCCTCATAATATAGTATGGCCAGGACAGAATAGCAACATCAGTATGAACTATTTCTGAACAGAACCAGAATTATCGAGCCACGTTCGCGCGATGTACGGCGGAGGGCGGTCCGGGACACCCGAAGCACCAAACCCAGGAGTCCGGGGCTGCACGGGTGCGGCGGACGCGAGCGAGTCCGGCGGCACTGGATTCCGGCCTTCGCCGGAATGACGAGACACGAGGCCGGAGCGGGGAGACTCCAGGGGCCGAAGGGCTCTCAGAACGGAGCAGGCCGGCGGTCCGCGCACACACCGGCGACCGGGAAGCTCCGAGAATGGAGAGGCTCCGGGGGCGGGTTAGGACATCAGCAGCGCCAGGCCGGCCCAACTCTGAGGGATGGCGCCCAGGCCCGTTCCGTCGTCGCTGTCCCAGTACTCGGCGAGGCCCGACTTCACGGCGCCGGCCACGGTGGCCTGCGCCAGAGTGCCGGCGGCGTCTGCCTGGCCGGCGCGCCGCAGCCCCAGCCACAGCAGGTAGTTGATCTGCGGCCACGATGGTCCCCGCCAGTAGCTACCGGCGGCGAACGCAGGCTCGGCTCGGTGCACGCCTGCCGGGCCGTACGCCCCGCCGTAGGCCCGCGGGTCGGTCAACTCGGCGGCGACAGCGGACGCACGCTCGCCGACAGAACCCAACAGGCCCCCGGGCACGGCGGCCGCCCGCCCATCACCAGAACCAGACAACGCCCCGGACACCACGACCCCCCGATCGGCGACGGGCGACCCGGCGACACCGGCTGCGGTCCGACCGGCGTCGCCCTCCACGAGCAGGCCCAGTAGGCCGTAGGCGGTGCGGATGCGGCCCGAGCCTGCTTCGGCGTCGCCGGCGTCGGTGTAGCTGCACAGGTCGCCGTCCCAGCGGTCGCGCACGGCGTCGGCCAGGCGGTGGGCGGCAGCCGGCTCGAGGGCGCCGGTCGCCTCGGCCAGCTCGAGGGCATTGAACGCCACCAGCGCTGAGAAACCTGCCGACGCCGCGGCGAACTTCGGGTTGAAGAGTGGGGACCCGCCCGCACTGCGCTCGATCGCGCCCAGCAGTTTCCCCTTGGCCTCGAACCAGCGCCCCTCGTCGAAACCGCCTTCGCAGTAGTCGTCCCAGCGCGGGTCGTTGTCGGCACCGGACTCCCACGGATGGCACAACAGCACCAAACCCGACTCGATGTGGCGCTCCCTGCGGTGCAGCAGGAACTCCAGGCCGGCCGCCGCGGCTGCGACCAGCCGCTCGGGTACGTGGGCACCGCGGCGCTGCAACTCGGCGAGGGCGTGGCCGTACATGGGCGGCCCGGTGATGCTGGAGGTCCCCTGCCGGCCCCAGAAGTCCACGAGGTGGCGGGGGTCCAGCTGGTAGGTCATGTGCGGCACGCAGCCGGCGGCGTCGGCCGCGCCCAGCACCTGCGCCAACTCGTCGAGACCGCGATCATCACCCAGTTCGGCCCAGATGAGGGCACAGAAACACGAGTCCCACAGCCACTGCCACGGGTAGCGGCCCCGGTTGGGCGCGGTGTACCCCCCACCGGGCGGGATATCCACCCAGTGCCGCCGCAGCACCGCCAGCACCCGCTCCCGCAACTCCACCGCCGTAGTATCCCCTGGTGCACGTGAAACGAATCGGCCGCCTCCGGGTGTGGCTGGCCAGCGTCGTCGCCGTCGCAGCCGTCCTGGCCACCTCGCTGGTCGTCGCCGCCCAGGCGGAGCCGCAGCTCCGGATCCAGGCCCAGGTCCTGAGCAGCGGGCGCATCGAGGTCGCACTGCAGCAACGCCTCGACGGCGGCGAGTGGAGCGACCGCCTGCTGCCGACCCGGCGCTTCCTGCCGCCCAGCGCCCCGGTAGACCGCTGGGTTCAGAGCACGCCCCTGGAAGTGCAGACCGCCGCCGGCACCGTCGAGATGCGCATCACGGCGCGGCGCCCGACCGGCGGTGGGCGCATCGAGGTGGGACTCCAGCAGCGGCGACCCGACGGCAGCTGGTCCGAGGCGATCCTGCCCGCCTTGCGGGTCGTGCCCGCGGGCGCGCCGGTGGGACGCTGGCTGGCGAGCTCGCCGCTGCACGAACCGGTCTTCCGGGAGCAGGCGACGGCGGCGGACGGAGCGGCCGTCGAGTCCGAGGCCGCAGCAGACAAGACGGCCGTCCAGTCCGACGGCGCCGACCTACCCGGCCTGCCCCGCGCCCTGCTGACACCGACCGGCGTGCCGGTCGCCGTGATCGGAAGCGCCGGCGGCAACTACCTGGTGCGCACGCCCTGCGGCAACGCCGCGGAGGTCAGCAGCGGCGACCCCATCGACGGCATGCGGGTGGTGCTGGACCCGGGCCACGGCGGGCCGTTCGAGGTCGGCGCGGTCGGCCCCAACGGCCTCGCCGAGGACGAACTGAACCTCACCTTGAGCCGCGCCATCCTTGCCGAGCTCGCCCGCCGCGGCATCCCCACCGCCACCACCCGCACCGGCGACTACGGGACGCTCCTGTCGGTGCGTGCCGCCCTCGCCGACGCCGTGGGCGCCGACGCCCTGATCTCGCTGCACCACAACGGACCGACGCAGACGCTGGGCGCCTCACCGGGCACCGAGGTCTACGTCCAGTCCACCGACGACGCCACCCCACGCAGCGACTCGGCCCGCCTCGGGGGCCTGCTCTACGAAGAGATCACCACCTCGCTCAGCATGTTCGCCGACGTCAGCTGGAGCCGCCTGCCCGACGCCGGCGTGCTCCGGGTGCTGTCCCCCTACGGCGGCGACGCCTACGGCATGATCGCCCGGCCGGCGATCCCGGCGGTCCTCGTGGAGTACGGCTACCTGTCGAACGCCTCCGAGGCCGAATTGTTCGCCACCGACGACTACATCGCCATAGCCGCGGTGGCAACCGCCAACGCCATCGAGGACTACCTCAACACGGATCGCCCCGGCAGCGGGTTCATCGAGCAGCCCCGGCGGTTCGACCCCGCCGGCGCCCCCAGCCGCTGCGCCGAGGTGCGCCTGGAGTGACCTGCCGGCGCCCGCAAGCCGGATCGCCGCCGGGATGTCGGCCGAACGAGCACCCGATGCGGCCGGGCCGCCCGCCGGGGGTGCCGGCGGTAGCGTCGCCGGGGTGCCGACCGTTGCGATCGTGTCGTTCCGCCTGGGGCTGGCCGACGGGGTCTCGGTGGTGGCCACCCACTGGGGAGCGATCCTCGAGCGGCTGGGCCACAACGTGGTGACCGTGGCCGGTGAGGGACCTGTCGACCGGCGGGTCGCGGGCCTGGAGATCAACGCCTCGCAGCCCCCGGACCCCGGCGAGGTGTCCGCCGCCCTCGCCTACGCCGACCTCGTGATCGTCGAGAACCTCTGCACGATCCCGCTGAACCTGCCCGCGGCGCGGGTGCTGGCCGGCGTGCTGGCCGGACGGCCCGCCGTGCTGCACCACCACGACCCGTCGTGGCAACGGGAACGCTTCGCCCACATCACCGAACTGCCCCCCGACGACGGGGCCTGGCGCCACGTCACCATCAACCGGCTCACCGAAGCCGACATGGCCGAGCGGGGAATCAGCGCCACGACCATCTACAACCCCTTCGAGACCGACGTACGACCCGGCGACCGGGCGGGCACCCGGCGGCTGCTAGACGTCGACGGGAACGAACTGCTGATCGCCCATCCGGTGCGCGCCATCCCCCGCAAGGACATCCCCCGCGCCCTGCAAGTCTGCGAGGACCTCGGCGCCACCTACTGGCTCACCGGCCCCACCGAGGAGGGCTACGAGTCGGCCCTGAGGCGCATGCTGTCGGGGGCACGCTGCCGCGTCCTGCGGTACCCCGCGCCGAGCGTCGCCGACATCTACGCAGCGGCCGACGCGGTGGTGTTCACCTCCCGGTGGGAGGGATTCGGCAACCCCCCGGTGGAAGCCGCTGTCCACGGCCGCCCCGCAGTCGTCAGCCACTACCCGGTCGCGCAAGAACTACTAGCCCTCGGCTTCAGATGGTTCGACCCCGACGACCTCGACCCGCTCCGCGCCCACCTCGCCTCCGGCGACAACGAACTGCTCACACACAACCGCCGGATCGCCGCAGAACACCTGTCAATGGAGGTCATCGGCAACCAGATCGCCGACCTGCTGGCCCACATGGGCATCGGAACCTGACCGCAAACAACCGAGGGCGGGGCCGACAACCGAGGGCGGGGGACGCTGGGGGCCGGCGCCGGATCGATTTCGCCAGACGATCCGCCGACGGACACCGGCGGCACCCGACCGGACGACCACAAACCCCCGAGGGCGGGCGGCCGCGGACCGCTGGCTGCGGAGAGACCACCATTAGGCTGCCGATTGTGGTGATCGTGGAGTCGGCGGGCGTGGTGAAGCGCTTCGGCTCCACGGTGGCGCTGAGCGGCGTGGACGTCACGATCGGCGAGGGCGTGACCGGCCTGCTGGGCGCCAACGGGGCCGGCAAGACGACGCTGCTGACGCTGGTCCTGGGATTGCGAGAGCGCGACGCCGGCAGGTTGAGCGTGCTGGGCGTCGACCCCGACGTCGCAGGTCCCGAGGTGCGGCAGCGGCTGGGGTTCGCCCCCGAGCACCACCATCTGCCGGGCGACATGACCGCCGCCGACCTGGTGGCACACATCGCCCGCCTGCACGGGCTGCCGCATGTCCGCGCCACCCAGCGGGCCAGCGACACGCTCTGGGAAGTGGGCCTGGGCGAGGAGCGCTTCCGCCCCATCGGCACCATGTCCACAGGTCAACGCCAGCGCGTCAAGCTGGCCCAGGCGGTGGCGCACCATCCGGAGTTGGTCATCCTCGACGAGCCCACGGACGGCCTCGACCCCATGCAGCGCACCGACATGCTGGCGCTCATCAGCCGGCTGTCCACCCAGCACGGCATCAACGTGCTCATCAGCTCGCACCACCTGCAGGAGGTCGAGCGAGTCTGCACGAGCGTCGTGATGCTGGACGCCGGGCGGGTGGCGCGCGCCGGGCAGGTCAGCGAGCTCACGGCGACCGAAGCCGGTCTGGTGGTCGAGGTCTACGAGCGGGCCGCCGAGCTTGCCGCCGCCCTGGAGACGGCAGGATTCACGGCCCGCGCCGAAGGCGACGAGGTGGTGCGCTTGGCGACGGTGAGCCCGGGCCCCGATAGCGAGTCCGCGTGCGCCGATGCCGTGCGCGACGCGGTGGCCGACCTCGAGCTGCGGCTGCGATCCGTCCTTCCCGAGCACAGGTCCCTGGCCGAGGTCTTCAGCGCCTCGCAGGGCGAGCCCGGCGATCGCCCGGGCGACCCATCGTGAGCGACTGGGCCGGCGGGCAGCAGGCGCAGATCTTCGAGGGCGGCTTCCGCCCCTACACCGGTCCCCGGCTGCCGCCGCAGCAGTCGTTCCGCTCGCTCTACACCTACTCGCTCGGCAGGCTCCTCGGTCGCAAGCGCCGGTTCCGCAGCAAGCTGATCGGCTTGGCGTCGTTCTTCGTCGCCTGGATCCGCGCCGTCGTGCTGATCTTCCTGGCGACGCTGTTCTCCGAACTCGGCGAACTCGGCTTCGACACCGTGCGCGAGTACTACCCGCAGGCCGGCGTCGTGCTTTTCTGTGTCCTGGCGACGCCGTTGCTGTTGAACACCGACCGCTCCAGCGGGCTGCTGAGCCTGTACCTGGCGTCGCCTCTCAGCCGCCGCCGCTACCTGAACGCCCAGGCGGCGTCGGTGTTCACGCTGCTGTTCGCCATGGCGCTCGTGCCCCTGCTGGCGCTCGGCATCGTCTACACCGCGGTGGGGTCGGGGCCGGGCCATGCCGGTGACTTCGTCGTCTTCTGCCTGCAGAGCGTGGCGGGGGCCATCTCGCTGGCACTGGTGCCCACCGCGCTCGCCGTGGCCGTCTGCAGTCTCGTCCGGCGGGCCGGGCTGGCCATCGTGGTGACCGCCCTGTGCCTGCTGGTTCCGGCCGGGATCACCGGGCTGCTGATCGCCGAGGCCGGCGTCGCGGTCGAGATCGGCGTCCTGGATCCGATGCGCCTGTCGCAGTCGCTCGCCATGCGCTCCCAGGCCCTTCCGCTGAGCGACGGGCTCGGGACGCTCGACGGCATGGCCACCTGGCTCGTGGTGCTCGCCAACGTGGCCTGGGCGGCGCTGCTGGGCGGCGTCGCCCACTGGCGCTACGGGCGCCTGGAGGTGGAACGGTGAGCGACGCCGAGACCCGCGACGCCATGATCACCGTCGAGCGCGTGTCCAAGCGTTTCGGCGATCTGGTGGCGGTCTCGGACGTGTCGTTCCGGCTGGGGGCGGGTGTGACGGCCCTGCTGGGACCCAACGGTGCCGGCAAGTCGACGATGCTTCGCATGCTCTGCGGACTCGCCGCGCCCAGCGAGGGCACGGTGCGCGTCCTCGGCCACAACCCCCGCCACGACATCGGGTTGCGGCGGCGGATCGGCCTGGTGCCCCAGCAGGAGTCGCTGTTCGAGCACATGCGGCTGCGCGAGTTCGTGCGGCTGGCCGCGGACCTGTCCGGCATCCCGGACCCCGCCACCGCGACCGAGCAGGCGATCGGCACCGTGGGTCTCGACCCCGGCGACAAGCGCCGCCTGAACACCTACTCCAAAGGGATGCGCCAGCGGGCGAAGCTGGCGTACGCCATCGTGTGCGCGCCCGATGTGCTCTTCCTCGACGAGCCGCTCACCGGCCTCGACCCGACCCAGCGCAACTTGATGATCGACCTGTTCCACCGCATCGGCGCCAGCGGCCGCTGCGTGCTGGTTTCCAGCCACGTGCTCGACGAGGTGCAGCGCCTGGGGACCGACGTGCTGGTCATGGGCAAGGGACGCCTGCTGGCCGAGGGCGACTTCCGCCGCATCCGCGACCTCATGGACGACCGGCCCAGCCGCTTCCGCATCGCCACCGACGCCCCCCGGGCGCTGGCCGCCGGACTCATCGCCGAGGGACTCGCCGTCGGTGTGGAGATCCACGAACCGAGCGCGCTGACGGTCGCAACCGCCAGCGCCGGCCGCTTCGCCGCTGCCATAGCCCCGCTGGCCCGCGACCGCCGGGCGAGCCTCCGCGAGCTGCGGCCCCTCGACGCCGACCTGGAGTCGGTCTTCCGCTACCTGGTGGAGGGCTCGTGAGCCACGCCGTGCTGGTGTTCCGCTTCATGCTCCACAAGCTGCTGCGCGGCTGGGGCCGGATCGTCGTGCTGGTCGTGCTGGCAGCCCTCGCGATCGTCATCGCGGTCGTTCTCCGCAACAGCGCCGAGGCGACCCTGCCCGAGGACGGGGCGGCGTTCCTGGTGTGGTTCGGCCTCTCGATCATCCTGCCGTTCGGGGCGCTCCTGATCGCTTCGGAGGCGTTCGGCGACCTGCGCGACGAGCGCACGCTGGTCTACCTGTGGCTCCGACCCATGCGTGCGTGGTCGGCCACTGCCGGAGCCGCCGGCGCAGCCCTGACGGTCGTTGTCGTGCTGCTGGTGGCCCCCTTGATCGTGGCGGGGCTCATCCTGGACGTGGACGTGGCGGCCGGCGCACTGCTGGCAGCGGTGGCCTATGCGGGCGTGTTCCTGGCCTTCGGGATGATCCTGTCGCGACCGCTGCTGATGGGGCTGCTCGTGCTGCTGGTGTGGGAGAACGTCATCGGCTCGCTCAGCTCCGCCACGGCGCGGCTCACGATCCGCTCCTACGCCGCCAGCCTGCTGGTCGAGCCGGGCTGGGACGTGGGGACGCCGGTGGGCCGGTCGTTCGCCGCCTCGATCGCCGTCCCGCTGGCGGTGGGAGCCGCCGGCGTGCTGCTCGCCGCCTGGGGCTGGCGGCGAGCCGAAGTGGCCTAGGCGCAGACGGCACGCAACGCCGGCGAACGGTTCGCGGCGGGGCGCGGCCGGGTCTGTGACCGGGTCCGCCTCCGGCGGTCGCGAACGGGTCGGGCGCGACCGGGTCGGTTGCGTGAGCGCTCAGCCGACCACCGACGGGTCGGGAATCAGAGTGTTCACCAGCCACTGGAATCGTTTCCAACCGTCGGCGGGCCCCAGATCGTCGCGGGTGTAACGAGCGGCGTCGTCGGGAATCGGCTCGGCGGCGGGGGCCTTGATGTGCGCCTCGGCGGTCCGTTCGGCCATCACGAACCAGCCCACCGCCTCGTCCACCGAGGCGCCCACCGTCAGCAGGCCATGGCTGCGCAGGATCACCGCCCGGTGCTCACCGAGAGCCACGGCGATGCGCTTGCCGATGTCGATGCTCTCCACCGACAGCTCGGTGCCCTCGAAGACCCCGTGGCGCTCGAAGAACTGGCAGGCCTCCTGGCAGATGGGCCGGAACGGCTCGTTGAGCGTCGAGAACGGTGTTCCGTACTGGGTGTGCGTGTGGGCCGCCGACACCACGTCGGGGCGGGCATCGTGGATGGGGGCATGGATTGCGTGAGCGGCGGGCATGTAGCCGAACTTGGTGTAGCCGTCGGTGGCGGCACCGTCGGGGCCCAGCAGGACCATCCGCTCGACGGTCGCGGCGCCGAACGGCACCCCGTGACCCAGCATCCAGAAGTGGTCCGGCCGCTCGGGGTCGCGGGCAGTGATGTGGCCGTCGCTCATCTGTCCCCAGCCCAAAGCGGCGAAGACCCGGTATCCCAGAGCCACACGCCGCTTGCGGAACAGGCGCAACTCCTCGAGCGAGTCGAATTCGGGCTCGCCGATCAACGGCTCGTGGTACGAGAACACGACTTACCTCCTCTGGGCATCTCCCCGGGGGCCGCGGACACACCCCGACGTGCCACTACCAAACTAGCTGCTGGCGCCCCCGGGCAGGACTCGCCGGGAGGACGCCCCGAGTACCGCGGTCTAGAGAGAACTGACGTTGAGTCGAACCATTCGAAGTCGCTTAACAGCAGTTAACCCGTCACATGAGGTCATCATCTTCGATAACCTGACGACCAATCCTCGACGGGTACCGCACTGACAATGCATCGACGATCAATCGCGTCGAGAGGGAGGAAAGATGACAATTCGAAGGACTGTGCTGCTGTCGGCGGCCGTCGTCGTCGCGCTTGTGGCGGCGGCGTGCGGCGGAGACGACGACGCCACGACAACTCCGGCTCCACCACCGGCAACCGACGCGCCCGCGGACACCGCGGCGCCTGCACCCCCACCTGCCACCGAGGCTGAACCGCCGCCCACCACCGAGGACACCGTCGCGCTCTCGCAGGCCGGCGGTCGCCTCGCCGAAGTGCTGGACCGCGGCTCGGTCCGCTGCGGCGTGCGCGACGCGCTGCCAGGGTTCAACTTCCTGACCCCCGACGGTGAGCACGAGGGCTTCGACTCGGACTTCTGCCGGGTCATCGCCGCCGCCGTGTTGGGCGACGCCGGTGCGGTGGACTTCGTGGACCTCGCCACGTCCGACCGCTTCACGGCGCTGCAGTCCGGCGAGATCGACGTGCTGGTGCGCAACACCACCTTCACGGCCAGCCGCGACGGCAAGGAGGCCGCCAACTTCGTATACACCACGCTGTACGACGGCCAGGGCGTGGTCGTCCCGGCGTCGACGGGCATCACCGACCTGGAGGGCCTCGAGGACGCCAACATCTGCGTGGCGCAGGGCACCACCACCGAACTGAACCTCACCGACGTGATGCGGTCGCGGGGCATCTCGTTCAACCCGGTCACCTTCGGCGAGTCCTCCGAGGCCCGCGTCGGCTACACCGCCGGGCAGTGCGAGGCGTTCACCTCCGACAAGTCGTCCCTGGCGGTCTTCAAGTTCGAGATCGAAGCAGGCGGCGGCGACGAGCAGTTCATCCTGCCCGAGACCATCTCCAAGGAGCCCCTCGGCCCGGCCGTCCTCGACGGCGACACCGAGTGGGCGCAGGTCGTGCAGTGGGCCGTCATGGCCACCATCCAGGCCTGGGAGTTCGGCCTGGACTCCGGCAACATCGCCTCGGCCACCGGTGACAACCCGGCGCTCGGGCGGTTCCTGGGCGAGGAGGGCTTCGATCCGGGCCTCGGCCTGCCCAGCGACTTCGCCGTGCAGGTAGTCAGCCAGGTCGGCAACTACGAGGAGATCTACCGGCAGCACCTCGAGCCTCTCGGCCTGCCGCTGGACGGCTCGGTCAACGACCTGTGGACCAACGGCGGACTCCTGTACGTGCCGCCCTACCGGTAGGAACCACTCCGGGCCCATCGCCGGCCCACACAGCTGAGCGCCCGCCCGTGCGGTTCTCCCCAGGAGAGCCCGGGCGGGCGTTCCGCGTTTCCGCCTGTACTAGCTTGCCTCTTCGATGTCGGTGAGCAGCCGGAACGCCACCTCACCGGTGGCCGGTGGACCATCGGTGCCGGTCGTCAGCAGTTGGTGGCGCCGGACCGGGTTCCTGTCCGCCATCTGGCAGGCGGCGCTGGTGGCAGGGGTCTGCCTCGCCGGGTGGTGGCTGTACGGGAACCTCGTCGAGAACCTCACGCGGACCCGCATCCCCACCGACTTCGACTTCCTGACCCAGCCCACCGGGTTCGCCATCCCGGAGAACTTCGGGTTCGACCCCAGCCTGCCCATCTGGCGGATGGTGCTCATCGGCGTGCAGAACACGTTCCTGGCCGGGCTGGTCGGGGTGCTGCTGGCCTCCATCGTGGGGCTGATCGTGGGCGTCGCCCGGCTGTCCAGCAACTGGCTGGTGGCCCGGATGGCACAGGTCTTCGTGGAGGGGTTCCGCAACACGCCGCCGCTGGTGGTGATCGTGTTCTTCAGCTTCGCGGTGTTCAGCTTCGGCCCGCTGCCGGTCTTCCCCGAGGCGCTGGACCTGAAGCTGCCCGGCAGCGACAGCAACTGGCTGGTGCTGTCCAAGAGCCGCATCGGCATCCCGAGCCTGTCGGCGGAGCGGCACACCGGGCTGTTCTGGATCATCGTGGTGTGCGGGGTCGTGGCGGCCGCCGGCGTGTGGGTCTGGCGAAGCCGGCGACACGTCCGCACCGGGGAGCCGCACCACCGGGTGCTTTGGGCGCTGGGCAGCTTCGCCCTCGTGGTGATCGTGGCCTTCTTGGCGCTCGGCGGACCCTACGCCTGGTCGTTGCCGGCCCGCTCGGAGAACGGGCGGCGGCTCATCTCGGGCTTCGGCACGAGCGCCGCCTACCTGTCGCTGACCCTGGCACTGGCGCTGTACACCGCCAGCCACATCGCCGAGGTGGTGCGGGCCTCCATCCTGGCGGTGCCCAAGGGCCAGAGCGAGGCGGCCGGGGCGCTGGCGCTGTCGCCGTTCCAGCGCTACCGCCACGTGGTCCTGCCCCAGGGGCTGCGCATCGCCGTGCCGCCCACGATCAACCAGTACCTCAACCTCGTCAAGAACACGTCGCTGGGCACGGTCGTGGGCTACGCCGATGTCACCAACCTCACCCGCACGTCCATCGGCAACGCCAACCCGGCGCCGCAGTCCATCGCCGTGCTGATGGGCGTGTACCTGGTGTTCTCGCTCGTGATCTCGCTGCTGCTGAACATCTACAACCGCTCCGTGCAACTCCGCGAACGATGACCGCCACCGTCCCGCCCCCCGAGAACCACCCCACCGGCGCCGAGCGCGGTGCCCCGGCGCGGCCCACGGCGCGTGCCTGGGCGCGGGAGAACCTCTTCAACAACAGGCACAACTCGGTGCTGACCGTGCTCATCGGGGCCGGCCTGGTGGCCCTCACGATCTACGGCGCCCGCTTCCTGTTCGTCACCGGCCAGTGGGAGCCGGTCCGCACCAACCTCACCCTGCTGATGATGGGCACCTTCCCGCGTGCCGAGCAGTGGCGGGTGGTGGTGCAGGTCTACCTGCTGTGCGCCGCGGTGGGACTCGTGTGGGGCGGCCTGACGGCGTCGTCGCGGGACCGCGCCCGGGACGCAGGCGTGCCCTTCAGCCGGGCCCGCCTGCGCGACGGCATACGCCGCTGGTGGCCGGTCTTCGTGCTCCTGGTGGCGTTGCTGGGGATGACCCGCACCTGGCTGCCCCTGGCGTTCGTGGCCTCGGCGCTGGCCGTCGGTGTCGTGGCCCGGCGGGTGATGGAGGCGCTGGGCGCAGCCTGGCGCGGTCCGGCCTGGTTCTTCGCCGGCATCTGCGCGCTCGCCGGCTGGCAGGTGGTGTCGGGCACAGGGGGAATCGCCTGGTGGTGGGGCAGCGCCCTGGTGGCCGCGGCGGTGCTGCGCACCACCCGCAACGTGCGCACCGACGCCCGCTGGCAGCCCCTGGCGCGCTTCGCGCTGATCGCAGGCGCCATCGCCGTGGTGCGGGCCGTGTACGCGCAATTCGACTTCAGCGGCGTGGGCTGGGACGACTGGTCGGGCTTCCAGCTGAACCTCGTGGCCGCGGCCGCCTCGATCGTGCTGGCCTTCCCCGTCGGGCTGGCGGCGGCCGTGGGGAGGCGCTCGACGCTGCCGGCGGTGCGGTGGCTGTCGGTGGGCTACATCGAACTGATCCGCGGCGTGCCGCTCATCACCCTGCTCTTCATGGGCGACCTGTTCCTGGGGTTCTTCCTGCCCACCGAGGACCCGCTCTCCAAGGTCACGCGGGCCATCGCCGTGATGACCCTCTTCACCGGCGCCTATCTCGCCGAGATCGTGCGCGGCGGCTTGCAGGCCGTGCCCCGCGGGCAGGTGGAGGCGGCCCAGGCCATCGGCCTCAGCGCCCCCCGCGTGCTGGGGATGATCGTGCTGCCCCAAGCGCTGCGGGCGGTCATCCCCGCCCTCGTCGGGCAGTTCATCAACCTGTTCAAGGACAGCACGCTGCTGTCGATCATCGCTCTCACCGAGATCCTGCGGATCCGCGAGAGCATCCACGGGCAGCGGGAATTTCTCATCGTGGGCATCGCCGAGACGCTGGTGTTCGTCGCGTTCGCGTTCTGGGCGCTCGCCTTCACGATGTCACGGGAGAGCCAGCGGCTTGAACGCCGACTGGGGGTGGGAGAACGATGACCTCAACCGGAACCGCAACCGCCCCGGGCGGCGACGCCCAGGCCATGGTGACCCTCGAAGGGGTCGACAAGTACTTCGGCAGCTTCCAGGCGCTGCGCGACATCCACCTGTCCGTGGCCCGCCAGGAGGTCGTCGTCGTGCTGGGACCCTCGGGCTCGGGCAAGTCGACGCTGATCCGCTGCGTCAACCGGCTGGAGCGCCACGACCGCGGGCGGATCGCCGTCGACGGCGTCGAACTGAGCAACGACGTCAAGACCATCCGCCAGGTGCGGCGCCTCACCGGCATGGTGTTCCAGCAGTTCAACCTGTTCCCGCACCTCACCGTTCTGGACAACATCACCCTGGCCCCCCGCCAGGTGCGGCGCATGCCCCGCCACGAGGCCGAGGACCTGGCCATGGAACTGCTCGAACGGGTGAAGATCC
>Ga0209544_1002007_pt1 | contig 19796 bp, 9 predicted proteins | sample MesohylPK_FD_187297 | JGI IMG/M metagenome (GOLD analysis project Ga0209544, IMG submission 187297) | Host-associated microbial community of the marine sponge Aplysina aerophoba from Gulf of Piran - sponge mesohyl, lysed by proteinase K... | ecosystem: Host-associated > Porifera > Sponge >...
CGCCGCTGCCGCCGCGGCGGCGCTGCGGGAGGCGCGCCGGGAGCTCGCGCGGGACATCCGCCCCGACCTGGACGCAGAGACGCCGCTCCCCGAACGCGACGCGCTGCTCGCCCCGCTGGCCGCGGCGTGGACTGAAGCGGCCGAGCGCCTCGCCGAGCACGATCGCATCGCAGAGACGCTACGAGGCGACGCGACGAGGCAGGAGACGGCGGCCGGTGTAGCCCGGGAGGCGGCCGCCAGCGCGGACAAGCTGGCCGCACAATCGCAGCGGATCGCCACCCAGTCCGTCGAGCGCCTGGCGGCCGCGGTCGCCTCGATCCCGCAGCCCTACCAGCCGAAGCTGGCCCTGCCCGACGACGCCGCGGAGCTCAGCCGCGTGGACATCCGTCCGTTCCGCAAGCAGACGGAGGCCGCGCGGGCGCGGGCGGAGATCCTGGTGCAACGGGCGACCGAACGCGACGGGCTACAGCGCCGGCTCGGCGACGCGGGAGCGGCCCTGGCCGGCATCGCGGGCCGCCGGGCGGACGAAGTCGACGCGCCGCTCGACGCGCTGGTCGGCGATCTCAACGCCCATCGCGACATCCTCGTCGACGCGGCGACCCGCCTGGAGCTCGACGCCGGCGTACCCGCCGCCGTCTCCGCGCGAGACGCCGGCGCGCTGGAATCGCACATCGGAGCGATGCGGACTGCCGCCGCGGAGATCGCGCGCACGGCTTCCCATCGGGCGCGCGAAGCCGTCGACCGGGCGGACGAAGCCCGCGTACGGCTCACGGCGATCGGCGAGCGGCTCGACGCCCGCATCGACGCGGATGACCTCGATGCCATCGTGCAGCGCGCCCGCGCGGCGGCCGACGACGCCCGCTTCGCGGAGCGCCGCGCACGCGAGGAGGCGGAGCACTTCGCCGCCCTCGTCGACGACGTCGAGCGGCTCCGCTTGCTGCTCGCAGAGGTCCAGGAGAAGGAACGTGCGCTCGGCGACCTCGAGGATGCCCTGAAGCCGGGCGCGTTCCTCAAGTGGCTGACGCTGCGACGCTCGCGTCGGCTGCTCGTGCACGCGTCCCGGATGCTGGAGGAGATGACGGCGAGCCGCTACTCGTTCGTGGACCCGGGGGAGACGGAGGAGCAATGGCGGGTCCTGGACCGGGACTCCAACCAGCCGCGCACGCCCGCCAGCCTCTCCGGCGGCGAGCAGTTCATCGCCTCGCTCGCCCTCGCGCTCGGCATGGTCGAGATGATGGCCCGCAGCGGCGGACGCCTCGAGTCCCTCTTCCTGGACGAAGGCTTCGGCTCCCTCGATCGCAACAACCTCGACGCCGCCGTCCAGGCCCTGGGAAGCGTGGCCGCCAAGGGCCGCATGGTGGCCGTAATCTCCCACGTCCGTGCCGTCGCCGAGCAGATCGACCACGTCCTCGCCGTCACCCGCGGCCCCGCCGGCAGCCGCGCCGAGTGGCTCACCCGCCGCCAGCGCCAGCGCCTCTCGGAGTCCGACACCGGGCTGGAGGCGGCGTCCGCGCTGGCGGGGCTGTTGGAGTAGGTCGCAGTGACTACCGCGGGCCAAGTCGACCACGTCCCGACCTTCCCCGGCCGGCGCCCCCGGACCCACCCGAAGCGACGGGGAGTGCCTCATCAACCGCCAGCGCCTCCGGAGTCCACCGCCGGCTCGGACGCCTAGCCTCAACGGAGTGCCGGCAGGACGATCCTGACCCTCCAGTCAACCTCGGGAAGACGTCGTGTGTCTATTGCGGGCCGGGCGGAGGCCCACCGAGAAACCAAGTTGCGAAGCCCCCAACGATTCCGCCGAGAATTGCTGCACATAGGACGACCAATAGCTCCAACTGCTTGGATCGCCTTTCCTCTAGGAACCCCATCAGTCGATACAGTTGCTCGATCGGATACTCGCCGAGACTCGTGACCAAACTGGGACGCGGTACCGCGCCCGCACGTCACGACGGGCCCGGGCTGAAGTGCTGCTCGGGTCGCAGCACGTAGTCGGTCGTGCGCCTGTCCGCACTGTCGTACAGGACGCCCGTCCGGCCGTGCTTCGCCATTACGCCGACCGCGCGCTGAAGGCGGCTTCCCAGGAACGGTCCGTTGTTGTCGAAGTGTGCCTCCAGTCCAGACGCGACCAGCGCCCGGTGCGCCGCATTCAGGGCGTACACCTCCGGCGGCAGCGTTCCTCGGCCGATCGACTTCACGATCTTCAGTTCGGTAGCCGCGACTTCGATCCGCAGCGAGCGGTACCGGTGGTCCTCCATCGCTTCGGCCGCGCCCGTCCCCAGTTTCTCCCGGTCCGTCTCGTAGCCTTCCGGCACCCCGGTGATCGCGTGGGCGGCTTCGCCGGCGAACCGCCCGTCCTGCCGCCGCCATGCCGCGGGGATGCTCTGGGTCTCGTAGGCGGGCAGCGCACTCACCGCGACGGCCAGCGCCGCCGGCTCCGCGCTCGCGGCCGAGATCACGTCGAAGGCGTCCCGGACGGGGCTGTCGTCCGCCCGGTCGAGCTTGCCGCGCAGGATCTGCGCGCTGCTCAGCACCATCGCTTCGCGGTCGTTCACCAGCGCGGCGGCCTGGCCCTCGTGCGGCGTCGGGCTGAGCAGTGCTATGTGAAGCCTCCCGCTCGGAAACCGGAGCTCGATCTCCCGTGTGGTCACCCTCTCGGGTCCGCCGCCGAGCCGGGCCACCAGATTGCCGCCATCCTCCTGCAGCAGGTCCGTCAGGCTCCTGCGACCCGGGAAGGTGATGTCGATGTCGGTGCTCCTGCGGTGCCTCCATCGCGCAGCCAGGATGGTCCCGCCGCCCAGGTGCGCGACCGTGGGTTCGTCGCGCTCCTCCCGCTCCAGTGCGCGGAAGATGTCCCGCTTCGCGACCCAGAGCCGGCCGGCGGGCTCCGGCAGTCTCAGGCATTCCATATGGGCTGGCCGTCCCATTCGCCGACGTCGGCGAAGTGGTTGATTCTCCGGGCCTTCCTGCCCCTCGTGCAGCCCCTCCGGTGCATCGCGCGTACGAGCTGGCGCCACGTGAATGCCTGTTCGGCGTAGGCGTGCATGAGCTCGTGGAACGACGCCTCGACGAGCAGCACGCCGACGATGCACTCCTGGCGCCCGTCGGGCTCCTCGGCGCGCATCGCGGCGTAGAACTCCTCCGACGTCGGTGGTTGGGACCATCCAGCGCAGCACCGGCACAGCAGCCCCCGGATCGTCTGCGACCGCGGGCCGGTTCGTCCCGGCCCCAGGTGCGGCGGACAGTGCGCCTGAGTCTCTGCGCTCGCATACTCGTCGCTGAAGGCCTCCGGCGGTCCGAGCAGAGCGTTCCGCCCGTCGTCCTCCTCCCGACCGCGGCGCTCGGTCTCCCTCTCCGCCCACGCCAGCACTTCTGACTCGGTCATCTCACGCCTCCCCTTTCACGCCCCGCCCCCGTCCGAATGCGATCGTACCAAACGCCCCTTGCCAGCGGTCGGGAGCGCTTGTCGCGCAAGGGCCCGCACTGCTGACAGCCGCTGACAGGGCCGCGTGCTATGGTCCGGCCGATGCGCAACGCCGACGGCCGGCTCGTGTTCTCGGCCACCGACCTCAGCCGGCACCTCGCCTGCGCGCACCTGACGAGTCTGAACCGCGCGGTGGCGCTCGGCGACCTCACGCCCGCGCTGCCGTACGACGACCCGCGGGCCGAGGTGTTGAAGCAGCGGGGAACGGAGCACGAACGGCGGGTCCTGGAGCGGCTGGCCACCGGGGGCCGCAGCGTGGCGACCATCAACGCTCCCGGTGCTCCGTTCTCGCAGCTGGACTGGACGACCGCCGCCGGTCGCACCCTGGGCGCCATGCGAAGCGGGGTCGACGTCGTCTATCAGGGACGCCTGGAGAGCGGCGACGGCCGGTGGAGCGGCTACCCCGACTTCCTGATCCGGGTCGAGCAACCGAGCGCCCTGGGCGCCTGGTCGTACGAGGTGGTCGACGCGAAGCTGGCGTCGCTGGCCCGCGGCACGGCGCTCCTGCAGCTCCTCCTCTACTCCGACCTGGTGGCCGCCGTGCAGGGATGCGAGCCCGAGCGGACGCACCTCGCGCTCGGCGGGAGCGAAGGCCGCATCGACGCCAGCTTCCGGGTGGTCGAGTACTCCGCCTACTACCGCGCCGTCCGACGCATCTTCGAGGCGCACGCGAACGCCCCGCCGGAGACCTATCCGGAACCGGTCGAGCATTGCCGGCTCTGCGACTGGAACGGCCGTTGCGTGGCCCAGCGACGCGCCGATGACCATCTCTCGCTCGTGGCCGGCATCACGTCCGCCCAGCGGCAACGGCTGGTCGCGCGCGACATCCCGACGACGACCGCCCTCGGCCGGCTCGCTCTTCCGGTCGCCCCCGCGATCGACGGAGTGAGCCCCGCGGCACTGGGCCGGATCCGGGAGCAGGCGCGCGTGCAGGCCGAGGCGCGGAGGCAGGGCGGGCGCCTCTACGAGCTGATCGACCCGGAAGCGCCGGACAAGGGCCTCGCGGGACTCCCCGAGCCGTCCGCCGGCGACCTCTTCTTCGACCTCGAGGGCGACCGCTTCGCCGGCGACGGCGGCCTGGAGTACCTCTTCGGCTTCGCGAACCGGGACGGAAGCTACGAGGCGCGCTGGGCGCTCGACCCGGAGACCGAGAAGCGCGAGTTCGAGCGCTTCATCGACTACGCCCTGGCCCGCTGGGAGCAGCACCCGGGATTCCACATCTACCACTACGCCGCCTACGAGACGACGGCCATGAAGCGGTTGATGAGCCGCTACGCGACGCGCGAGGAGGAGGTCGACAAGCTGCTGCGCGGACGGGTGTTCGTCGACCTCCACCGCGTGGTGCGGCAGGGACTGCGGGCCTCGGTGGAGAGCTACTCGATCAAGCAGCTCGAACCGTTCTACGGCTTCGACCGCGACGTGGACCTGGGCGCGGCTACGCGTTCGCTCATCGCGCTCGAGGTGCGGCTCGAGTCCGGGAGCGGCACGGGAGTGCCGGACGAGCTGCGCGCCCGGATTGAGGGCTACAACCGCGACGACTGCCTCTCGACGTTGCGTCTCGCCGGTTGGCTGGAGTCGTGCCGGAAGGAGCTCGAGGCTCGCACCGGCGCGCCGGTGCCGCGGCCTGCGCTGCGGGACGAGGAACGCGAGCGGGAACGGGAGGCGGCGGCCGAGGTCCAGGCCGTCTTCGATGCGCTCGTCGCCGGGCTGCCCGACGGCGCGGACGACGTCGACCTCGGCCTCAACGATGAGCAGCGGGCGCGGCAACTGCTAGCCCACCTGCTGGAGTTCCATCGGCGGGAAGACAAGTCGACGTGGTGGGAATTCTTCGACCGCTGCAGGCTGGATCCGGAGGAGCTCATCGAGCATCGGGCGACGCTCGGCGGACTGGCCTACGGCGGCGCGGTGGACCAGGTCAAACGATCCACCGTCCATCGCTACCGCTTTCCCGAGCAGACCCACGAGATGGAGGTCGGGGACGAGCCGAAGAACCCGGACACGGCGGAATCCGAGGATCTCAAGCGCGGATTCTGCGGGACGGTCGTCGCTCTCGAGGAAGCCGAACGCACGATTGACCTGAAGCGCGCTCGCAACTCGCCGGTCCCCCATCCCGCCGCGCTCGTCCCCCTCGACACCGTCAACAGCAAGGTGTTGCGGGAGAGCCTGCTGCGGCTGGCGCAGGCGGTGGTCGCCGGCGGCTTCTCCCCCGACAGCCCGCGACGCGCGGCCTTCGACCTGCTGCGCCGCTTGCCGCCTCGCCGCGGGCCGGCGCACCCCGACACGAAGACGGCGCCCGACGAGGCGCCCGGTGGAACAACGCCCGGCGAGACGGCGCCCGACGAGACGGCGCCCGACGAGACGGCGCCCGCATCGGCCGGCGCGAGCATCGTCGCGGCGGGCGAGACGCCGCTGAACGCGGTGCAGCGCACCGCTCCTCGGCTCGACCGCTCCGTCCTGCCGGTGCAGGGGCCGCCCGGAAGCGGCAAGACCTACACGGGCGCGCGAATGGTCCTCGATCTCCTGGCCGGCGGGAAGCGGGTCGGGGTGACCGCCAACAGTCACAAGGTGATCTCGAACCTGCTCGCCGCCGTGTGCCGGGCGGCGGACGTCGAGCGCGGCGAGAGCGCGCCGGGCGAGCGCTCGCCGGGCAATGGGTCAGCAGGGTGCGGGTCGGGTGGTTCGTCGGCCGAACGAGCATCCTCCGCCATCCGCGGGATCCAGAAGACGAACGCCGGCGACGGCTGCCCCGACGAGCGCATCGTCCAGGCCAGCTCGAACGGGGCCGTGGCCGAGGCGCTGGCGACAGGCGAGGCGAACCTCGCGGGCGGCACGGCCTGGCTCTGGGCGCGCGAGGAGATGGCCGACACCGTCGACGTGCTCGTCATCGACGAGGCCGGCCAGATGAGCCTCGCCAACACGCTCGCCGTCTGCCAGGCGGCGCGGAGCCTGGTGCTCCTAGGCGACCCCCGGCAGCTCGATCAGCCGATCCAGGGCGTGCACCCGCCGGGCGCCGACGTCTCCGCCCTCGGCCACCTCCTCGGCGAGTCGCCGACCGTCGACCCGTCCCGCGGCGTCTTCCTGGACCGAACGTGGCGCATGCACCCGGACGTCTGCGCATTCACGACCGAGCAGTTCTACGAAGGGCGGCTCGGCGCGCGCCCCGAGCTGGCCCGCCAGACCGTGCTCGGGCCGGGGCCACTGACGGGCCACGGACTGCGCTTCCTGCCGGTCGAGCACACCGGCAACACGAACGTCTCGGAGCAGGAAGCGGCCCACGTTGCGGCGCTGATCCGCGAGCTGCTCGACGCCGGCGCAACCTGGGTGGATCGGGATGGCGTCCGGCATCCGCTCACGCTACAGGACGTGCTGATCGTGGCGCCCTACAACGCGCACGTCGCGGCTCTCCGGGCGGCGCTGCCGGACGGGGCACGGGTCGGAACGGTCGACAAGTTCCAGGGCCAGGAAGCGCCGATCGTCCTCTACTCGATGGCCACCTCGTCGGCCGACGACGCGCCCCGCGGGATGGAGTTTCTCTACAGCCTGCACCGCCTTAACGTCGCCACGTCCCGCGCCCGCTGCGTCGCCGCGATCGTCGCCAGCCCCGCGCTCCTCACGCCGGATTGCCGCACCCCGGAACAGATGCGCCTCGCCAATCCCTTCTGCCGCTTCCTGGAGCTGGCGCGACCTCGCGGTCGCGTTGGGAGTCTGCGCTCGCAGGAAGTGCTCCAGAACTGACGTTCCGCGGCGCAGACGCCTGGCGCGCCGAGGGAGTGTTCCGGTAGTCGTCGTACGTGAACCTGGCCGCCGGGTTCGAGTGGACCATGTCTCAACCCTTCGCGCCGTCCAACGCGCCGCCGGCACATCCGATGCCTACTGCGGCCGCTGCGCCTCCCGGATGACGCGGAACTCGCTGGTCTCGCTCCACGCCGGCCACTCGTCGCCGTCGGCGAGCCGCGCTCCCATCCGGTAGAGGAAGGTCAGGTCCTCGAGGGCGCCGGACAGGTCCCAGTCCGGCTTCACCTCGTCCGACACCTGGTGGTAGTCGTTCGCGGTGTACTCCGTGCGCTTCTCGATCCCGTAGCCCTCCGGCTTGTCGAGGTACTCGACGCCGGGGTCGGCGTAGAAGGCCGGGATGCCCGCCTTGGCGAACGAGAAGTGATCGGAGCGGTAGTAGAAACCCTTCTCCGGCTCCGGGTCGGGGGCCAGGGTGCGCCCGAGGCCGGCCGCCACCTCGGCGGCGACGGCGTCGAGACCCGACTGCCCCATCCCGACGATGGTCAGGTCGCGCGTCCGCCCCCACTGGTTGAGGACGTCCATGTTGAGCGCGGCGACGGTCTGGCCCGCCGGATAGAGCGGGTTCTCCCCGTAGTGGCGCGACCCGAGCAGCCCCTGCTCCTCCGCCGTGACGGCCAGGAACAGGATGGAACGCCGCGGCGGCTCCGGCGCCTCCCTGAACGCCCGCGCGATCTCGATGAGCCCCGCGGTGCCGGTGGCGTTGTCGGCCGCCCCGTTGAAGATCTGGTCGCCTTCGAGGCTCGGGTCGACGCCCATGTGGTCCCAGTGGGCGACGTACATGACGACCTCGTCCGGCGCCCCGCTGCCTTCGATCCTGGCGACGACGTTCTGCGAGTCGATGCGCCGCAGCTCGTTGCGGACCCGGAGCGAGCCGGTCACGCCGAGCGGGATCGGCTGGAAGGCGCGCTCGGCGGCCTGCTGCTTCGCCGTCTCGAAGTCGCGTCCCGCCATCTCGAAGAGCGTCTCGGCCGTGGCGCGCTGCACCCAGCCCTCGACCGTGGCGCGGCTCAGATTGTCGTCGGCCGCCACGAGATCGAACGCTTCGGCGTAGGGCGTGCTCCCCACCACCTCCCACGGATAGCCGGCCGGTCCCGTCTCGTGGATGACGAACGACCCGGCCGCCCCGAGCTCGGCCGCGATCTCGTGCTTGTAGGTCCAGCGCCCGTAGTAGGTCATCGCCGGGCCGCCGAAGATATCGTCCAGCGGCGGGTCGTTGACCAGGAAGAGAAGGATCTTCCCGCTCAGGTCGGCGTCTCCGAAGTCGTCCCAGTCGTACTCCGGCGCCCGCGCCCCGTAGCCGACGAAGACGAACTCCGCATCCGACACCGACACCTCGTCGACGACGTGCTTGGTCGACGCCACGTAGTCGGCGGCCGGCTCCAGGGTGCGGCTCTCGCCGCCCGAGGTCACCACCAGCTTGTCGCCCGGCAGCGGCGTGATGCCGACCAGCGGCACCTGCTGCACCCAGGTCCCGTCCGGGTTGCCGGGCGTCAGACCCAGGGCCGAGAACTCCTCGGTCAGGAAGGCGACCGTCTTCGTCTCGCCCTCCGAGCCGGGCGCGCGCCCCTCGAATTCGTCCGAGGCGAGCGTCTCGGTGGCGGCCAGGAGCGTCTCGGCGCCGATGCCGGGCGCTATCTCCGCCGGCGGCGCGCCGGCCCCGGAGCCGCCGGCTCCCTCCTGCGCCGCCCCGCCGCCGCACGCGGCCGCCGCAGCCGCCACCACCGTCGCCGCCGCAACCTTGACCATCAGGCTTCTTGCCATGACTCTCACCACCCCTCGTCCACGTTCGTCGATCCCGCCCGCCGCGCGGCCGGTGCCTCGTACTACTTCACTCGCGGAACGCGCGCGACGTCAAGACAGCCCGCCGACACCGGACCCGAGCTCGCCCTCCGGTCAGCCACCCCCCGCCGCACGGCCCCGCCCCACCTGCCAGAGGAGGAAGCCGAGCGTGTCGACCAGCTCGTCGATGCGCTGGCTGACGGGCTGGCCGCCCGAGTGGCCCGCCGCGGCGTGGTAGCGCAGCAGGACGGGCCGGCCCGAGCCGCTCCGGGCCTGCAGCAGCGCCGTCATCTTGCGCGCGTGGAGCGGCGCGACGCGCGTGTCGCCGTCGCCCGAGACGTAGAGCGTCGCCGGGTAGTCGCCGCCGGCGATCACGTTGTGGTACGGCGAGTAGGCGCGCAGGAACGCGAACTGCTCCGGGTCGTCGCTCGAGCCGTACTCCGGCACCCAGAAGGGGCCGGCGAGAAAACGGTGATACCGCAGCATGTCGAGCAGCGGGTTGCGGCTGACGACCGCGCCGAACAGGTCCGGGCGCTGGTTCGATACGGCCGCGACCAGCAGCCCGCCGTTGCTGGCGCCGCGAATGGCCAGGTGCTCGGGGCTGGTGAAGCCTGCCTCGATGAGGTGCTCGGCCGCGGCAATGAAGTCGTCGAAGACGTTCTGCTTGTTCGCGAGCCGCCCGGCCTCGTGCCACGCCTGCCCGAACTCGCCGCCGCCGCGCAGATTGGCCAGGGCGTAGACGCCGCCCGCCGCCAGCCACGCCGTCGCCAGCGACGAGAAGCGCGCCGTGCGGAGGTAGCCGAAGCCACCGTAGCCGGTCAGCAGCGTCGGGTTGCTGCCGTCGAGCACCACGTCGGGCCGGTGCGCGATCCACATCGGCACGCGCGTGCCGTCCTTCGACCGGTACCAGCGGCGTGCGACCTCGTAGTCGCCGGGCGCGACCGGCAGGTCGGGGCGAGCCCAGACGGCGAAGTCGCCGCTCTCGACGTCGTAGCGATACACCGTGCGCGGCACGTGGAAGGTCGCGAAGGTGACGAACGCCTCGGGGCTGCTCCAGCGTCCGCCGCCGACGGCTACCGAGCCCGCCGCGTCGAACGCGATGTCGCGAACGTGGGTCCCTTCCAGGTCGTACACCGCGGCCCGCGGTTGTGCGTCCTGCAGGTACGACACCACGACCCGGCCGCCGCGGCCACGCGCCGTACGAATCACGGCGTCGTCCCGCTCCGGGATCAGCTCGCGCCAGGAATCGACCGTCGGGCGGGCGGGGTCGGCCAGCATCACGCGCCGATTGGGAGCGCCGCGGCTGGTGACGAAGACCAGCCAGTGGCCGGCGAACGCCACCGCCGATTCCGACGCCGGGTCGTCGATGGCGGTCACGAAAGGCCCGTCGCGGCGCAGATCCTTGACGTGGACGGCGATCGGCCCGTACGAGCCCTCGAAGATCTGCACCGCCATCCAGGCGCCGTCGTCGGACACCACGGTGTCGGGAATATGGCCGCGACCGTATGGCCCCTCGAACACCACCTCGTCGTCCCCGACCGGCGTCCCGAACGCGTGGTACATCACCCGCGGGGAGACGTCTCCGTAACGGTCGTAGTAGAGCCCGCGCCCCCCGGCCGCGAAGTGCAGGCGGTGGTAGCGTGCCGGCGGCAGGACGTCCGGCAGGTCGGCGCCCGTCTCGACGTCCCGGACGCGGATCGACACCTCGTCGACGCCTCCGGCGCGCACCGCGTACGCCACCAGCGCGCCGTTCTCGGAGACGTCGCGCAGCGCGACGCTCGTCGTGTGGTCGGGGCTCAAGGGGTGCGGATCGACCAGCACGCGGTCGTCGCCTTCGAGGCCGTCGCGCACCCGGATGACCGACAGCTCCTCGCCCGCGCGGCGCCGGTGGTAGAAGTAGCGCCCCCCGCGCTCGACCGGCACGCCCGTCGAGCCGCGCTCGAGAACCGCCGCGGCCAGCTCTCGTAACCGGTCCCGGCCGGGCAGGACGTGGAGCGCGGCGTCGGTGTATGCGTTCTGGGCGTCGATCCAGGCGCGGGTCGCCGGCGCGTCCTGGTCCTCCAGCCAGCGGTAGGGGTCGCGGACCTCGACGCCGTGAAGCGTGTCCACGACCTCGCGGACCGCGGTCCGCGGCGCCGCCGGCTTCGGCGCAGGTCCGGCGACCTGCGGGTGCCGGGGAGACCCCGCCTGCGGTGGCGCCGCGGGCGCTGCCGTTGTGCACGCCAGCGCCGCGACGACAAGGAACACCGCCCGCTGCCGCGGCCCGAGGAAGCGCCTCAATCGTCCTCCCGGCCCACCTGCCAGAGCAGGAAGCTCACCGTGTCGACCATCTCGTCGATCTGCTGGCTGACCGGCTGCCCGCCCGAATGGCCCGCCTGCGTGTGGTAGCGGAGCAGGATGGGATTGTCCGAGCCGTTCCTCGCCTGCATCAGCGCCGCCATCTTGCGGGCGTGGAGCGGCGCCACGCGCGTGTCGCCGTCGCCCGACAGATACAGGGTCGCCGGGTAGTCGCCGCCCTCGATCACGTTGTGGTAGGGCGAGTAGGCGTGGATGTACGCGAACTGCTCCGGGTCCTCGCTGGAGCCGTACTCCGGCACCCAGAAGCTGGCGACGAGAAACTGGTGGTAGCGCACCATGTCGAGCAGCGGATAGGTGCAGACCACCGCCCCGAACAGGTCGGGCCGCTGGTTCGAGACCGCCCCGACGAGGAGACCCCCGTTGCTACCGCCGCGGATGGCGAGGTGCTCGGGGCTCGTGTAGCCGGCCTCGACCAGGTGCTCGGCCGCGGCGATGAAGTCGTCGAAGACGTTCTGCTTGTGCGCAAGCATCCCGGACTGGTGCCACTCCTCGCCGAACTCGCTGCCACCGCGCATGTTCGCCAGCGCGAAGACGCCTCCGGACCGCAGCCAGGTGGTGGCGAGAGCGGAGAACGCCGGCGTCATGGCGTTGTTGAAGCCGCCGTAGCCGGTCAGCAGCGTCGGGTTCCTGCCGTCGAGCGCCACGCCCGGCCGGTGCACGACGAACATCGGCACGCGGGTGCCGTCCTTCGACGCGAACCAGCGCTGCGTCACCCGGTAGGCCGGCGCGTCCACCGGCAGGTCGGGCTCGGCCCAGACCGTCTGCTCGCCCGTCGCCAGGTCGTAGCGGTAGATGGCGCGCGGGACGTGGAACGTCTCGAAGGTGAAGAACGCCTCGTCGCTGGTCCAGCGCCCCGCGCCGCCCCCGACCGAGCCGATGGTGTCGAACGCGATGTCGCGCACGTGCGTCCCGTCGAGCTCGTGGATGGCCACCCGTGGCTGGACGTCCTCCAGGTACGACACCGCGAGGCGGCCGCCGAGCGCCGTCGCCGTCTCGATGACCACATCGTCCCGCTCCGGGATCACCTCGCGCCAGCGGTCGGCCGCCGGGGCGGCGGGATCGGCCAGCACGACCCGCTTGTTCGGGGCGTCGAGGTTGGTCACGATGACGAGCTCGCCCCCTGCGAACGTGGCCCACGACTCGGAGACGCCGTCGGCGATGGCGGTGACGAACGGCGTGTCGTGCGCGAGGTCCTTGACGTGGATCTCGGTCGGACCGGACGAGCCCTCGATGACGTGCACGACCATCCAGCGCCCGTCGTCGGAGACGACCGTGACCGGGATCTGGTGGCGCTCGTAGCCGGCGCCGAAGAGCTGGGCATCGTCGGCCATCGGCCTCCCGAACGCGTGGTACATGACGCGCGGCGTCACGTCGCCGTAGCGCTCGTAGTAGAGGCCGCCGCCGTCCGGAGCGAGCGTCACCGTGCCGTAGCGCGCCGCCGGCAGCACGTCGGCTAGGTCGTCGCCGGTGTCGACGTCGCGGACGCGGACGGAGACCTCGTCGACGCCTCCCTCGCGGACCGCGTAGGCCACCTGCCCGCCGTCGTCCGAGATGTCGCGCAGCTCGACGCTGGTCGTGTGGTCCGGGCTCATCGGATGCGGGTCGATCAGCACCCGTTCCGCGCCGTCGAGCCCCTCGCGGACATAGAGGATCGCGAGATCCTGGTCGGCGCCGCGACGGCTGTAGAAGTAGCGTCCGCCGCGCTCGTTCGGCAGGCCGACGGCGTCGCGCTCGAGGACCGCCGCGGCCACGTCCCGCAGCCGGTCGCGGCCGGGCAGGGCCCCGAGCACCGTGTCCGTGTAGGCGTTCTGCGCGTCGATCCAGGCCCGCGTCTCCGGCGCTTCCTGGTCCTCGAGCCAGCGGTACGGATCGGGCACGTCGACGCCGTGCAGGGTGTCGACGACTTCCCGGACTTCGGTCGGCGGTGGCGGCGGCACGGTGACTCCCTGCTGTGCGCCGGCCGCGGCGGCGAACAGCACCGCGCCGGCGATCCCTGCGACGGCTCGCAATCCGGCCATGAGGACCTCCCTGACGTGAGTCCTCAGCGTATCGCAATCCGCCGCGTCGGGGAGTCAGGCGGGCGCCTGCGGTGCCCTGGAGATTGCTGGTCAGTCGCGGGTCAGCACGCCGGTGAGCCAGGAGCCGATGTCGCGCACCTCGTCGGCGCAGACCTGGTGGGCCATCGGGTACTCGTGGTACTCGACCGTACAACCCGCCTCGACGAGGCGGTCGCGGCTGCCGCGGCCGAGGTCCGCCGGCACCATCGGATCCGCCGTGCCGTGAGCCTGGAAGACGGGCACGCTCCGATTGGCGGCCGACGCCTCCGCGGCGAGCGTGTCGGGCAGCGGCAGGTAGGCGGACAGGCACATGAGGCCTGCCAACGCCTCGGGATGCCGCAGGCCGGCGAAGAGCGCCATCGCGCCGCCCTGCGAGAAGCCGGCGAGGACGACGCGCCGCGCCGCAACGCCGCGCTCGACCTCGCGCGCCACGAGATCGTCGAGCCACCCGGCCGACTGCCGGATGCGCCGCTCGTCCTGATCGCGTGCGTCGAAGCCGTAGACGTCGTACCAGGCCCGCATGATCAGGCCGCCGTTGATGGTCACCGGGATGCGCGGGGCGTTGGGGAAGACGTAGCGGACGCGGAGCTCGGCCGGCAGCCCGAGCTGGGGCGGGATGCCGTAGAAGTCGTTCGCGTCCGCGCCGAGCCCGTGCATCCAGATCACGGACGCATCGGCCGGACCCGCCGGCTCCACCTCGAGCGTCTCCAGATGGGGCTTGTCGGTCAACGGGCCTGGTCGGGAGTGTTGGTTGACGCTAGTCGACGAGGACGGCATCGCCGATGCGCGAGATCCGGGCGTCGAAGTGCTCCACCAGCAGATCGCGGCGCGCCAGCACCCGTTCCCGCTCCTGTCGCGAAAGGATGTCGTCCATCGCCGCCTCCAGCGACTCCGGGGTGAGGGCGCGCAGTCCCTCGAGCAGGCTGCGTCCGATACGGGTCAGGCGCTCCGGCTTCGAGATCTCGACGTCGGGGCGGAACGCCCGCGTGTGGTCGATGAGCCACAACTTCCAGTCCGTCGTCCACAGGGAGTTGCCCGGGTTGCGGTCCCGGTTCTGGATCAGCTCGTCGAAGGCGTACATCGCGTAGAACTGCGAGTAGGCAACCTGCGGGTCGGGCGGGAACGCCCGCTGCTCGATCCGGTCCCGCTCGCTCATGGCGACGTCGTCGACCCACCAGGTGACGGCGGCCGGCTCGCCGCCGACCCGCCTGAGGACCGACATCGGGACGTTGTCCATGCCCAGGAGCACGGCCAGCCGGTAGGCCGCGATGTTGAACCGGTAGCTGTCGCGGAAGTTGAGCTCCACCCGCGCCCCGGCGGCGGCGAACGTGTCGCGCTGGATGTCGACGGTCTGTATGTGAACGTCGTGCGTGAGCCGCCCGTCGGAGGCGCTTGCGCGCCGCGACCCGGTCACGCCGACGTCGACGCGGTCGAAGTCCGAGAGCTCGGCGTTGAGCAGGAACTCCTCCATCGCCTCCGGCGAGAGCGGAGGCGCCGCCGCTTCCTGGGCGAGCGGTGCGGCCAGGCAGAGGACGGCGAGGACGACGGCGAGCGGGAAACGCGGCTTCCGCATTAACAGCCTCCCTGATCTCATGCTCCACCCCCGCGCGCGGGCTCGCCCGGCGCTCCGGCCGCCTTCGCGGCGGCGGCCGAGACTTCCGCCGCGAAGATGCCGCTGAACAGATCCTGCAGCAGCGTCGTGCGTTCGGACAGCACCGTGAACACGTCGTCCCGCTCCGCCCGGAGGACGCGGCACGCGCGTACCGCGGTGCCGTTGCAGCCGGCGAGCGCGCCCGCGAGCGTCTCGGCGACCAGCAGCATGCCGCCCGGCCCGACCACGAGCGGCCCGTCGCCGTCGGCCTCGAGCTGCACGATGCCTTCGAGGACCAGGCAGAGCGACGCCGCGTCGTCGTCGCGGAACAGCGTCTCCCCCTCCCAGAGCGACAGCTCCCGCGCCGCGCCGACCAGGGCCAGCAGGTCTCCCACCGCGGCGCGCGACAGCAGCGGGTGCTGCCGGACGAGCATCGCCTTGTCGAACGGCTGCAGATCGGAGTTCGGCAACCCGACGGCCGGAAGATGCGCGGGACCTCCGTTGCGGCGCCCGTCGGCGGAGCCGAGCAGCAACCGGAACAGACCCTGGGCGAGGCGGATGTCGTCCGCCACCATCGCCATGAATTCGTCCGCCCCGATCCGGAAGCAGACGCAGGGCTCGCGCGCCAGCGACGGGTGCAAGGTGGGGGCTCCCTGAAGCACCTCCTCCAGGCCGAGGACGCCGGGGGCGGGAAGGTCGCGCTGCTCGTCGAGTCCGACGACCTGGCGGACCGTGCCGTCGATGAGCAACTCGACCGCCTCGGTCGCGCCCTCCACTCCGACGGCCTGTCCCTCCGCGTAGCGCACCTCCTGGCCCGACTCGATGACGCGGAACAGCTCGTCCACCGACACGAACTCGAAGATCGGGATGCGCCCCAGGCGGTCCGCCAGCTCCACCACCGGCAGCCCGTCCCGGTCCGCGCCGGCGCGTGCCCGTCCGGGGTCGCGCGTGGCGAGCACCCAGTCCGCCGCCGCGCTGACCCGCGGGTGGGTGGCCGCCCGGTGCCGGCTCACCCATTCGATGTCGTCGATGAGCTGCGGCAGCAGCGGCTCGCGGCCCGCCGCGTAGTGGACGGCGCTCGCGGCGACCACCGGATTGTCGTCGTGGATCAACTGCGCCATCGTGTCCTCGAGGTTGCGCGGCCGCGTGCCGAGGACGTGGTTCGCGTGGTCGACCTTCGTCTCCGGCGGCGACTCGTCGATCAGCGGCAGGAAGCGCTTCCGCACGTTCGCCCGCACCAGGTTGTCGAGGTACTCGATGGCGCGGGCGCGGCGCTTGGCGCTGCCCCGCTCGATCGCATGCCGGGCCGCGGTGACGTCGTCGACCTCGTGGAGCACCCCGAGCAGCCGGTAGATCCGGTCGAGGATTCGGTCGAGGCGCTCTTCGAGGGCGCGCTCGAGCACGCTGTCGTGCGGCTCCGCCGTCTGCGAGAGCAGGTTGTGGCGCAGCGTCAGCACGTTGCAGTAGACCGCGGACTGCCGCATCAGCAGTTCCTCGACCCCGGCCCGCGGAACCAAGAGATCGGCATGGTCCCGCCGCAGGCGCTCGAGCGCGGCGATGATCTTGTAGCGCAGGAAACCGTCGCCCGTGCCGAGGCTGCCGACGAGGGCGTCCACGGATGCCTGGGTCGGCACGAGGGCCAGGATGCCCGGGATGTTGCGGCGCACCCAGAACTGCTCGTGCGGGTTTTCCAGCGCGTAGCGCAACGCGGGGACGATCTCCTCGCCGCAGGCGACGAGCGTCTCGCGCGCCGCGTGCCGCAGGACGCGGTGCCCGAGCCGGGAGAAGAGCGCCGGCAGGAACAGCCCGTCCGAGGCGCCGAGGTCGCGGGCGCTGCGGATCGCCTCCAGCGCGACCTCGACATGGTGGTCGTGCAGCAGGGGCACCAGCAGGACGCGGAAGCGCGGGTTGTCGATGCGGGACAGCGCCCGCGCCGCTTCCTTCCGCCCCTCGACCGCGGTGCCCCGCGTGTCGTCGATGAGCCGCCGGAGCGTCGACTCGGCCCGCTCGACGTCCGCTTCGTCGGCCGAACGCGCCAGGGCGGCCGCCGCCGCCACGACCACCCGGGGCTCCGGCACGTCCAGGTGGTCGGGCATCACGGCCGCGGCGTCCCGGTGGTCCAGGGCGGCCAGGGTGACCAGCGCAGCGGCGCGCACATCGACGTCGTCCTCGCGCGTCATCCGCTCGACCGTGCCCTTCCAGCGCTCGCCGACGCGCGAGCGGCCCGACGCGAGCGCGCGCAGGGCCCGCACGCGGACCGCCCCCGACTCGTGGCGCAGCAGCAGCGGCGTGATGAGATGCGGCTTGTCCATCGCCTCGAGCATGTCGATGGCGTAGAGCACGGACGTCGCGTCGGGATTGGACAGCTCCTCGACGAGCGTCTCGACGGTGGCCGCCTCGCCGGCCGGCGTCATGACCGCGTCGGGCGTGATGGCCTGCGTGTCGATGCTCTCCCGGAACGAGCGCAGGTACTCCTGCCGCGCCCGAAGCGCCACCGCCACCCAGAGCCCGGTGATGGCGAGCGTCGCGTAGCTCAGCCGGCGCCAGTCCAGACCCAGACCCCACGGCTGAATCAGGACGACCAGCACCACCGCCGTCACCGCCTTGGCGAAGCGGTCCATCGTGACGTCGATGAATGGCTTCACGCGGTGCCGCAGCGCGGCCGACAGCGGCAGGAACAGCACCTCGCGCGTCGTCTTGTCCAGCGTGTAGCGCAGGGTCGTGCCGAGGACCCGCGCCCCGGCGACCGCCCACAGGGCGCCGGTGCCGAGAATGACCGCGGCGCTGGCGCTGAAGCCGAGCGGGAGTAGGAGCAGGGCGACGCCGATGCCGAGCGTCCGGTGGATGCGGCTGATGAGGGCCACCTGCACCACGAAACCGGCGACCGACAGGTAGACCGTGACCTGGGCCAGGAAGGCGGCGATGCTGTCGCCGCTGGCGCCGCTCAGCGCTTCGGCCGCCATGTTCAGTTGCTGATCGACGACCGCCGCGCCGGCGGCGGCGCAGCCGACCGCAAGGGCCAGGATTCGCAACGACCGCGACTCGGTTACGAGCCGGATCGCCTCCTGCCCCCCGATGCCGCGCTCGTAGGCCTCGAACGCGGCGTCGTCCACCTCGTGGCCGCGGAGCACGTACAGCACGATGCCCGTGCACGCCGCGAGGACGGCCGCGCTCACCAACAGGAGCTGCGCGGAACCGACCGCCTCGACGACCGTCGCCGTGATGCCGGCGCCGAGGGCGCCGCCCAGGCTGGCGCCGCCGCCGATGAAGCCGAAGATCCGCTTCGCCTGCCGCGCGTCGAAGATGTCGTTCGCCAGCGTCCAGAACTGGCTGATCAGCAGGATGCCCAGGATCAGGCCGAAGAGGTAGAAGGCGATCGTCACCCAGACCGCGCCGGTGCGCAGCAGCGCCCAGAAGACGACGAGCATCACCGCGATGGCAGCCTGCGTCACCGGCACCACGTGCTGCCGCGGGACGCGGCGGACAGCGCTCGTGTAGAAGTGCATGATGACGCCGATGGACACACCGGCGGCGAACAGCACGTAGGGCAGGTTCTCGGCCCCGAGATCGGCGATGAACTGCGAGCGCGTGATCGGCTTGACGATGTTGTACGACGTCATCGCGAGGAACGAGTAGGCGAACATCAGCAACGCCGGTGTCGTTTCCTCGCTCCGGACGGACGCCACGGAGCTCAGCAGGCGCGAGAAGAGAGTCCGCATCCTGTGCGTCGGAAGGTCAGAGGGCCCCGTCGGCCCAGGGGCCGGTTATCGCGATCGTGACGCCGGGGATCTGCACGTTGACGAACAGCCAGCGGCCGTCGGGACTGAACGTGGCGCCCGCGAACTCGCTGGAGCGGAAGTCGCCGGAGATGCCGTTCGGCCTGCCGTCGAGGACGATGTTGTTGCGGGCGAAGGGGAAGATGCGGCCGTCGATCCGCAGGCCGCGCACGAAGTTGCCGTCCCGGCCGTCCTCGCAGAGCACGATGCCCCCGCGGGGGCTGACGCAGAGGTTGTCCGGCATGTCGAGCACATCGCTCCCGGGCGACTCGAACAGCAGGCGCAACCGCTCGCGGGCCGGCTCGTACTCCCAGACCTGCCCCATCCGGACGTCGCCGCCCTCGGTCGAGACGACGTAGATCCGGCCGCCGCCGTACCAGATGCCTTCCAGCCGGCGGAAGGTGGCGCCGCCGGCCTCCCGGCCCTGGGCGAAGACGGTGTTCGGACCCGCGCCGGCCGGATCCGGGTCGTGGATCGGCACCCACTCCACCCGCCGCCAGTCGCCGGTCGCCTGCCCCGCGCGCAGATCCGCCTCGGGCGCACCGGCGACGGCCAGCATTTCGAGTCGGCCGCCGGCCACGAGGTTGCCGGGCTCTTCGGGCAGGAAGCGGTAGAGGCCGGCGGTCTGCTGATCCTCCGTCTCGTAGACGATGCCGGTGTCCGGATCGACTGCGATCGCCTCGTGCACGAACCGGCCCATGGCACGCAGCGGCTCGGCCTCGGAGGTGCCGTCCGCCGGCACTTCGAAGATGTAGCCGTGCGGCTTCTCGAAGTCGTTCCCGCCTCCCGGACCGAGCACCGTCTCCTCGCAGCTCAGCCACGATCCCCAGGGGGTCGGACCGCCCGCGCAGTTGACCGCGGTGCCGGCGAGGCTCACCCAGCCGTCGACCACGGAACCGGTCCGCGTGTCGAACTCGATGGTGGTCGTGCCGCCGCAGCCGTTCGGGTCGTAGAGCGGG
>Ga0209544_1002011_pt1 | contig 19738 bp, 15 predicted proteins | sample MesohylPK_FD_187297 | JGI IMG/M metagenome (GOLD analysis project Ga0209544, IMG submission 187297) | Host-associated microbial community of the marine sponge Aplysina aerophoba from Gulf of Piran - sponge mesohyl, lysed by proteinase K... | ecosystem: Host-associated > Porifera > Sponge >...
TGCGGCCTGATGTCCGAAGGCGCAGGCGAGCCAGGTTTTGCCGGTACCGGTCTGGCCGACCAGGATCAGATTGTCGTGGGTCTTGAGCCATTCGCCCTGGGCGAGGGAGAGGATATTGCGGCGGTGCATCCGTGGCGGTAAGCAGGCTTACGGCCACGGGGTGACCGCACGCTCGACGTGACGGCGGGGCATTGTGGGTTCGCCGCGCGGGACGCGGGGCGGCCGTTGCCGTTCCGCTCAACGACTAGGGTTGGGACCCGGGAACGGCATCGGGAACGCGTTTGTTCTGTCCTTTCCCGTTGCCGGCGGCACGGCCGGCACTCCCCTCTTATGAGGGCAGGCCCCGTCAAGCGGTGACAATGGCTGAATTCTCCGCTTTCGGAGCTGGTCCGGGTGGCGGACGGTTTGATTGACGGCTAGGTCGAAACGCTCTTCGCATTGGTCGCGCTTGTGCGCGTACCCACCTCTTATCCAAGGCCGACACTCCGTTTTCGGCAGCAAGACCGGCACCTCGTCACGCATATCTGTGCGCCATGGTTGACATGGTGGGTCAATCCGTATATTACGTAGCGACTCCGTACACACCGGTGGTGAGAGCTAGATGCAAACTGAGCGATTCGAGATGCGATTGGACCGGGCTATGATCGACCAGCTTGACCGATGGCGCGCGGACCAACCCGAATTACCGTCACGCGCGGAAGCCGTTCGACGGTTAGTCCATGATGGCCTTGCGGCATCCACCGACGACCAGGTGAAGCCCACTCCCACCGAAAAGCTCATCTTGTCGATGCTGTGTGATCTCGCCCGAGACCGGAACGACTGGGAAGGCATTGACCCGGACTTTGTCCAGTACGCTATTGGCGGTGGCCATTATTGGGCTCTCGCTTGGAAGTACCCGGGCGTTTTCGGTGGCCGCCCTGATTCTCCGGAGCTTGTTCGGGAGGTTGTAGACATTCTCCAAATGTGGACCGTACTCGAACACCGATATGAAGTCCTGGAAGAAACGGACAAAGCTCGAGTAGCGACCGAAGCCGCGCCTTACGGCACCGATGTGAAATTCAACGGCTTCTATCCGAATGAGGAGAGTTCACACGGGAGCATCGCCGAGTTTCTTATCGAGCACATTGACGGCTATTCCCGATTCAAGGGCCGGCGTCTGAATACAACCTGGCCGGTTGTTGGGTGGTATAGACGAATGTTGCAGGCTTATGAACCCATGCAAAAATCTCTTCTTGCCGGTCATAACAAGAATCTCTCGGTTTCCAACATAGTCGCTTTGCTTTTGGAGCAAATCCACCCAGACAATCGTAAGGGTTAGTGGTACGCGTCATCGGATGGCCAATGGCACGCCGTGATCCGCCACGCTGGCATAGAATGCGCCACCCCACCATATCCAAGTCGATTCGTGCGACCACATCAATTCAGCGCTCCGTCCAAAACAGAACGCGACGATAACCCCGATCAAAGCGGTAACGCTCTTGCGCACTAGTTTGCGCTAGCTGGGTATGCCGTGAACTTCAATTCTCCTTTATTGTACCTCCCGGAAAGTTTGACCTGGGGCGTAGCAACACAAGCACGGGGTATTGGCTGCCAATCAATTTTCTGAAACGCCTATGCGATCTTGTCCGCCAATTGCGCTCGCATATTCTTTCCGTCTTGGCTCTTCTCCACGATAATGAAGAGGCCATTGCCGTCGCTCCTGCGTTCCCAGAGCTCGCCGATCGTCCGCTTCTCGCGCGTATCGTCGCTCTTGATGTCGCGCGCGCCCTTGTATTCCGCGACGAGCAATCGACCGTCCCCCAGTTGGGCGACGAAATCCGGGTAGAATTTTCCGGCCACGGTCGGAAGCCAGAACGAGGCGGGATGGCGCGCGACGTTCCTCAGCCAGAATCTTACTTCCTTCAAGCTGTCGAGAGCCCTGGCGCACTGGACCTCTTCCCCGTCTTCGGCGCCGTCGAACGCCGGAACAAGTTGCAGGAAATGCTTTCGTGGCTTCCATCGACCGCGATGGCGTCGTTCGTCCCGATACATGCCGTCCCTGAATTGGAACGCCGACGCGAACGACACCTCCACGTTGGTTTCCGGGGCAAACAGGTATTGTTTGTATGCGCTTGTTCGTTCCTGCTGGCGAATGGCAGAGATCTTGCTGCGGATTTTGCGGGCGAGGATGAATTTGCAGCGCATCAGCGCTGCGATATGCATGTCCCTGTTGCCGATCAGATGGCCGACCAGGTCGCTGAGCCAGCGCAGCAATTCCGCCTGGCCGATATCGGCCTGCCGCGTCTCCCGGTCGAGCCAGAGTACAAGGGCTTGCGGTGTCCAGCCTTCGACATTGGCGTTGAGCGCCAGTTGTTCCTCCTCGGCCGCGTATTGGTAGCTTATGCTCTTGCCGTCGAGGTCGATCTCGAAGGTGCGCGCCGTCTCCCGAACCGCGAATTCGGCCTCGTCAAGTAGCGGCGGGTAATTGAGCAGCGACCATTCATGGTGTTCCATGAACAGGTCCGAGTCGGCGAATTCCAGTTCGCCCTGTATCTGCGCCATCAGGCGCGGCACCACGAAGGACTCGCCCCGCTCGGCGGGAGTCAGCAGTTTTCCCGTGTCGCGACGGTGCCGGGCTGCGGCATCGGCGAAGCCGCCCCTCTCGGATTCCGGCAGTTTCTCAACGATCTCGGACTCGAGTTCCTCGCTGACATAGCCGGGTATGGAAATCTCGGCTTTCCCGTCGTCAGTCTCGCGAACGGTCACGCCTTCGGTTTTCCTTAATGCGGCCAGTGTCTCCGGTATCGGAGAAATTTCGAACTCGAACACCGCTTTCTGCTTGTCGCGCGGACTGAATAAATCGCTATCGTCGTCCAGCAACTCTAGTGTCGGTTCAATGCTGTCGCGAGCCTCTTCCTCCTCGAAACCCATCGCGACCAGCTTGTCGACAAGCGCGCGGGCGGCTACGCCGAAGGTCGGTTCGGAGAGGAACGCATAGGCGCGGTTCAGATCGTTATCCGTTCGACGCTTGGCGTAGGGCATCCGCAGCACACGGCCGAGAAGCTGTTCGACATCCTTCGCACTCTGGATGCGCGCAACCGAGCAGAAGGCATAAGCGAAAGAGCAATCCCAGCCTTCCTTCAGCGCCTCGACCGTGATGACGTGTTCGACCGGACATTCGGGGTCGAACAGGTCTATTCCATCGAGTTCGCGCTGGTCGCCGGTTGCCACCGCAATTCGCCTTTCGGGGATTTGCTCTACTTCGATCAAGTGTTGCCTCAACGCCTTGACCGTAACCTCCTGATTCTTCGGTTGCGCCTGGAACAGCACGATGGGGCGGAGATAGTCCGGGTCTGCCGCGGCGGTTTCAGCCAGTTCGGCACGGGCGGCCACGGCGCCGTTCACCGCGTTCTGCCAGCTATCGTGCTCCGACAGCACGATCGGCAGCTTGATCATCTCCTCGGCCTTGAGTTCCTGGGCCGAGACGCTGTGCAGGATGTTTGAGTTGAGCCGCGGCGTTGCGGTGAATTCGATGATCGCGCAAGGGTTCACTCGCCCCTGCATCTTGCGCGCCAGTTCCGTCACGGCGTTGTGCGCTTCGTCCACGATCATCAGCGGCTGGTGAATGTGCATGAGGTTGGCGAACGAAAACTTGACGCCGCCGTCGTCCAGAGTCTCCAGACCGGCCGGCACCTTCGGCAGTGCGCCGAAATGGGGCTCCAGATTCTCGTTGTGCGCATAAACCTTACGGCCCTCGGTGTCCTTTACCCGAAGGCTCTGGATCGTGCCGACAACGACGCAGCATTTGTCCTGGATGTCGTGCGGCCGGATATGGGTAAAGTCTGCGATATCGAATACGCGCACCCGCCCGCCGAACGCCTCGTCCAGCGCCTGCCGATACGGATGGCCCGGATTCTTCAGCGCCTCGGCGGTCTGCCGACGGATCGTCTTCGTCGGCGTCAGCCACAGCACCATCGGCCAGTCCTTCTCCACCCAGGCGTCGCGCGCGACGGCGACGGCGTGGGCGCCGAGGATAGTCTTGCCGCCGCCGGTCGGCAGGCGCAGGCAGACATAGGGGACGTTCGGCAACCCCGTAAGCGCCTTGTATCCGCCGCCGTAGTCGCCGAGCCGGCCGGCTTGTTCCGGCTCACTCGTTATCGCTTCGTAGGCGCCTTTCGGCCCGCCGATGCGCGCCTCCTCGAAAAAGCGGCGCAGGATGGCGAGCGTATCGGCCTGGTACTGCTTGAGCTGCATGGCCTACCGGCGCGCCTTGACGTCGTAGGGCGTCTGTTTGAATGCGATGCCTTCGCGCGCCAGTGTCGCCGGCGTCAGCCGGGACTGTTCGCCGTAGACGGTGAGCGGGCCGTCGAAGCCCGGAAAGGCCGCGGCGGTCTCCGCCCGGATCGCGGCCAGCGTCGCGCGGGTAAGCACATTGCCACCGTCCGGACGCTTGTCTCCCAGGACGCCGTTGTAGAGCAGCGCCCAGGCGCGCCCGTCGTGGATGCCGAGCAGCGGGGAGCTGGCGCCGTCCTCCCGTGGGCCTTTCCACGGCCGGCCGGTTCCCGCGAACCAGATATGAGCGGCGAGAACCGGAAACCGGATATCGTGCCGGATGCGCCCGTCCGCCGCGAACGCGGGAGGTCCGAGCCGGTAGAAGCGGAAGCCACCGCCGCCGGCCCAGCCTGCGCTTTTGGAAACACCGCCCTGCTCGCCCGCGATCACCTTGTTCAGACGCGGCGCGCAATGGCTGACGGCATGTTCGCCCATCTCGATGCCGATATATCGCCGCCCCATCTTGTGCGCGACGGCAACCGTCGTGCCAGAGCCGAGGAAAGAGTCGAGTACAAGATCTCCGGGGTTGGTGGCGATTTGAAGAATCCGTTGAAGCAAGCGTTCCGGTTTCGGGGTTCCGAAACTTACTTCAGAACCAAATAAGCCGTTTGCTTCCTTTTTCGACTCATCCGTATGGCCAGCATCTGTATGTGGCCACCATGTCCACGGAACAAGACCCTCTACCTCTGACAAGTAGCGGATTACACTTGGTTGAGCGTTCCCATCTTTGCCCCAATATATCCGACCAGCTGATCGGAGTTTCTCAAACTCTGATTCAATCATTGACCAGCACCGACCTTCGGGTGGACGATGAGCGCGACTATTCGGGGCTAGAATTTCGTACATCTGGTTTGGCCGGTAGCCTTGCGCCGTCATTGGAAGGCCGCGCCAACGCTTTCTGGGATTTGTTTCGTTTGGGTTATCGGGATTCTTGTAAATTCTTGCTTGGTCTTCATTCAAAGGAACGCGGTTTCTCTTTTCTTTGAAAATTTCGGGTGACGTTGCGTAAACAATTAGATATTCGTGTGCGTCGCCAATAGCGCCCCTATTCTCGCGTGAGTAGCGCTTTTGCCAGACATTATTTGCTACAAAGCGCGTCCGTCCGAACACTTCATCCATGATCACCTTGAGATAATGTCCCTCATTGTCGTCTATGGATACCCAGATCGAACCATCTTCGGCCAACAGGTCGCGCAGCAGTTCAAGCCGTGGCCACATCATGGCGAGCCAGCGCGTATGCTCCAGATTGTCGTCGTAATGCTCGAAGGCCGAACGCGTATTGTAGGGCGGATCGATGTAGATGCACTTCACCCGCCCGGCGTAGAACGGCAGCAGTGCCTTCAGCGCCTCCAGATTGTCCCCCTGGATAAGCATGTTCCCGGCGTTCCGGTCTCCGGCCGACAGCTCGGGAACCTCCTCCAGCAGCCGGTACGGCACCCGTCCCGCCGCGCCGATATCCTGCTCCCGCGTCAGCCAGTTCAGGGTTGGCATGGGCTAGTGCCTGCAACCGATGCAGTCATGCCTGAGCGATGACCAATGGCTCGCGACTCCTCCAACCGGGATCTTGGCCGAAATAGTTCCAGAAATCCCCCTCGAACCGGGAAACGGTCTTGTCAATCTCACCGGAAGCCTCCAAGGGATACAAAGGAAATTCGGTATCGTTCCGTTTGATTGTCCCGACAGCAAACCTATCGTCATTGCCCGCTACGTTGACGCTGTCCGCCGTGACTCTGAATTGCGGTTGAACGGCATACTCCGCTCCCGGGGCCGCTGCCCGTTGCCGCACCCTGTCCGCCCAAACGAGAAGGCGGGCCAACGTCGAGATTGGCGTTTCAGAGTCGAAAAGCGTTTCGACCGGATTGTCAGGGGCATGAGGATGAAGGAAAAGACGATTCGAGACAAAGCCCCATTCCAACAGACCGTCAGCGTGGATTTCGGCGTAAGCGTGTCTTTCCATTCTTTGGTTTCGGTTGTGACTTTCCTCCGCACGTGCTGCCCGGAGCATCGGTCGCCAGTCCTGGAAGTGCATGCGATGCAAGCTTTGAATGGTGCGCAATCGGGAGTCCCGGTCGCCTAACCCGCGCCCGACCTCGATGTCGGGCGGACGCAATTCTTCGATCAGGTTGCCGCCGGAATAGACAGACCCGAAGCGGATCTCATCGCCGACGGGGACGGCCGTCATGCGAAACCCGAAAGCGTCGCCAGCGGTTTCGACACGCTTGAATTCTTCCTCGAATTTTCTGCCACGCTCCCGCAGCCGCCGTTCCAGCCGCTCCGTGCCACGGGCGAGATTGAGGGTCATGTCCTGGATTTCCCGCATGCTCAGGGGATCGCACCGGTCGGCGCGTCGGACCGGGCATACCCGCGTGGACGTAACACGATGGGGGCCGTAGCGCGACCGGCCCGTTCGGAACACGATGACCCCGTTGTCGCCATTCGTCGGGATCGGGACGATATCGAGCGTCGGAAGTTGCGGTTCGACGCATTCGCGGAACACCAGCCTGAAGCGATCGGCCAGGTCGGCGCAGCGCGGCAGCGGCGCCACGTTCGCAGCGACGGGCGGTTTGGCTCCGTCCTCCGCAATGCCGAGCACCACGGCGCCCCCATAGGCATTGGCAAACGCCACTAACTCTTCCAGAATCCGATCTCTTGCGTGGCTCCCGATCCCGCTTCCGCCGTTCAACCAGGCATCGGTCTTGCCTTTGCCCGCTGGCAGGCTTTCCTTGAATTCGATCTGCGCGCTTTCTGGCACACTTTCGTCAATGAGGGCCTGAATGTCACCCGGTCCAATCCGGTCGGCCGGCTTTGTGAGAACAGCGGTCATGGGAATTTCACTCAGATGGACAGAGGCCCAAGGTATTCGGAGAACCAGGATTTGAAAACCGCATCCGGCGAACGGCTCGTGTTTTCCGGCCGGCCCGCGATCCAGTGGCGGCGATGCTGGCCAAGGCGGGAGCGGCGGCCGGTCGTGTCGTCGCCTCGATAGATGCAGATCCGGCGCCTGTTCCTCGGGTCGGGGTAGCTCCGCACGAACCGCAGACGGCTCGGCTGTGTAGCCCATGGCGCGGGCGATGACCGTTGCGGCCAGGGCGGCGGCGTCGCGATGGGCGAAGATCGCGGTGGTGGCGCGCTTGCGGTGCCCGAGCAGCTTGCCGATGGCGGTCAGTCCGCCGCCGTTCATGATGGCCTGCGAGGCGTAAGTGTGGCGGGCGTCCCGAATGCGGACGCCGCTCAGCCCGGTCTCCTCCTGCACCCCGATCCAGCCCGGCCGGCGGCGAGGCGGGCGGAACGCCGTCGCGGCCGCGCGAACGGGATGGAAGCCAGCGTACAGCGAGGGCGCGGGGCGGATTGAAAAAGCCGCACTGGGTGTTATAAAAAGACATATGAGTGCGGGCGCCCGCGAGGTTCGGATTGCAGACATTCAAGACCAAGGCGTTCGCCCGTTTCGCCGATAGGGAGGGGCTGGAGGATGCGGCGCTGTGCGAGGCCGTGCGGCGCGCCCGCAGCGGACTGATCGACGCCGACCTCGGCGGCGGCGTGATTAAGCAGCGGATCGCCCGCAAGGGAGGCGGCCGTTCCGGCGGGTTCCGCACGATCGTGCTGTTCCGCCGGGGCGATCTGGCGTTTTTCGTCTACGGTTTCGCCAAGAGCGGCCGGGACAACCTGCGCCGGGACGAGCTGGAGACGTTCAGGCTGCTGGCCGGCGAATATCTGGCGCTGGACGGAAGTGGCCTGGCGGCCGCGCAGGCCGCCGGAGCGATTGTCGAGGTGAAATGCGATGACCAAGCAGTACAAGAGTGAGGCCCTGGCAGCGGCGCACGAGGCAGCGTTCGGCTTGGCCGAGGCGGGCCTGATGTCGAAGCGGACCATGCGCAAGTTCGACGAGATGTGCCTGACGCCGGTCGAGGACATGGCGCCGGAGGACATCCGCGCGCTTCGCCTGCGCGAACAGGCAAGCCAGGCGGTGTTCGCGCGCCATCTCAACGTAACCACGGGTCTGGTGAGCCAGTGGGAGCGTGGCGAAAAGCGCCCGCGGGGCGCGTCGCTGAAGCTACTGACGCTGGTGGCGAAGAACGGTCTCGGCGCGGTCGCCTGAGGTTCGGCCGCACCGGGACTTTTCGAGCCTCCGGCGCGCGGGAGATCACCCCGCGACTTCGGCGATCCTGCTCGAAATCCGTTTGGCGGCCGAGTTGATCGGATCGTTGGCCAGATGGGCGTATCGGGCGGTGGTCTGGACCTTGTTGTGCCCGACAGCTTGCCGATCATCGGCAGGCCCTCGCCGACCAGCAGGCCGCTGCTGGCGAAGAAGGTGCCCTATATCGCCTCCAAAGCGGCCTTCACTCGTCCGAGGGTGTCTTCCCAAGTTTCATCAGTGGCTGCTGAAGCGAGATGTGGCCGTATAGCTTTGAATCGTTTGTGCACCCTTACTCGGGAAAGGCGTCGTTCACGAAGTTCCAAATACAGCGCAGCCTTTTCGTGATGGTCGAAACCATGCCTGACGCAAAAGGCGAACTGAGAGAGTTGGGGTTCAATCGGACCAGCATCGCTCTCGTCGGTCGACTCGGGATATTGTTTCAGCAGGGCTGGTAAGCTGCTTGCATGGGCAAGGCTGGGAATAATTCTGATAACGAACTTGCGCGCGCCGTCGCAAGTCTTCAGCTTCTTACGATCGATGCCGAGTGCGATTTCAAGCTTTCGCAGCGGACGTCCCTTCATCCATAGTCGGGTGAGCTCCCTCAATCGTGGAATAGCGTAGTCGGCGCGCTCATGTTCTGTCTCCATCTTCTTGAAGGCGCTGCCAAACAAGGAGTCGAGATCGTCGCGACGAATCACTTGCTCCAGAAAATCGGGATTATCAGCCAACCATCCGAAGAACCAACGTCTCCAATCAAAGACCGAGGCGTGGGCCGAGGGTGGTGCAGATGTCAAGCGGTTAGTGAGATTTTCGACCAAATCGACGGAGAGACCGAGAGCGGCCGCAATGTCTCGGGAGGCGGTGTCATCATCGTCAGCTTCCGATGTATGGTGCTCCAAAAGCTCCGTCGCTACCCGAATTCGTGAACTGATCCAAGCAAGCTCGTCCCGTCGACGAGCTCTAAATCCAGCAAGGGATCTATTGACTGCCCATGCCAGACGCTGGCTGGAGTCGTCCAGAGGCCCTCCCCCAGCCAACTTGGAGACGCAATACCGTTCCACAGTGCCTGCCTCGACGAGGTTCGCGTGGATACGATCGAGAACGGCTGTCAATGGGTCGTCGATTTCGAGGCATTGGTCTGACTGCCCGAAGATTTGATGCAGTTCCGACCAGTGGGCCCCTATCTTCGCATCGTCGTAGTCGAACCCCACAACCTTGCCTGGGACCACGAGAACGATACCGTTCGGGTTGTATCCTGCACGACCGGCACGACCGGCTGCGTTGAGAAGTTCCTGGGCTTCAAGTATTTCGCGGCGATCCAATTCTCGGTCGTACCGGCTATCTTCTGCGATGATGACCAGTTCACTGGGAAGATTCATACCTTGGGCAACGGTCGAAGTTGCTGCCAAAACGGTAATGCCATCCTTGCGTTGGTACAGGGACTCTACAAGTCGGCGCTCCTCCGGCAAAAGCAACCCATGATGAACGGCGGCAGAGTTCTGAACATGATTCTCGGATACAGCCAAATACAGATGCGCCGATCCGCCGAATTCACACTTTGCTGTGCGAAACAACTTCCGCTCTTCGTCGGTAAGACGAATCGGTGTCGAAACAAAACGCTCCGACACCTTCTTGGTAGCGCTGGTTGCGTTTCGAATAGTTTGAAAAAATATCAAACTCTTGATACCAGACTCTGCGGCAGCTGCGGCGATCGCCGAAGATACTTCGCCGGAGTTGGGAGTTAGCCGCCATAATGGATTGATACCAAGTAACGGCTTTTCTTCCAGCAGCGGTGAAAATGTGTAGTCGTCGCGCGACCGGGTCTCCCAAGTTTGTTTCAGACTGAACAATGCAAATGGTTTTGCTGGCACTTCCCGTTTGATCGAAACAGGAATGGTCTTGGTTGTCGTCTGTGGGCGCCAGCGCTGAAGCTTGACATATAGATCAGATATCTCTTCGTCCTGATAGACGACACTGCCGCGAAGTTGTCGGGTGGGCTTCCATGACAATGACAAGGCAAGGCAATGACGTCCCGTCAGATCTTTGATCCACTCTGCGATCTCATCCGTGTTCTTCATCATTGCGGAGAGCAATACGAAATCGGCTTCTTGTGCCAGGCGCGCGAAGTTGAGAAAGCAAAGCATGGCGTCCAAGGCTCGACGATCCGCGACAGGCTCACTTGGATGAAGAAGATGACATTCATCGAAGACGAGTAAACCGGTGTTTTCGAAAATTGAGGTGTCGAAGCTCATTCTTGCCAAGCAAGCTTCGGGCGTCATAATCAAGATGTCCGCTGGAGCGTCTTCATCTGGAGCAAAGTTGCCGTCGTCTAGATACTCATGTTGAACTTTCGCGCGAGGGAAGGCGCGTGCTAAAGAATTTCGTGTCTGGTCCACTAGGGCGTGGGTGGGGGCCAGAAAGATCACCGATCGACCAGCGAGCAGGGCCGTAGCAATCTTCAATTCCGCGAGGGCAGACTTTCCGGCTCCGGTAGGAAAGCCGATGGCGGAGGAAGCACCAGGCTCGAGATAGCCTGATTCGATGGCTTCACGGTGATTGGGCCAAAGGACTGGCCGCCGTCTGGCAAGCCTCTCAAGATAGGTTCGCCAGCGCTCGGGGTCGACACCGCTTGGAGGAGGGACAGACACCACAGCGCCGCGCGACATATCGCGAGCGACTGCGATCAGTATGGACGCCAAATGGCCGGGACCGGGAAAGACACTCACCGGACCATGAGGTTGATCGATGACTTCAAGGTCACCGTCGGAAGTGGAGAGGGACTTGACCTGTAGGAAGTACTCAAGCGAACTGCCGGATGTTCCGGGCTCACCGGCCCTTAGCATTTGAAGTGCGAGTGCCCGTACACCCTTGAGGAGAGTAAAGTACAGAGCTGAGGAGGCGGCATCAGAAGGGTTGGGTCGCCTAACCGCACTCTTTGATGGTAGTTCCGATCCGGTGATGGCTCTGAGGCGGCCCACTGAGAGATTCCGTAGGGCCAAGATCAGAGCGCTCTCTACGCGATCGTCGGCATCGTCTTCCGGACTTACCCATTGCGCCATTTCCTCGGCGTCGGCCGACGATTCGGCTACCAGGAACAGGAGCATAGCCGAGATGTCCGGCGAAACGCCGCTCGCATCCAGAAAGGAACGAGGGGTGTCTGGTGTAAGGATGCGTTGTGCGTTGAACACGAGCTGGTGTGCAGTCGCCGCGACGAACGCGGCCGCGGCCCGGTTGTCTCGATCCGGGGACGCGGATACGAACGCTTCGTTGGTGAACGCTAGGCGGCGATTATCAGCGATCAGTTTCTCAAGTTCGTCAGTATCGACATCTTCACCGGAGCGCAGGCGTAAGCGTGTCGTGACGATCTTGGCGTAAGTCGCCGACAATTGATCCGGCAGATTATCCCTGTCTAGCTCATCTAATTGCGGTGCGCTTCGGATAAGCGCAGCGGTGGACGGATCAAACATCTGAGGGTACCATTTTGTCTGCTGCTTTCCGGGCTTTCTTGGCTAGACGTTTCATCCAGAAACGCAAATCGTTCAAATGAAGAGTCTCCGCGCGTCTCCGCGTTACTTGGCCCGAGACTACTTTCGTGTATCCTTTGAAAAGACGCTTGCGGCCAGCCTCGCTGTCGTGGCGATCATCGACGGTTATCGCAACGCGGAATGCCCGCACTTCATTCCAAAGAACTTGTTCAATTGCTTGATCCGAATCGAGTTCAGGTCTTGTCGACAGTAGCGTGCTGACGTTTGCTGTTAAGATGTGGTCTTTGTTGCCAGCCTCTAAGTCTGAAAACTCCTTCCAGACTAGGTCACGGATCGTATCTCTTGGGTATGAGGTAGCTTTGTCTTCGCAGATAATGACAGAGTGGACTGTCTGCGTCTTCTTGTCGATGTGCACGTGAAGACCATCAAAGCCTTTGGCAGCGTGCTGCATGTGGGGTGGTGCGATCAGGGAGGTGCTGTCTTGAATGTGCGCGGCAATCCACGAGATTGTCTGAAATAGCCAACCGTCTCGGTGAAAAGGGTCACTGCCTTTCGGCACAGTTAAGAGTTGGCGGGCACCCTCGATAGCGGTAGTTGCCGGGACGGAATCTACAAAGTCAGTTTCAGCGAGTATCTTTAGAACATGGCGGTACTGTCCAAGGGCGACTCGAGCGACAAGTATTGCCAGTTCGTGATCGCTATCTATCGACCAGTCGTAGCCGGTCCAGCGTTTGCCGTTACTGATTGGTGTAAAGGAAATTGGCATTTGAGCGCGTCTCGCCACCAAACCTTCTGATCACGACAACAAAAGGGTCGTAAGCCGCACGTGGCACGAGAGTGTCGTGCAAACGGGATTGAAGAAGCTCAGGGTGGTCGCGTCGAAGTAGCATTGGGACTGGCGGAAGCTCGGCAGAAGGTCAGCGATTCGGCCGAGGATGGCTGAGGCCAAGACATGAAGCAAGTAGAGCGAAAACCACGGACCCACAAGATGCCCTCAGAGCGGCCGTTCGGGATGCGGAGATGAGTTTGAGATCGTCGGGCAGCGCAGAGAAGCCGATAGCCAGAATCTCGTCAACTCCCCCCGGACGCGCCCGTCTCCGCGCCCGCCTCTCGAAGACGAGGCAGAGTGGGATACGCTCTCGGGGATTATCCAAAGCACCGGCGCGCGGGAGATCACCCCGCGACCTCGGCGATCCTGCTCGAAATCCGGTTGGCGGCGGACTTGATCGGATCGTTGGCCAGATGGGCGTAGCGGGCGGTGGTCTGGACCTTGTTGTGCCCGAGCAGCCTGCCGATCATCGGCAGGCCCTCGCCGACCAGCAGGCCGCCGCTGGCAAAGGAATGTCGCAAGTCGTGAATACGAAGGTTCTCGATGCCGGAGCGCTTCAGGATGCGGTACCAGGGGCTGTGCAGGAAGGCGAGATGGGCTCCCGGCTTCTGGCCGGGGAGGTTCCGCGCGCGGTCGGTGACCAGCTCGAGCTCGCGTGACTTGATCTCGGTGCCGTCCTGCGCGCGCTGGAGGTCGCGGAGTTCCGGGGTGAGTCGGTCGACGCTGCGGTCGAGGCGGCGGACCTGGGCGTCGAGCATGTTGACGAAGCCCCACAGCAGGCTCTCGCGCTCGTCGGCGAGCTGGAACCCGTCCGGCGCGACGCCTTGGGCCAGGATGCGGAAGGCTTCGTCCACGGCGTCGAGGGCGTCGTCGCGGTCCCAGACGTCGCGGGTGCCTGGCGAGCATGTCGATCAGCCCGTCCTGGAAGGTGACGACGCGGTGCCACTCGGTCCGGTCGACCTTCTGGCCCGACTTGTCGAAATACGACTCATCGGTCGCGATGCTCATGTTGGCGACGCGCCCGCCCGAGGTGAGGTGGTTGACGGCATACCGCTGGCGCCGGGCGGCGTACTCCGCCTCGCGGTCGCGGCGTTCGGCCTTGGCGACAGCGCAGGGCGCGCAGTAGGCCGTCCCGCCATAGGTGGGCGTCCGGCACTTGAGGCAGACCCCGGCGGCGCGGCGGGCGTCGTAACGGGCGCGCGCGGCGTCGCAGCAGGCCTCGCACTCGGCCGCCCCGTGGGCCGGCTTGCCGCAGCTCGTGCAGTCGCCCCGGGCGCGCCGCTCGGCATAGCGCTCGCGGTCCGCCTTCCGCTTCGCCTCCAAGTTCCGCCGCCTGGAGCGGATCTCGGCGCAGGGGTCGCAATAAGCCTTGCCGTCGGGCGCCGGCGTCGCGCAATGAACGCAGAGGCCGGCCGCCCGGCGTTCGGCATGGCGCGCACGTTTCGCGGCCCGCCTGTCGTCGCGGCACGGCTCGCACATCGCCCGGCCTTCCGCGGGCGGGACGTTGCCGCAACGGATGCAGAGGCCGGCTGCCCGGCGGGCCTCGCTGCGCCGGCGGCTGCGCTTCCGGCCGGCGCGGCGCCGGGCCTCGGGATCGCGTCCGCCATACGGGATCCCCTCGGCATTCGCCCGGGCATGACGGGCGCGGTCCTTGGCCCGGTGCTTCTCGGCGCAGGGCTCGCAGGTGGTGTGATTCGGGCGCGCGGGGGCCCGGCCGCACTTGGTGCAGACGCCGGCAGCCTTGCGCTCGGCGTGCTGCCGGCGGCTGCGCTCGCTCTCATAGCGTTTCGCCTGCTCGGGATCGCGCCGCGGCTTGCCCTCCGCCCGGAGCCGGGCGGACCGGGCCCGGTCGGCGGCGCGGCGCTTCTCTGCGCAAGGCTCGCAGAGCGTGCGCTCCGGCGCGGGCGGACCCTTGCCGCACTTCAGACATAATCCCGCCGCGCGGCGAGCCTCGTTACGGCGGTGGAAGCGCGCAAGGTCGGTACTGCGCCACTTCTCGATATCGCGGTAAGCCATGACGGCCTCCTTCCTGCCAATCCGGAAACGGACTGAGGACGCCCCGCCGCCTGCCCCGGCCCCCAAGCCGGGGACGCCGGGCCGGCGGGACGTCCGGGAAAGGGGCCGTCAGCCCTTCTGCTTGCGGTCGCAGAGAATCCCGGCCGCGATCGAACCCCAGAGCTGCCAGCCGCCGCGGGTCCTGAGCCCCGTGCAGATGATGATTTCGGTGCAGGCCGGACGCATCTCCTGGACCGCCTTCAGCGTGGCCGTGGTGCGCTTCGTCTTGCGCCCGCCCTTCGCCGCGAGCGCCTCGGTGGGGGCGGGAACGATGTCGCCGTCCGCGCGGGCCCGGAACCGCTCGACCACATAGCGGTCGTCGGCAAGGCCGGTGCCGAAGAAATGAACCAGAAACGTCTCCGCCGTGTTGCCGGGCACCGCCATGGCTGCCGTCATGGTGCCGTTGTATGGACGCCTCCCGGAACGCAAGGACCGCTTTCGGTGTGATGGGCAGGCAGATTGCAGTTTTGTATCCGGCCTGTTGATGCGGGGTCTGTGCCCGCTGGCCCCGATGGAATCTGCCGATCCGCGCCTCATTTCTCCTGTGGGCTTGGAGCCCCTCGGCACCATGCAGGCTTGGCGGATCGCGGTCTGACCTGTTTGCCATCGCTCCTTGTCGTGTCTTGCGCAACCTTTCAGCGGCCACCTCCTCTGTTGGTTCGCTGTCCCATCGTCAGCCGCGGCTAGGCCGGCTGGCTGACGAAGTTCGCCTGGTACGCCCGGTCATGGGCCAGCAAGGCCCAGATCGTGCGCGCCGTCTTGTTGGCCAGCGCGACCGTGACCACGTTGGGCGGCCGCCGCTCGGCCAGTCGCACCGCCCAATCCGGCGGCGCCTTGGCATGTGTGAGCACGCTCCGCGCGCCGTGGATCAGCAGGGTCCGCAGATACCTGTCCCCGCGCTTGGAGATGCCGAGCATGCGAACCCGCCCGCCGGTGCCCTCGTGCCGGGGCACCAGGCCGAGCCAGGCGGCGAACTCGCGCCCCGACCGGAACGCCGCGGGATCGCCCATCGCGGCGACCACGGCCGTCGCGGTGAGCACGCCCACGCCGGGGATCTCGGCGACCCGCTTGCTGTCGGCATTGCCGCGGTGCCACACCCCGATCCGCCGCTCGATCTCGCCGATCTCCTCGTCCAGCCGGCCAACCCGCGCCCATTGCTCGCGCAGCGTGTCGATCACCATCGCCGGCAGACGCTCGGCGACCCGCTCCAGGACCTCGGCCATGCCACGGCGCATGCCGGCCCGGCCCCGCGGCATCACCTCGCCGTATTCGGTCAACAGGCCGCGGAGCCCGTTGATCTGCGCGGTGCGGAACTTCACAAGCTGCTGGCGCATCCGGTGCAGCGCCAGGATCGCCTGCTGCTCCTCGCTCTTCACGGCAACCGTCCTGATGCCGGGCATCTGCGCCGCCGTCCAGATCGCCCGCGCGTCGTGCGCGTCGTTCTTGTTGCCAGACACGAAGGGCCGAACCGCCTTCGCCGGCAACAGCCAGGGCTCATGGCCGAGCTGCCGAAGCCGGCGCGCCCAGTGCTGCGAGCCGCCGCACGCCTCCATCGCGACCGCGCACGGCGCAAGATTGGCGAAGTGCTCGAGGAACTTCGCCCGCGTCAGCTTCAGATCGACGATCTCTCCGGTCTCCATATCGACCCAGTGCAACTGGAACACACGCTTCGCCGTATCCACCCCGACGACGGTTCTGTTAGTCTTCATCTCGGACCCTCCGGTTTGCCCGTGAAGAGCTTGCTCTTCCACCTTGGCACTTTGATGCCGTCGGCCCGCGAGGGTCCACTTCAACCCTCCAACCCGCCGGCATCAGGGGGTGGGAGGCGTCCATCCCATTTCTCCTTCGTGCCGATGAGGGAAATCGACGGCCACACGCCCTCCCCCGGACGCCCCGGCCGCCGCCCCGCTCACGGCCGCCACTCTCCTCTCGATGGAGAACGGCGCGCGGATTGAGGCCACTGCGGGACGGCGGCGCAGCACGCGCGAGCGCCAGGCGATGGAGGGGCTGGCAGCGGTCCTCCCCGCTGGAGAGGAGCGCCCGTCGAGGCCTACCGAGGCGAGACGCCTGTGGATATGATGGACAAGCCGCTCCGCGCCTTGCCCACATCTCCACAGGCGCAGCAGCAGCAACAGGAAGATCGATTCAAGGGAATACTGGCGGCCTGAACATCAAGCGGAATACACCTTAAAACCGCCGCCAGGCTGTCCGACAAACCGAGGCCACCTCAATCGACGGGAAGACAAATGGATCGCGATCCAATGAAAGCACCAAGACGCGCGAAGCTCATTTGGCGCCTTCAAAGCAAGCTTTCTCGCAGATTTCCCTCCATAGTGCCACATCCGGAGCGCCGCTCCCTCTTGCAAGGGATTCGCCAAAGCGACGCGGAAGCAAATGCAAGAACCACTCTAACCGGTGACGAAGCGGTCAGTCTACAATGTCTCTGGGTAGTTGAATTCTACACACCCGCACACATTAGCTCTCTACTGACAGGATTTGAAGAGCTTGGATGGAATTTACCCGATTCATCAGGTGCTGCCTCTAACCCAACGCGTTGGATACAACGGATCCGTCACTCGCCCCAAGGTTGGGGTTGGCTCAATCTTGGTACAATTTACAGAGACGACGCTCAGGCGCGTTCATCGCAATCGCGCTCAGCACCGCTTCCAAATGAAGTCGAATATGCAATTGCTGCGATGCACAGCCTAACTTCCTCCCTTGCTTGTATAGTAATCGGTTTCGTATACGATGAGAATAAAAGAAATTGTTTTGAACGCGAGCTCAAGAAAGATCGTCAAACCTTTTTCCAAAACATTCCGAAGGGGGGTTACACTATTCTCACGCCAGATGCTCAAAAGGTGAGAAGTGTCCGTGACGTTCGCACGCAGTTGCGAACCGAAGCATTCAACTTCTTTCGTTCGTGCTTACCCGGCCTTTTTGCTAGCGGTGTGTTGCTTCACGAATTTCCAACTTGCGAGTTCTTGCTATTGCATGAAATGGCTGAATCCTCGGGGGACGAAAATGGCGCATCAAGAATTCCAAAATGGCATAACATACTCGGCATCGATGACGATCATCACATTTGGGACGCAATGTGGTTGGAAGGACTTAGCTTCACTTGGCCACTTGATCGCGTGGACAACAGTCAGTACCAATCGGCGATCGTTGCAAGAGAGGAAACGTTCTCCGATGACGTAATGAAAATGTATGGAGGACGTGATCGCAACAGTGTGATCTACTACGTGGATCATTCCTTAAGCGCATTGTTCAGCCGGTGGGGAGTATTAGGGATGCTGTCCGGTTACGAACGCTGCTTGAACATTATGAGAGATTCTTTGGTGCCAACCTCTGCTGAAGTTGTCAAGTCAGCAAAGATTCTCAGACAAATTCGCAATCATCTAGTTCGAAGCATCGATATCGCAACAATGGCATCAGATTTACAAGAGTTTGTCAAGACCAAGGCGATTTATAGTATGAATATGCATGACTTTAAGGTTCGCAAGACGTTTTTTCCTGAAGAGGGCGACATTTCTCTGACAGAGATACTCAGTCAACAGACAACAGATAGAATGGCAGGAGTTCACGAAGTGGAGAAAAATCTTAGAGATGTCCTAATGCAATACGGAAATACCATTAGTGCCCAACAAAACATAAAGCTACAGAGACGTATGACCTTCTTGACTTGGGCGATAGTACTTTTAACCATTGTGGCAGTAGGTTTAGCAGCGACGTCTGTGTTCGTGTCGGCAAGTTCTGAGAGGCTTGTGTTGCCGTGGTGAGCATACACATTTCGAACGATCGTGGGTCCATAGCCGTCCAACGCTCTTTTCAGAGATGCAGCGACTCTGTCTAATGCTTTCTGTACAGAAACATCGGCCAAACGCGTGTACCGCCCTGTCGTCTGTGTCTGATTTGCCCGAGCGTCCGCCCCACATCGGCAGGATCTCGCCCCCCATCACAGCTTCCGACGCAAACGCGGTGACAGAGACCGTGGATTAGCAGAGGGAACGCAGCGAGCCGGAGGCTTGATACGTGTAGGCCATTGGCCTATATGTGCGGGCATGGAGTTCGAATGGGACGAGGCCAAGGACAGTGCCTGTTTCGAGCGTCGCGGCTTCGACTTCGCCTATGCCGTCCGGGCCTTCCTCGATCCGCACCGGATCGTCGCGCAGGATCGTCGGCGGGACTATGGCGAGGACCGCTACCGGCTGCTCGGCACGGTCGACGGGCGCGCGTATGTCGTCGTCTACACGGTGCGGGGTTCGGCCGTTCGCATCATTTCGGCCCGCAAGGCCAACGCGAAGGAGGTCGCGGATTATGAGCACAACGCGCATCAGGATTGATCCCGACGATCCGTCCACCCTGCCGGAAGGGCGGATCGACTCCGCAAGGGTGGACGCCACCACAGAGGCGGAGATCGCGGCGCAGGAGCGGGAAGACGAGGAAGAGGCCATGCAGGACATGGCGCGGTATGCGCGGCGGATCCGGCGGCGGCTGGGACTTTCCCAGACCGAGCTGGCGCGGCGCATCGATGTGCCGCACGAGACGATCCGCAACTGGGAACAGGGCAAGCGCTGCCCGACCGGCGCGGCCCGCGCCCTGTTGCGGGTGCTCGACAAGGCCCCGGAAACCGCGCTTCGCGTGCTGACCTGAAAGGATGACGGCGATGCCGCCCGACCAACTTTTTTCGATCATACGTCAGGCACCGCATGTCCCTCCTTGCGCCCCCTGAGCTACTCAACTGTATGATTCCATGCAGGAAATCCCCTACCTGTCCCGTTTGACATGGCCGAATCGCGGGGCCAAATCGACTCCCGGGAGCGTAATGTTGCGGGAGTTGACGAAAGATGCCGGAGAGCGAGGATCGCGGGATTTCCGTCATGCGCGGCGTGGCGGCGAACGACAATGGGGGAGCGGCGGCCC
>Ga0209544_1002016_pt1 | contig 19702 bp, 14 predicted proteins | sample MesohylPK_FD_187297 | JGI IMG/M metagenome (GOLD analysis project Ga0209544, IMG submission 187297) | Host-associated microbial community of the marine sponge Aplysina aerophoba from Gulf of Piran - sponge mesohyl, lysed by proteinase K... | ecosystem: Host-associated > Porifera > Sponge >...
CGGGCACTACCCCATGATCTCCATCTCAAACGTCGGCAAGAGCTTCGGCGAGCAGACCCTGTTCGAGGGCGCGAGCCTGCGTTTCGCGAAGGGCCAGCGCTACGGCATCGTGGGCTCGAACGGCTCGGGTAAATCGACGCTCCTGCGCATGCTGACGGGCGATGAGCCGACCAGCGAAGGCTCGATCTCGGTGCCGAAGCGCTGCCGGCTGGGGGTGCTCAAGCAGGACCACTTCGAGTACGAGCAGGACACGATCCTCGACGTCGTGATGATGGGCAATGCCGAGCTCTGGCAGGCGATGGTCGAGAAGGACCGGCTGCTGGAGCGGGCCGCCGAGCACTTCGACGGCGACCGCTACGCCGCCCTGGAAGAGGTCGTCATGCGCTGGGACGGCTACTCGCTCGAGTCGCGGGCGGCCGAAATCCTGGAGGGGCTGGGGATCGAAACGGAGGTCCACCGCGAGCCGCTGTCGATCCTCTCCGGCGGCTTCAAGCTCCGCGTGCTGCTGGCCCAGACCCTGGCCGCCGCGCCCGACGTCCTGCTGCTCGACGAGCCGACGAACCACCTGGACATCCTCTCGATCCGCTGGCTCGAGAAGTTCCTCTCCGAGTTCAAGGGCGTCGTCCTCGTCGTCTCACACGACCACCGGTTCCTCGACAACGTCTGCACGCAGATCGTCGACATCGACTACGAAACCCTCACCGTCTACCCGGGCTCCTACTCGAACTTCGAACGGAAGAAGGTCGAGGAACGGGCGCGCCGCGAAGCGGAGATCTCCCAGCGCCAGCAGGAGATCGACCACCACCAGAAGTTCGTCGACCGCTTCCGGTACAAGGCGAGCAAGGCGCGGCAGGCCCAGAGCCGGGTGAAGCTGATCAACCGGATCTCGATCGAGCCGTTGCCCCAGACCTCGCGCCGCTACCCGCTGTTCCGCTTCCAGTCGCGGCGACCCTCCGGCAAGCGCGTACTGACCCTCGAAGGAATCTCGAAGAGCTACGGCGACAACCACGTCCTCGAAGACGTCTCGCTCGAGATCGGCCGGGGCGAGCGGGTGGCCGTGATCGGGCCGAACGGCATCGGCAAGTCAACGCTGCTCAAGATCGCGATCGGCGAAGTCGGCCCCGACTGCGGCGAGATCGACTGGGGGTACGAGGCCCACCCCGGCTACTTCGCCCAGGACCACCGCCAGCAGTTGCTCGACTCGGAGGGCGCCGAGAAGAAGACGGTCGAGAGCTGGCTCTGGGACTGTTGCCCCGGCGAACCGATCGGCTTCGTCCGCGGCCAACTCGCCGCGGTCCTGTTCTCCAAGGACGAGGCGATCAAGCGGATCGGCAGCCTCTCGGGCGGCGAAGCGGCGCGCCTCCTGTTCTGCCGCCACGTGGTGCTCAAACCGAACGTCCTGGTCCTCGACGAGCCGACCAACCACCTCGACCTGGAGGCGATCCAGGCCCTGATCGACGGCCTCCTGGACTACCCGGGCACTCTGCTCCTCGTCTCGCACGACCGCTGGTTCGTGAGCCAGCTCGCCACCCGGATCATCGAGATCTCCGCCGAGGGCGTGAACGACTTCGTCGGCAGCTACGACGAATACCTGGACCGCCTGGGCGACGACCACCTGGACCGGGCCGCCGCCCTCGTGCGCGCGAAACGCGAGAAGCGGGAGAAGAAGGCCGCGGCGCGGGCCGTGTAGCTACGCCCCGAAGTAGCGGGCGTCCGGGTGGTGGAACACCAGCGCCGAAACGGTGGCCTCCGGGTCCATCATGTCCCCTTCGGTGAGTTCGACGCCGATGTCGGCGGGCTGTAGCGCCGCGAAAAGCTGACGCTGGCCCGCAAGGTCGGGGCAGGCGGGATAGCCGAAGGAGTAGCGCTTGCCGCGGTACTTCGCCGCCAGCCGCTCGCGGGGCGTCATCTCCGGCGGATCGGGGAAGCCGAGTTCGGCGCGGAGTCGCTGGTGCAGCAGCTCGGCCGCGGCCTCCGCCGTCTCGAGGGCCAGCGCCGCGTACGCGTGGCTCTTCAGGTACTCGCCTTCGCGCTTGAACCGCTCCGAGGTGCCGCGCACGCCGGCGCCCGCGGTGACGACGAACAGCGCCACGTGATCGCCGGCCGGTAGCACGTAGTCCGCGAGGCAGAGGCCGTTCTCGCGTGGCTGACGGGGCAGGAGCCATTCGGCTGCGACCTTCTTCGCGCCGCCTTCGCCGGGTTCGAACAGGGTGAGCCGGTTGCCCGCGGCCCCGGCCGGGAAGAACCGCCACACACCGCGCACCGCCATCTCGCCGCGAGCGAAGTCCTTGAGTTCCTCGACCACAGCCTCGACCTTGCGCAGCTTCCGGTCGCCGGCTTCGCGCAGACGCTCCACGGAGCCCTTGAGGCCCAGATGCTTGGCGTAGAGCATCTGCAGGTTCAGGTGGGGCCAGACCTCGTCGAGGTCGAAGCGCTCGGCGCGCCGCTCAAGATGGGGCGGCCGGGGCGCCGGAACGTCCGTGCGGACGGTCGAACTGCGCCGCGCCGTCGCCGGCACCGCACGGGCCCTGGTCCGGGCCCGGAACGCGGCCGCGTCCCGCTCACGCAGCGACTCGACTTCCTCCAGCAGAGCCCCCCTTCGACCCTTGTCGCACAGACGCTCGATCAGGTCGAGTCCGCTCATCGCGTCGCCCGCGTAGGTGCAGACGCCGCCGTACTCGGGGGCGATCCGGCCATGGGTGAACCGCCGCGTCAGCGCCGCTCCTCCGACGACGAGGTCCGTATCGATGCCGGCGGCAGCGAAGTCGCCGGCGGTCGCCACCATCTGCTGGGCGCTCTTGACCAGGAGCCCCGAGAGGCCGATCACGTCGGGTTCGTGCTTGCGCGCGGCCTGGATCAACTGTTCGCTCGGCACCTTGATCCCGAGGTTCACGACCTCGAAGCCGTTGTTCGTCAGGATGATGTCGACCAGGTTCTTGCCGATGTCATGGACGTCGCCCTTCACCGTGGCCAGGATGATCCGGCCGCGGGTCATGCCCTCCATCCGCTCCATGTGCGGCTCGAGGTGGTCGACGGCCGCCTTCATCACTTCGGCGCTCTGCAACACCTCGGCCACGATCAGCTCGTTGTCGTTGAACAGCCGTCCGACCTCCGCCATCCCGGTCATCAGCGGCCCGTTGATGATGTCGAGCGGATCCGGCCAGCGCGGGTCCGCCAGCGCCGCGTCCAGGTCCGCGCGCAGCCCCTCCTTGCTGCCCTCGACCACCGACCGCGCCAGTCGCTCGGGCAGGGGCAGCAGATCGCGCGGCGCCCGTTCCTGCCAACCCTTCCGTTCCCGAAACGCCGCGGTAAACGCCTCGACCGCGCGCTGCCCCGCCTCCACGTTCCCGGGCCGCAGATCGAGCAGCGCGTCGGCAAGCACCCGCTCCGCAACCGGAATCTCGGCGTAGCGGGCCAGCCCCTGGGTGTTGACGATCGCCGCATCGAGGCCGGCGTGCGTGCACCGGTAGAGGAAGACCGCGTTCAGCACCTCCCGCCCCGCGAGCGGCAGGCCGAAGCTCACGTTCGAGATACCCAGGATCGTCCGCGTGCCCGGGAACGCCTCGCGGACCGCGCGCACCCCATCGATCGTCGCCGCCGCCGAGCCGAGGTACGCCTCGTCGCCCGTGCCGCATGGGAAGACCAGCGGATCCCACCAGATGTCCTGGGGTTCCAGGCCCCAGCGCGAGGTCAGAAGGTCGTAACTGCGCTTCGCGACCTCGAGCTTGCGGTCGGTCGACACCGCCATGCCCTGCTCGTCGATCAGGCCGACGATCACCGCGCAACCGAACTCCCTGGCGAGCGGAACCACCTGCTCGAAGCGCTCGGTCCCGTCCTCCAGGTTGATCGAGTTGAGGATCGAGCGCCCCTGGCACCAGGTCAGCGCGCGCGCCATTACCTCGTGGTCCGTGCTGTCGATCATCAGCGGCACCTTGACCCGGCGCACCAGGCGCTCCAGGAACCGCTCCATGTCGTCCACCTCGTCGCGCTCCGGGTCCTGGAGGCAGATGTCGACCACCTGGGCACCGTTCTTGACCTGCGCGCGACCGACCTCGGCCGCCGCCTCGTACTCGCCCTCGCGGATCAGCCGCTTGAACTTGCGGCTGCCGAGCACGTTCGTGCGCTCGCCCACCAGGAGCGGCCGGTTGTCCTCGGTCAGTTCCGCCGCGTCCAGGCCCGAAACCAGACAGCGCCCGTGATCGGGCGGCTGTCGTGGGGCGCTGCCGCGGACCAGGTCGCTGAACGTCTCGATGTGGGCCGCGGTCGTGCCGCAGCAGCCGCCGACCAGGTTCAGCCAGCCGTGGTCGAGAAAGCGGGAGAAGACGGCCCGGAAGTCCTCGGGAGTCTGGGTGTAGAGGCCGTCCTCGTCCGGCAGCCCGGCATTCGGGACGCACGCCACCCGCGTGCGGCAGATCTCGGACAGCGCCCGCAGGTGATCGAACATCTGGTCGGGGCCGGTGGCGCAGTTCAGGCCCACGTACAGGAGATCGCGGCGGTCCCGGTGCAGGAGCGACGCGGCCAGCGCCTCGATCTCCTGGCCTCCGAGCATCGTCCCCATCGTCTCGATCGTCACCGAGACCGCGACCGGCAACCTCCAGCCCAACTGCTCGAACGCGCGCTCGATCCCGATCAGTCCCGCCTTCACGTTGCGCGTGTCCTGGCAGGTCTCGAGCAGCAGGTAGTCGGCGCCACCGGAGGCCAGACCCAGCGCCTGGGTGAAGTAGTCGTCTCGCAGTTGCTCGAAGGTGACGCCTCCGGTGACCGAGATCGCCTTCGTCGTCGGCCCCATCGAGCCGCAGACGAAGCGCTCCGGGCCGGCTTCGGCGCAGGCCTGCCGCGCCAGTTCCGCGGCGCGCCGGTTCAGTTCGAGAGCGCGCTCCTGGAGGCCGTACTCGGCGAGCACGAGAGGCGTGCCGCCGAAGGTGTTCGTCTCCACGATGTCGGCGCCGGCTTCGAGGTAGGAGCGGTGGACGTCGAGCACGACGTCGGGCCGGGTCGCCACGAGGATCTCGTTGCAGCCCTCAAGTTCCTCGCCGCCAAAGTCCTCCGGGCCCAGGTTCGCCGCCTGGAATGCCGTGCCGGTCGCCCCGTCGAGGACCAGGATGCGACGCTCGAGGGCCTCGAGCAGGGCGCGCTCGCGGGTGGCGCGGTCCTGCGGCGGTGTGTTCACTTCGTTGGTTCCGGTGGCTGGTCGGTCTGCCGGAATGGGACGCTACTACCGTCGATGCCGCGGCCTGATTCCCACCGCGAGCACCGCGCCGGCGACGACGCCGATCGCATCGGCGGCCAGATCCGTCCACTCTCCCGCCCGGTAGCCGAGCAGCATCTGGCAGAGCTCGATCGCGCCGCCATAGGCCACCGCGCCCAGCGCCGCCAGAAGCACGCCGCGGACCCGACCGGCGCGGGCCGGCTGCCGGCACCAGACCCAGGCCAGCCCCGCGAAGAGAACCGCGTGGACGATCTTGTCCCAGGGCAGTTCCGCGGCCGCCCGGCGCGCATCGCCTCCGAGCAGACCCGCGAGCCACCGCAGGCCGCCCTCCAGCGTGTCGGCGAAGGCGGACGCCGGCAGGAGCAGGAACAACGCGACAGCACCGGCGACGCCAACCGAGAACCATCGCCACCTGAGCGCGAAGCGCCGCGGAGGGGAATCAGCGCGGTCCGACGAACCCCTCCTTCTCGAGGTGGAGGATGACCTGCTGCGCAGCCTCCTCGGCGGTGATGTCCGTCGTGTCGATCATCAGGTCCGGGTTCTCCGGCACTTCATAGGGGTCCGAGATGCCGGTGAACGAGTCGATCAGCCCGGCCCTGGCCTTCGCGTAGAGACCCTTGACGTCGCGTTCCTCGCACACCTCCAGCGGCGTCGCGACGTGGACCAGGATGTAGCCGCCGACATCCTCGATCATCTCGCGCACGTCCTGGCGGACGCTCTCGTAGGGAGCGATCGGCGCGCAGATGGCAACACCGCCGTTCTTCGTGATCTCGGACGCGACGAACCCGATCCGCCGGATGTTGATGTCGCGGTGTTCCCGGGAGAACCCGAGTTCCGACGACAGGTTGGTCCGCACGATGTCGCCGTCGAGCAGGGTCACCGGACGGCCGCCGGCTTCCAGAAACTTGACCAGGAGGACGTTCGCGATCGTCGACTTGCCGGCGCCGGAGAGGCCGGTGAAGAACACCGTGAACCCCTGGTTGCTGCGCGCCGGATGGCTGCTCCGCAGCTCCCGGGCCACCTCCGGGAAGGTGAACCACTCCGGGATCGGCAGACCGCGTCGCAGCCGGCGGCGGAGGTCGCTGCCCGAGATCGACAGGGTCCGCTCTCCTTCCTTCACGGCGTCCACCGGCTCGTAGGAGTCGCGGTCCTCGACGTAGACCATCATCCGGAAAGGGACCATCTTCACGCCGAGTTCGGCCTCGTGCTCGACCATCAGCTCCTGCGCGTCGTAGGGGCCGTAGAAGGGCTGACCGGAGGAGTCGACCCCGGGGCCCGCATGGTCGCGGCCGACAATCAGGTGGGTGCAACCGTAGTTCTTGCGGATCAGGGCATGCCAGAGCGCCTCGCGCGGTCCCGCCATGCGCATGGCGAGCGGCAGGAGCGCGAGTTCCGCCGTGTGGCGCGGGTAGTGGGCCAGAATCCGGCGGTAGCAGCGGACCCGCGTGTAGTGATCCAGATCGCCCGGCTTCGTCATGCCGACGACCGGGTGGATCAGCAGGTTCGCCTCCAGTTCCCGGGCCGCCCGCAGGGTCAGCTCGAAGTGCGCCCGGTGCATCGGGTTGCGGGTCTGGAAGGCCACCGCCGTCTTCCAACCGAGTTGCGCGAAGCGGCGGTGCAACTGCTCCGGCGTCTTCCGCAGGCCCGGGAAGTCGTAGTGCTTCGGCAGTTGGACTCCTTCGATCCTGCCCCCCACGGACACGGTGTTCGTCCGCTGGTAGAGATGGGCCACGCCGGGGTGGGCCTGGTCGAGCGTTCCGTACACGAGCTCCGCTTCCTTGCGGCGGTCGTGCTCCCAGATGTCATCCACCGTGAGCACGGCCAGCATCAGCCCTTCGGGATCGCGCAGGACGAGCTTCGAACCCGTTTCCAGGCCGCCGGCCGCTTCCGCGGTGACGTCGAGCGTGATCGGAATCGGCCACAGCGCCCCCGAGGGCAGGCGCATCGTTTCGCACACGCTGTCGAACGCGGCCCGGTTCATGAACCCGTCGAGCGGCGCGAACCCTCCGCAGAGAAGCAGCTCCAGATCGCAGATCTGGCGGGGCGTCAGCGTCCACGAGGGCCACTCGCGCGATCCCTCCCGCAGTTCGGTCAGGCGTTGGGGTGCGGCGATCAGCGGCTGCGGCGAGCCGCCACGCCGCGCCACCTGCGGCTCGGTCATCATCTGCTCCGTCGACGTGGTCGTAGTGCGGCCCAGCAGCGCCGGCCGGCCCGGCACTCTAGCAGCCCTTGGGCAAGTAGCATCGGCGCCCTGGAGCCTGCGCGGCAGAAACCGGGTGCGCCGGCCTTCTGGCCGGCATCCGGCGCGAAGCGCCGGCTTCCGGACGTTCTGCCGCGCTGGAGGAGGAGCCATGGTCTGGGAACGAGAGATCGAGGAGCTGAGGCGACGCCGCGAGTTCGCCCAACAGATGGGCGGCGAGGCCGGCATCGCGGAGCAGCACCGTCGGGGCAAGCTGACGATCCGGGAACGTATCGAGCTGCTGACCGACGAGGGCTCGTTCCAGGAGATCGGCGAACTCGCCGGCGTGGCCACCTATGAGGGCAACGAACTCCAGGACGTACGACCCTCGAACAGGGTCATCGGGCTCGCCCGCCTGGCTGACCGCAAGGTGGTTCTCAACGGCGGCGACTTCACCGTGCGCGGCGGGGCCTCCGACGCGTCGATAGGCGACAAGAGCGGCCACGCCCAGAAGCTGGCGCTCGGCTGGCGCCTGCCGTACGTGCGGCTCCTCGACTCCACCGGCGGCAGCGTGAAGACCTTCGAGAAGATCGGACGGACCTACATCCCGACCAACCCCGCTACTCCGGGCATCGAGGACCTGCTGTCCCGGGTGCCGGTCGTGGCCGGCGTGCTGGGTTCAGTCGCCGGGCTGCCCGCGGTGGAGGCCTGCCTCGCCCACTTCAACGTGATGGTCAGGGGAACCAGCCAGGTGTTCCCGGGCGGGCCTCCCGTCGTCAAGGCCGCGCTCGGCATCGACATCACGAAGGAAGATCTCGGCGACGAGCGCACGCAGGTGTTCGGCAGCGGCGTGATCGACAATCTCGCCGAGTCCGAGGAAGAGGCCTTCGCGATGCTCAAGCAGTTCCTGAGCTACCTGCCCGACAACGTCTGGCAGATGCCGCCGCGCGGCGACACGCACGACGACCCGGGGCGCCGCGAGCCGTCGCTCCTGTCCGCCATTCCCCGCGAGAAGAACAAGGCCTATGACCCGAGAGCCGTCCTCGACGCGGTTCTCGACCGCGACTCGTTCTTCGAGATCACGCCGCACTACGGGCGCTCCCGGATCGTCGGACTCGCCCGCGTCAACGGCCATCCGGTCGGCACGATGATCAACAACCCGAGCTACCTCGGCGGCTCGATGAACGTAGCCGCCGGCACGAAGGTGATCCGCTTTCTGCAGCTCTGCGACACCTTCCATCTGCCGATGGTCTACTTCGCCGACGAGCCCGGATTCATGGTCGGCCCCGAGCAGCAGCGCCAGGGGATCGTCCGCGCCGGCGCGAAGATGCTCTGCGCGACGCTCAGGACGCGCATGCCGTGGCTCACGATCATCATCCGCCAGCTCTACGGCGTCGCCGGCCAATGCCACGACCGCCCGAGCGGCATGTTCCGGCGCGTGGCCTGGCCGTCCGGCCACTGGGGCTCGATGCACATCTCAGGCGGCGTAACCGCCGCCTACCGGCGCATCATCCGGGAGTCGGACGACCCCGCGGCCAAGCAAAAGGAGATCGAGGATCGCCTGGAGGCCCTGGCGTCGCCGTTTCGCACCGCCGAAGCGTTCAACATCGAGGAGATCATCGATCCCCGCGAGACCCGACCGATGGTCTGCGACTTCATCGACACCGCCCAGGGGGTTCTGGAGACCCAGCTCGGACCCGGGCCGACGCCCTACATGCCGTAGCCGCGATCAGGCTGTCGAGCCAAGTTGACTGAGAGGGCGCACCGTTGCCGGCCGATTCAGGATCTGGACCGATGATTCAGGAAATGGCCGCAATTCTGGCCGTCATCGTAGCCGTCTGTTCCTTGGTGTTGTCCGTCATCGTCTTCACGATTCAGCGATGGGACATGCGCCGCCGCGAATTGTGGTGGGCGGTCGTCGAAGGCGACACGGTAGAGATGGGCGTGCCGATCTCATTCAGGCTGTACAGGTACATCGGCAAAGCCAAGCCCAAGAGGCGCCGACATCCAAACGCCACGGTCATTCGTGGCTACGTCCTGTCGGATGAGGCCCTTATGGGTCGAGAGAGGATGTCGCAAACGGACGCAATACGGTACCTGTGGAAGCGTCGCCAGGTTCATGGCGAGGCGGACCCTGATGTCCCCGACGAGGTTCATCCTCCCAGGATCACGATGGTCCCGTTGAAGGTGATCCACTACGGTCGCTGACCACTGTTGCCGACGCCCGCTTCGTGACTCTTCGTCATAAGGTCTCCCACGTGAGACGGGCCAGCCTCGATACGCTCACGGCCGACGAGCGGACCAAGCGAATGCGCCGGGTCCGATCCAAGGATACGAAACCCGAGCTACAAGTCAGGCGGCTGGTCCACGGCTTGGGGTATCGCTATCGTCTTCACGCTGCAGACCTCCCGGGCCGTCCAGACATTGTCTTCCGGCCGCGACGCAAGGTGGTGTTCGTGCACGGTTGCTTCTGGCATCGGCACGAAGGGTGTCCGCGGAATCGGCTCCCGAAGTCACCCGAGCGTCACGACTTCTGGCGGAACAAACTCGACGGGAACGCGCGACGAGACCAGATCAACCAAACCGCGCTGCGCGAAATGGGTTGGGATGTTCTCGTCATCTGGGAGTGTGAGACGAGCCGCGCAGACGGGTTGGCCGAGAAGATCACGGCGTTTCTGGGGTAGTCGAAACGTCACGGGTGAAGTCTCGCAGTCGCGCTCTCGCCTCTGCTTCGCTGCGTGGTTGCAGGTGCTCCGCCCACGATCTCCCGGGGTGAAGCGTGTCCCACCAAGACCTTTGTCCCCGGTGCCTCCCCTTGCCAGGATCGTGAAGACCGAATCCCTCGATGCTGACGTTCCAGCAGGGCTGGTAGTGCTCGATCAGAAACCGCTCGGCCATGGTGATCCAAAGAGGAACAACCACCAAGTAGCGGCACGCGAAGTCTTCGGCGCGCAGGTTGGCGGCCGCCTCGAGCGAAGCTGCATGCTCCCCAAGTCGTCTGCGGAGAACTGGCGTCGACTCGTTCGGCGTGGTTGCCCCCTTTCTCGCGCCCGGAGGCACGGCTTTGCCCACGTAGATGGGACGAGTCGCGTCAGGTGAGCGAAGAGTGGCGTACGGCGCGAAGTCGCCGTCGTAGAACAGCGCGTAAACGCCGGGGCCGTCGATGGACACATCCAACGGCAGTCGCGCCGGCACGCGCCCCATGAGCTCCCTGACCAGGCTGAAGGTCAGGTTCCGATAATCGAGAGGGTCGTATGCCTTGGGTTCATCCATGACGGGGAACCAAGCTGGCGGCTATGCTGCCGGCCAGGATACCGGCGAGTTTGGTCGGCACGGCGTTGCCAAGCTGTCTCATCGTCTCCGTCCAGCTACCGGTGAAGCGCCAGGCATCGGGAAACGTCTGAACTCTCGCCGCCTCCCGGACCGTCAGGTATCGAACGCCGCCGTCGGGGTACGCAATCATGTTCTCGCCTCCCGGAACACCATGCACGCCCGCCTTGAGAGTCTTCGCCGGCGAGTCGAGAAGACTCCCCGTGTGTCCCGGATAGGCACGCGCGCCAGGCTGGAACCGGTGGAAGAGCGTACCCGGTTCTTCGCTGGGAGGGCTCGGTCGCGGCAGATCCGAGATCGCGTCCCGGAGCGTTCTCCAGGGCTCTCCCCTGATTGGGGTCAACGTCGGTAGCCGATTGACGGCGGCCACCAGTCTGGCGGGAACAACCGGCTTTTCGAGGTCCCGCTCTTCCCAGTACCTGCCCGAAATCCATTGATCGTGCTGGAGCTTCTCGCGAGAGTGGGTCGGCTCGGGGAAATGCCACTCGATGTTCAGATCGCGTCGAAAACCGACTATGAACACGCGCTCGCGCATCTGCGGCACGCCGTAGTCGGCCGCGTTGATCAGACGACGGACGATGCGGTAGTGGAGCCCTTCCCGGCTTCCCCGAGTGTGAACGTCCTCCAACCGGGCAAGGTGATCCTCCCAAGTGTCGCCCGAGCGAGCGAGCACCTCCGGATGCCGGAGCCGCAACTCGACGTACGAGAGATAGTTCTTGAAGGCCTTGCGGGTCAGCCCCTTGACGTTCTCGAACAGGAACGCGAAGGGCTTGGCCTCCCGAATGGCCCGGATGAACTCGGGAATCATGTCCCGCGAGTCGCTCATGCCGCGGTGTTTCCCGCCGATGCTGAAGGGCTGGCATGGCGGACCACCCGCCACGAATCGGACCCTGCCGAAGGACTCGTAGTCGCAGGCGCGGACGTCGCCCTCGATGACGTTCCACTCCTCGACCCCCGGGAGCGTTGCGTGCCTCACGTTCTCCCGGAGGGTTCTGCACGCATCGCGGTTCCACTCGAGAAGAGCGGCGTGCCGGAAGCCAGCGGCCCGAGTGCCGAGCGCGAGTCCGCCCGCTCCCGTGAACAACTCCAGTGACCGCACGTCCGCTCCGCTCCTTCCCGTTCCATGAAATCCTGCTCGTCCGCCCCCAACCATACGTCCGCTTCGCGCCGGAAACAATCCGAGTCAGTCGGGCCACTCGAGCGGCTGGGCCGGTACGACGACCAAGACTCAGCGACTGCGGCGACCGACCGCTGTTCTCCGCCGAGCCCCTTCGGGTGTCCAGATTCCGCTGGCGCTGGTCCGTGGCCTGCCCGTAGGACTCCCACCTTCCCGCCTCGGAGCGAGTATCGGCGACCGCGTCTCCTCCTTCACCGTCGAGCCACTCGTCCACGATCACGCTGGCGGCGATCACGCCGACCGCACAAAGCGGACACTGTCGGGTCCATCTACAGCCATGATTGCGCCGCGGCGGCGTGCTCATGGCGTTCCGCCGACCCAACACGGCCCGTGTTTCGTGGCCGGACCACCTGCTACGAGCCGAGGGCAACGCCAGCCGCTCACGCGTCGGCTACGACACCCTCGCGTTCCAGGACCCTGCGCACGTCTTCGAACTTGGAGGCCAGGTTCCCGGGGGGAAAGCGGATCTGCCCCAAGCCAGCGATGTTGCTGAACTCCTCGCAGCCTTCCTCCAAAAGGACGATAGCCCTTGCGAATCCCAAACGGCCTTGGAAGAGGCCGACTTCATGAACGACGTTGAGGCGTGCGTTCACAGTGCCATCCGGCTGCTCGTCCTCCCCGGTCATGACGAGGAACGCGAACGTTGCCGCGTCGAGCATCTCAGCCAACCGTTCGGCGGTCGGCACGCCCGCAACCGACACGTTGTTGAACTCCTCCACGGTCAGACCGATGCGCTCTTCCAGGAAGGCCTTGAGTTCTCGCCACACGGAGGACCGCCCATGACCGACGAACACGGTCCTTCCGCCGGCGCCCCTCTCCGTACGTCCTTGCACACGAACCAAGTGCCGCCGCGCCTGCCTGGTCAGCCGGAGGAACTTGTCGGCGACACCCAGGTCGATGCGAGCGGCGAACACCTCGGCGAGAACCGAGACGTGGGGCGGTACCCAAGTACCCTGGTTGGCGGCCAGCGTGTCGTGCAAGACGAAGCTCCCACTGGGCCTCAGAGTCTTCACCACCTTCGCCGGAGTCGTCACGCCGAGATCATCGATGTTCTCCGTCAACCTCGTCAGGAGCCAGTCGGCAAGACCGGACGACTCGACTATCGACAGGACCTGGAGTTTCTCTTCCTCGATGGCGTCAGCGATCTCTTCGCGGAGGAAGCGGGCCGCGGAGAGGTCCGCGTTGCCCGCAACCTCACTGATGGCTGCCTCCACCTCCTCGGGACGGTACTCGCGCCACTCGCCGGACGTGCCCTGGCCGAATACACTCGGTCGGAGTCCCCATTCGGTGCTGAAGTGAGCGCCAGGAGGAGGCGGTTTCAGATCTCTGTAGTAGACGTTCGCCTGGTAACCCAGCCAAGAACCGCTCCAACTCTCACCCACCTGCTCCGCCGCTTCCTGCACCCGGTCCAACGGCGTTCGAACTCGCTCGTCCTCGGCTCGCTCGACGAACGCCTCGAAGCGCCTGACGATCGCCAATAGCTCATCTTGTGAGGCCATCTCGCAAACCCCAGGGCTTCAGACTTCTGGATGGCGCAGTTGCCACTCCGTGGCCTGCTCGTAGGCGTGAGCGAGTCGGCAGAGTGTCGGCTCACTCAGGTCGCGGCCGACGAGCTGCAGGCTGTGCGGCGCACCCGCCGCCGAGAAGCCGCACGGCACGGAGATGGTCGGCGTGCCGGCGAAGTCGGCCGGCGCGGTGAAGAGCTGGATGCTGCCGAGCGGCGGGTCGAAACTCTCGGAGACCTCCGCTGTCGCCTCCCCGAACGCCGCGACGGTGTCGTATCCCATCGCGTCCGTCATCGGAAACGCGGTCACGTTGGACGGGCAGACAAGCGCGTCGACGGTGGAGAGCATCGCCTCGAATCGCCCGGTGAACGCCGCGCGGCGCTCGGTCGCCGCGGCGTACATCTCGTCGCTCACCTGCGAACCGAAGTCCAGGAACTCCCGGAAGTACGGACCGTAGTCATCGGCTCGGTCGGGGTACGTCGCGACGTGAGCCCGGACCGCCTCGTAGGAGCACAGGGGCCACCAATCCTCGAACGGCGCCGCCGGCATCTCGACCTCCGACACCTCGGCACCCAGGCCGGCAAGCACCTGTAACGCCTCCTCGACGGCGGCGGCGACCTCAGGGTCGACGCCTTCCGAGGCGTACCGCCGGTCGAACCCGAGCCGCATCCCGGCGACATCGCCATCGAGCATGGCCAGAATGGAAGGCACCGGCGCGGCCAGCGCCGTCGGGTCGTTCTCATCGGCGCCGGCGATCGCCTCGAGCATGATCGCGGCGTCGGCGACGCTCCGCGTCATCGGCCCGATGTGGTCGAGCGATCCGGCGAGCTCGAGCACGCCGTAGCGGCTGACCCGCCCCCAGGTCGGCTTGAGGCCGACGATGCCGCACTGGGCCGACGGGAACCGGATCGATCCGCCGGTGTCCGAGCCGAGGGAACCGAAGCAGAGTCCGGCTGCGGTCGCCACTCCCGAGCCGCTCGACGAAACGCCGGTCCACAGGTTCTCGTCCCACGGGTTGACCGGGATGTCGAAGTCCGGGTGGTAGCCGGCCATCGCGCCCTCGGTCAGGTTCAGCTTGCCCAGGAGAACAGCGCCCGCATCGGCCAGTCTCCCGACCACCGTGGCGTCGAACTCGGGAACGAAGTCGGCGAGGACCGGGAGAGCGCCCATCGTGCGCACGCCCTTCGTGTAGCAGAGGTCCTTGACGGCGATCGGGACACCGTGGAGGGGCCCGCGGTAGCGCCCACCCTCGATCTCCGCCTCGGCCGCGCGCGCCGCGGCCAGCGCCTCGTCAGCCATCACGGTCGCGTAGCTCTTGAGCCGGCCGTCTACGGCGGCGATCCGGTCGAGCATCGCCTCCGTGAGGGTGACCGGCGACAGCTCGCGGGTTTCGATCAGCCGCGCGACATCGCGCAGGCTCATGTAGTGGACCTCTTTTTCGGGCATCGGTGCTCCTTCGGGCGGCGCTCCCGTGGTCGCTTCATCCGCGCCGCAACCCGCGAGGAACGGTCCGGCCGCGCCGGCCCCGACGAGTCCCAGCGCCGCGCGGCGTGTCAACTTCATCCGGCCGCCAGACCGACCGCTTCGAGTTCCGCGTCGACCATCATCTCGACGAGCTGCCGGAAAGTGACCTTGGGTCTCCATCCCAGACGCTCCCGCGCCAGGCTCGCGTCGCCGCGGAGCGCGTCGACCTCGGCCTTGCGGAAGAACCGGGGGTCGACCGAAACCAGCACGCGCCCGTCTTCGGCCACGCCCTGCTCGTCCACCCCCGAACCGCGCCAGCTCAGCGGCAGCCCGGCATGGGCGAAGGCGATCTCGCAGAACTCCCGGACGCTGCGCGTGTCGCCGGTAGCGATCACGTAATCCTCCGGCGTTTCCACGCGCAGCATCAACCGCATCGCTTCTGTGTACTCGCCGGCGAAGCCCCAGTCGCGCCGCGAGGACAGATTGCCAAGGTGAACCCGCTCCTGCAGACCCGCCCGGATGCGCGCCGCGGCCAGCGCGATCTTGCGGGTGACGAAGTTCTCGCCCCGGCGGGGCGACTCGTGGTTGAACAGGATCCCGTTGACCGCGAACAGGCCGTAGGCCTCGCGGTAGTTGCGCGTGATGTGGAAGCCGTAGGCCTTCGCCGCGGCATACGGGCTGCGCGGATGGAACCGGGTCGTTTCGTTCTGGGGCGACTCGACCACCTGCCCGAAAAGCTCGGAGGAGGAGGCCTGGTAGAAGCGCGCCCGGGGACAGTGCCGGCGCATCGCCTCCAGCAGTCGCAGCACGCCGAGGCCGGTGACCTGCCCGGTCGCCGCCGGCAGTTCGAAGGAGACCTGGACATGGGACTGCGCGCCGAGGTTGTAGATCTCGTCGGGCTGGACCGTCGCCATCGCGCGGTCGAGCGACGACGCATCGGCGAGATCGCCGGCGATCAGGCGAAGCCGGGGCCCCGATTCGTCGTTCCCCTCCAGCAGGTGGTCGATCCAGCGCGTATTACCCGGCTGGGACGCCGGGCGCGCCAGACCCCAGACGTCCCAACCTTCGCCGAGCAACTGTTCCGCAAGGTAGGAGCCGTCCTGGCCGGTCACTCCCGTGACCAGCGCCCGAGGCCTGGAACTGCCGGCGCTCATACCAACTGAAGCAGGTGGCCCATCTTCTCGCGCTTGGCCCGGAGGTACTCGCGATTCGACTCGTTCGGCTCGACCTCGATCGCCACCCGATCCACGATCTCCAGGCCGTAACCGGAGAGCGCGATGTACTTGTGCGGGTTGTTCGTCATCAGCCGCATCCGCCGGACACCGAGGTCGCGCAGGATCTGGGCGCCGATGCCGTAGTCGCGCTGATCGGCCCGGAACCCCAGCTTGTGGTTCGCCTCGACGGTGTCGTGCCCCTGTTCCTGCAACTCGTAGGCCCGGAGCTTGTTGAACAGGCCGATGCCCCTGCCTTCCTGCAGCAGGTAGAGCAGAACCCCGGTCCCCTCGGCCCCGATCTTGGCCAGCGCCTGGTAGAGCTGAATGCCACAGTCGCAGCGCTCGGAGTGGAACACGTCGCCGGTCAAACACTGGCTGTGGACGCGCACCAGAATGTCCTCGTCCGGCGTCGGCTCGCCCATCACCAGGGCGACGTGTTCTTCGCCCGTCAGCTCCGCCCGGTAGGCATACGCCTTCATGTCGCCGTACGGGGTGGGCAACGTCGGCGAGGCGACCCTCTCGACCAGGCTCTCGTTGCTCAGCCGGTAGCGGATGAGATCCGAGACCGTGATCATCGGCAGATCGTGGTTCCGGCTGTACTTCACCAGGTCGGGCACCCGCGCCATCGTGCCGTCGTCGTTCATGATCTCGCAGATCACGCCGGCCGGCTTCAGCCCCGCCAGCGTCGCCAGGTCCACGGACGCTTCGGTCTGCCCGGCCCGCTTGAGGACGCCGCCCTTCTTGGCCCGCAGCGGAAACACATGACCAGGCCGCAGCAGATCCTGAGGGCCGGTGGCCGGATCGATCGCGGTCTCGATCGTCGCCGCGCGGTCCGCCGCCGAGATCCCCGTCGTGACCTTGCCCCGGGCCTCGATCGAGACGGTGAAGGCGGTCTCGAACGGCGACGTGTTGTCCCGCACCATGAGCGGGAGGTCGAGTTCGTCGCAACGGTCCTCGGTCATCGCGAGGCAGATCAGGCCGCGGCCATTCGTCGCCATGAAGTTGATCGCTTCGGGCGTCACCTTGTCGGCGGCGATCGCCAGGTCACCCTCGTTCTCCCGATCCTCGTCGTCCACGATGATCACCTGGCCGCCTTCCCGAAAGACGGCCACGGCCTCCTCGATCGGCGTGAACACAGTCGCGTCGCGGTCAGGTTTGGACATGGCGCGATCGTAGCAGCGACAGGCGGCGCGGAGGACGAACGACGAACGACCTAGCCGCCCCAGCCCAGCTTGCTTCGCAGGGCGTCGTAGTGGGTCTGGCCATCGACTCGTGCCAGCAGCGCCCTCGAGCCCGAGGCGGTCACGACCACCTGGTCGCCGCCCCCCAGTCGCGCCCCCTCCTGGCCGTCCAGGGTGAGGTACACCTCCTCGTCCCGGCTGCCGAGCGTCATCGCGATCGTGCTGGTCTCCGGCACGACGATCGGCCGCATGGACAGGGTGTGCGGCGAAATCGGCGTCAGCAGCGCGACCGGCAGCGTCGGGTAGAGGATCGGACCGCCGGCCGAGAGGCTGTAGGCGGTCGATCCCGTCGGCGTCGAGACGATCAATCCGTCCGAGCGGTAGAACGCGACCGGCTCGCCGTCGATCTCGACCTCCAGGTGGATCATCCGCGCCAGAGCGCTCTTGTGGACCACGGCGTCGTTCAGCGCCCGGTACCGGCTCACGGTGCCCGCCTCGCGCTTCAGCTCGACGTCGAGCAGCAGCCTCTCTTCGACCTCGAACCGGCCCTCGAGAATCGCACCCAGGTTCGCGTACAGGCCCTCGCGTCCGATCTCCGCGAGATAGCCCAGCGTGCCGAGGTTGACCCCCACGATCGGCACTCCGGGACGGTTCCGAGCGACCGACAGCAACGTGCCGTCACCGCCCAGAACCAGGATCAGGCCGACCTGACTCGAGTCCGCGTCGGCAACGGAGACGCCGCGATCCCGCAGCCAGCGCTTCACCTCGGCAGCGGTCGCGGCGGCCCGCTCGCTGTCCTGCTTGGCAACGACCGCGACCTGGTCGATGTTCGTCATGTCACGAAGGGCGGGACGGTTGTGTCCTGAAGTGGGCGAGGATCTCTCGATTGCCTGCCGGTCCCCGAAGATCGCAGTCTACCGAGGCAACGAAGCGAAGCCCGAGCGCGCTCAGTTCACCGATCCGCTGCTCGGCGATCCGGCGACGCACTGCGTCGTCGCGCACCACACCGCCCTTGCCGACCTGACCGCGGCCCGCTTCGAACTGCGGCTTGACCAGCACGACCAGATCGGCTCCGGACGCGAGGTGCGGCAGGAGCGCCGGGGCCACCTTGACCACCGAGATGAACGAGACGTCCATCGTCGCGATCCGGCACCGCTCCGGAAGGGCATCGGCCGGGAGGTACCGGGCGTTGATCCGCTCCATCACGACCACCCGGGCGTCGCCGCGCAGCCGCGCGTCGAGCTGGCCATACCCCACGTCCACCGCGTAGACGCGGACCGCTCCGTGCTGCAGAAGGCAATCCGTGAAGCCACCCGTCGAGGCCCCGATATCGAGACATGTGGCGCCCTCCGGGTCGACCCCGAAGCTGCGCAGCGCCTGCTCGAGCTTGCGGCCCCCGCGCGACACGTAGGGCTCCGAACGGCCCCGCACCTCGATCCCGGCGTCCGCCGCAACGGCGGCGCCCGGCTTGTCGCGGCGCTCGCCGTCCACCCAGATCTCGCCCGCCATCACCGCCCGCTTCGACTGTTCCCGGCTGCTGAACAGCCCGCGCTCGACCAGCAACTGATCGAGACGGATCCTCACGAGCCCCGGTGAACCAGGAAAGCGACCAGAGACCGGAAGAGCCGGCGCCGCGCGGGGAGCTTCTCGACCAGGGCCAGGCACCGATCGGCGGCCTGACGAGCCTTCTCCCGGCTGCCGTCGAGACCGAACAAATGCGGATAGGTCAGCTTGGCGGCCTGCCGGTCCTTGCCGGCCGTCTTGCCCAACTGTTCCGAACTGCCCACCTCGTCGAGGATGTCGTCGCTGATCTGGAACAGCAGCCCGAGTTCGGCGCCGATCCCGCCGAGCAACTTCGAACGATCGTTCCCGGCGCCGGCGTAGATGCCTCCCAACCGGGTGCTCGCTTCGATCAGCGCGCCCGTCTTCAGCCGGTGAATCCGTTCGAGGATCCGCGCGGCGCGCTCCCGTCCGGACCGTCCGCCGGGGACAACGGCGCCTTCGTGCTCCAGGTCGAGGACCTGCCCCCCGATCATCCCCGCGACACCCACGGCTTCGGCCATCAGCCGCACCGCCCGCAGCCGCCGCTCCGGCGACGCCGAAGCCGGCTCCGCGGCCAGGACCGCGAACGCCTGGTTCAGCAGCGCGTCGCCGGCCAGAACCGCCATCGCCTCGCCCTGCACCTTGTGCAGCGTCGGTCGACCCCGCCGCAGGTCGTCGTCGTCGAGTGCGGGGAGGTCGTCATGAACCAGGCTGAAGGTGTGGATCATCTCGATCGCGGCGCAGCCTGGCAGGAGATCGGGGAGCGAAGCACCGCACGCTTCGCCGGCAAGCACGACCAGGGCAGGCCGCACCCGCTTGCCGCCCGCGAACACGCTGTAGCGCATCGCCTCGGAGATGGCGGCGGGTTCCGTCGCCGCCGCCGGCAGGAACCGGTCCAGCG
>Ga0209544_1002029_pt1 | contig 19635 bp, 20 predicted proteins | sample MesohylPK_FD_187297 | JGI IMG/M metagenome (GOLD analysis project Ga0209544, IMG submission 187297) | Host-associated microbial community of the marine sponge Aplysina aerophoba from Gulf of Piran - sponge mesohyl, lysed by proteinase K... | ecosystem: Host-associated > Porifera > Sponge >...
TCGCTGCGGCGGGAATTGAAATCCTGGTTCAGGGGCATGGTGGGCTGCCTGTGCGGTTGCGAATGATGGGACTGCCGGATCTGGGCGGCGTGGCTGGGCGCGGGCGCCGCGGACGTGACGCGTCAGGCGGGGATGCCCAACCCGTCTTCCTCGACCCAGGCATCGGGAGCCGTGTCGACCCCGTGTCTGTCGAACACGTCCTGGATGCGTATCCTGGTATCTGTGTCCATCTCCCAGTCCAGCCCCTCAAGGTTGGCCCGGACCTCGCCGGGGTTCCGAAAACCCACCAGGGCGGTGCTCACCAGCTTGTTGGAGAGAACCCAGCGCAGGGCCAGTTGGGCCGAGGTGTGCCCCAGGTCGGCGGCAATGGTTTTCAAATCCTCCACGACGTCCACATTGCGGGCCAATACATCGGGGCTGAGCAAGGACAGGTTGAATGCCTTGCCCCGGGCGCGCCAGTCGTTGGCGGGGAATACGGTGTCCCGGTTGTAGGCCCCCGCCAGCAGGCCGTGTGCCAGCGAACCGTACGTCATCAGGCCGCAGTCCAGCTCGGCAACGGTCGGGAAGACAAACCGTTCCAGGCGCCGATCGAACAGGTGATACCCGTACTGCACCACGTCGACGCTGCCCCCCTTGCATGCCTGGCGGATCTGCTCCGGCCGAAAGTTGCTGATTCCGACGAACCTGGCCTTGCCCTGGGATCGAATGTCCTCCATCTTGGCCATGGCGTCCTCGAATGAGAAGTCCCGGTCGGGCCAGTGAATGAGGTAGACATCCACATAGTCCATGTTCAGCGCCTTGAGGCTGCGCTCGATGGCCGCCTGCGCCGTCGCCGGACTGGAGTCCCGGTGGTGGATGTCGGCTTCGGGATAGATGCCGAATTTGGTGACGACCACGGCCTGATCGCGCCTGCCGGCGAGGGCTTTGCCCAACAAGGTCTCGGAGCGGCCGAATCCGTAGGCTTCGGCAGTGTCATAGAGGTTGATGCCCATCTCCAGGGCCAAGTGAACCGCATCGATGATTTCCTGGTCGTCGAACTCTCCGTATTCGCCGCTCGACTCCCAGCATCCGAAACCAATCGCGGACACCTGCAGTTCGGTCTTGCCGAATCGTCTCATTTCCATGGTTTGCTCCCGGCAACCTGGGTGGAAAGGCGTGGCGAATAGTAGCACCCGGCCGGACCAACCGCTTGGCCGCGGCCAAGCGGTTGGTCCGGGACCGCAGGCAGCCCTCTTTGCCTACGGTGTCTGGTGGGCCGGGCCGAGGATGCCGGGTTACAATCGGGACATGACCCTCATCGTCAACTACATCGCCGATCTGGCTGACTGGATTTACGTCCTTTGCGGCCTGAGCGCACTGGTCTATCTGTACCGCGTGCGGAGTATCCGGACCGAAAGGCTGCAGGCGATTTTCGCACTGGAACGCGAGCGGGCGGCCCGGGCCACGGCCGGGGTCGTGACCAGCGTGGTCGGGCTTTTGGTGGTCATGGGCCTGACCTACTTCATCAGCAACTTGGACCAGGCCATGGAAGAGGCAGCGGGTTCGGAGACCCCTGCGGAAGTGCGAACCGAGGCGGGGTCGGCACCGGCCCTCGGAGCCGACCCCGGTCTCAATCCGGCCGACGAAACAACGGGCACCGGGCAGGTTGCCATCCAGCCGGAGGACCTGCGCAACGTGCCCATTTGCGAGGACGAGAGTGCCTTGCTGTCTTCACCGGCCGTTGGCGATGAATTGGCCGGGAGAGTGGCTGTCCAAGGCACCGCGGCCCATGACGATCTGGCCTCGTACGTCATCGACATCGCACCCGGGTCGGATCCTGCGGACCAGGATTTCACTGAGCTGGACAGTGCCTACAACACGGTGCGGGCAGGCCTGTTGGGGGAGTTCGACGCGTCGGCCATCGGTCTGAGCGGACCGTACACGCTTCGACTCAGCGTGCTCGACGCCGACGATGCCCCGCTGGCCACCTGCTCGGTGGCCGTGCGCATCGTCAACTAGCCGGCAGTCCCAGGCCGTGTGGCTCCCACAGGGGTCAGTCCGCCGCCACGAGTTCGGTGTCCGGCAGGAATTCCGCCCAGGCAAACCAGAAGTGGTCGAAGGCGACCTGAGGCTCCAGGGCCGATCCCTGCAGCTCCCCGGCCGTCGCCTCGCCCCTGATGTTCCAGGTGCTTCCGGTTTGTGCATCCCGGACGGTACCGTCGTCGGCGACATCGAACTCAAGGTGTCGGTCGTCCAGGACACGGCTGAATACCCCCACGCTCCCAATGTCCCGGGCCGTGCCGATTTCCGCCTCGGAGAGTGAGGAGGACATGCCTTCCTCAAAGAACACCACGATTCCCGGATCGCCGTTGGGCGGGTCGTACTGGACCACGGTGCGAGCCCGTGCCAGATCGAAGGGAATGGCCACGCTGCTGTGGTCCGGGAACAGGACTCCCACCACGCGGTCCAGCGGCTTGAGCCTTGGATCCGGTTCGCCCGTGAACAGCACCAGGTTCTCGTTGCGGCTCAGGCCGTTGCCGTACGTGTCGTAGTTGACATAGGGATTCATGCCGTAGTTGCGGCTGAACTGATCCAAGGGGCGCTGCAGCACTTCACCCTCCGGGAACAATTCGCGAAATCGACCGAATCCAAGCACCTGGCTGGGCAGGAACGTCAGCTGGGTCGAGGCCAGTTCACCAATGAGGGCGGCGCCGGTGAATTGTTGCCACCAGGTTTCGGTCTGGCGGTCGTACATCACGAGGTCGCTGTGGCGCAGGCTGCCGGTGGTGCCGAAGTCGAGCACCATGTCGCCCACCCGTCGGTCGAACACAACGCTTGCGTTGCACAGGGGGCAGAAGGTAACGGTGACCGGCCGGCCGGCAATCTCGTCGTTGACGATTTCGTGCCATATCAGGACGGCCAGCGGATAGGCCCGAGCCTGTCCGCCATGTTCGTAGACGATGACCGGATCCGTGTCCGTCAACCAGTCCGCCGCAGTGGCGATGGGTTCGAAGCGCGGGGCGTCCAGGGACGGAATGCCGTCCTTGGGCGGGCCTCCCGAGATGATTTCGGTCAGGTCGATCGTGCGTTTGGTGAAATCGGTCTTCCAGCCCCGGGTGTTGATCGGGTTGCGTCCCTCAATGGGCCGGCTGTCGACCGTACGCACCTCTGCAATGGGAGAGGAAGCGGGCAAGGGATCGACCACGATGGCCGGAACCGATTCTTCCGGCGGGACGACGGGTGGCGGCATTTGGCATCCGGCGAGCAGGAAAGCCAACCATGCGATGGCCAGCAGCATCGCCGGTGAATGTTGGTTGAATCGCCATTGGGTGGCGTTGGCGGTCGGTGGTGGAACAGGTTGCATGGCGTAGTCCCGGTTGTGGCGGCAGAAAGGCACCCGAGCTGCCGGACCGAAGCCGGCTTCGGCAGCCTTGTGGGCCTGGCATGTCAGAAACAGGTCCGAATCCGATCCGGCTCTGGTCTGTACGCCCGCCTAAGATTGTGGCACAGGAACGCGAACGGTACCGTACCCTCGTTTCGGATTTCAAAACGAGGGCTGCGCCAGTGCCATTCTTCGTCATACTGCCCCGCAAGCTCCCGCCACACATTGGTTCCAGCCCTGTTGGTTGCCTGTCAACGGCATCGGGTGCGAATCAACCGCAAATCATCGCAAACCCTCGACTTCGCGTTGCAGACCGGACATGACATCGATCGCCATACATCCGGTGGTCCCCCGCTTGCAGGCTACGTTTCAGCGCCTGCAAGAAGAAACCAAGGCAATGCAGACTTTCGGTGCCACCGGACTGGTGGTGCGGGTCCGCTTGGAGGGGGACGATCAGGAGATCTTGGTGGATGGTCGTCTTCAGGAGGTTTTTTGGGATCCGCGTCCGGGCAGGGCGGATCTGGAACTGCACCTGCCGGCCGACCTCCTCCACCGCATCCTGATGGAGGAGGCGTCGTTTCGCAAATCCTTCATGAACGGCGACATCCGTTCGCAGGGCAACGTATTTCGGGCCATGCCCTTTGCCGACCTGCTCCAGGCGGCGCGGTCGATATATCAAGACATGGGCCCTCGGGCCCCTTGACGCGGTCATTGCCTCCGTGAAGCCTCATGGATGAACGGGAACAGATCCGGGATCGGATCGATCTGGTGGAATTCATTGGACGCTATGTCACGCTGAGCCGTGCCGGCAGCACCTACAAGGCCTGTTGCCCGTTCCATCAGGAAAAGACCCCCAGTTTCGTGGTGTCGCCGGAGCGAGGCACCTGGCATTGCTTCGGCGCCTGCGGTGAGGGCGGCGATCTCTTCAAATTTCTAATGAAGATTGAGGGGCTTGAGTTTTTCGATGCGCTCAAGAAGCTCGCAGCCGAGGCCGGCGTGGAGCTTGCGCGGAAACGGCAGGCCCCCGACCCCCTGGATCCGGTGCGGGAAATCATGGGCAGGGTCGCAGCCTTCTATGCCACGGCCCTGTACGAATCGGCCGAGGGCCAGGTTGCGAGGGACTATCTACGGCAACGCGGTGTTGCACCGGAGATGGTCGATGCCTTCCAGCTGGGCTACAGCGACAGGTCATGGGACAGTCTGGTGTCCTTTCTGCAAAGCCAGGGCTTTTCCGAAAGTCATGTGTTGCAGACCGGCTTGCTCTACCACGACGAGAGGCAGGGATCCTATCGGGATCGGTACCGAGGCCGGTTGATGTTTCCCATCCGGGATGCCCGCGGCCGGGTGGTGGGTTTCGGGGCGCGCGAACTGGGTAGCGAGTCCCGCGGCGCCAAGTACATCAACTCGCCGACCACGCCCTTGTTCAACAAAAGCCAGGTGCTCTACGGCATCGAACACGCAGCCGGACCCATCCGCAAACTTGGGGAAGCCGTGCTGGTGGAGGGGTATCTGGATGTCGTCACGGCCCATCAGTTCGGGTTCGCAAACACGATTGCCTGCCTGGGCACTGCAGTAACTCCGGGACAGTTGGGGTTGTTGCGCCGATTTACCTCGCAGGTGGTGTTTGCCCTGGACGCGGATGCGGCCGGCCAGCAGGCAACGTTGCGGGGACTGGAGAAGGCTCGGGCCACACTGCGCACCAGCAATCGGGATGATCGGCATGCCGGCCGCAACCGTGCCGAAATGGCCCTGCGGATTGCCGCGATGCCGGAAGGGCGCGATCCGGATGAACTGATCAGGGAGGATGTCGAAGGTTGGAGGAAGGTTACCGGCAGTGCCCTGACCCTGGTGAACTTCTATGCGAACCATGCCGAGCGAGCCTTCGACCTGGAGGTCCCCGAGCAAAAGCAGAAGGCTGTCGAACTCCTGGTTGAAGTCCTGGCGGAAGTCCATCAGGAGGTCGCGCGGGACGAATACGTCAAGCAGATGGAAATCCGCTTCGCCACTGCGCCGGGGCTGTTGCAGCGCATGGTGGCGAACCGAATGCGGCTTCCCGAACCGGAGCCGGTGGAGGTGGACACCGAAGTTGCATGGGAGGAGCCCTCCCAGCGGCCCGCCGTGCAGCTCCAGGAGCCCGGATCCCATCGCAACGAACTGGAGCGGAAGGTCCTGTTGGTCCTGTTGCGCGATCCGCATCGACTGCACAGGCAAATCAACTCGTTGCTGACGGGGTTCGAGTCGGACCTGGCGGTCCTGACCGCCGGGGACTTCATCGACAACCAGGCGCGGACCTTGTACGGACTGTTGCTGAGCGTCGATCCGGACGACGAGTGGGATGTCGACGAATTCATGTCGGGACTCGACGAGGCGGAGGCCGCCTACCTGCGGAGAGTGTTGGCGGAACAGGATGGCGTGCTGTCCGGACCGGCCATGGAAGGCAACACCAACCGGGAGGCGTGCAGCGAAGCCGTGGGGCTGCTGTTGCGGATGCGCGAGCTGGAATTACATCGGCGACTCAAGACAATCGACATGGTCCAGGACGGTGTCGCCTATCGCACAGGAATGGCGCACCTGCGCCGGATTCAGAATCTCCGACACGAATACAACCCGCTGCAGCCCGTCAGGGCGGCGGCTTTGGCCAATTAGCAACCATCATCGACCCAAGCGACGTAGCACAGGTGAACAACATGGCTGTAATCAACACCCGCTATTCAACCAGTCTGGATGACGGCGCCGTTGCCATAAGGCAGGTCGGGGCGCCGCTGACGGATGCCGGACCGGTGGACTGGGCCGGATCGCTGGATCCCATCCAGGTCTACATGCGCGACGTGGGGCGGCATCCGCTTCTGACCGCAGACGAGGAGAAGTTGCTGGCCACGGCCATGATCCATGCCGGCCAGGCCCGTGCCAGGCTGGATGGCGAGACGGATCCCCAAGAGCGCGGCCGACTGACCCAGGTGATTGCGGACGGTCAGGTGGCCCAGGAACGGCTGGCCAACTGCAATCTGCGCCTGGTCATCAGCCAAGCCAACCGCCAGCGCAACAACGGCGTCAGCTTCCTGGACCTTATTCAGGAGGGGAACGTTGGTCTGATGAAGGCGGTCGAGAAATTCGATCCCACCCGCGGCTTCAAGTTCAGCACCTATGCCACGTGGTGGATTCGGCAATCCATCAGTCGGGCCCTGGCGGATCAGGCGCGCACGATTCGACTACCGGTGCACGTCGTTGACAAGCTGAAGAAAATCGAGCGCACGCGCAAGCATCTGCGCGGATTGCTGGGCCGCGATCCCTCGTTGCTGGAACTGTGTCTGGAAACCGGCCATCTGGATCGGTCGATTGAGGAGCTGATCCCTGATTGGGTGTTGACAACCGATGCCTGCCACCTGGTGGAGGACGAGGATGTGCGGGCCGTGGCCGAAGAGGCCGTGGACAAAGTCAGGAACCTGCTCAGCCTGGACACGGCCCCTGTCAGCCTGTATTCGCCGGTGCACCACGGCGAGGATGCGTTGTTGCTGGACATCGTCGAGGACGAAAATTCGCCGGAACCGGCCGAAGCCGCCAGCATCGAAATCATGAAGGAACAGGTCAACGACGTGTTGAACGACCTTGATCCCCGAGAGAGGGGCATCATCAACAACCGGTTCGGACTGGACAATCAGGAGCCGCTGACGTTGGACGACCTCGGCAAGGAGTTCGACATAACGCGCGAGCGGGTACGCCAGATCGTTAAGGAAGCCCTGCAGAAAATCTACGCCGAAGATTGCGGACGGCACCTGCGCGAGTTCATCATATGAAGTTCGGACGGATGGGAGCACGCTCCGCCTTCGTCCGTCCGCCCCCAGTAGCTCAACTGCGCAGAACGGCCCCGGACACATCCGGGGCCGTTTGACGGGAGGCAACAAAAAAAGCCGGCGGTGCCCGGAGCATCCCACTCCAGGCACCGCCGGCCGGATCGGTGCAGGACCGAGGACTATTCGAAGTCCGCGATCATGGCGTCGATCTTGCTGGTGATGCTGTCAACCACCTCCTGAACCGGCCGTTCGCCCAGGATGGCTTGGCCGATTTCGTTGGAGTGGATGGTGTTCAGCTCCTCCTGGAACGGGACCGGAGTCCACGGCGTGGCCGTGTTGGTCATGTCCAGCATGTACTTCCAGCCGTTGCGCGGCAGGATTTCGTTCAGGCTGTTGGCCCAAGGCTCAACATTCTCCTTGCGGAAAGGTGCTCCGAAGAAGTTCTGAGCCCACCACAGATCTTCGCCTGGCGAATTAATGAACTTCAGCAGTTCCCAAGCCGCGTCCACGTTGGCGGTTCCAGTGCCGTTAATGGAGTGATAGTCGTTGCCGACAAAGTTCGAGTGGCCGTGGGAACCCCTGGGAGGAGGCACAAAGTCCCAGTCGATGTCCTCCCAGCTTGAGCGGTAGTTGGGGATGCTCCAAGTCGAGGACCGGACGATGGCCTGCTTGCCGTTGGAGGCCCAGTCGAAATCGGCGGTCTCATCGGGCTTGCCCAGCGATCGTTCCTCGTTGATCATCACGGGCAGCGTCTCCAGCCAGGCCACCACAGCTTCGGCATCCAGGTTGAAGTGGGTCACATCATCGTTGAACATGGAATGCCCGAACGACGGGATCACCGTGTGCAGGTTCCAGTAGTCGGCGCTCTGGTTGGAGCCCATGATGGTCCGTCGCCCGTTCTCGTCGAACTGGGTCAGTTGGCCCGCTTGTTCGCGCCAAGTATCCCAGGTCCAGTCGCCGGCATTCCAATCGCCGGCATCCATCGCCACGTCCGGAGTATCGATTCCCGCATCCCCGTAGATGGTCTTGTTGTAGAAGTAAAGCCTCAGACCAAACGACTCGCGGGGCAGGGAAATGATGGTGCCCGGCGGGTAGTAGCACCCTTCAGTCACAGCCGGCCACATGCCTTCCCAGTCGATATCGGGATCCCCTTCGACCAGGCCGTTCATGTCCAGTAACACGCCCCTGTGGGCCATGGACCAGACAGTCCCCCAGGGGACGCCGTGGCAGTCCGGAGCGTCTCCGCCTGCATATCCAGTGAGAATCTTGGTGTGAAATTCACCGTAGGGTACGGAGTCGCGGACCACATGGATGTTGGGGAAGGCGGCCTCAAAACGATCCACCGCTTCCTCAAACAACGCGTTGGCCTGTTCGCCGCCAGTCCACCACGCGAAGCCGATCTCGATCTGTTCCATGTCGGCGGCTTCACCGGCATCTCCCGCAGGCGCGGTCGGTGCGACACAGGCGACCAAGGCGGCCGTGGCGGAGGCTCCCGCCGCCAAGCGCAGAAACGCGCGTCGGCTCAGTTGACTTTGTTTCTCCAACATGGTCATCGGATTGCTCCCTGTCTGAATGACAAAACGTGAAGTTGCGGCATCGTGCGATCGCAACAGGACTAAGCGTACTAAACCCGGGAAACCGCTGTACTTCGGCACCGGCGGTCCAGTGGGCTCACGGCTCCAGAATGCCGAGTCCGCCCAGCATCACCCTGGAAATCCGGTTGAACTTCCCGTAGAAGCGGCGGATTTCCGGGTCGTCGTGGTCCCGCCAGAGGCGGGGCGGCATCAGCGTGACGTCACTCAAGGGGGCCCGATCGGGATGGCCGAAGTAGACCTGGATGGTGCGCCGCACCTTGTTCGTCTCGCGCAGGGTCACGCCGTGGAGGGTGGCGGCATTGAACAGGATGCCGCTGCCGGCCTTGCCGTGGAAGTCGAGAATGCCTCCGCGTTCGAGGTGTTCCTGTGGCGGCAGCGTCTCGCCGGCTGCCGGTTCCGGGCTGATGGAGAAGCAGTGGGTGGTCTCATCCACGTCGGTCAGGTAGTAGATGATTTGGGGGTAGTCGAGGCGCAAGGGGTGTTCGTCCCAGTAGTTGCGGTCGCGGTGCCAGTCGGTGGGCACGGCCGCGGTTTCTCCGGTGCGGTGGCGCACGGCCAATTCCTCAAAACAGAACGGACCGCCCATGATGCGTTCCAGCAGGGCCAGCAGCCGGGGTGGTCGGATGGCGTGTTCGAACACCGGTTCGGTTAGCAGGAGGTTGCAGTTGTAGCCGCGGGCGCCGGATGTCCACCACATGAACGGGTTGGCGTGCATGTCCCGGTCCATGGCCGCGTTAATCTCCTGGACCAGGTCGGGCGACAGCAGATCCGGAATGACCACGCAGCTGTGGTCGCGGAAGCATTGCTCCTGGGCATCCAGGTCGTGGGGATCGGGTGTCGTCACCCGTATGCGTCTGTTCATGGAAAGCCTGTGCCGAACGGCACTATAGGGTTGGATCGTATTGGTGCACGTCGCGGTCGGGCATCTTGAGCCCCAGCAACTGCAGGCGCAGTGCGGAAGCCTTGGCCTTGGCCTGCCACGGCAGGTCCGTCTCGTGTTCGTAGCGCTTCATCCACCACCATCCGAAGTAGAGGAAGATGCCGCGTCTCAGGCCTTGCGTGCGGTTGGCTCCGCCCGAATGCCAAATGGAGCCGTTGATGAACACCGCGTCCCCCGGCTCGGCCAGCACCTCCACCTCCCCGGGCAGGGACGTGTGTATGCGGTCCAGGGGCGGGTATTCCTCGCCGCGGTGGGTGCCCGGAACCACACAGGTCGGGCCGCGCTCGTGCGACATCGGGTCCAGGTACACAATCGTGTTGATGGAGTGCGGTCGGTCGCCGGGGAAGATGAAGTCCCGGTGCCAGCTGCGGGCCGGCATGTTGCTGTCGGCGTCCTGCCGCAGCAGGTCGTACTGCAGCAACTGGGTCTGGTTGCCGAACATCGCCTGTTGCCGCTCCAGGATGGGTGGATGCTCGATCAAGTCGATGAACGACTGGTACTTGAGCAGCTTGTGCTGGTTGACCCTGGGTGCCTCCTGCTCCCACACCCGGTCGAATTCCGTGCGGTAGAAATCGACCTGTTCCCGATCCAGGACCCCCTGTACGTGCAGGTATCCATGCTCGAGGAAGAAAGCCTTTTCGGCATCCGTCTTCATGTCCGCGTGCCTCCGGTTCAGCCAACCTTGTATCGTTCCAGTGCGGTCCGGTTCAGTTCCACGCCCAGGCCCGGTTGCCGGGGCAGCGGAATGACGCCGTCCTCAAGTCTGATTTCGTCATGGGTCAGTTCCTGCCGCAGCGCCGATTCAGACAGGTTGGCCGGCAGGAACTCGATGTACGGGCACATGGGCGACACGGCGGCAAAGTGGGCACTCGCGGCGATGCCGATGCCGGTTTTCCAGCAGTGCGGGACGATCAGCCGGTCGGTGCGGGCGGCCAGGTCCCTCACCTTCAGGGCCGGCGTGAAGCCTCCCACGCGACCAATGTCCGGCTGCAGGACGTCGAGCCTGCCGCGCAAGGCCAGGTCCTCGAATTCGAAATGGGTGTTCTGCCACTCGCCGGCCGCCAGCGGAATCGGCGACCGCTCCTGCAGCCAGGCGTGTCCTTCCAGGTCGTCGATGTCCAGGGGCGTCTCCAGGAAGAAGATGTCCAGGGGCGCCAACTGTTGAATCACGCGCAGTGCGGTCTCCGGGTCCGGCCACGAATAAGCCACGTCCACCATGAGGGTGAAATCCGGTCCCACCGCCTTGCGGCACGCCTCGACCATGGCCACGCCGAGGGCATCGTCCTCCTGCAAGCCGTTGTGGCTGTAGGGCCCGTTGATGCAGATCTCGAGCTTGGCGGCCCTGTACCCCAGGTCGCGGGCGGTCGTCAGCTTGTACAGGAGCGAGTCGCCGTACTCCGTGATCGTATTGCCGTCCGGCAACAGCGATGCATACGGGGTGATGAAATCCCGGGCGGGATCGTCCAGGAGCCGATGGACCGGAACCTCCCGGGCCTTGGCCCGAAGGTCCCAGAGTGCCATGTCGATGGCGCCCATCGCGCAAATCAGGGCGCCTCGGCGGCCGGTCATCTTGGAGCCGTTGTAGAGGTCCCACCAGATTGCCTCCACATCCTCCGGATCGCGGCCCAGGAGCATTTCCTTCAGGCCTTGGCCCATGACGTGGGTGCCGGGAGCTTCGATGCAGGCCTTGGCCACCCAGGGATTGGTGTCCGTCTCGCCGATGCCGGTCAGGCCGTTGTCGGCGTGGACTTCGACGACCAGATTGTCCTGGGCGGAGGAATTCGCTGCGACGCTGTATTCCGGGACCAGGAGGATGTGGCAGTCAATGCCGGTAACGTTCATCGGTGGCAATCCTTCGCAAGCCGCAGGCGGTCTTCACGATGCCGGGACCGGCCGATCACAGGTGCCTGCAGGCAGCTTGGTTGGGGCCCAATTCGGCTGGGAACGGGTCTGGCATGTTCAACGGGCCTGCAACGCGTGCCACCGTCAGGGGTGCCCATGCATGCTCCCGATCCGAAGGGCCGGTGCGCCGAATCCGCCGTCAGGAACGCAGGATCCGCCTACCCTTTGATCCCCGTGATAGTTACGCCCTGAATGAAGTACTTCTGGGCGAAGAAGAAGATGATGAGGACCGGTAGCATCGCAACAACCGACGCGGCCATGAGGTAGTGCCAGTCGGTGCGGTGGGGTCCCCGAAACTGCATCAGCCCCAACGCCAATGTGCTCTTGCTCTCCGAGGTCAAGTAGATCAATGGGCCCAGGACATCGTTCCAGGTGGCATTGAAGGTGAAGATGCCGCAGGCCGCCAGGGCCGGTTTGGTGAGAGGTGCGAGAATGCGCCACCAGACCCCGAACTCGCTGGCGCCGTCAATGCGTGCCGCGGAGTCCAGTTCGTGGGGAATCGTGGCGTAGAACTGGCGCATGAGGAAGATAAAGAACGCATAGCCGAAGAAGGCCGGCACCCAGAGGGGCTTGAATGAGTTCGTCCAGCCTATCTCGTTGAAAATGATGAACCGTGGGATCAGGAGTACGGTGGCCGGCAGCATCATCGTAGCCAAGGTGATCACGAAGAAGATGTCCCGGCCGCGCCAGCGCAGCCGGGCAAAGGCGTAGCCGACCATGCTGGCGGTGAAAAGGGTTCCGATCAGGTCCATGATGACGAGATAGGTCGTGTTGAAGATGTAAATGTGGAACGGTGCCTTGATGAAGAGGTCCGTGTAGTTGTTCCACATGAACTGCTCGGGGAGTAAGGTCGGTGGGAAGGCAAATACTTCCTTGGGATGCTTGACCGAGGTTGAGAGCATCCACCAGAGAGGAATCATGAGCACGGCGGCCCCAGCTAGCAACGCACAATAGATGAGTGCCTTTTCCACATACCGGGACACAATCGGAGCCATTGAGCGCTGACGCGCACCGGGATGCACGGCGGAGGTCCGGGTGGTCATCTGGCACGCCCCTTGATCTCGCCCGAATAAAAGACCCAGACACTGGATGAACGCAGTACCACCAGGGTCAACAACAGGATGTACAGAAACAACGCCCAGGCCAAGGCGCTGGCATAGCCCATGTGCAGAAACCGGAATGCGTTGCGGTACAGATACAGATTGTAAAAAAGGGTTGCGTTGTTGGGACCACCCTGAGTCATGACATAGCCCTGGGTGAACACCTGCAGGGCACCGATAATGCCCAAGATGAGCTGGAACAGGATCACCGGGGACACCATGGGCAGGGTAATGTTGTAGAAGGAACGGAAGCGTCCGGCACCATCGATTTCTGCCGCCTCGTACAACTCGGTCGGGATGCCTTGGAGCCCGGCGAGGTAGATCACCAGACCCCCGCCAACTCCCCAGAGACTCATTATGATCAGGGCGGACAGTGCCCAGTCCTCGCTGGTCAGCCAGTTGGGACCCTCGATTTTCATAAGGGACAACAGGAAGTTCAGTACGCCCCAGTCGGCGGAGAACACCCAAATCCAAAGGAATGCGACGGCCACCCCGGACAGAACAGCCGGAAGATAGTAGACGGTTCTGAACCAGGCTAGCCCCTTGATGTCGGCGTTGAGCAGGATGGCCAGCCACAGTCCAAAGACAATCAGCAACGGTACGGATACCACCGAGTAGATGGTGGTGACGCTGAGGGACTTCCAGAAGAGTGGATCGTCCGTCAACATCGTGTCAAAGTTCTCCAATCCCACCCACTTGGGGGCGGTGAGAATGTCGTAGTCCGTCAGCGACAGGGAGAGGGCCGCCCCGAACGGGCCCAAGTAGAGCCAGAGTAGGCCCAGCAGCCAAGGGGCTGCCATCAGAAAGCCCACTAGTTCCTCGCGCCGGGCCAAGCGGCTCATACGCGGTTTGTGCAGTTTGCCGGCCATCTGGCCGGCGGTGGTGTCAGCCGCGGTCATGGAATTGGTTGCCGTACCATGGGGGACCGGCGCGTCGGCGATAGTCGGGTTATGGCCATGCCTCGCATCCTCTGAATGGCATGTGTTGGCCGGGAACGTACCTTGGCAAATCCCGGTAGGTGTTTCTGCCCACCGTGTCGGTGCCCCTGAGCAGGAAGACCGGCCAGTCCTCCTTGGTCACCTTGGTGGTGGTTGGAATGTACTGGTAGGTGCCGCCCCGGCGCCACCTGGAACTCGTGTTGGCCTCGGAGCCGTGGATGATCAGGGGATGGTGCAGGGAGACATCGCCGGGTTCCAGAATGAAATCGACGGCGTCGTCTGCGGAAATCAGGGACTGGTCCATCCCCCTCAGCATCTCGCCCTGGTAGTCGGTTTCGTCGGGGTTGCGCGGCTGCAGGGACATGTGCTGCGTGCCCGGAATGACCCGCACGCAGCCGTTGGCCGGGTTGGATTCGGTGTAGGCAACCCACAGTGTAACCACCCGCATGGGCTCCAACGGCCAGTAGGCGGCATCCTGATGCCAAGCCACGCGCTGACCTGTGCCCGGAGGCTTGGCGATGTAGTCCGCGGCAAAGAGGGCCACATCCGGGCCCACCACGGCTGCGGCCACATCGACAATGCGCGGGTCGGAGACCAGGCGCATCCAAAATGGATCGGTGGGCGTCAGCCAGTAGCCAAGCCGCTCCGGCGGCAAGTCCGGATTGTGTTCGATCAGCCAGTCCACATGACGGTTGGCCTCCGCCACGAGGTTCTCGTCAATAACCTGCCGCACGATGGCATAACCATCCCGGACGTAGGCCTTGCCCAGGCCGTCCAAGTTGGGATAGGTGAACTCCGCCATGCCTGCCCTCCAGGAGCCAGCTGCGTGCGAACGATGTTCGCAACGCGGAAGTGGAATTATAGGAACTCTGGAAAACGACCTGAAATGGCTTGTGCACCACAGGCGCCGAACTTTCCTGCCGCCTTCCCCCTCGATTCTCTGTGCGAGCAGTTGACATTGAGGCGGGGTTGTGGATTGTACTGCCGGTGGATGGGGCGCATTTCGTGCAGGCCGTCTCCTGGCGGCCTGCCGTAGCTTGCCACAAGGCGGCTGTCCCCCGCGGCTATCTGGTTCCACCCCCTCCTTGCAGCTCAAAGTGACAGATAGAGTGTCCGGTCACAGTTCCCACTGCTCGAAGTTCTGCCAGGTCCAGACTGGTTTCCAGTCCAGAAGCCGTTCGGCCTTGCCGATGCCGAACATGCTTGCATGGGGATTGTCTTCAAACAGCCGCGCGTCCTTGAGAGGGGGCACCGCGCCGAATCTGGCTCGTGCCAGCTCCAGCGTGGGGACTTCGATGCAAGTGTTGCAGGCGGACAGGTAAAACGCCTCGAACGGCATGTCTGCGGACCCGAATTGGAAGCTCGCGGCAGCGGCAAAGGCACGCGCGACATCCCGCACGGCGACGTACGCCCCCAGCCAGTCCTTCGGTTCCAATGCTGCCAGTCCGTTTCCTTGGCGCGCTTGCGTCACCATGTGCTTCACCGCTTCAACATTGCGCCGGAGCCAAACGTGGGGGTAGCGCAGCGACACCACTTCCAGGCCGAATGCCTTGGCGTAGTTGGCCCCGATGCGTTCTCCGAAGTACTTGGACAGACTGTACGCCTCGTGGGGCCACAGGGGATGTTCCTCGTCGATGGGAAGGTACAGCGGCACCAACTCGGTTTCGTGGATGCCAAAGCCGGAACCGCACTCGCTGCCGGCATACACCACCCGGCGAATGCCGGTCCGGCGGGCGGCTTCAAACACGTTGTAGGCAAGCACCGTGTTCCGTCCCACGACTGCTTCCCGCGGCAGGTCGCCGGAGGTGCCCAGGAGCGCCGCCAGATGCGCGATCTGTTCGCAGTCCGCAACGGCCTTGGACGCGGCCTCGAGGGATGTCAGGTCGCACTGCCGGAACTCCATATGGATCTTGGGCTCCGCCGTGTCGAGGCAGACCACCTCGTGCCCCTGCTCGATGAGTTCGCGGCACACATAGGTGCCTATGTCGCCGCTTCCGCCGGTTACCGCTATGCGCATGGCTCCTCCGAATATGTTGGACTGTCCTTGACGGCTTGAGGCATTTGGGAGGCAAGCGCCCTACGACCCGCGGGCCGGTGTTGCGGCAAAGGTGGCCGGGGATTTCGCCTTTGTCTGGTTTCAAGGTACTCCTTGTCCTGGTGTGGCCAGCACCTCCGTTGTTCCGGCCGCCTCAGGGTGAAGAGCCCGGCACGCTTGTTCGTCGGCCGGCACCATTCGTCAAAGGCCCCGGCGTCCGAACCGAGTGACAAGCTGTGGTTAGGCATCCTCGACCACGCGTTTGAGCTTCTTGATCTGATTGCCGTCGGTCATTCTCATCATCAGGCGCAGGATGGGCCCGAACCATTGATGGCCGGACAACTGGCAGGTGGCATTGAGGGACACCTTGGTACCTTCAGCAACCTCCTCCAAGCCGTAGGAATAGTCTGCTGTTACGCTGCCGTGTTCGGTCCGGAGCGTAAGTATGCGTCCTTCGTTCAGTTCCGTGATGGTGGAATGAAAGGTGTCGCGGCGCGTCTTGTAGCTGATCTTCGTACCTACCTGAGTCGGGCCTTCGGCCTGCATCGAGGTAACGGTAGGCATCCAGGCCGTGGCTTTGGGCCAGTCGGTTAGAACATCCCAGACCTCGGCCGGCGGTTTCAGGATTGTTTCGCTGGTGAAAATGACGCGGGTCATGTGGAGGGTTGGCAGTTGTTGGTTGTAGGGGGAATGGGCAGTATAGAACAGCCGATTCCGACAGGCAGGGGCGATTAGGGGAGCCAAGGACTGAGCCGCGGCACATGGAGACCCCACGTGCAAATCCGGCTACGTTGATGAACTGGACCGGAGGCCATGCCTCCGGCTTGGCAGTCCGCGGACCAATTGCGGTGGATCAGGCATCTTGGAGCACCGGAATTCCCATTTGGTTGCAGCCCGCGCAACCTACCGGCCGATGTCTGGGGGGACTCGGACTAACGACTGAAAATGAGGATGTGCATCAATTTGTACCACTCAATGTCCCACGTTCTGCTGTCAGCACTGCTCGGTGCTGCAGGTCGTCCGGAAAGGATCGTTTGCGGTGTAAATCCGGATCCGCGTGCCAAGACCCGGGCGCTCCCGAGGCCGGCCGGATCGCGCCGTTCCCCTCGGCCGCCGCGGTCCGCGAACGGCGCTGGGCTTCGATTTCCGGTGTGCGGTCGGGCCTCCGCCACCCGTCGGGCCGGTCGGATCAGCTCGAACTTGCCCGAATCCATCGCGGGCCCCGGATCAGCCCAATTCAGCACCTCTCAGCTTGGCCACACGGCCGGATTCCCAACCCCTGCGACCCCTAGCCCTCCCGGGAATCGGGCAATCCAAGCCGTTCCGGGTGCTGCTGCCCTTCCGCGGCCCCCTGCACGACGGGACCTTAGCCTGCTAGGGACAACAGGAGCAGCAGCAACCCGCTCGCCAGCGGCAGTCCCAACGCCAGCTTCCAACATCCCGACCGGCGGCTGCGACGGCCGGCGGATCTGCCGGACGATGCCAGCCGCTCGTTCATTCCGGCCCGCGTGGCCTGGTTGAACAGGGCCTTCCACACGTCGTCCGCCGGTTGCAAGGATGGAGCTTCCCATTGGCGGACCAGCCAGCGACCGGCCTCTGCGGCCGTCGCGGCGTCGAGCACCAGGTTGAGTTCCCCGGGCTGCGTCAATCCGGATTGCGAAAGGTTTGAACTGCCGGCCAGCCCCTTCCAGGCCTCGGCCCCGGATTGGATGAGGTAAAGCTTGGCGTGCATCCGGTGGTCCGGTTCGCGCAGGCGGACCTGCAACCGCCCCGCGCTTTGAAAGCCGGACAGCCGCCCCAACAGCGCACGGTCCAGCTCCGCCGCCTTGGTTTGCATGGCGCGCAGGAGGTAGGTCGCATGGGCGTCGGCCGTCTGCGCCAGGAATTTCCAATTGTGCGGTGCCATGCCGACCAGGAGCAGCAGCTGGCCGTCGGGAGCCATGAGGTCCAGCCAGTCGGCCAGCCGCTCCAAACCCATTGCGGAGACGTAGCCGACGCAGACCACAACCCGGCGCGCCCCGTCCACTGCGTTGCGCGTGAAGCTGTCGACCGTGGACGACCCCGTGTTGTCCACGAACGGGAGCGGGGCTTGTGGCTGCTGGTCGTCCATTGTTTCAGTCTGTGACAGGGGTCTCGGCGGAGTCGGCCCCCTGAATGCTGGGAGTCGCCATCAGGATCAGTTCAATCTCTTATCAAATCTGAATCCAAGGTCTGTGTGGTAATACTCCCTGCCGATGCGGTTCAATTCGTCGTCTATCAGACCTCGAAAAATTAATTCTATTTGGTCGGAAGTTGGGGAAACCTCATCTCCTTCTTTGAAATACGGGAGAGCTTTCGGCTTTGAACCAAGTCGGTTGCTCCTGTGCAGAATGGCCTGACGGTACTTGTTCAGATCATGGAACACGTCGCTCTGTACGTCATTCTTGTCCATGTTGCACTCACGGGCGATGAGTGGTCGGTAACCGTCTTCCCAAGCAGCCACAACCAACACCAGGATGTAACGGCGATGGAGGATGGAGGTGCGGCCTGACTTTCCAGAGGCACTGATCAAGTCCCCGAGAGTTGCCCGGTACTGATATTTGGCATCGGGTAAATTGGGATCGCCTGGGTTGCCGAAGGACAAGGTATTGGAAAGTGTTGTACCACCCCCGTTGTTCACCTGCTGGTTCATCCAGTCACGCCAGGTAGAGATGGCGGTTTCGATCTGCGCCGTGTACCCGTAGATGTCAACCAGGTCGTCGTGAAATTCAATCAATGCCTTCATGGTTCCCTCTCACTGCAGATCATGATTCTGTTCGTGGGTCGAAACCCTGGTGCAGCCGACCTTCATGTTCCGCACCCCCTGGTGATCCGTTTGCGGGACGAGGGCTTGGGGAGGTTACACCAGATTCGCAGGCCCCGGCAGAAGACAATCCGGTCCGCAGCCAAGCCGACCGTTCTATTGGCAGGCCGTCCCGCAAACGGCCGTTTGGGGCACACCTGCGAGCCAGCCGCCCAGGACTTGGGCGCGCCTCGGCGGCCGCTGTCCCGCAACTGCATCCCGAAATCAACGTACCGGTTGGTGGCCACCGGGCGAGTTTCGGGATACTCGCCCCTTCATCGAAGAGTTTGTGGAGGTCGACACGCAGGCCCGAACCTGACCCCAAGCACTCAGGGCCTAAGCCAACGCCCGCACCTAATGTGCTCCACGCGCATCGTCGTCTCCGTTCGGGTAGCTGCTCCACGTGCCGCCGGCGATCACCACCACGCGCCCCGTCCAGTTCGCCGACACGGCCGACGGGGTCTGGACGACGACGGTGTCGCCGTACCGCCGCAGATCGGCCAGGTACTGCTCGCCGATCTGCGCGGCCTCGACCTCGACGAAGGTCGGCCAGCAGTCGTCGCTGTCGATCGTCCACACCGGCGCGTCGGGTTCAAGCTCACTCAGTTTCTCGATCAGTTCCTTGACCCGCATCGGCGGCCTCCTTGGCTTTCGTCGCCCGCGCTGCCTTCAGTTCCTCGATCAGTGCGTCGTCGATGTGCCTGGCGCCCGGCATTTCGGCAATGCGCTGCGCCGCGGCGGCATCGACTTCCGGGTAGTACACCCAGCTGGCGCCGGCGAGCACCACGCCCCAGCGCAGCCATTGGGACCGTGGCAGCGGCAGCGGCGCGAGCCTGGGTTTGCCTCATGGTCGTCGATCAGTTCAGCGGTGCTCTTGTCGCGGGCGAACCGGTCGTCCATGCTCACATCGCGCTCGCCCACGCACGCGGCCTCCAGGTTCTCGAAGCCGGTTAGGCAGCAGCCACACGAATCGAGCACAAACACCTCTTCGCCCGGGTCCAACCGGCTTAGGATGTCGATCAGTTCGCCGACCGTCAGCGACGGCGTACCGTGCGTCACGACCGATCCGCGGAGATGCATGTGCCGATTCGTCATCATGTCGGTCACGTCGTTTTCAAGGACCCGTTCCATCTTCGGCCTCCCGTTGCTCCT
>Ga0209544_1002032_pt1 | contig 19632 bp, 21 predicted proteins | sample MesohylPK_FD_187297 | JGI IMG/M metagenome (GOLD analysis project Ga0209544, IMG submission 187297) | Host-associated microbial community of the marine sponge Aplysina aerophoba from Gulf of Piran - sponge mesohyl, lysed by proteinase K... | ecosystem: Host-associated > Porifera > Sponge >...
GGGCATGATCGGGTCCTCGTGCTGACAGTCCATCCACTGCCAGCTATCGGCCGATCAAGCCTTGTCCTTTACCCCGGAACGAATCCCCTCACTTTCCTGACGTGCACCCGCTCCCGGCGCGGCGGTTGCGTGAACCCCTGCCGATTCAGTAGAATTCGATATCCGACCATTCTGGTCGGGAATGCGGATCGACCATCGACCGCGACTCTCGGCAGGCCCCAGGGCGGCCGGAGGTGTCGCGTGGACCGGGAGCAGGCGTCATGGCGACCTCGACCGACAACATCGAGCAGCTTGCGAATCAGGACTACAAGTACGGCTTCGTCACCGACGTCGACGCCGAGGCGGTGCCGCCCGGGCTGAACGAGGAGATCATCCGGATCATCTCGGCCAAGAAGGGCGAGCCGGAGTGGCTGCTCGAGTGGCGGCTGAAGGCGTTCCGCGTCTGGCAGACGATGACCGCGCCGCAGTGGCACAACGTGCACTTCCCGCCGGTCGACTTCCAGAACATCATCTACTACTCCGCCCCGAAGCAGAAGCCGAATCTGGAGAGCCTCGACGACCTCGACCCGGAGATCAAGGCGACCTTCGACAAGCTCGGCGTGCCGATCGAGGAGCAGAAGGTGATGGCCGGGGTGGCCGTCGACGCCGTGTTCGACTCGGTGTCGGTCGCGACCACCTTCAAGGACAAGCTGGCCGATCTCGGCATCGTGTTCTGCTCGTTCTCCGAGGCGGTGCGCGACCACCCCGAGCTGGTCCGGAAGTACCTCGGATCGGTGGTGCCGGCGTCCGACAACTTCTACGCCGCGCTCAACTCGGCGGTCTTCTCCGACGGCTCGTTCGCCTATATCCCGAAGGGCGTCAAGTGCCCGATGGAGCTGTCCACCTACTTCCGCATCAACGCGGCGCAGACCGGCCAGTTCGAGCGGACGCTGCTGGTGGCCGACGAGGGCGCGACGGTGAGCTACCTGGAGGGCTGCACGGCGCCGATGCGCGACGAGAACCAGCTTCACGCGGCGGTGGTCGAGCTGGTGGCCCTCGACGACGCGACCATCAAGTACTCCACCGTCCAGAACTGGTATCCCGGCGACAAGGACGGCAAGGGCGGCATCTACAACTTCGTGACCAAGCGCGGGAAGGCGTCGACCAACGCCAAGATCACCTGGACGCAGGTGGAGACCGGCTCGGCCATCACCTGGAAGTACCCGAGCTGCATCCTGCAGGGGGACAACTCGGTCGGCGAGTTCTACTCGGTCGCCGTCACCAACAACCACCAGCAGGCCGATACCGGCACGAAGATGCTGCACCTCGGGAGGAACACCCGCAGCACCATCGTCTCGAAGGGCATCTCGGCCGGCAAGGGCCAGAACACCTACCGCGGCCTCGTGCGGATCGGCAAGAACGCCAAGGGAGCCCGGAACTTCTCGCAGTGCGACTCGCTGTTGATCGGCGACAAGTGCGGCGCGCACACCTTCCCCTACCTGGAGGTGCGCAACACGTCGTCGCAGGTCGAGCACGAGGCGTCGACCTCGAAGATCGGCGAGGACCAGATCTTCTATTGCCGCCAGCGCGGCCTGTCGACCGAGGACGCGGTCAACATGATCGTCAACGGCTTCTGCAAGGAGGTCTTCCGCGAGCTGCCGATGGAGTTCGCGGTCGAGGCGCAGAAGCTGCTCGGCGTCAGCCTCGAGGGCAGCGTCGGATAGCGTCCGCGGTGAAACGGCGCGCGGCACCGGGAGCGGCACGGCGCCCGCGTGGCAAGGCGCGGCGAGGAAGCGCGCCGGCCGCGCCGGAAAGGAACGTCAAGACAGCATGCTCGAAGTCACGAATCTGCACGCCTCGGTGGCCGGCCGGGGCATTTTGAGAGGCATCGACCTGTCGGTGAAGGCGGGCGAGGTGCACGCCATCATGGGGCCGAACGGCTCCGGCAAGAGCACGCTCGCCGCGGTGCTCGCCGGCCGCGAGGAGTACGAGGTGACCGCCGGCTCGGTGCGCTACGGCGGCCAGGACCTGCTGGAGATGGAGCCGGAGGAGCGCGCGCGGGAAGGCATCTTCCTCGCGTTTCAGTATCCGGTGGAGATCCCCGGGGTCAACAACGCCTATCTGTTGAAGGCGGCGCTCAACGAGGTGCGCAAGCACCGCGGCGAGCCCGAGCTGGACGCGATGGACTTCATGTCCCTGGTCAAGGAGCGCATGAACGTGCTCCACATCGACCAGGACCTGCTGAAGCGGCCGGTCAACGAGGGCTTCTCCGGCGGCGAGAAGAAGCGCAACGAGATCTTCCAGATGGCGGTCCTCGAGCCGAAGCTGGCGATCATGGACGAGACGGACTCGGGGCTCGACATCGACGCGCTGCGGACCGTCTCGGCCGGCGTCAACGCGATGCGCAGTCCGGAGCGGGCGATTCTGGTGGTCACCCACTACCAGCGGCTGCTCAACTACATCGTGCCCGACGTGGTGCATGTCCTTTCGGACGGCCGCATCGTAAAGTCGGGCGGCAAGGATCTGGCGCTGGAGCTCGAGGAGAAGGGCTACGGCTGGATCGGGGGCGTCGCCGAGCAGGTCGGGGCGTAGCGGGGTGCCGATGACGACGCTCGCTCCTGCGGAATCCTATGCGGACGCCTTCGAGGCGGTGCGCCGTACCGCGCCCGCGCCGGATGCGGTCGTCGACCTGCGCCGCCGCGCCGTCGAGCGCTTCACCGCGCTCGGGATACCGACCACGCGGCTCGAGGCGTGGCGGTTCACCAACGTCGCGCCGATCGCCGGCACCGCTTTCACGCTTGCCGCGCCGGCCGAGCGCGAGGCGGCCAAGGCCGATACCGCGCCGCACGCCCTGCCGGGCGTCGGGGCCGGCCTGACCTTCATCAACGGCCGTTACGTCGCACCTGCGTCGGATGTCGCTGCGCTGCCGGACGGCGTCGAGGTGCTCAGCCTCGCGGATGTGCTCGCGTCGGACGCGGGCGAGACCCGGGCGGCGGTCGAGGCGCACCTGGCCTCGGCCGCCGCCATCGAGAACGAGGCGTTCACGGCGCTCAACACCGCGCTCCTTCATGACGGCGCCGTGGTGCGCGTGCCGGCCGACACCGTGGTCGAGCAGCCGATCCAACTGCTCTTCATCACGTCGCCGCCCCCCGGCGGCGAGCCGGTGATGACCCATCCGCGCGTGCTGCTCGTCGTCGGCGAGAACGCGCAGGTGCGGGTTGTCGAGAGCTACGGCGGCGGTGATTCCCCGTACCTGACGAACACGGTGACGGAGGTCATCGCCGGGCCGAGCGCGGTGGTCGACCACTACAAGCTGGTGCGCGAGAGTTCCGCGGCGTACCACATCGGCGCCATGCACGTGCGGCTCGGCCGCGCGGCCAACTTCTCGTCGCACGCGGTCACCCTCGGCGGCGCCATCGTGCGCAACGACGCGCAGGCGCTGCTGGACGGCGAAGGAGTGGAGTGCACGCTCAACGGCCTCTACCTGGCGAACGGAGACCGGCTGGTCGACAACCACACGACGATTCACCACGCGCAGCCGCACTGCTCGAGCCACGAGCTCTACAAGGGCATCCTGGACGGCAAGGCGCATGCCGTCTTCAACGGCAAGATCATCGTCGCGATAGACGCCCAGAAGACCGACGCGAAGCAGACCAACAAGGCGCTGCTGCTCTCCGAGGATGCGCAGATCAACACGAAGCCGGAGCTGGAGATCTTCGCCGACGATGTCAAGTGCACGCACGGCGCCACGGTGGGGCAGCTCGACGAGGACGCGCTCTTCTACCTGCGCGCCCGTGGTCTCGGGCTGGAGCAGGCGCGGAGCGTGCTCGTGCAGGCCTTCGCCGGCGACCTGCTGAACCACATCGCCATCGAGCCGATCCGCGATCAGCTCGACGACCTGCTGCTGGCGCAGTTGCCCGGATCGGGTGGAGGTTCGTTCCATGTGGACGCGTGACAACGAAGCCGGCAGCGAATGGTGTTTCCGCTACGGTCTGGCGACCGCGGGATGCATCCTGACCTGTTCGCGGAGGTGCTTGCGGTGAGACTCGTGGAGGCCGTCGCCGCTACGCCGCCGGGGCTCGACGTCGAGCGCATCCGGCAGGACTTTCCGATCCTGGCGCGGCGGGTCCGCGAGCATCCGCTCGTCTACCTCGACAACGCGGCCACCACCCAGAAGCCGCGACAGGTGCTCGACACGCTCGCGCGCTACTACAGCGCCGGCAACGCCAACATCCACCGGGGCGTCTACACGCTGAGCGAGGAGGCGACCGCCGCCTACGACGCGGCGCGCGTCAAGGTGCAGCGGTTCGTCAACGCCCGCGCGGCGCGCGAGATCATCTTCACGCGCAACTCGACCGAGAGCATCAACCTGGTGGCGCAGAGCTTCGGCCGCCGCCAGGTCGGTCCGGGCGACGAGATCCTCATCACCCACATGGAGCACCACTCGAACATCGTGCCGTGGCAGCTCCTGTGCGAGCAGGTCGGGGCGCAGCTCCGGGTGGCGCCCATCGACGACAGCGGGACGCTGCAGCTCGACGAGTTCGAGCGGCTCCTCGGGCCCCGGACGAAGCTCGTGTCGGTGGTGCACCTGTCGAACTCGCTGGGCACCATCAATCCGGTGCGCGAGATCATCGGGATGGCGAAGCGCCGGGACGTGCCGGTGCTCATCGACGGATCGCAGGCCGTCTACCACATGCCGGTCGACGTGCAGGCGCTCGACTGCGACTTCTACGCGTTCACCGGCCACAAGCTCTACGGCCCGACGGGCATCGGCGTTCTGTGGGGTCGCGAGGAGTGGCTGGAGCGGATGCCGCCGTACCAGGGCGGCGGCGACATGATCCGCTCGGTCACGTTCGAGAAGACGACCTACGCCGACCTGCCGCACAAGTTCGAGGCGGGCACGCCCCACATCGCCGGCGTGGTCGGCCTCGGCGCCGCGATCGACTACCTGGTGGGGGTCGGCTTCGAGGCCATCGCCCCGCACGAGGCGGACCTGCTGGCCTACGGCACGGCGGCGCTCTCGGAGGTCAAGGGGCTGCGGCTGATCGGCACGGCGAAGGAGAAGGCGAGCATCCTCGCCTTCGTCATGAAGAAGGCGCACCCGCACGACGTCGGCACCATCGTCGACACCGAGGGGGTCGCGGTCCGGACGGGCCACCACTGCACGCAGCCGATCATGGACCGCTTCGGGGTGCCGGCCACCGCCCGCGCCTCGGTGGCCATGTACAACACGCGCGAGGAGATCGACGCGCTGGTGCGCGCGCTCGAACGCGTGCGGGAGATGTTTCCTCTATGAGCGACCTGCGCGAGCTTTACCAGGAGGTCATCCTCGACCACAACCGGCGCCCGCACAACTTCGGGGAGCTCGACGGCGCCGACCGGCACGCGGACGGCTACAACCCGCTGTGCGGGGACAAGCTGGCCGTCTACGTCAACCTCGACGGCGACCGGATCTCCGAGGTCAGCTTCCTCGGCTCCGGCTGCGCCATCTCCAAGGCTTCCGCGTCGCTGATGACCGACGCGGTCAAGGGGAAGACGCTGGGCGAGGCGCGCCTGCTCTTCGAGCAGTTCCTGGCGCTGGTCACCGACGACGCCGCGGTGGTCGACGACGCGCTGGTGGGCAAGCTGGCCGTCTTCGCCGGCGTGCGCGACTACCCGACCCGGGTCAAGTGCGCCAGCCTCGCCTGGCACACGCTGCGGGCCGCCGTCGAGGATCGCCACGAGCTGGTGTCGACGGAGTAGACGGAGCTGGACGAACGATGGGAATCCTGAAGATCGACGACGTGCCGCCGCCGCTCGGCGCCGGCGGCAGAGACGCTGACTCGCCGGCGGGTGCGGGAGGAGGCGGACGGACCGATTCCTCCGGGTTCGGCCAGGCGACCGCCGGCGCCGCCGGGGCATCCACCACTGCCGCGGGAGGGGCCGGCGCCGGCGCCGTGTCGCCGGGGAGTCCGCCGGTCATCCCGCCGCATGTGGACGGGTCCGCGCCGCCGCCCCCGGCGCCCAGGCCGCCGCTGCCGGCGCCCGACGGGCCGCCGGGGTCGTCCATGTTCGATACCAGCGCGCTCACCGAGCCCGAGCCCGCGAGTCCGGGCGCCGGACAGGCCGGCGCTTCATCCGCGGATCCCCCGCCGCCGATCGAGCCCGATCCGGTACGGACGCTGGAGCTCAAGCCGCAGATCGTCGAGCAGCTCTCTACCGTCTTCGACCCGGAGATCCCGGTGAACATCTACGAGCTCGGTCTCATCTACGACGTCGCGGTCGACAGGGACGGCCTGGCCGTGATCCAGATGACGCTCACCGCGCCCGGCTGTCCGGCGGCGGTCACGCTGCCGGCCGAGGTGCAGGGCAAGGTCAAGGGGATCGACGGCGTCAGCGACGCCCGCGTCGACCTGGTCTGGGAGCCGCCGTGGGACAAGGACCGGATGTCCGACGCGGCGAAGCTGCAGCTCGGGATCTTCGACTGATCCGGCTCGGGTCGGTCAGGCAGTTCTCGCATGGCCGTCGCCGCGCAGACCGACTACGAGATCGGTCGGGACAACATCCGGTTCTTCGGCCTGGACGTACACAACCCGGTCTTCGTCGTCTCCAGCCTCACCATCATCGCGTTCGTGACCGGCGTGCTGGCGTTTCGGGACGCCGCAGCGGGCGTCTTCGACGCACTGTACGCCTGGCTCACCTCGACGTTCGACTGGGTGTTCATGGGAGCGGGGAACCTCCTCGTCGTGTTCTGCCTGCTCCTGCTGGTGACGCCGGTCGGCCGTGTGCGCCTGGGCGGTCCGGACGTCAGGCCCGACTACTCCGGCTGGTCGTGGTTCGCCATGCTGTTCGCGGCCGGGATCGGCATCGGCCTGATGTTCTTCGGCGTGGCGGAGCCGGTGGACCACTTCCGGAATCCGCCGCTCGGGGTCGATGCGGCGGACACCGCCGCCGCACAGAGTCTCGCCATCGCCTCGGCCATCTATCACTGGGGCGTGCACCCGTGGGCGATGTTCGCGGTGGTGGCGCTCGCGCTCTCCTTCGCCGCCTACAACCTGGGATTGCCGCTGACGCTGCGGTCGGCCTTCTATCCGGTCCTGGGCGAGAGAGTGTGGGGCCGGTTCGGCCATCTCATCGACGTCCTTGCCGTGTTCGCCGCGCTCTTCGGGCTGGCCACTTCGCTCGGCCTGGGCGCCGAGCAGACGGCGGCGGGGTTGGCGTACCTGTTCGGCGTTCCGGACACCGACACGACCAAGGTGCTGATCATCGCCGGCATCACGTCCATCGCGCTGGCGTCGGTGGTCGCCGGTTTGGACAAGGGCGTCAAGCGCCTGAGCCAGGCCAATCTGGTTCTCGCGCTGCTGCTGCTCGTGTTCGTGCTGGCGATGGGGCCGACCCTCGACCTCTTCGCCGGGTTCTTCGCCAGCATCGGCCACTACGTGGCGGCAATCGGACCGCTCAGCAACTGGATGGGGCGGGAGGACTCCGCCTTCCTGCACGGGTGGACCACCTTCTTCTGGGCGTGGTGGCTCTCGTGGTCGCCCTTCGTCGGCATGTTCATCGCGCGCGTCTCGCGCGGCCGCACGGTGCGCGAGCTCGTCGGCTGCATGCTGGTCCTGCCCGTGTCGCTCTCGGCGCTCTGGATGCACGCCTTCGGGGCGACCGCGTTGTCGCACCATCTCGCCGGAGGCGATACCGCGGTGGTCGAGGCGGTGCAGGCCGGGCAGCCGGAGATGGCCCTGTTCAGGATGCTAGAGGCGCTGCCGCTCACCGGGGTCACGTCGACTATCGGCGTCGTCCTGGTGATCGTCTTCTTCGTGACCTCTTCCGATTCCGGATCGCTCGTCATCGACACCATCACCGCCGGCGGCAAGGTCGACGCGCCGGTCGCCCAGCGCGTCTTCTGGTGTGCGTTCGAAGGCATCGTCGCCATCACCCTGCTGGTCAGCGGCGGGCTGGTGGCGCTGCAGACGGCCTCTCTGCTTACCGGCTTCCCCTTCGCGCTCGTGCTGCTCGGGATGTGCTGGAGCATCTGGAAGGGGCTGCGCGGTGCTGCGCAGCCCTGAGCAGACGCTGCCGCATCGGCGCCGAGGGCGTCCTGACGCTCGGCGGCCGTGCTCTATTCGGAAGACCTCAACCACGGACAGAGGTTCGGAGCGGTTTCAGATCCTGAACCCGTTCGACGAAGCGGAATCATGAACCCTGCGGCATGGGGGCGGCAAGCTGCCATCACTGCCCGCCACCCTGCGCAACCCTGAACCACCAGGCAGGGCTTCACGTTCGTCTACGACCGGGTGACCGGCGAGCCGGTCTGCCCGTTCGAGGAGCGCCCCGATGCCGACCGGAACCGACATCGAGGGCGAGGCGCCGTGGCCGCGCTCGTCACCACCACCACGAGACACCGACGCCGACACGGACCGACGCTGCGTCGAGGTCGAGCAGGGATCCCAGGTGTCGGCTCGTCCCGCCCTTCGGGATGCTGTCCACGGGAACATCCTGGAATCTGCCCTTGCCCGCCTTGATGTTCACATCGAGGGCCCACGCCTCGGACAGGTAGATGGCGAGTCCGCCGCCCACGCTGGGGGTCGGCCTGCTCGTGAAGTCGGTGCTCGTCCATTCGCCGTTCTCGAGGACATCGGTCAGCAGCCAGAAGGTCAGCGCCAGATCGCCATAGGGGATCCACCGGCGGCGGCCAGCGGCCAGGTGCAGCCGCGCACCGATGTCGACGTGGCCGAGTTTCACCTTGTCGAATGCCTCGATCCCGTGACTGTCGATGGTCCCGTACCCCATGCCCAGGTACGGGGTGACGATCCGGTTGAGGCCATGGCCCATCCGGACGCCAACGAGGACTGCTCCGTCGCCTGGATCGCTCCCGAAGGAGACGGTCGTCGCTCCGGAATCCAGACCCAGTGTCCACCCTCGCGTCCTGGCCGTCTGCGCGCTCCCCTCGGCAGCGCACCCGAGGCAGAACCCGACCGCCAACAGGATGCGGACGAATCGCGAGCGGTTCCGCAACAACATGCTCACCTTCCCTCTGCCGGCTGTCGCAGCCGTCTCGCGCGCCGGCGTCCGTACCGAACAGCAGCACGAACGATGCCATCCGGTGGATGGTCTGCAAGTGCGCGGGCTGCGGGCCGTCAGGCCGATGAGGAATGATTGGCACGCCGCACTCGCCGACGGCACAGGACATCCCATGTACTTCCGTGCGCATGACATGTACTGTTTCTGTCATCTCAACGCGCGCCGATTGACGCGCCTGCGGTCACGACGCTGCCCGCGTCCTCTCCGTCAACCCTGCAAGCACAACCGGGGACGGCGCCGTGTTCGGTCTCCCGGAGCAATGGCATTCCGCTTGCAGCGACTTCTCATCAACGCCAGGAGCCTGCGCCGCAGAACGGGGCGGACTCCTGGTCAGGCCCGGGCGGGCGGCAATCGGAGCCGGAGGCGACGATTGTCGGGCCAGCCTCGCGGATCGTCCGCAGGCGCGGCTCTCCACTGGTGAAGGGAGGAGCAGGATGCAGATCGGCGGCATCGTTCGAGGCGGAGTCGTTCTTGTATCGGTGACAGGGCTCCTGGGCGGGTCCGCTGCCGTCGCGCAGTCGTTGCCGGCCGACGGACGGGCGTTGCCGGCCGACGGACGGGCGTCGCCGGCCGCGGGATCGCTGCGTCTCGCTCGCATCCCGGTCGAACCGCCCGGCGGGCGCACGGAGCCGGGCGCACAGGGTGACCGACAACCGCAAGCGACCTACTTCGAGCGAGGGGGCCTCCATCTCGCCCTTGGCGCTACTTCGTTCTGGCAGCGGCCGACCGCCCAACCGGAAGCGGCGACATTCCTGTCCGCGGGGCTGCACTTCAGCCGTTCTCTGGCCGTTGTCGGGGAGCTGGGAAGGGGGTGGAGGGCGAGCGGCCGTCTGCAGACGCCGGGCGGAGCCGGACCGGCGTCGGCGTGTTCCGACATCCACGCAGGGTTCCACACCTTCATGGGAGGCGTGCAGTACCGACTGTCGCGCGCCCGCCGCAGCACACGGTTCGTCCAGGTCCTCGCCGGCCGCGCGTCATTCGCCGGAACGGCCGGGGACGCCGACAACGGCGGCGCGTACTCGCGGTGCTTCGATGCCTTCTCGACCGGATTGGCTCTGGCCGCCGGCGGCGGAGTGGACTTTCATCTCACCGATCGACTCGCGCTCCGTGTCGCGGCGGCCTACCGGCGCCTCAGCCTGCCATCGCTCGACGGGACGGAGCGGGTGTTCATGAGGGACGACGCGGACCGTCATCTGGGCATGGTGCGCATTGCGGTGGGGTTCGTCCTCGGCATCTGAGCCGCTCTCGCCATTGGCGGGCTCGAAGGCCAGACGCGCGGACGCCGTCTCGGGAGGGGAGGCGGCCGTTCTCGAGACACGAGGCGGGCCGTCACTGCTTCCAGCTTCGGGCCGAGCGGGACCGTCTTGATCCGGCCGCCTCGAGATGATTACGGCAGCGCGAACGCCAGCACGGTGCTGCTCGCGATCACCGCGACGTACTGCGTGCCGTTGACCTCGTAGGTCAGCGGGCTCGAGCGGATGGTGCGCCCCGCGTCGTAGTGGAAGAGCTGCTCCCCGGTGGCCGCGTCGAATGCGTAGAAGCCGCCGTCCTCGGTGCCCTGGAAGACGAGGTTGCCGGCCGTGGCCACGCTGCCGCTCGACGCGCCGAAGGTGAGCGCCGGCAGCACCTGCTGCCAGACGTCCTCGCCGCTGGCCGGCTCGTAGGCGGTCACCGTCATCGTCGGCGGGTACTCGGGGATGCGGCTGATCTCGGTGAGGTTCCGCTGGTGGCCGCCCCCCTGCCCCAGCTCCAGGCTGTCGCCGAGCGGCCGGACGAGCAGCGACACGCCGGCGTTCTTGCCGGTGATGTAGAGCAGGCCGGTGCGCGGGCTGAACGAGGGCGAGCCGAAGCTCGATCCGCCGTGCGCCACGATGTAGTGCTCGTCGGTCGAGTAGGGCGTGTACATCTGGCGCGCCTGCGCCTGCAGCTCGGGGTCGCCGAGGTCGAGGTAGGTGGCGCAGAACGGGGTCAGCGGGACGCCGCGGGCGTTGTGCGGGATCGGCTGGGTCGGGTAGACGACCTCGCCGGGCACGTTCGTCTCGGTCGGGACCGGGGTCTCGACCATCGGGTTGATCGGCTCGCCGGTGTCGCGGCGCCACATGTACAGCAGGCAGTTCTTGCCCGCCGCCGCGATCCCCTTGATGAGCTCGCCGTTGCGGATGACGTCGAAGAGGACCGGTCCGGTCACGTTGTCCCAGTCCCACAGGTCGTGGTGGATGGTCTGGTAGTACCAGCGCAGCTCGCCGGTCTCCAGGTCGAGGGCGACCGTGGAGTTGGTGAACAGGTTCGCCCCGGGCCGCGCCGAGCCGTCGTAGGGCGGGTTCGGATTGGCGGTGTTGAAGTAGACCAGCCCGAGCTCGACGTCGATGGCCGGCTGGGTCCAGACGCCGGCGCCCACCCGCTTGCCCTCGCCCCAGGTCGACTCGGCGATCTCCCAGCCCTCGTCCTGCGGCCGCTGCGGGATCGTGTTGAACACCCACTCGACCCGTCCGGTGGTCGCGTCGGCGGCCACCACGAGGCCGCCGGGGATGTTCCCCTCGGAGATCGCGGAGGCGACGTAGAGTGTGTCGTCGTGGTACGCGGGCGAGCTGTTGATGCGGTAGTTGAGCGACGAGGCATCGAAGCCGGGCGGATAGGTGTCCGGGTACTTGTTGGCCAGGGCCAGGCTGAAGACGGGCAGCACGCCGCCGTCGCCGAAGGTCTCGACGAGCTCGCCCGTCTCGGCGTCGACCGCCGCGAGCTTGTCGCCGTGGTACGAGTAGAGCGTGCCGTTCACGTAGAGCGGACCGCGCACCGGGCCGCCGGTGACGCCGTCGATCTCCAGCTTCCAGATCTCGGCGCCGGTCACCGCGTTGACGGCGAGCACGGTCGCTCCGGCGTGCATGTACATCACGCCGTCCACCACCAGAGGCGTGGTCTGGCCGACGTTCAGCCCGGGCGCCACGTCGTAGGACCAACGCCGCTGGAGCCGGCCGACGGTCGCCGTATCGATCTGATCGAGCTCCGAGAACCGCTGGTTGTAGAGGTCCAGGTTGTGGCTCGCCCAGTTGGTCTGACCGCTGCCGGTGATCGCGGGCGGCGGCCCCGTGCGGGTGGTGCTGCCCTGCTGGCCGGCGCTCGCGGTCGGGTTGCCGATCGCGGCCGCGGCGAACGCCGCCACCGCCAGGCGGACCCATCGGCTCTCGCTTGATCGCATCGGTCTGTCTCTCTCCGAAGAACTCACCTGGAGTGACTCAAGTGGACAGCATGGCATCCGGCAACGCTCTACGGGCGCAGCTCCCGGCCCAGCCGCTCCAGCCTGCGGGCCCCGGCCAGGATGCCGTGCAGGCCGTAGTTCCCCTCGTGGCAGGCGTACTCGAAGAGTGGCCCGTCGGTGCGCCGGAACGGCATCATCACGGTGTACGGAGCGGTGTAGACGGTCGGGTCGGTCACCGTGTACTCGTAGGCCACCGTGTCGGGATCGATCCGGGTCAGGCGCTCGATCAGGTGCATGTTGGTCGACGACAGGCTGCTGCTCCCGCCGGCGAACTGGGCGGTCTCGATGACGAGCGTCTCGCCCTCCCAGTGGGCGCGGGAGACGCCGCTGCGCTGCGCGAACGGCGGCTTCGGGGTGTCGTCGATCGGGATGATCCGGGCGTTGTGCACCATCTCGTTCAGGATCGCCACGTAGCCGGGCGCCTGGAAGATCATCAATTCGTTGACCGGTGTCCGCCACGGTGCATCGACGTGCAGGAATGCCCGTTTCATGCGGGTGGTTTCGACTCCGGTTTCCGCCGATGTGCACCGGGATGCTAGAAAGTCCCGTTCGTAGGCTGTCACGTTGGCTGTCAATCGCGTCTTCCGCGCGGCGAGAGGATCGCATCCATCTTCGCCGCGGCGTCCTGCCGCAGCGTCGGCATCACGTGGCTGTAGGTGTTCATCGTCAGGCTGATCTGCGAGTGGCCGAGCGTCTCCATGATCGTCCGCGGGGCGACCCCCTGGGTGAGCAGCAGCGTCGCGGCGGTGTGCCGCAGGTCGTGATAGCGGATGTCGGGCAGCCCGGCCTTGTGCAGCAGCGCCTTGAAGGCCTTTTGCAGGCCGCTCCTGTCGACCGCCGTCCCGATGGGTGAGGTGAACACCAATCCCGAGTCGACCCACCGCGCGCCGGCGGCGAGGCGTTCTTCGAGCTGGCGCTTGCGATGCCGGCGCAGCGCCGTGGTCACGACGCCGGGCATGTTGATGGTGCGGCGGCTCCGTTCGGTCTTCGGCTCTCCGAAGCGCGGCTCGGGACCGCCGCGCTCGAGCGTCTGCTGCACGGCGAGCACGGCGGCATCGAGATCGACGTGCTCCCACCGCAGTCCGAGCGCTTCACCCTGCCGCAGACCGAGGCCGACAGCGACCGTGATGAGACCTTCGAGCCGGTGGCCCGCGACGGCGTCGAGCAGCGTGGCCGCCTGTTCGGGCGTCAACGGCTGGATCTGCCTGGCGCGGTGTCGGGGCGCGTCGGTCAGCGCGGCTACATTGCGCGAGACGAGCTCCCACCGCAAGGCCTGATTCAGCGCCGTTCGCAGCACGTCGCGCGCGCCGCGAGCGGTGTAGGCGCTGGCGGACGTCTCGACGCGGCGCAGACACGCGGCGACGTCCTGGGGCGTGAGTCTGGCGAGCCGGACGCGATCGAGACTGGGCATCAGGTGCGCGCGCACGATCTGCTCGTAGCGCTTCCATGTCCCCTGCCGGACATGGCCCTGCTTGAGGTCGAGCCAGCGCCGCACGAAGGAACCGACGGTCTCCTGCTCGGGGACGGGCGGCAACCCGTGGTCCCTGCGGTGCAGCGTCTCGCGCAGTTTGTCCTGCACCTCTGCCTTCGTGCGGCCGTAGAGTGCCTTGCGGCGGCGCTTGCCGTCCTGCCAGCCGAGGTCGACCTGCGCCATCCAGCGGCCGTCCTTCCGCTTCGTGATGCCGCCTTCGCCGCGTCCGCGCCTTCTGGACATCGTCGAATGCTCCTGCCGACGCCCCGCCGCCCGCGGGCCGGCGGCGACACGAAACCCGCCCGCAACACCCGCTGCAGGCGGACATCTCCGGGTGGTTTCCCGAGCTGCACAAGAGTCTGTACGCAGGACTTGCGGACACCGTCGACCGGGGCTCCCATCCAATCATTCCGCCCCGGCGCCGCGCAGCCCGGGCGACAGGCTGTTCCAGATCTCAGAGTAGCATGTGCCGTCAGGCGTCTGACGGGATTCGGGGCCCCCGCCCGACGCGTCTCTCCTGCGAAGTCCGACGTCGCCGCCACACCACCGACCGGTGTGGTCGCGACCGCTTCGGTCCCGATGCGTGCCGGTCGAGTCGGCACTCCCTGTCGCATGTGCGACCGGCCCGGCCCGGCCGGGGCTCACGTGGTCGGCGTGTCCTTCGCCGGGCGCGGGGCTCGTGGTGGTGCGCAACGTGCGGAGTGCGCGATTTGCTCCGCCCAGCGCTCCAAGGCCTCCACGGGCACGCGGATGAAGCCTCCCACGAGGACGTGGGGGACGGTGCCGCCGGTGATCAGGTCGTACATCATGGTCGTGCCGACACCGATCGCCTCGGCCGCTTCCGCCGGCCGATAGGTGACGGCCTCCAGGGGCCGATCCCGTTTGCTGCGCATCATTGTTCACCTGCCTCCCATAGAAAGAAGGCTAGGAACCCGCGGCCATCGGAGGACGGCGGAAGCGCGCCAAGGTCTTGCGCGAGGTCTACAGGACTCATCCGGATGCCGTGGTCGACGCGGCTCCTGCTCAGACTGCCCGACGGCGACACCGCGCGATGAGGGGACACCGGTACGGGGAAACGACATGTCGACGGTCCGTGAACGGGACCACGTCATAACGGCGAGGACCACCATCAACCGGTCGTACGCCTCTTGCGGCCGCGCGGGCGGCAGCGGTGCATTGCGGCCGGCGCGCCCGCCTCCCGCGGCGTTCGGGCTGGCCGCGCGTGGCTACTCTTTCGCCTGGCCCTGGTAAGCGGAGGAGGTATCGAATGTCTGTAGCAGGGAAGAAAACCCGCCACCCGCGACAGCCGGTGAAGCGCCTGTTCTATCGGCCGCAGGAGGCCGCCGACGTCCTGGGCATCAGCGTGCGCAAGATGCGTCACCTGATTGCGGCCGGCACCGTGCCGTCCGTCCGTCTGGGTCGTACTCGGCTCGTACCGGTGGCGGCCCTTGAGCGTCTGGCCGAGCCGGGCGGCCACCGCTGACGGACCACGATGCAGTTCGAGGAGGACTTCGCCGGGGCGCGGCGCATCGACCTCAACCGCTCCACGAAGCACATCCTCGAAGCCGCCAACGGCCTCATCCCGTTGAAGGTGCTGCTGACGCGGACGCCCACGACCGAGGCCGAGTACGCCGCGAAGACGGCGCAGGCGCGGATCGAGAGGGACGGCGGCAGCGTCGCGGTGCTCTACCGCACCAACGCCCAGGGCTCGAGCAACCCGCGCGGGGACGAAGCTGAACTCCTGCCGTCAAAAAGCGTGCGCGCGCGAAATACAGCGGTACGTGTCCCCACGGCCCCTGTAACGGACAAGGGAGGAACAGCCTGGGGAGGCAAAAAGCGCCTAGTGACGGGGCGGAACGCATAAAAGCCGACCAGCGGACGCCCACGCGGGCGTGGGGGGGGTCGCCCAGAGAGCGGGCGGGAGCCATGACGAGAGCCGATTTCGAAGCGGCCGCACGCGAAGGGACCCGGGTACGGCTGAAGGACCGGAGCCGCTGCAACTACCGGAACGAATGGTACGCGCCGCGGGCCGAGCCGGACGGGGCGCTGTTCATCGACACGCACACGGGCGAGAGCCGCACCGTCGACGCCGAGCTGCTCGCGGCGCTGCGGCTCCAGGAGCAGGGGCCAACCGTAGGCGACGCCATCGCCGCCCTCGAGACGCTCGACCGGCGGATGCGGCTGGTACTGGCCGACGGCGACGGATTCGTGGACTGGCGACGGATCGAGACCACCGAAATCGCCGTCGAGGCATGCAGCGACCGCGGATCGGACCGCCACGGACCGACCGCCGAGGCGTCGGGGGAAGACCCCGTCGAGCAGGTCGCGGTGATGCGGGGGCGCGGGGAATAGGCCAAAGCCGGGGCTGCGATGCCGGACATCGACGCAATACGCACGTACTGGGAGCGCGAGCTTGCCCTCGAGAAGGACAGGCACGAGAGCGTGCCGATCATCCGCAGCCCTGCGGAAGTGGAACGGTGGACGTACCGGCCGGTCAGCGTCACCGAGATGCGCGCCGAGCGGTAGCGAAGCGGGGCGATCCGTAGAGGAAGCGCGGGAGGAAGCACACCGAATGCGGCAGGGAAAGACGACCTTCAGCGACCCGCGGAGGACCGAGCACGGACACCTCGCCGTCGAGGTGCTCGTCGACGGCGAGGCCGTCGGCGAGAAGATTTATCGCCAGGACCCCGAGACCGACGGCGACGACTGCTGGTACGCGCACACCAACGCGGACCTCGGCGACGCCGCGGGCGGCACATGGGACACGCTCGAAGAGGCGAACACAGAGATCGCCGAGACGCTGGCGCCGCGCGCCGCGGGAACAGGCGAGTAGAAGCCGGACGGCGGCGATCGATGGCAAGCGAGCGGGGACCGGACGCCCGCCGGAAGCGGCGGGCGAAGCCGGCGAGCAGGGAACGGGTCGAGCAGGCCGAGGCGGCCACGGCCGCGCGGATCGAGGAGCTGAAGCGGCGGCCGACCAGCCAGCCGCACGGAACGCGCGCGCGTTACATGCGTGGCTGCCGCTGCGTGCCGTGCCGGGCCGCCAACAGCCGCTACGAGTGCCGGCGCCAGCTCGAGCGGCTCAAGGGGCGGGCCAATGGCTGCACGACCACCGAGCAGGTGCGGAAGCACCTGCTGCGGCTGAGCCGCCAGGGCATCGGCTACAAGCAGGTCGCCAAGGCCGCGCGGCTGAGCCCGGGGGCGCTGCAGCAAGTGCGCCTCGGGCTGCGCAAGCACATGCGCGCGCAATCGGTCGCGCGGGTGCTGGCCATCGGCGCCGAGGCGCGGGCGCCAGGAGCGCTGGTCCCGGCCGGCTCGACGCTGCGGCGAATCGAGTGGCTGCTCAAGGAAGGCTTCACGCGGGCGGCGCTGGCGCGGATGCTCGGGTCGAAGGCGAAGCAGCCGAACTGCAGATCCGCGGAGATCGGGTCGAGGCGGGCACGGCCGCGAAAGTCAAGGCGTTCTGGGAACGCTACCAGTAGAGACGGCGCCTCACGCCCGAGGCGCCGGACGGCACCAAGCGGGGAAAAGAATGAACAAGGCCCTGATCGACTCATGAACCGGGACCGCCATTGCGGCAGCCGGACTCGTCGCTTGCGGGCTGGGTACGCCGGGCGCGGTGAACGGCCAGGAGTTCGAGATTGGCAACATCGACCTCCAGGCTGAACCGCGTGTCGGCGCGACAAGTCCGGGAAGCCCTGACGTTCGCCGAAGGCGACGTCATTGCGTTCGGGAACGGCGAAAGGCCGACGTTCCTCACGGAGTCCGAGCAGCGCCTCACGAGATCGCTCGACGTCGTTCGCGTCCGGATCCTGCGGAGCTCGTCGGACGCTGCCCATCGAGCGCTGGCCGCGCAGGTCCCAGCCGGCCGGCGCCCGGCGCCCGCGGACCGATTCGGCCGCCGCGACGAACGGCAGCGGTCGGCGCGTCGGCGACACGGATGACATCGGGTTGCCGCGGCGAGCCGGCCCGCGGCTGCGTCAAGGCGTTGCGCAACCCGGGCGCGACCACGCCCTCCCGGTCCTCGGGCATGACGAGGGGCCGACCGCGTCGGAGTCGGCGCCTACCGAGTATGCCCGTGACGTGGAACGCGATTGGACTGGACGGCTCAGGGGTAACGGCGGACCGCCCCGGCACTCTGAATGTCGCCAGGGCGTCAGTCTTACGTGTCGCCGTGCGCCGTACCAGTCTGCAGCCTCGAGCGCCCGGAACGGCCGAGCGCCGCGGCCTCGTCGACGGCGTGATCGTCGCGCTGCTCTTCCACGGTGCGCTACGCGGCGAGGTTGCAGCTCCGCGCCGGGTGATGTCGAAACCGATGGAACGATGACGTCGTCGTCACCGTCCGCCGCTCGAAGCCGAACCCGACCGGCGCACGGCCTGACGTTCGCCGGCCGGCCGCTGCGCGGGCGCGACCCGCCGTCTGCACGCCGCAGCGGTGCCGGAACCCCGCGGCCACGTCGCAGGTCAGCGTCGACCCGGTGACCCCCGGTTTGCGGCCTCCTGCGCGACGGCCGACCTCGAGGGCCGCGTGCCCTTCTCGTGCCGCTGCTGAGCTGGAAGGACTACGAACTCCCGGCCCAATCCGGGCACGCGTTCCTTGACCTCCTCCAGCGCCGCGCTCGACAGTGCGAAAACCCGACAGCGGCAGTCCGGTAGACCACACAGCGCGTTGAAGACTCGGCGGGCCTGCCGCTCGCTGATGATCTTGCCGACGAACCAGCTGGGGCGAGTGCAAGACTTGCCTTCGTGCTTGGCACTCGTGAAGTTGACGCCCGGCCGCTGGTCGTCAGGGGACGAATCCGTGTCGTGTGACCATTGGATGATCTGCTCTCCATCGCATCCGTGGCGCGGGCATCGGATCTGAGCCTCCGTCAGATGTAACCCGGAGGATTTCCAGCGAAAGGAGCACTCCTCACAGACCACCGTGATCCAGCGCGACGGCGTCTTCTTCTCTCGGTCCTCGATCTGAAGGCGCGGCGCCGGCCACGGTCCCAGCTGCTCCAGGACCGGACGGGCCCACGAGGGCACAGCAGGCGCATCCGGGTACCCAGCGGTCGCCCATGTACCGTCCAGAGGCACGAGGCCGCACTTCCGCGCGATGCGCTGGAAGCCATGCCCGTGCGCTTGGCTTCCCGTCGCGACATAGATGCACAGCCGCATCAGCGTACCCAGGACGGCGGAAGCCTCAGCCGTGTGCAACAGGCTGAGGTTCACTTCGGCGACGTCATCTACCGTCTTCCCGATGTAGACCTCGCCCCGTCGCCGCCGCGATTGCACGCCGCACGACAGCCGGACGCGTGGTACGGACAGCCCGGCATGCTCTCGCAACGACGGTCGCAACGCCTTCACTGCGCTCGCGAGCCACAGTTCCCTGGTGCTGTGCACGGGACCCGCTACCAACAGCTCACCACCTCCACTGCCGCGACCTCACGGCCACGGCATGAGCGACCGCGTGATCACGCGGTCAGGACGAACCCTGAACCTGTACCCGATGGGCGCCGCTGCCCGCGCCCGACGGCGATGCGGCCCTCGCCGGCCATTCGCGGACGCCTGCGTTGGCGAGGCGCCCGTTCCAGTCCGCGCCACTGCTGCCTCCGCGATGGAGCGGGGTTCGGTCTCGCCAGTGAAATGTAGCAACCGCGGGTCGTTCTACCAGCGCCGCCTCCCACGGCGGGGTAGAGCCTGGCGGCCGTTGAACCGACGGCGGTCGCGGTAGAAGGGAGGTGCGGCAGCCGCGTGCAGTCAATGCACGCAGCGGCTGACCAGCAGCTGCGCCGGCTGGAAACAGCGGCCGACGAGCGAAGAGTTCTTCGAGGCGATCCGCGCCGAGACGCTCACCGGGCGGCAAAAGGCAATCCTCGACACC
>Ga0209544_1002033_pt1 | contig 19583 bp, 14 predicted proteins | sample MesohylPK_FD_187297 | JGI IMG/M metagenome (GOLD analysis project Ga0209544, IMG submission 187297) | Host-associated microbial community of the marine sponge Aplysina aerophoba from Gulf of Piran - sponge mesohyl, lysed by proteinase K... | ecosystem: Host-associated > Porifera > Sponge >...
AGGGCCGCCGCCGACGCGTCCGGATCCTCCGGCAGGAGCAGGGCGTAGCCGTGGTCGTCGCCGGGACGCAGGTTCGACTGGTCGATCCCCGCGTTCGCCAGCACGAGACCGAGCCGATGCTCGACGACGATGACCCCGGGCACGGCGCGCAGCACCTCGGTGGATTCGCGGAGCACGAGTTCGATCAGCCGCGGGTCCTTGTCGCACTCCGCCGCCAGCCGCACGGCTTCCGCACGGGGTTCGACAGTCGCCAGTTCGACGATTCGGCCCTCCGCTTTGGAGACGATCTTCTGCGCGACGACGAGCACATCGCCGGCACGCAGCTTCAGGCGCGCCTGGCGCATCGCGTCCTCGATCAGGGAGGCCAGATCGTCGCCCGGTTGGACATCGGGCAGGCCGGGTACCGACTTGAGGCTCAGCATGGTGTCAGGAGGCGCGAAGCTCGGAGGCCGAAGGCTACCCGCCTCCGTACAGCCGGCGCAGCGGGCGAGGCGATTGGGCGCCGAGCGCCTTCAGGGCGTGCGGGTCGGCTCGCCCGTAATCCGGATCCCCGCGCCGGCGATTCCGTACTTCCGATTCAACTGGATGAGGATCGATGTCAGGGCCTCGGCCGCGGCGGCGTTGTCGAGCGGGCCGGCGTGCCAGCCTCGCATCCCGAGCGCCTCGATCAGCTCGATGACCTCGGCGCGTGCTGCGGGGTCGTCGCCGGTCACCAGGACGTCGCAGTCCACCGCGTCGTCCTCGCGCAGATGGGCGGCGCCGACGTTCTGGAAGGCGGAGACGACCCGCACGTCCGGGCCGACGGCCTGCTGGGCGATGACCGCGGCGCAGCCCTCGTCGGGAAGCTGCACCCGCGCGACCTTCGGCGGCACGAGCGGCACGGTGCAGTCGACCAGGATCTTGCCCCGGATCGCGTCGCGCACGGCCTCCAGCGTGGCGCGCTGGAAGGCGTATGGCACGGTCAGCACGACGAGGTCGCCTTCCTCGGCGGCGCTCAGGTTGTCCGTGCCGCGGACCGAGGGGGCCAGGCCCTGTGCGCGAAGCTGCTCGTTCACGTCCTCGGCCGAGCCGGCGCCCTTTTCCCGTGAGCGCGAGCCGATGACGATCGAGTAGCCGGCCGCGGCCCAGCGCCGGGCGAGGCCGCCCCCAAGGTCGCCGGTGGCGCCGAGCATGGCGAGAGTGGGCAGTGAGTTGTTGACTGGTTGATGGTCTGACATGGCGGTTCCAGTGGGTTGGGTGGCACTCTTCGTCCTTGCCGCAAGGGCCAGGATGCGAGGGCGGCGATGGTACACCGCCTTGAAGTGTCGACTCGTCGGCTTCGCCGCAAGTAGCCGCAAGTAGCTGCGCCGGCCATGTGAGCGCCGTTCTCTCGTGTAAACTAATCGGAGTTAGTCCACTCCCGTGGAGCCTCACGATGCGAGTCGTCAACATCCATCAAGCGAAGACCCATCTCTCCCGCCTCTTGCGCGAAGTCGTCGACGGAGCTCCCTTCATCATCGCGCGTGCCGGAAAGCCGGTGGCAAAGGTCGTCCCGGTGGACCAACCGGGGCTTCGCAAGAGCCGGATCGGCTTCATCAAGGGCGAAATGGCGATCCCGGATGACTTCGATCGGATGGCGTCGGAGGAGATCGAAGAGCTCTTCCACGGCGACGAGTGACGTTGCTCCTCGATACCCACCTCCTGGTGTGGTCGGCCGTCGACTCGCCCATGCTGCCGCTTGAAGTGCGACGGTTGCTCCAGGAACCGGAGTCGGAGCTCATCTTCAGCGCGGCGTCGATCTGGGAGGTCGCGATCAAGCACGGGCTGCGGCGCCGGGACTTTCCGCTGGACCCGCGGGTGCTTCGCCGGGGTCTGCTCGAGGTCGGCTACACGGAACTGCCGGTGACCGGCGTTCATTCGGCGGCAGTGGATCTGCTGCCGCCGATCCACCGTGATCCCTTCGACCGCCTGCTTGTCGCTCAGGCTCAGGTGGAGGGCCTGACGCTGCTTACAGCCGACAAGGTTGTGGCCCGCTACCCCGGACCGATCCGCAAGGTCTAGCGAGGCTTCGCCTCAGACCGACGAGCGTGCAGGCCCGGAGCGGATGCCGGCGGGGACGCCGGCGCACCCAGTGGGCGGAACTTGCCTCAACTGTAAAGACGACGCCTGTTCAAGTCGTCCAGGAGGCCGCTCTACTTGCGCCGCCGGTGGAGCGCCACCGCGTCGACTTCCTGCTTGCGTTCCCACCAGTTCTGGTAGAGGTCGAGCGCGAACATCAGCAGCAGGATGAAGATGACGGTCCACTGCGGGATGTAGGGGGTGGGGGCGCCGTTCACGGTCAGGTGGGCGCTGTGGCCGCCTTCGAGGATCAGCACGAACCCGATCAGCAGGAGGACGAACAGGCCGAGGATCTCGAACTCGGGGTTGGAGCTGAGGAAGCGCGAGATCGGGCCGGCGAAGACCAGCATCAGCGCGACCGAGATGAGCACCGAGCCGACCATGACCGCGAAGATGTCCGTCATGCCGACGACGGTCAGGATCGAGTCGACGGAGAAGATCAGGTTCATGCCCACGATCAGGGTGACGACCTCGGCGAAGCGGCTCGCCTTCGCGACCTCGTGCTCGACCGCCTTCAGCTTGATGCGCAGCTCCTTGACGCCCTTCCAGATCAGGAACAGGCCGCCGACCACGAGCACCAGCGACTTGCCGTCGACGCTGCCGGCCATCTCGACGCCGAGGAACGATCCGTCGAAGGTCCAGAGTTCGGTCGTCGCGGCCCCGAGCACCAGGCTCAGGATCAGGAGCAGCACGATGCGGAGCGCCATCGCCAGCACCAGGCCGAGCTGGATCGCCTGCTTGCGCCGAGTCTCGGGGAGCTTGTTGGCGATGATCGTGATGATGATCAGGTTGTCCGCGCCGAGCGCGATCTGAATCAGCGTCACCGAGAACAGGGCCGCCCAGAAGGACGGCTGGGCGATGAGCTCGATCATCGGCGGTGCGTCCCGTGATTCGCGCGCCGGATGCGGTTACACTGCGCGCCCGTCGTTTTCCAAGCCTTGACCATCAGCAGCCGACCTCCAGGAGATGTCCTGAGCCATGAAGCTACACGAAGCCGCCACCGCCCCCAACTGCCGCCGCGTCCGCATCTTCCTGGCCGAGAAGGGCATCGAGGTTCCCATCGTGCCGGTCGACCTGGGCAGCGCCGAGAACAGGCAGGCGCCCTTCCGCAAGAAGAACCCGATGGGCCGCGTCCCCGTGCTCGAGCTCGACGACGGCACGTTCATCGCCGAGTCCGTCGCCATCTGCCGCTACTTCGAGCAGTTGCAGCCCGAACCGGCCCTGATGGGCGGCAACGACCCGGAGCAGGCGGCTCGCATCGAGATGTGGCAGCGTCGGATGGAACTCGAGATCGCGCTGCCGATCATGCAGGTCTTCCGCAACACCCACCCCTACTTCGCAGATCGCATCGAGCAGTACCCGGACTACGGGGAAGGCCAGCGCAGCCAGGCGTCGAAGCGTCTGGAGTGGCTGGACAAGGAACTCGCGGACCGCGAGTTCGTCGCGGGCGACGAGTACTCGATCGCCGACATCACCGCCCAGATCGGGATCGACTTCGGCCGGGTGACCAAGTTCAAGGTCACCGAGGAGACGCCGAACCTGCTGCGCTGGCACCAGGCCGTGTCGGCGCGGCCGAGCGCCAAGGCGTAGGACCGGCCGTTCGCTGCCGAGCCGGTTGAGCGTCGGCGCACACCGACTCTCAGGCCTTGAGCGACCCGACCGCCTGCCGGTTCAACTCATCGCGGAACTGAGGAGCCGCGATCGCGATCAAGCGCCGGACCCGCTCGACGATGTCCAGCCCGCGGACCTCGGCGACGCCGTACTCGGTCACGAACACGTCGGCGTCGGTGCGGAGCGCCGTAGCCGCGTGCTCGGCCGGCAGCGCCGGGACGATGCGGGAGAAGCGGCCTCCGCCGGCGGTTGCCTCGAGGGCGACGATCGAGCGTCCGCCGGCCGACATCCGGGCGCCGCGCATGAAGTCGACGGCGCCGCCCGTGCCGCTTATCTGGCGTCCGCGCACGATCTCCGAGTTGACCTGGCCGAACAGGTCCACCTCGACCGCGGAGTTCAGCGCGACGAAGTTGTCCAGCTTCGCGATGACACGCACATCATGGGTGTAGTCGACGGTGCGCAGGTCGATCAGATCGCAGTGGCTCGCCCAGTCGTACAGCGCCGGCGATCCGAGGACCATGGCGGCGACCAGACGTCCCTTGTCGAGCGTCTTTCGGGTGCCCGTGACGGCGCCGGCTTCCACGAGGTCCATCACGCCGTCCGAGAGCAGGCCCGAGTGAAAACCGAGGTCGCGGTGACCGTGCAGCGCCGCCAGTACCGCGCCCGGGATCGCGCCTACGCCGGTTTCGATGCAGTCGCCATCGCGGACGAGGCCCGCGACCAGGCCACCGATGCGCTTGGCGACGGGGCCGCTCCGGCTGGCAAGGGTGGGCGGTGCGATGTCGGTTTCGACAACGTAGGCGAAGCGGTCTGCTTGCACCATCGGCGCTCCCGGCAGACGGGGCAGGGAGCGGTTCAACTCCGCGACGAAGGGGATATCCGAACGCTTCAGCAGTGCCGGCAGAAACCCGGCGCCGATGCCGAGCGAACAGTCCCCGTTCCCGTCAGGCGGCGTGAACTGCGCGATCGCCAGATCGAAGGGCGCCGCGACGAGATCGTCCCAGACGTGCCGGTACTGCATCGGCACGAAACGGACGGACCCCGCTTCGAAGCCGGCGCGCATTTCGGGCGTGACGAAGAAGCTCCGCACCGTCGAGCCGGCCCAGGGTGCGAGCGTGGGTGAGGAGATGCCGGGAATGCGGGTAACCGTGAAGTCCACGCCGTCGGTTGCCTCGGGCTGGGCGTGCAAGGCGGCGGCAATGCCGCGAGGTTCGTTGCAGCCGCCCAGAACGGCCACCCTCATGCCGGGTCGGAGCAGAGCGCCGACCTGTTCGGGAGCGAGTTTCTCCATCGCGGCCCGTAGCGTAGCCGCAAGGACAGCAGGGCCTTGGGCACTGCCCCTCACGCTGCGAGCGAGAAGCCGTGGTCTTCCTGTCTAGCGGTGGCTCCGGCTTCTCTCGCCGGCGCGCAACTCGACCGCGTGCTCAGGCCTCGACGCGGTGAATGCGACGTTCGGTGTCGGCAGACAGAAGAGCGACCACCTTCCCAACCAGGGGTCGCAGTTCCTGCAAGCGGGTGCGCCGAGCGATCATGATGACGACGGGGATCGGGAGTTCCTGGAGGTTCTGCTGGTACTCGAAACCCCGATCAACCGTGACTAGGGCTCCGAAGCCGCGGTCTGCGGCAAGGCGCAGCAGGCGCCCGTTCAAGTAGCCTGCCCAACCCATCTGCCGCACCGTGTGGACTTCAAAGGGCTTGGGGAACGCCGCCCCGAGTCGCCTTGGCACGGATTCGTCGAGCAACACCCTCACTCGACTTCGCGCATCAGTTGCGCCGTCATCCGTTCGAGCAAAGCGACGGCCTGCTCCCTCTTCACTGTGGGGTAGTCGTCCAGGAACTCGTCGAGCCGGTCACCGGCCTCGAGATGCTCCATCAGGATCCTCACGGGAACCCGCGTTCCCGTGAAGACGGGCGTGCCGCCCAGAATCCCGGGATTCCTGTCGATGACTCTCATCGTGCCATCATGCGCCACTCCGGTCACGGGAGTTCCTGGTTCTCGTTGTTGTTCGTGCATGTTCCTCAGGCTCCTCCTTCGGACATCCTGGAGTGTATCGCCGCACTTCGGCAAGGTGAGGACCGAGTCCTCCCCCCCCCTTGTCCGACATGGACGCAGGGCCAGTCTGATGGCATCATCGCCCCAAACGAACCAGCACGAGTATGGATCAGAGTGCCCCCGATCCGAGAACAGCATCCGATGCGTTGAAGGTCCGCCAATCCGACGTTGAGGCGGAGACGGCTGCATGGATCGAGGCAACGCTGACGGCCCTGAGGCGTACTCATGACTTTGCGAGGAGGGTCAAACGGGAACGGACTCTCCTCGCAAGGGCTCGCGATCGGTCGAACCGCTTCAAGGCTGAGGTCGAGAGGTGCAGCGAGGAGCTTTCGGCGACCGAGGCAAGCTCGGCCCGTCTTGAGCAGCGGATTCCTGCGTTGATCGCCGAGTTGGGCTTCAGCGGTTCCGACATCTACCGGCTGCTCGACTCGGTCGAATTACTGGATAGCCGGTTTCGCGACGCCGAACGCGACATCAGCCGCGCCCAGGTGGCGTCTGAGCGCGAGAACGACGAGAAGACCAGACCTCTGCACGGCCGACGCACTCAACGGTACCGCGAGAAGGTGCGGGAGCTCGAGTTGCGCCACTTCGTCAATCAGAGGGAGCTGCGGGCGTTGGTAGGGGAGGTTAGACAAGGCGTGGCGCTCCGCGAGCGTGCCAGAGAGCGCTTCATCCTCGCCAACCTGCGGTTGGTGGCCTGGGTTGCGAGGAAGCAGATGAACCTGGGTCTCGAGCTGACGGACCTGATTCAGGAGGGCAACGTCGGCCTGATGAAGGCGGTCGAGAAGTTCGACTATCGCAAGGGCGGCAAGTTCTCGACATACGGGACCTGGTGGATTCGGCAGAGGATGAGCCGGGGGGTCGCCAACCAGTCGCGGACGATCCGCATTCCGGTTCACGTGCACGAGAAGATCGCCAAGCTGGAGCCCACCTTCGTCGCCCTCTTTCAGGAGCTAGGTCGGGAGCCGACCTTTGAGGAGATCGGCGAACGGATGAATCTACCCGCCTCCAGGGTGCGCGAGATCGCCAGAATTGCCCAAGCGCCTGTGTCGCTGGAGCGTCCCGTCGGAGAAAGAGAGGACTTCGATCCCGGCGACTTCATCGAGGACGGCAACTCGCCGTGGCCGGTCGACGAGGTCGTCTCTGCCGACCTGCGCGAACAGGTGGGCAAGGCGCTGCGCTCGCTGTCGCCGCGCGAGGAATTGGTACTGCGGATGCGTTTCGGTATCGGCGAGGGAAGGGAGCACACTCTGGAGGAAGTTGGCAAATCGTTCAACGTGACACGGGAACGCATTCGGCAGATCGAATCCAAGGCCCTGCGCAAGCTCCAGCACCCGGACTGGGCGAAGAAGCTGGGCCCCTTTCTGGAGGACGGTCGCCGCTGCGGTGGCGGCGGGAAGTCAGCTTCCGGGGAATCGAAGCGAGACCCCCGGCCCTTCTGGGAGAGCGAATCGGTTACCGCGTCTGCCCAAGAGAAGGCGAAGCAATCGGGGCCCGCCAAGGTCGACGTTGGCTCGACGTCGTGTCAGGAGGCCGGTCCCTGGGCGGCGGAGGAGGCCGGCGCCGAGCTTGATCTGCAGGCCTTGTACAGCGCCGAGATCCGCAGGGAGCCCTTGCTCGATAAGGACGTCGAAGTCGAGCTGGGGCGGGCGATCGAACAGGGCGAGTGGCTGATCTTCAAGTCGCTGGCCAAGAACCCCGACTTGACGATTCGGCTGCTTGCTCTGACCGAACTTGCTGGCCGCAAGGACGCGGAAGCGCTCTCGCAGTTGGTGGAGATCGAGGATCCGGTTTCGCTTCTCGACAAGGACGGCCAGAAGCGAGTCGCGAAGCTGCGTGGTGTGCTCAAGAAGATGGGGGCACTAGAAGATGAGCGTCGGCGAATCGACCGGCGGAGACGCCAACTGGTCGCACAACTTCCACGGAAGCGGGCGAGGCGCTCCGAGTTGGAGAGGCTCGTCGCGGCGCTGGAAGCCCAAGAGACCGTTGCCGCGACTAGCGAGGCGGAAGCCGTGAGGCGCTTTGCCCGAATGGAAGGTAGCCCTTCGCCGAGTATCGGCTTCACTGAGGAGGATTGGACTCGACTGCTTGACCTCCTGAACGTTCCTGCCTCAGCGTCCCAGACAGCGTGTTCGATGAAGCGAATCTGCCAACTGATCAGGACCTGGAACTTGCCGCCATCCGAAGTCGAGTCTTCGCCGGACCCGATGAAGGCGGATGGCGGGGAGCTAGTGCTCCCTGCTGATCGGGTAGGCCGTGGCCAACGGCCGCAGCCGCCAGATGGCAAGTGGCGTGAGCTCCTGACGCGAGCCCTGGGAGTCCTTGCGTCGGGCTCTGCCAACGCCCAGGTGATCGTCGTTGACCTTCTCGCGCGTGTCCGTACCCCCACTAGCGAGCCTGACGTCACCGAGACGGAAGCACCGCCACCTCCTGCTGAGGATGAGCCTCCGGATCTCTCCCCCGGCCTGGAGGTCGGAAGTGACCCCGGACCGGGAATCGACCCGCAGGCGGAGCCTCCAGTCCTTCCGCGCACACGGAAGCAGGTTGGAGAACTCGGTGGGCGGAGGAAGCAGGGAGTATCTCTGGCGGTGAACCCGCCGCGACGGGGCCGTCGGGTTCGTCCGTCGTTGCGCCCCGTTCTCGAGTGCCGCGAAGCTGTCGAGCAATGGGGATACACCTTGTCCGTGTCCCTGCCGGCAGGTTTGAACGTCCGAGCGGTTCTCCTCGACGGGACGGAACTGGCGGTTCACGACGGGAACTGTGAACTGCCATCCTGCAGTGGCGCCCTGATCGTGCGGACTGCCGATGGAGGGAAGATCGACGTACCGCTGTTCGAGGGAAAGGCGCTCGTCTTCAGAACGGCCGCCGACTGGAGTTCGGGCCGCAGCGCGCGCGGCGTTGGCCAAGGCCACTTTCTGGTACTGGCCCCCGAGGATTGGCGACGAATCGGTGAGTGTCCGGTGGAGCCGGTAGTTTGTGGACGGGGGTTCCTGGCGCACTACTTTCACTTCGAGGAGGGCGAGACGGTCGACGGGCCGGTGGGGTTCCACGGACATGAGCTCGATTCGGTCGGCCCGGGGTTCACGCTCAGCGGCGTACGGGTGTTCGACGACTCCCGCGAAGGCGATCTCTTCCGAACGATCCCCGGTCTCTCCTGTGCCCAGGGCGTTCGGGAGGTCCGTGTAGGTTCCGAAGGCGATGACACTTGGCTCGGCGAGACGTTCGGCCCGAACGAGAGGAGTCTGATGGATGTTCTGGGCGGACGCCAGGGCCGTTTCTTCGTTCGCGTCTACGACGACTCGGGTTTGCGCGACAGCGGTCAGTTTCGCCTCCTGGAGGAGCTGCGGGAGATCCGTATCAACGGAAAGTCCTACTCCCGAAGTACGGTCCTGCTGCCGAGGCCGACAGGCCACCGAGAAGCGAGGGTGCAACTGGTCGCCAGCAGCCAGCCTGAAGCGGGCCCCGAGTGGGATGTACGCCGCTTGGCACCGGAACCGGACGGCGAGCAAGCCCTCTACAGACTGAAGACCGGCTTCGGCGCTGTAAGTGTTGAAGTCCGTCCACCTCGAGTCTGGTGGCGGCTGTGCGAGGCGGAAGATGAATCGGGGGCCTGGGAGGATGTCCGACTTGAGTTGAAGCGGCAGGACTTCCAAGAGTTCGGCGAGGAGGGGCGGTGTCTGGAGGTTCGTCTCCCTCTAGCGGTAAAGAGGGTCTGGATCGGCTTCGATTCAGTGACGCGAAGAAGGTATCCCGCGGTCCTGGCTGGGGAATGGCGTGTCGTGCGCGTGCCGTTGCGGGATTTCCGGGACTACGCCGCGGTGGCTCGACCTGCGGCGAAGGAACGGGCACTTGATGTCCGGTTCGGGGATCTGACCATCACACCGCTGCGAATCTGGGACGAGCCTCCGCCAAAGGCTTGGATGCAACCCAGGCCCCAGGTCTGGCGACAGGTCGGCTACAGCCCTGGTGAACTGGAACAGGCCGGTCTGACGTTCGCGCAGGCTCGGAGAGGAAAGATCCCTGTCGACGAAGGACGGGGTCATGTGGATCAGGACAACGTCGATCGGTTGCGAGGGTGGCTCGATGCCCAACGAAGCTGAAGTCAACGAATGGCCCGAGCGGATCCGCCGTCGCTACGAGGCTTATCTCAAGACCTCGTTCTTCTTCCGGGATCCGGCGCTCAGAGCCTCCTTTCAGCAGGCGCTTCGCGAAGAGGGAACCCTGCTCAAGGGGCCGATTCCTGAACGCGCCCGTGACTTCCGGCGAGGCGTTTCGGCGCGAGTGCTGGCGCGGGAGTGGTTTCCTGGCCGTAGCATCGGCGTTGAGCCAGCCCTGATCGAACAGCCGCTCTACATGCATCAGGAGCAGGCGATCAGGCTGCTTCACGCCGACGACAGGAACGCTGTGGTGGCAACCGGGACGGCTAGCGGCAAGACGGAGAGTTTTCTCTATCCGATCCTGCTGCACCTGTACCGGCAGCACCTTTCCGGCGAGCTGGACGATGGGGGTGTCCGGGCGCTGATCCTCTATCCGATGAACGCCCTGGCGAATGACCAACGCGAACGGTTGGGCGAGATCTGCCGGGCGCTTGCGGGCTCGGGATCTGCTTTTCGTCCGACGTTCGGCCAGTACATCGGGCAGACGCCCTACCACGTCGGTGACAAATGGCGTCATGGCAAGACGAGGGAGGAGGGTCGGCTTCCGGGAGAACTCGTGTTCCGCGAGGAGATGCGGGATTCGCCGCCCCACATCCTGCTGACGAACTACTCCATGCTGGAGTACCTCCTGATCCGGCCCGACGACAGTCCGCTCTTCGATGAGGGTCGAGGTTCCCGCTGGCGCTTTCTGGTGCTCGATGAAGCGCACCAGTATCGGGGTGCCAAGGGGATGGAGATGGCCATGCTGATCCGGCGGCTCAAGCAGCGAATCTGCGAGGGCGGTCGAGGCAGCGACACGCCGTTCCGTTGCATCGCGACCAGCGCCACTCTGTCGACTAGTGAGGGAGAGGAAGACCGGGCGGCAGTCGCGAAATTCGCGAAGACTCTGTTTGGCGAGCCCTTCGGGTCTGGAGACGTGGTCTTTGCGGAACGCGAAGAGGAGGATGGGGGCGAAGCGAGCCGCTACCACGGGTTTCTCAGGGCGCTGGAGGGCGCTTTCCTGGTCCACCGGGAAGGTCGGGACGTCGTCCGGCTCAACCGTGGTGACGACGTTGAGAAGGAGGAAAAGGGGGCGCCACTCGAGATCGCGCTGTGCCGGGAATGCGGCCAGCACTACTACGTCGGCAAGGTGCGCGGCGGCAGGTTGGAGGAGGCGGTGCGCGATCCCAGTCAACCTGGGTTCGGCGCCGACTTCTTCATGCCGTCCCGAACCGGCGACATGACGCTGTGCCGCCGGTGCGGCGCGGTCTCGAAGAGTGGTGCGGCCTGTGACTGCGACGCGGCGGTCGACGTGGTGCGCTGCGCGCCGCACAAGGACCACCCGGATCGGCTCCGCAAGTGCGCGGCTTGCGACTACAGCCGTGGCGGCGTAGGAGATCCGGTCCAGGAGATCGTTCACGGCTCGGACGGCCCAAATGCCGTCATCGCCACGGCGCTGATCGAGTTGCTGCCGAAAGAGAGGCGGAAAGTGCTTGCCTTCGCCGACAGCCGGCAGGAGGCGGCGTTCTTCGCGTGGTACGCCGAGGACTCCTACGAGCGCTTGCGGAACCGCAATCTGATCTTCCGGGCGGTGCGGGACGCGCCGGCTGGGGAAGGTCTGAGCATCGAGGACCTGGCGAGCAGACTTCAAGCGGTGTGGGACCAGGCGGAGCTGTTCAGAGCCTTCGACACGTCGGAGACTCGCCGTCGAACAGTCCTCGCGGCGATTCTTCGTGAGATCGTCACGGAGGAACGGCGAATCTCCCTGAGCGGTGTCGGGCTCGTGCGCTGGACCGTCGCGCTTCCCGCGGACTTCCAGGTCCCGCCCGACCTTCTCGAACCGCCCTGGAGCCTCCCGGAGACCGAGGCGTCGAGCCTCGTTCAGCATTGTCTCGGCGTGTTTACGGCGCGACGCGCTATCGACTTGCCGCACACGGAGGGCGTTCCGGCATGGGGTGACGTCTCCACGCTGCCCCAGACTGCGTACGGCCTGGGGAAACCGGGCGGTCGCCGCCATGTTGCCGAGTGGGGAAGTCGTGCTTCCGGGCTGGTCAGGCACTTTCTTCCCAGGGTTCTTGACGAGAACGGGAGCGACGGCGAGACCGTTCGCGATCTGTCCGTTTCAGCCGCTTGCAAGATCTGGGAAGCGCTGAGAGCGGTCCAGGCTGCGTCGCTGCTCGTCCGCGGAAGGTTCGACGGTACGTTTCGTCTGGGTTCGGAATGGCTGCGCCTCCACCCGGTCGGGGACGACCCGATCTGGCGCTGCGACACCTGCGTGACGCTGACCCCGCACTTCGTTCGAGGCGTGTGTCCCCGAACCGACTGCATCGGACGTCTCCAGCGAGTGAACCCCGGGGCCTTTGCGGAGAACCACTACAGGCTGCTCTACGAAAGCCCCGACCTGCCACCGCGGCTGCGGGCCGAGGAGCACACGGCCCAGGTCGCTCCGGAACAGGCTCGGAGGCTGCAGGAGGAGTTCAAGAACGGGAAGATTCACCTCCTCAGCTCTTCGACAACGTTCGAGGTTGGTGTGAGCCTCGGCGATCTCGACGCCGTCTTTCTCCGTAACGTGCCGCCGGAACCATTCAACTACGTTCAGAGAGTGGGGCGGGCCGGGCGCGGCGAGCGGGCCGGCCTCGCGGTGACCTACTGCCGGCGCAACCCGCACGATCTCCATCACTACGAGAATCCGAAAGCGAGGATGATCCACGGCGTTGTGGATCCGCCGAAACTTCACCTCTCGAACGATCGCATCGTCTCGCGCCACATGACGGCTGCCGTCCTGAGCAGATTCTTCCGCCACAACCGGAAGCGGTTCACGAACGTCGCCGCCTTCATCGAGGATTGGAGGGCTCCGCTGGCTGCGGGGGATTTTGCCGCCTGGTGCGAAGAGAACGCGACGTCCCTTGAGTCCATGCTGATCCGGATCGTCCCTGAGCGGGTGGCAGACGCCGTCGGGCTCCGGGATCGGCAGTGGACCGAGCGCATCGCCGGCCCCGACAGCCGACTCGGGCTTGCCGAAGCCGAGGTCTGCTCGGAGTATCTCGAACTGGAGGAGATCGAGTCGGCAGCGACGGCTCAGCGCGACTACAGGAAGGCGCAGCGTGTCAAGAAAAGGATGGACACGGTCGCAGAGCGGTCGACTCTGGAGTTTCTTTCCCGGAAGGCAGTGATTCCCAAGTACGGCTTCCCGGTCGACGTCGTCGAATTGCACTCGTGGCAGGTTGGGCGCGACGACGCCCGCGTCGCCCTCCAGCGCGACCTGTCGCAGGCGATTGCCGAGTATGCGCCGGGAGGCAAGGTCGTGGCGAACAAGCTCGAGTGGGAGTCTTGCGGGGTGAGGAAGGTGTCCGGCAAGGAATGGCCGGTAAGGATGTACCGATACGACGACTCGCGAAGCTTCGAGCAGTGGACCGAGGGAAGGTCCGATGCGCCGGCCAACGTCCGGAAGAAGTACCTGATTCCCCGGTTCGGTTTCGTCACGCCCATGTTCAAGGACCCGAAGCCTCCCCGGCGACGAGCGCACAGGGTGTACAGCACTCGTCCGTTCTTCCAGGGTTTCGCCGAGGCCGGCGCCGAGGTAGCGCAGACCCGTTGCGGGTTGCGGGTCAGTTCGGCCGCCTCGGGAACCCTGGTCGTACTCTGCGAAGGCCATGGCGGTCGAGGGTTCCTCGTTTGCCGGTCATGCGGCGCCCACTCCGCGAAGCGCATGGCGAAACACCAGGCTCCATCCGGTCGGGAGTGCAGGGGAATGCTCGAGCAGTTTTCACTGGGCCACGAGTTGGTCACGGACGTCGTCCGCATGGAGTTCCCGGACCTGCGTGACCAGTGGTCGGCCTACTCGGTCGCCTACGCCGTTCTCCTTGGCGCCGCAGACGCGATCGGAATCCCGCAGAACGACCTGAACGTCACCATCGCCGCCGGGAGCGTGCCTGACGCATCGGCGGTGGTGCTGTACGACAACGTTCCCGGTGGCGCTGGCCTAGTCACTCAACTGGACGACGACGACGTCCTCATGAGGGTGCTTGCCAATGCCCGCCGGCGTGTAGCCGGTGGCTGCGGCTGCGATGTCAGTTGCTACGGTTGCCTGCGGAGCTATCGCAACCAGTTTGCTCATCCGCATCTCGACCGTGAACAGGCGCTGAGGGCCCTCGACCGGCTTGAGATCGCCGTCCCCGGACGCTGATACCCTGCCGCGGCCATGACGCCCACACCCTCAAGCGAACGCGCCCCTGCGATCTCGCTCGCCGCCGTGCCGGGCCGCCGCCGGATGACCCTCGACCTGGCGGCGGAGATCGAACGCCGCGGCTTCAGCGGCATCTACTGTCCGAGCATGGGCGACGGTCTGGCGCTCTGCGAGGCGATCGCGCTGCGCACGGAGCGCATTCACTTCGGCACCTCGATCGTGAACATCTACACCCGCCACGTGACGGAGTTCGCCCACACGGCGTCCTTCATCCACGAGGTGTCCCGGGGCCGCTTCCGGTTCGGCGTCGGTGTCGGGCACGCCCCGGCTCACAAGCGCCTGGGCGTCACCGTCGGCAAGCCGCTGGGCGACATCCGCGCCTTCGTCGACGAACTGAAGGCGGTGCGTGGCGCCGGCGAACTGCCGCCGATCGTCCTCGCCACGCTGCGCGACCGGATGATCGCCACGGCCGCGGAGATCGGCGACGGCATGGTGTTCGCGAACGGCGCCCGCTCCCACATGGAGCATTCCCTGGCGGCAACGGGGGGAAGGGCCGCCGATCCCGACTTCTTCGTCGGCAACATGATCCCGACGGTCATCTCCGACGACCGCGACCTGGCGGCGGCGCGCAACCGGAAGACGCTGTCCCGCTACGTCCTGCTGCCGAACTACCGCAACTACTGGAAGGCGGCCGGCTACGTCGAGGAGATGGAGGCGGTGGAGCAGGCCGTCGAGCAGGGCGAGATGGACCGCATTCCGGCCCTCCTCTCGGATCGCTGGCTGGCCGATTGCACGCTGTTCGGCACCGCGGCGGAGGTCCGCGACGGGGTCGAGCGATGGTTCGACGCCGGCATTAGCACGCCGATCCTGGTGCCGTCGTCGGCGGCCGGCAACCAGATCAAGGCGTTCGAGGAGCTGTTCGCCGCCTACTCGTAGGCAGGAGTCTGTCTGGATGACGAAGACAGTCAAGGAGCGTCTCGAAGCGCTCGGTCTGGAACTCCCCGAACCCGCGGCGCCCGCCGCGAACTACGTGCCCTTCGTGCGCACGGGGTCGCTCGTCTTCGTTTCCGGCCAGGTGCCGGTGAAGGACGGGCGGTTGGCGTACCGGGGAAAGGTGGGTGTCGACTACTCGCTGGAGGAGGCGCAGGAGGCCGCGCGCCTCGTCGGGGTGAACATCGTGGCCGTCGTCGCGGCAGCCTGCGACGGCGACCTGGAACGCGTCGTCCGTTGCGTGAAGCTCGGCGGCTTCGTCAACTGCAGCGACGACTTCGACAACCACCCGGCGGTGATCAACGGCGCCTCGGACCTCATGGTGGAGGTGTTCGGCGGCAAGGGGCGTCATGCCCGCTTCGCGGTCGGCGCGAACAAGCTGCCGTTCGACGTTCCGGTCGAAATCGACGCGGTTTTCGAGATCGAATAGGCGTCCGGATCACGGGCGGCAGGGTCGCGCGACGAGCGGCCGATCGCGGGCGCTTCCAGGCCCTGCCCAACTCGCTGAGTTCCCTTGGCTTAGGGGTGCCGTAGGCGTCACGCCCGGCGCCGGCCGTGGGACCCGGCTGGTACGATTCGGCTCGCCATGTCCACCCAGCGGGTAGAGATTCTCGGCGACACGATGCGCCGGCTCGCGCGCCGCGGCGCGCGGCGCAACCTGTCTCGCGTGCTGAGCAAGGTGCGGCCTGGAGACGTCGCCGCCGCGCTGCGGAAACTCGTGCCCACGGAGCAGTTGTTCGTCGTCCGCCTCGCACTCGAGGACTACCCGGACTCGGCCGGCGAGGTGTTGCTGGAACTGGAGCCCGGTGAGCGGCGGCCGTTGCTCGAGGAGCTCGCGCCGTCCGAGATCGCGGGGCTGCTCGCGCCGCTGGCGGTCGACGACAGCGTCGAGATCGTCGACGGTCTCGAGGACGAGCTGCGCGAGTCCGTCCTGGCTCTGCTCGACCGGCCCGACCGGGACGAACTCCAGACCCAGTTCGCCTACGAGGAGGACACGGCCGGGCGGATCATGAACACGGAGTTCTTCTCCCTGCCGGAGGACACGCCGGTCGGCGACGCGATCGCCAAGATTCGGGAGCACGGCGAGGTCGAGATGATCTTCTACCTCTACGTCGTCGATCCGGAGGGCCGCCTGGCCGGTGTCCTGTCGCTGCGGGAGCTCCTGCTCTCGGTACCGAGCCGCACCCTCGGCGAGATCATGAACCGTGGTCTCGTCACCGCGCACACGGATACGGACCAGGAGGACGTTGCGCGGCTCGCGTCGCGCTACGACTTCCTCGCCATTCCGGTCGTCGACGACCGCCGCCGGCTGCTGGGCCTCGTGACGGTCGACGACGTGATCGACATCGTGCAGGAGGAGGCGGAAGAGGACTTCTACAAGATGGTGGGGACGTCGGACGACGAGTTGCTGTACAGGGAACGGTCCTGGCGCGTAGCCGGCATCCGGCTGCCCTGGCTGCTCGTCAATCTGATCGGCCTGACTCTGACCGGCGTCCTGATGAAGCAGTTCCAGTTGAGACTGAACGAGGTCTTTCTGCTCGCCTTCGCACCGGTGGTCATGGGCATGGGCGGCAACATCGGCAGTCAGACGATGACGCTGACCGTGCGCGGCCTGGCCACCGGCAGGATCGGCGAGGGCGGCGGCCGGATGCGGCGCTTCCTGATGCAGCAGATACGGATCGGTCTCGTCGTGGGCCTCGTCTGTTCGACGGTCGCCGCGGGGGTCGCTGCGTTCCTCGAACAGAACCCGGCCTTCAGCGCCGTGGTTGCGAGTTCGCTCTTTCTCGCGATCATGCTCGCCTCGCTGATCGGCTCGCTGCTGCCGATGGCCTTCGAGCGGATGGGCATCGACCCGGCGGTGGCCAGCGGCCCCATGGTCACGACGTCCAGCGACATCACCGGCATCCTCGTGTACTTCGGTCTCGCCACCCTGATGATCGACTGGCTGGTCCGCTGAACGAGCGATGAAGCGGCGAAGCGGCGAAGCACTGCTGCTTCAGACGATCGATCTCCACGAGCGCGACCGGATCGTCGTCTTTCTCAGCCGTGACTGGGGGCTGAAGCGAGGCGCCGCGCGCAGCGCCCGGGCGCGCTTCAGCCGCTTCGGCGGCGAGTTGCAGCAGCTTGCGAAGGTTCACTTGTCCTGGTTCGAGAAGCCGGACCGGGATCTGGTCCGGCTCGGCGACGCGGAGATGATCAGGAGTCCCGGAGCCCTGCATGCCGACCTCGAGGGGATTCTCGTCTCTTCGTATCTCGCAGAGCACATGCAGGTGTTCGCCCAGGAGGACGAGCCGGACAATCACCTCTACCGGCTCCTGGATTCGACCGTGCAGGCGCTGATCGCCGGTTGCGATCGCTCCCTGGCGGCGCGCTACCTGGAATGCTGGACCCTGCGGCTCTCCGGCGTGTTCCCGGCGCCCCGGCAATGCCCGTCCTGTGGCAACGAGCTCGGTGACGAGGCGATGCTGGCGGTCGAAGGGCAAGGTCTTCTGTGCCCTTCGTGCGGAGCGGGCGCCGGCGCGAATCGCCGGGTCGGCGCAACGGCCCTTTCCTTCCTGCGCCGCATCGGTCGCGCCGATCTTTCCCGGTTGCAGGAGAACGGAGGGTTCGAGGAGTCGACGCTCAAGTCGGTCGAGGCGATCGCGCGGGAGGTCCGGCGTGCCTTCCTGGGCAAGGAACTCCGCAGCTACGGCGTGATGCAGCGGACGCTGCGGGACCTCGCGCCCTGATGGGCGCCGACTTCGAGAGCGCGCCGGCGCCCCGCCCGCTGCAGCGGCTGTCCGACACGCTGATCTCCAAGATCGCGGCGGGCGAGGTGATCGAGCGACCGTCGTCCGTGGTCAAGGAACTCGTCGAGAATGCGCTCGACGCCGGTGCGTCGCGGCTCGAGGTCGACCTGACGAACGGCGGCAAGGACCTGATCGTGGTCACGGACGACGGCAGCGGCATCGCGGCCGAAGAAGCGATCCTGGCGGTCGAGCGCCACGCGACGAGCAAGATCGGCTCGTTCGAGGACCTGCTCGAGGTCGCGACCCTGGGTTTCCGGGGCGAGGCGTTGTCTTCGGTCGCCGCCGTCTCGAAGTGCGAACTGCTCACGGCGCGAAGCCCCGGCGAGGGCCACAGGCTCCTGGTCGAGGGCGGGAAGGTAGCGATCGATGAGCCGGTGAGCCGGCCGCGCGGGACCACGGTGACGGTGGAGTCGTTGTTCTACAACGTGCCGGCGCGCAAGCAGTTCCTCAAGCGCTCGGCAACCGAACTGCGGCATGCGACGACGGTGGTCCAGGGATACGCCCTGGCGCGTCCGGATGTGACCTTCGTTCTGCGCCACGCTCCCGACGGGGCGTCTCCCCTGCGAGAGGTTCTGCGCGCCCAGGCGACCGGAGTCGACTCGGCCGGCCGGCTGGAACGGATCGCCCAGTTGTTCGGCCCCGATCTGGCGAATCACCTGATTCCGCTGCCCGAGGCCAGGAGGCGGCAGGGCGTCGACGGTTTCGTCGGCGACCGGGAGACTTCCAGGGGCAGGCGGCAGTTCGTTTTCGTCAACGGTCGCCTGTTGCGCGACCGGGCCGTGCTCGCCATCTACTACAAGGCGGTCCGGGACCTGATGAAGGGCGATCCGGCGCCAGCCTTGTTCCTGTTCCTCGACGTGCCCCCGGAATCGGTCGACGTGAACGTTCACCCGCAGAAGGCGGAGGTCCGTTTTCGCGACGCGGCGATTCTCGGGCGTATCGGCAGCGCGCTCCGCAAGGGGCTGGAGGCGGCCAAGGGCGAGGAGCCGGCGCCTCTGCGGGAACTCGGCGGACCGGTGGCGCCCCCGGCCTGGACCGGCGCCGGGCAGGTCCGTGAGACGGGGGGCGCGGTGTCCTGGCGCCGCGCCGGCGCGGCAGGAGAGGGTCGCTCAGAAGAAGGCGATCCGGCGCCCGAGGCGCCCGCCTGGGCGGCTGAGCTTGCCGCCCGCTACGGCGGTAGCCAGACCGGGCCGGCAGGGAAGCTGGCGGAGGTCGCCTACCGGCCGCAGCCCTCCTCCCCGGTCCCCCTGTCGGGGAAGGGCCGGGAGTCGCTCCGGCTGATCGGTCAGTACAAGGGAACGATGATCCTGCTCGAGGGACCTGAGTCGTTGCTTGTCGTGGACCAGCACGTGGCCCACGAGCGCATCCTGTACGAGCGGTTCCGCCTCAGTCTTGCCGAGCAGGAGTCCAGGAGTCAGACGCTGCTCGTGCCGCGCGTACTGGAACTCTCCGCGGCCGAGAACGCGGCGCTCGCCGAGTGTTCCGCGGGCCTCGCGCGGTGTGGCTACTCGGTCAGCAGCCTCTCCGGCGGCAGTGCCGCGATCGCCGCGATCCCCGCCGTGCTGCCGGACGCCGAGGCGGAGAGCCTGGTGCTCCGTATCGCGACCCGTGTCGCCGGCGGCGACGAGCTGCCGAGCGAGGAGGAGGCGCTGGCCGAGTACCTCCTGACCCAGTTGGCGGCCAGCCGCGCCTGCCGGGCCGCGGTCAAGATGCACCAGGCC
>Ga0209544_1002036_pt1 | contig 19559 bp, 13 predicted proteins | sample MesohylPK_FD_187297 | JGI IMG/M metagenome (GOLD analysis project Ga0209544, IMG submission 187297) | Host-associated microbial community of the marine sponge Aplysina aerophoba from Gulf of Piran - sponge mesohyl, lysed by proteinase K... | ecosystem: Host-associated > Porifera > Sponge >...
TGTTACGCAACCCGTAGCGTTCTGCCTACCGCCCGTCGATCGGAAGGTAAGCCGCACGGGCCGGGCGGGTGTCGTGAGCAGTCCCTTGAGCGCCACCTGGCGGCGCGGGCGGCCTCCAGCGAGTTCTTGCGGTCTCGTCGGCGCACCCGCCCGACGCGAATTGTCGCTTGCGAACATAATGCTGCACGGCATAATCCGTGCGCTTTATCGACCGGGCCGACGAGATGCGCCGCCTGGATGCCGAGCTGGGCCGGCTGTTCGGCGACATCCTCGGCATCGGGATGGCCGCTTCGATGCTCATCGGCGCTTGTTTCCTGCGGACAGCTACCGGGTGTGAGGCAGCGCGAACGCCACGAGCTCCGGGACCTCGCCTCCCACGGTCAGCGCGATGTACTGCCGCCCCTCGTGCAGGTAGGTCATCGGGGTGCCTATGGCGCCGCCCGGCAGATCGACGGAGCCGACGATCTCGCCCGTCGCCTTGTCGCGGGCCACGAGGCGTGGGCCATCCTCGTTCGCGGTGCCGCCCGCAGTCAGCGCGCTGACCAGCAACGTCTTCGTCAGAACCGGGCCGCCGCGGCCGTCGCCGCCGAGCGGCGGGAGGTCGAGGTCCCGCAGTCGGGGGTGGTTGCGCAGGCGGTTGCCGTCGCCGTTGGGCTGCATCCAGGCGTGGTCGCCGGTGTTGAGGTCGATGGCGGTCATTCGCGTGTAGGGCGGCTTGAACAGCGGCAGGCCCTGCGGCATCAGCGAAGGGGTGTCGAAGCCGCCCTGCGTGTAGGCGAGATTCGCGCCCTCGTCGTCCGGCGTGTAGTACTTCAGGATCGAGTAGGCGTTTATGGACGGGACGTAGAGGATTCCCGTCTCCGGATCGACGGCCGAGCCACCCCAGTTGGCGCCACCGAACAGCGCCGGGCGCTGAATCGTCCCCTGCAGCCCGCCGTCGACCGAGAGCATCGGCGGTGAGTAGACCCCTCCGAGGCGGTGGTTGCGCACGGCCTCGACCGCCATCGCGCGCAGCTCGGGCGTGAAGTCGACGAGCTGGTCGATGGACGATCCCTGCTCCTCGAACGGCGCCGGCCGCGTCGGGAACGGCTGCGTCGGCGCCAGCACCTCGCCGGCGAGGTCGGTGTCGGTCTCCACAGGGCGCTCCTCGATCGGCCACACCGGCTCGCCGGTCGCGCGGTCGAAGACGTAGGTGAAGCCCTGCTTGCTCACCTGGGCGATGGCCTGGATCTCGCGGCCGTCGACGGTTACGTCCACCAGGTTCGGGTGCGTCGGGAAGTCGTAGTCCCAGACGCCGTGGTGGACGGCCTGGAAGTGCCACATCCGCTGGCCGGTCTCGATGTCGAGTGCGACCAGGCTCTCGGCGAAGAGGTTGTCGCCGGGCCGGTGGCCGCCGTAGTAGTCGTTCGTCGGCGTGCCGGTCGGCAGGTAGATGTAGCCCAGCTCCTCGTCCACGCTGAAGGCCGCCCAGACGTTGGCGCCGCCGGAGTAGCGCCACGACTCGTTGCCCCAGGTGTCGGCCCCGAAGTCGTCGCTCTGGGGCACGGTGCGGAACGTCCACCGCGTCGCCCCGGTGCGCGCGTCGATGCCCCGCACCCAGCCCGGCGGCTGCTCCCGCGTGATCGGCTGATCCGAGATGGAGGTCGGCGTCACGACGACGCCCCGCGCCACGATGGGCGGCGAGTTGATGCCGATCCACGGGTGGCCCTGGTCGTCGGTCGTCTCCCGGCCGGCGCGCGGAATCCCCGCCGCGAGGTCGACGCGCCCTTTGTCGCCAAAGCCGCGCGCCGGCTCGCCGGTCGTGGCGTCGACGGCCAGCAGGTAACCGTCCGGCGTGCCGTAGTAGATGCGCTCGGCCTGCCCGTCCGTCCAGTAGGCCAGCCCGCGCGAGCTGTAGTTGCCCGCGTTGATCGAGTACCGCGTGCCGCGGATCGCGTCGGGGTCGTACAGCCACCGCGTCTCGCCGGTGCCAGCGTCGATGGCCGCGGCCAGCCGGAGCGGGGTCACGATGTAGACGACGCCCCCGACCATGAGCGGCGTCGCCTTGAAGCTGAGGATGCTCAGGTCGGGATGGATCGCGCGGAGCGCGTCGAGGTCGAGGTCCGCGTCCGCCGACCGCCACCGCCAGGCGATTTCGAGATCGGAGAAGTTCGAGGCGTCGATCTGCTCGAGCGGCGAGTACTTGGTGCCGCCGAGGTCGCCGCCGTAGGTGCGCCACTCGCCGTCGGCCGCGCCGTGCTGCGCGCGGGCAGCACTCGGTGCGATCAACATGGCGACGGCGAGGCAAGAGAGCCCGAAACGGACGGTCTTCGCAGTCGGCACTCGATCCTCCATCGGGAAGCGCAGGGGCCGGTTCGACCGCCGCGCGCGCGTTGGCGGGACGGCGCCCGGAGATCCGGGTCTGCCGGGCCCTCGTTGGACTTCCAGGCTGGTCAATAGCGGAACAGGTACGACACCTTGGTGAAGAAGGCGCGGTTCGTGCGCTCGAATGCGCGCGTCGGGAAGAGCACCGCGTCGAGCAGCGACCCCTGGAGGTAGCGGTCGTCGTAGCCGAGGAACGCCACCGTGCCGGCGTTGATGCGGTACGTCAGCAGCACGTTGTTCCCGAGCGTCCCGTTCAGCGTGTTGTGCTCCGCGATGTGCCGGAGCAGCAGGCGGTTGGTGAACTGGTAGTTCGCTCGCCAGCGGTAGATCTGGACGTCGAACACGGTCGCGCCGTAGGGATCGACGAAGCGGCTGAACAGCGTCTGCAGATCCGCACGGAGCCGCGGCGTGGGCCGCAGGTAGAAGGCCAGGCTCCCTCCGGAGGAGCGGCCGAGGAACGGGTTGTCGCTGAAGTAGATTCCGTCGCCGCCGTTCATCCCGCCCACGACCGACAGCACGCGCCCGCTCACCACGCCGAAGAACGAGTAGCTGGTCTTGCGGAAGTCGATGCCGCCGTAGCGTTCGAGGTCGCGGTTGATGCCGCCCGACAGACGCACGCTGCGGACGAACTCGAAGGTGACGTCGCTGCGGAACTGCTCGTCCTCCAGGACGCCCAGGTGGCTGTAGTTGCGCAGGTAGGTGAAGCTGGGTCCCCAGTTGATCAGCCGGCCCTCCGGCCACCAGCGGTAGCCGATGTTGGCGTCGGTCCGGCGGATGTCGACCCGCGGGATGAACCCCGTGCCGGTGCGGACGCCCGGCTCGATGCTGCTGTGGGCGAGGCTGTAGGTGAGGTTGCGCGCCTGGCGCGCGAAGTCGACCTCGAGGATCTCCCCGCCGAGTTCTCCGTCGACGGCGTTGCGGTGCGAGGAGCCGGCGGCGGTGAAGCTGACGCTGTGGGTCCGGTCGAGCCGGAACCGGCCGTCCACCCCGCCGACGCGGGTGTAGTCGTTCCCGTGCTCCCGCGTGGAGGCGATGACCCCGACGTACGATTCGGGGTAGAGGTCGTAGCGCGCGCGCCCGATGAACGACTGCGCGAAGCTGCCGAAGGCCGGGTCGGAAGTGTCGTCGAGCCTGCCGGCGGCCTCGTCGTCGGCGACGAACACGCCCAGCGTCATGTCCCCGACCTTGCCGGTGAGCTTCGCCCCGAAACGCGGGTCGACGATCGTCCGCGTGTGCACCAGGTTGACCGGCGTCGCGGCCGCGAAGATCTCCTGCCCTTCGAGAAAGAACGGACGCTGCTCCGGGTAGAAGAGCGCGAAGCGCTGGTTCACCTCGACCTGCGGCCGGTCGGACTCGATCTGCGAGAAGTCGGGGTTGTAGGTCAGGTCGAGCGTCAGGTTGGAGGTGACGCCGTACTTGACGCCCACGCCGATCTCGCCCAGCGGATCCTGGTTGCGGAAGCCGCCCGAACCGGCGTCGAACGAGCCGACCTGCAGGCCCGTGAACGTCGGAAGGAACTCCAGGTTGCGGCTCGTCGACAGGTTCGTCAGCCCCTCCAGCATCCCCATCTGGGTGAGCTGGCCGGCGATGTCGCGCGAGACGGGCGACCAGACCAGCGACTCGGACTTCTCGCGAATGTTGCGGCTGATCTGGAGACCCCAGCGGTGCGACTGTCCGGCCGGCCGCGCGGGGTAGCGGAGGCTCTTGAACGGGATGGCCATCTCCGCCGTCCAGCCGTCCTCGACGAGTCCGCCGCCGGCCTCGAACAGCGCGTCCCAGGAGCGGTCGCCGCGGATGCCGAACCCGGCCTGGAAGCTCCCGCCGCCCCCTCCGCCGCCCCCTCCGCCGCCGCCCCCTCCGCCGCCGCCGCTCGACCGCCCGACGCTGCTGCGGCTGCGCGACGCGCTCCCGCCGGCGTTGACGATCGAGTCGCCGGGCACGCCGTAGCCGTTCACCGAGAACTGGTAGGCGCGCTGCTGATCGAGGAACGGGTCGAACAGCACCGCCATGCGGTCGTCGCCCATCGACTGGTCGCGCTCCGCCCGGTTCGCCCGGATGATGCCGGGGTCCGAGTAGTGGGCGTAGAAGGCGAGGTAGAGGTGGTCGCGGTCGTAGGCGATCCACACCTGGGTCCGCTCGGTCGCGGGAGCGCCTTCCACCGGGCTCGTCTGCACGAAGTCGGTGATCGGCTCGACGGACGACCAGACGGCATCGTCGAGGCGCCCGTCGATCCGCGGAGGCTGGTTCGTCCGCGCCGCCACCGCGCGGGGCCGTTCGCCGATGGTGAATCCGCTCCGCCCGGTCCGTTGCCGCGCGGCGGGCTCGAACGCCAGCGACCCGGTGACGGAGGCGGCTGACGGGCCGTTCACCGCGGCCAGACCGTCCGCCAGCGTCGACACGAGTCGGTCCTGGAGCGCAAAGAGGTCCTCCACCGGGCCATCGATCCGGGCTCGGTGAGTGACCGCGCCCGTCCCGACGTCGACCACCTCGACCGTGACGTGGACCTGATCGGCGAAGCGTTCGTACGAGCCCTCGACCTGCACCTGGGCGCGCGGACCCGGGCAGCCGGCAGCATACGGTCCTCTGTACCGGTTGCGGCTGCCGTTGCGGTTGCCGTTGCCGTTCCCGGTTCCGTTGCCGATTCCATTCCCGTTTCCGTTGCCGGCCGCCGGCGCGGCAGCCCGGCCGCGGCCGTCCCGGCCGACGGCGGGCGCCGCACACGACGTCACCGTCCAGCCCCGTGCCCGGAGGTCGGTCGCGACGGTCTCGGCGATGCCGTCACCGATCCAGTCGTCGTCGGGCTGCCGGCTCAGGTTGAGGAAGGGGACGACGGCGACGTCCGGCGAGCGGAAGCCCGCCGCCGGTGCCGCCGGAGCAGGTGCGAGCGCCCCTTGGGATGCGGCCGCGAGATGCGCGCCGAGCCCGGCCGCGCAGGCCAGACTCAACCCCGCACGAAGGGCGCGCCGCCGCCCGGGGCGCCGGCGACACCGGGCGGGCCGTTCGGAGGCCGGGGGCAATCGCGTCAGCGCCAATCGGCCTCGTCGGCGCCTTCCGCCGGCTCGTCCTGCGCGCCGAGCTCGTGCAGCACGGTCGCGGTATTGCCGCTCGGGTCGCGTCCGAGAACGATGAGCCTCTGGGTACGCGCCGCCGCCGCGCTCTTCGCGAGCGCCAGCGGCGTCCGCCCGGCGGCGTTCTTCACGTTCAGGTCGGCGCCGTGCTCCGCGAGGAAGCGGACCAGGGTCGTGTAGTTGCGGGAGGCCGCGGTGTGAAGCGCGGTGTCGCCGTTCCAGTCGGTGGCGTTGACGTCGGCCCCGAGCTCCACGGCGACCTGCGCCGCCTCCAGCGCGTGACGCTCCTCCAGGTCCGGGTCGGGACTTGCGCCGCCCGAGAGGCGGAAGCGGTTGCGCGTGCTCGTGCCCCGGACGGCGGCCATCAGGGGCGTCGCGAAGCCGCCGGCCACGAAGGGCGGCCCGATGGCGCCCGCGCGCTTCAGGACCGGGCGCCAGAGCTCTCGCGTCGTCGTCCGGGGGTCGGCGCCGGCCGCCACCAGGTCGCGCATCATGTACGGATCGCGGAAGTAGGTGGCAAGCCAGTACGGCGTGGCGCTGACGAACGACGGGTTCAGGGCCCAGTCCTGGCTGGCCCGGCGGAGCGGCGTGCCCCGCTCGAGGCGGGCGTTGGGGTCGGCGCCGTGCTCCAGGAGCTGCTCCACGAGCCGCCGGTCGCCCCGCAGGATGGCGGCGTGCAGGGCGCTGTACCCGGCTCCAGCCGCATTCGCGTCGGCTCCCCGCTCCAGGAGGAACGCGGCGAACGCGCCCTGGCCGCTGTGGGTCGCCACGACCAGGGGGCTGGCCCCGGTCGGGGCGGGCTGGTCGATGTCGGCGCCGGCGTCCAGCAGCAGTCCGGCCGATGTCGCGTCGCCCCCGCGCGCCGCGAAGAGAAGCGGCGTGAAGCCGCCGCGGTTCCAGAGGACTCCCTCGTCGTACTGGCCGGCGTTGGTCGAGTCGGCGTACATCAGCCGCGGACGCGTGATGGACCGGGCCGCGACGTCCGCCCCGTGGTCCAGCAGCGCCGCGACGACGGCATGGTGGCCCTGGGCGACCGCCCACATGAGCGCGCTCTGGCCGCGCGAACGCTCCACCGCGTTCACGTTGGCCCCGGCGGCCAGGAGATATCGCACCGCGACGGCGTTGCCGGTCCGGGAGGCGGTCATGAGCGGCGTCTCGCCTTCCGGCAGCGCGGCGTTCGGTTGCGCCCCCGCGTCCAGCAGGCGGCCGACCATCGCCGGGCTCCCGTTTCCGGCGGCGAGCCACAGCGCCGTGGCCCCGAGCTCGTTGGCGGCGTCCACGTCTGCCCTGGACTCGATCAGGAGGTCCGCGGTGTCCAGATCGTCGCGGTACGCCGCCCAGTGCAGGGCGGTCGCGCCGTCCGCCTGCACTGCGTCGGGGTCGGCTCCGGCGGCGAGCAACGCGCGGACCGTGTCGGCGTCCTGGGCTCTGGCCGCCTCTATCAGCGACATGCCGTCGGCACCCGCCAGGGCCGGTGCCGCGGCCGGACCGAGCGCTCCGACCAGCACGAGCAACCGGGCTGCCCGACCTGCGATGGCGTGTGCACGCATGACGTGGACTGCCTCCTTCGGGGGCCGCGCGCGGTCGTCGCCGGCCCCGTCAACGCACGACGATTTTCCTACTACTACCTGCCGGGTGGTCGATCGTAGCGCAGCCCGTCCACGTTGACAACGGGCGGCGGATGCGACCAGACTAGTCGGTCACGCAGTCCATCAGGGGCGCCGCGCGGCTCCGACCGGGGTCGGCGTACGGCCCGTGATTCACGGACGCAAGGCCAAGGAGGCAGGCTGGTGCGAAGTCGGAGCAGCGCACTCGCGGCGGTTGGCTTCACGCTCGCGTTCGCCGCCCTCGCATACGCGCAGGCCGCCCCGGCCGCGGGCGCAGCCGGGCCCGCCGGCTCCGCCGGGCTCGCGCACGCGCCGGTCTCGCCCCAGCGCGCCCTGCTCGACCGCTACTGCGTGACCTGCCACAACGGCGACTTCGTGCGGGGCACCGACGAGCCCCGCTCGCTGCTCGTCTCCCAGCTCCGGGCCGTCGGTCTGGCCCTCGACGACGTCGACATCGACAACGTGGCCGAGGACCCCGAGGTCTGGGAGGCGGTGGTCCGCAAGCTGCGTGTCGGGGCGATGCCGCCGCAGCCGCGCCCGCGGCCCGACAAGGAGACCTACGACGCCTTCCGGCACTGGCTCGAGGACCAGCTCGACGCCGCCGCGGCGGCCAGTCCGAATCCCGGGCGGACGCACGCGTTCCACCGTCTGAACCAGACCGAGTACCGCAACGTCATCCGCGACCTGCTGGACCTCGACGTCGACGTCGGCGAGTGGATTCCGGCGGATGCTCCGGACCGCCACGGCTTCGACAACAACGCCGGGATGCTCTCGCTCTCGCCGGCCCTGCTCGACCGCTACGTGTCGGCGGCGCGCAAGATCAGCCGGCTGGCCATCGGCCGGCCGCCCGCGGGCGGCGCGGTCATCCGGACGTACGACGTCCCGCTGAACCTGATCCAGGACGACCGCCAGAACGAGGACCTTCCGTTCGGCTCGCGCGGCGGGGCCGCCATCCGGCATCACTTCCCGGTCGACGGCGAGTACGTCATTCGCGCGCGTCTCCGGACGAACTACGTCGGCTACGTCCGCGGGATCGACCAGGCGCACGAGATCGAGTTCCGGCTCGACGGCCGGCGCATCCGGCAGTTCACCTTCGGCGGCGAGGCGCCCGGGACGCCGTCCCCCATCAGCTTCGCCGGCAACATCCGCGGCACGGACGACTGGGAGTCGTACACGCTGCACGCCGACGACGGGCTCGAGGTTCGCGTGAACGTGGAGGCCGGCCCCCACGTGATCGGGATCACGTTCCCGCGCGAGACGTGGGAACCCGACGGCGTGCTGCAGCCGCGGCAGACCGGCTTCGCGCTCGCGATCAACGACATGCCGGACGGCAACCCGGCCCTCGGCAGCGTGCAGATCAGCGGTCCCTACGCGGTCGACGGGCCGGGCGACACACCGACCCGGCGCCGCATCTTCACGTGCGCGCCGGCGACCGCGGCCGACGAGCCGGGCTGCGCGCGCGAGATCCTCTCGGCATTGGCGCGGCGCGCCTACCGCCGGCCGGCGACCGAGGCCGACGTCGGCACCCTGCTCGACTTCTACGAGGCGGGACGACGCGACGGCAGCTTCGACGACGGCATCGGCTTCGCCCTCGAGCGGCTGCTCGCCGACCCGGACTTCCTGTACCGCATCGAGCGCGACCCGGTGGACATCGGCCCGGGAGCGTCGTACCCCGTCAGCGACGTCGAGCTCGCCTCGCGGCTGTCGTTCTTCCTCTGGAGCAGCATTCCCGACGACGAGTTGCTCGACCGGGCGGAGGACGGCACGCTCGGCGACCCGGCCGTGCTGGAGCGCCAGGTGCGGCGGATGCTGGCCGACCCGCGCGCGAAGGCGCTCGTCGAGAACTTCGCCGGGCAGTGGCTGCACCTGCGCAACATGGCGAGCGTCTACCCCGATCCGCTGGAGTTCCCGGAGTTCGACGAGAACCTGCGGGAGGCCTACCAGGCGGAGACGGAGCTCTTCATCGAGCAGCAGTTGCGCGACGACGCCAGCATGCTCGACCTGCTGCGGGCCGACTACACGTTCGTCAACGAGCGGCTGGCGCAGCACTACGGCATCCCGAACATCTATGGCAACCGGTTCCGCAAGGTGACGTTCGCGCGCGGAGAGCGCGCCGGGCTGCTGAGCCACGGCAGCCTGATGACCGTGACCTCGTACCCCAACCGGACGTCGCCGGTCCTGCGGGGCAAGTGGGTGCTCGAGAATCTGCTCGGTGCGCCGCCGCCGGAGCCGCCCCCCGACGTGCCGACGCTCGAGGAGGAGAACGCCGACGGCGAGCCGCTCTCCATGCGGCAGGCGCTCGTGCTCCACCGGGAGAACCCGGCCTGCGCGGTGTGCCACGCCCCGATGGACCCGATCGGCTTCTCGCTGGAGAACTTCAACGCCATCGGCGAATGGCGGCCGACCAGCGAGGCCGGCACGCCGATCGACGCCTCGGGGACGCTGCCGGACGGGGCGGCGTTCGAGGGGCCGACCGGACTGCGGGATCTCCTGCTGGATCGGCCCGCCGACTTCGTCGGAACCGTCACCGAAAAGCTGATGATGTACGCGCTGGGCCGGGGCCTGGAGTACTACGATGCCCCGACGGTGCGGCGGATCGTGCGGGAGGCGGCCGCCGATGACTACCGGTGGTCGTCCGTCATACTCGGAATCGTGAAGAGCACGGCATTCCAGATGCGGAGGTCAGATTCATGATGGTTACCAGGAAGGCGATCCCACGCCGCACCGTGCTGCGCGGCCTCGGAGCGACGCTGGCTCTGCCGCTGCTCGACGGCATGGTTCCGGCGTTCGCGGCCATACGGAACAGCGCGGCCCGGCCGGTGCGCCGCTTCGGGGTCGTCTACGTGCCGAACGGCATGGCCATGAAGCACTGGACGCCGGCGGCGGAGGGCGCAGGTTTCGAGACGACGCGCCTCCTGCAGCAGATCGCGCCGTACCGCGACCAGATGTCCGTGCTGACGGGTCTGAACGGCGTCGCCAGCAACGCGGGGGTCCACGCCAGCGCGGCCACGCGCTTCCTGACCGGCGTCACGCCGGCCCGGACCGAATCCAACTTGCGCGCCGGCATCTCCGTCGACCAGTTGATCGCCCGGGAGTTCGCGAAGGAGACGCAGCTCGCCTCCCTGGAGATCGCGCTCGACAGCCGCGACGTGTCCGGGTCGTGCGACGTCGGCTTCAGTTGCACGTACACGAACACCATTTCGTGGCGCAACGAGACGACGCCGCTCCTCGGCGAGAACAACCCCCGCGCCGTCTTCGAGCAGCTCTTCGGCGACTCCGGATCGACCGATCCGGCCGCGCGCCTCGCGCGCATCCGCAAGGACCGCAGCATCCTCGACTCGGTGAGCGAGAAGGTCGACACGCTGCAGCGCGAGCTCGGCCCGAACGACCGGCTGCGGGTGACCGAGTATCTCGACGCCGTGCGCGATATCGAGCGGCGCATCCAGAAGGCCGAGGAGCAGAGCGACCGCGAGCTGCCCGAGGTCGATCAGCCCGCCGGCATCCCGGCGACCTACGCCGAGCACGCCCGGCTGATGTTCGACCTGATGCTGCTGGCCTACCAGACCGACCTGACGCGCGTGAGCGCGTACATGATGGCGCGCGAGATCAGCGGGCGGACGTATCCGGAGATCGGCGTGCCGGACTCGCACCACCCGACGTCCCATCACCGCGACGACCCGACGCTCTACGAGAAGATCGCGAAGATCAACGAGTTCCACCTGTCGCTCTTCGCCTACTTCCTGGAGAAGGCGCGGGCCACGCCGGACGGAGACGGGAACCTGCTCGACCACATGATGATGCTTTACGGCGCGGGCATGTCCGACAGCAACCGCCACGACAACAAGGGGCTGCCCCTGGTGCTCGTCGGCGGCGGGTCGGGCCAGCTCAGGCCGGGCAGTCGGCACCTCCGCTATGCGGAGAAGACGCCGGCGACGAACCTGCATCTCACCATCCTCGACAAGATGGGGGTGCCGGTGGACAAGATGAGCGACAGCACCGGGAAGCTCGATCTGCTCCCGGTGGCGTAGGCGCAGTCGGTTCGGACGAACGCGCGCCCTCCCGAGGGAGCGCGTTCGCCCCGCGTGCTCCGCAGGGAGCGTGTCCCTCCGCCGAACGGGATCGGCGGAGGCTTGACGGAAGCGTCACCCGAAGGCCCGGCGCGAAGCCGGGCCTTCTCTGTTTGTCCGGGTTCCCCGAGCCTGCCTGAGCCGTGCCTGCCATCCAGCCGCGCGAGGAGATCCACGACGTCGTTGTCATCGGCTCCGGGGCCGGCGGCGCGACGGTGGCCCATGTGCTCACCGGTCTCGGCGTCCGCGTGACGCTGCTCGAGGCGGGCCCGATGCTCGATCCCTATCGGGAGTTCAAGGAGCACGACTGGCCGTACGACTACGACCACCGCGGCGCCGAGCCCGGAGGCCGGCGCTACTTCGGCGAGGGGAAGCCGTTCGGGTTCTTCTCGACCACCAGCGGCGGCTGGGAGCTCGACGGCGAGCCGTACACGGTCGCGGACGACACGGACGACTTCTGGTGGTTCCGCTCCCGTATCGTCGGCGGCCGGACCAACCACTACGGGCGGATGACGTTCCGCTTCTCGGACTACGACTTCGCGCCGCGGGACCGGGACGGGCTGGGGTGGAACTGGCCCATCACGTACGAGGACATCGCGCCCTACTACGACAGGGCCGAGGCCTTCATCGGCGTCACCGGTAGCCGGGAGGGCCTGCGCAGCGCACCGGACGGCGTGTTCCACGACCCGCCGCCGCCCAAGGCGCACGAGCTCCTGATTCAGCGGGCGAGCCGCAAGCTCGGCATCCCGTGCATCCCCAACCGGCGGGCGGTCATCACCCGGCCGCTGAACGGCCGTCCGGCCTGCCACTATTGCGGTCAGTGCGGCCGCGGCTGCCGCACGGCGTCGAACTACTCGGCGAGCCAGGTGCAGATACTGCCGGCTCTCGCCACCGGCCGGCTCACCCTCATCGACCAGGCGATGGCGCGGGAGGTCACCACCGACGGGGCCGGCCGGGTCACCGGGGTCGTCTACCTCGACAAGCGGACGGGGGAGGAGCGGACGATCCGCAGCCGTGTCCTCGTGGTGGCCGCGAGCGCCTGCGAGTCGGCCCGGCTGTTGCTGAACTCGAAGCCGCGCGACTTCCCGTCCGGCGTCGCCAACCACTCCGGCGTGGTCGGCCGCTACCTGATGGACACCGTCGGCTTCGGCCTCGGCGGCCACGTCCCGGCCCTCGAGGGGCTGCCGCGCTACAACAGCGACGGGGCCGGCGGCGCGCACCTCTACATGCCGTGGTGGGGCTGGGACGACCAGGCGAAGCTGGGCTTTCCGCGCGGCTACCACATCGAGATCGGAGGTGGCTACGGCATGCCGGGCATCGGCTCGTTCCAGCGATCCGCCCGGCGCGCGGGCTACGGCGCGGCCCTCAAGGAGCGTGCGCGACGCGAGTACGGGACGCGCGTCAGCTTCGCCGGCCGGGGCGAGATGATCCCGAACGACGCCAGCTACTGCGAAATCGACCCGACCGTCGTCGACCGCTGGGGCATCCCCGTCCTGCGCTTCCACTTCCGCTGGAGCGAGCACGAGCTCCGGCAGGCGCGGCACATGCGCGAGACGTTCACGGAGCTCATCGGCCTTCTGGGAGGCGAGCCCGACACCCCGGCCCGGCGCGAGGCATCCGGGATCTCGATCGGCGGCAGCATCATCCACGAGGTGGGCACGGTCCGCATGGGGGACGACCCCGAGACATCCGCCCTCAACGGCTTCTGCCAGGCGCACGGTGCGAAGAACCTCTTCGTCTGCGACGGGGCGTCGTTCGTCAGCAACCCCGACAAGAACCCGACGCTGACCATCAACGCGCTCGCCTGGCGGGCGTCCGAGTACCTGGCGGACGAGATGAGGCAGGGCAGCCTGTGACGCTGTCGCGCCGGGAGGTGCTCCGGCAGTTGGCCGTCGCCGCGACGTCGGCGGCGGCAGGCGGGTTCAACCTCGAGGCGGCGCGGGTGGTGCACGCCTTCGCGGCCGAGGAGCGCGCCCAGGCGGGCGGCTACGCGCCGCGCCTGCTGACGGCGCACGAGTACGCCACGGTGAGCCGCCTCGCAGAGCTCGTGGTGCCGGCCGATGCCGGCGGTGGAAGCGCCGGCGATGCGGGGGCGCCGGAGTTCATCGATCTGCTCTGCAGCGAGAACGAGCGGCTCGCGGACATCTATCGCCGCGGCGTCGCGTGGGTGGACGAGGAGATGGACCGCCGCGGTGGCGGCGCGTTCGTCGGGGCCTCGTCCGGTCGGCAGACCGCGCTGCTCGATGCGCTGATCGATGCCGAGCGGGCCGGCGTCGCGGGGGAACTCGATCCGGGGGTGCGCTTCTTCGCCTGGGTGCGCCGCATGACGGTCGACGCGTACTACACCAGCCCGATCGGGATCCGCGACGTCGGCTACGAGGGCAATCGCGTCGCGTCGGCCTACGAGACCCCACCTGCGGCGGTGGAGTTCATCGACCGGCTGGCCGACGATCTCGGCCTCTAGTGAGCCCGCGCCGCGAAGGCTCCCAGTGAGCCTGCGCCGCGAAACAGGTGCGGACTGCCGGGAGGCCGTTGCGCCCAGGTGAACCGGCCCTCCTGCCCGGGCTCCCCGGCGGAGGCGGCGGTAGTTGCTACAATGATGTGTTCTCTGCGGCGCTGGCGCGCGCCCTATTCGACACCGGATCATGGAGGCGCCAAATGGCAAATCGAGGACGCCCAACCCAGACCAAACGGCAACGGGAGCGGGCTCGGCACGAACGTGCCAAGATGAAGGAGGCGCGCCGGGCGGAAACGCGGGCGCGCCGCGCAGAGGCCCCTGCGAGGCCCAGCGACCACGACCCGGACATCGCCGGTGTGGTCGTCGGCCCGCAGGCCCCGCCTGAGTGGCAGCGCGAGTTCTTCGAGGAAGAGGAGCGCGCTCGGCAGGAAGCCGAGAAGGCGCTCCAGCAGGGCGAGTAGGGCGCGAGGCCTGTTCCCGGCCCGGAACCGTCGGCCTGCGGCTCCGACGCCCGCCCAGCCTTCCTGCAAGGAGTCGCGCCGTCGCCGTTCTACGGCGCAGGACTCCTACGGTTTCGCGACGCTCCGCATCCACGCGCCTGCGCTGCGGCTGAGCCGTTCCACGCTGCGGCGTGCCCGGTCCAGCCAACCCTCGTGGCGGACGTGCACCGGTATGCGGCGTGATGTCGCGAGCGGCGTGATGTCGCGCGGCGCCCGCCACGGCGTCACGTTGCGCTCGATCCGTCCCGGCGCGGTCCGCTGGTACGAGTCCGTGCCGCTCCAATCCCAGATCCGCAGCGTCCGGATGTAGATGATCTGTCGCATGTGAGGTTCCTCCGGCTGCGCGCCGGGCGCGGAAGCCGAGGGCGCCGGCCCCCGGCGGCCGGCGCCCTCCCGCCGAAGAGTTCGCTACGCGCTCGGCGGGGTGGCCCCGCCCGCGATCTCGATGCGCCGGGGCTTCGCCGCCTCGGCCATCGGCAGCGTGATCTCGAGCATCCCGTGCTCGAACGTCGCGCCGACGCGATCCGAGTCGACGTGATCGGGCAGCGTGAAGCTGCGCTCGAAGCGGCCGTAGCCGAACTCCGAGAGGTGCCGCTCCGTCTGGTCCTCCCCCTGCAGGTTCCGCTCGCCGGTGATCGTCAGCACGTCGCGATGCAGGTCGAGGTGCACGTCCTTCGGGTCGATTCCGGGCAGGGCCATCCGCATCTTCCAGCCGCCGTTGTCCGAGGTGACCTCGGTAGCCGGCACCCAGGCGCGGTCGCGCTCTCCGGGAAGGTGGTCCCACGACAACCCGAACGCCCGCTCCAGGTCGCGGTGCAGGTTGTTCATCTCCGCCAACGGGCTCCAACGAGTCAGGCTCAACATTCTTCCTTCCTCCTTCTGCCGGGCCAGTGGCCCATCCCGATTCCCGATCATACGCACGATTATGCGTGCGGGTCAAATAATCTGCTTGTGTAACACTCACTTTTAGCTTACGGGAAGCCGCATAGGAAAGTTCCCATGCGTCACTGATGATCGCGCGGAGGCCGATTGCCGCCTGCGGCGCGCCGCCGGGTGCGGCGCCGCCGGCCTGCCAGGCGGGGGTGGGGAGCGGAAGTGCCGGATCGAGCGCTCAGCCGGGGTCGCGGTCGTCCCAGCGCAGGAGGGCGTCGATCGCGTCGACCGAGATGGGATGGTAGCCGGGTCGGGCTCGACGATAGATGGCGAGGGCGCGGTCACGCCCGGCTGGCGTCGCCGCGAGCGCTTCATACAGAGGAGCGATCAGCTTGCGGCGGCCGATGCCCAACAGGTACTGCTCCAGCCGGTCGTCGGCGAGCCGATAGCCAGCGTGGATGGCTGCCAGCAGCCACTGGTGGGCAATCTCCGCGTTGCCCGACCCCGTGAGCCCGAACGCGTCATCGAGGGCCGCCATCCGGGCGGCATCGAGATCGGAGGGCGCCGCGCTCAGGAAGTGGAGCCACTCATGGGTGGTCCACGCGGCGGTCTCGATGTCGCCGGCGCGTTGCCTGCCGTTCGTCCACGCCGCGAGCTGGCGCTCGACCTCTCCGAATGCGTCCGACTCCGGCCGCGGGGCGTCCGCCGGCAGTCCCGGTCCATCGATCCAGGCCTCGAGCGCCACGGGCGCCGCGCCGCCAGGATCGGCGTCCAGCAGGTGGCGGCGGATGTAGGCGACGAAGTCGGCGGTCGTGATGCTCCGGAAGGCGAAATGATCGAAGTAGCCGCGGAGGAACTCGTCGAAGCGCGACCGTCCCGTCCGTTCCTCCAGGTGCCGCAGCAGCAGTGCGCCCTTCTCGTAGGGCACCTGCGTCATCCCCTCGTCGGGGTCGCGGCCGGCGAGGTCCACGTGCAGGACCTCGTCGGGGTCGTCGAGGCGGTCGAACTCCGCCAGCAAAGCGTCGCGGCCGAGCACCGCCTCCATCGCCGCCCGTCGCGTCCCGAACACCTCCTCGACAATGCGGCGCTCGATGTAGGTGGTGACGCCCTCGTTCAGCCAGAAGTCGCGCCACGTGGCGTTCGTCACCAGGTTGCCGGACCACGAGTGGGCCAGCTCGTGGGCGACCAGCGAGACGAGGCTGCGATCGCCCGCCAGGATGGTCGGGGTCGCGAACGTCAGGCGGGGGTTCTCCATGCCGCCGAACGGGAAGCTCGGGGGCAGCACCAGCAGGTCGTAGCGCTCCCAGCGGTAGGGACCGTAGAGCCGCTCGGTGGCCGCGATCATCGCCTCCGTGTCTGCGAACTCGTCGGCCGCGGCTTCGACGACCGACGGCTCGGCGTAGACGCCGGCGCGGGGGCCGAGCGGCGCGAACGCGAGGTCGCCGACCGCGAGTGCGATGAGATAGGACGGTATCGGCTGCCGCATGTCGAGCCGATAGTCGCCGTCCGGGGCCGCATCGGGATCGTTCGCGGCGCTCATGACCGCGCGCAGGCCGGGCGGCGTGCGTATCCGGGCGCCGTAGGTGACCCGCACGCCGGGGCTGTCCTGGAGCGGGATCCAGCTCCGGGCGTGGATCGCCTGCGACTGCGTGAACAGGAACGGGTGTTGCCCGCCGGCGGTCTGCTCCGCGCCCAGCCACTGCAGCGCGGTGGCCTCGGGGCGGGTGCGGTAGGTGACGCGGACGCGCGTCGCGGCCGGCGGCAGCTCGATGCGGAGCGGCGCGCCGAGCACGGCGTCGGCTTCGCCGAGGACGTAGGTGGTGGCCTCGAAGCCCCCGTTCGGCGACCACGCTTCCACGCCGTCGATGTCGAGATCCCGCGTGTCGACGACGAGGGCGCCGGCGTCCGCATCGAGGCGGTCGAACGAAAGCATGGCCGAGCCGGCCAGCGTCCGATCGTCGAACGAGACATCGAGGTCGAGCTCGAGGTGCGTCACGCGAACGGCGTCCGCGTTTGCGTACGAGTGGAGGTCGCGCCGATGGGGATCGGTTGCGGTCTCGTCGGGCGGGGCAGGAGCGGCGCAAGCCATCAGCCCGGCGGACGCGATGACCGCCCAGCGCGCGCGGTACCGAGAGCCAAGCGTGGAGAAGTGCACCGGCGCCGTCCCGTCCGGCCTACCACGGCATCCGGCGGTTCGTGTAGCGCCGCCCGCGGTCGGCGACCTCCGCCCCCGGATTCGAGCCGATGCGCACGCCCTCGTCGATCATCTGCTCGATGTCGTCGGCCCGCACGCGGTTCAGGAAGGGGATGCCGGCCTGTTTCGTCGCCGCGAGGACCCGGGCGCGCGCGTCGGTCAGCACCTGCGGGGCGTCGCCCCGGCTGACGTCGAACGACAGGCTCATGTCGCCCGGCCCCCATTCGGCGAAGCCGACGCCGGGGACCGCCGTGCTCGCCTCGGCGTTCTCGAGCGCGTGCCGATCCTCTATCTTCAGGCCGATCAGCAGCTCCCCCTCGGGGTTGAGCGGCCACGCGTCGGCGCGGCGCTGGTACTCGGCGTTCGTGAGGCCCCAGATGTGCGCCGCGAACCCCTGTCCGCCGTTCCCGCGCAGTCCTTCGTCAACGCCCTTCGCCTCCGGCGCGTGGGGGTAGCGGGCGGACTGGACCAGCACGCGAACCACCTCGGGCGAGCGGGCGTGCGCGAGGAGCACGCCGTGGACCCCGGCGCCGAGCACCTGTTCGACCATCCAGTAGTTGGCCCACATGACCTGCTCGTTGATGCCGCCGAACGGCAGCACGGCGACCACCGCCGGCGTCCGGTGCCCGCTCCGGGTGGGGCCGCCGTCGACCAGACCCTGCATGAAGGCGCGCAGCGCGTTCATGTCGAACGGGCTGTGCTCCATGTTGTAGGTGATGTAGTCGGCCCAGGTCCGGGCCAGCGCCTTCCCCTCCTCGTAGCCGCCGGCGTTGACCTGCGTGTAGTAGATCGGCTGGTCCCGCTCGAGAAGCTCGATCGCCTTGCTGATCCGCGTCGGCTCGTAGGAGGCGTCGCCGCCATGCACGTCGTTCGCCGTGCCCGACTGGGCCGCTGCGTAGCCCGCGCCAGCGCGGGTCTCGCCGCCCGTGGCCACGAGCGCCGCGCCTCCGGCGGCGACGGCGGCGACGCTCACTGCGATCCGGAAGACGCGCATGTTCATGATCCTGTCTCCCCTCTTCCCGCGGCCGAGCTCAGACTCTCGCACTCGGCCCTCCCGGCCCGGCCTTGCCCGGCTGGCTGGCTGGCGGCCAGCCGGCCAGCCAGCATACAACTCCGTCTGCGAGCAACTCCGTCGTCGAGCCGGCCGCCGCCGTGCCTCTTGCGGTTTCCCCCGCGTCGGCGCCGATGTCGTCGCGCAGGACGGGTGGAGCGTCAGTACACATCCAGGTCTCGGCCGTAGACGACCGGCCCATCGAACTGCGTCTTGACCTCCGCCACCATCTGCTCGGGCGTGTCGCCGGCCAGGTGGAGCTGGTGGTACAGGACCACCATCCCCACGTTCGCCCGCGCGGCGATCTCGCCCACCTTCGTCGCCGAGGTGTGGAAGGTGCCGTGGTAGCGGCGCGTCCCGAGGTTGCGGCGGAAGAAGGCGGCCGAGGTGTAGGCCTCGTGCACCAGGACGTCGGCGCCGCGGGCGATCTCGACCAGCCCGTCGAACGGGCCGGTGTCGCCCGACACCACCACGGTGCGGTCGACGGTGACGAACTTGTAGCCGAAGGCGTGCTCCCAGGTGCCGTGAGGGACGGCGAACGCCTCCACCGAGACGAGGTCGTCCTCGTACACCACGCCGCGGTCCATCGTGATCTCGTGCGCCTCCACGCGCACGCCCGCCGGATCGAGCATCTCCGCCCCGCCGACGCGCACCCGGATGTCCTCGCGGTAGGCCTCGAGGATGTTCTCGGACATCGCGGCGAGTCCGGGCGGTCCGTAGACGTGCAGCGGCTGCCAGCGCCCGAGCACCCACGGGGTGAGGATGAGATCCGGGTAGCCGGCCGTGTGATCGGAATGGAGGTGCGTCAGGAAGGCGAGGCGCAGGTTCTGGACCTGCAGGCCCGCCACGCCGTTCACGAACGCCGCGGTGGCGCGGCGCACGACGCCGGGGCCGAAGTCGACCAGGTAGGGAGTGTCGTCGACGACGATCGCAGTGGCGGGCCCGGAGCGCTCGGGCTCCGCGCCCGGGGTGCCCGTGCCGAGCAGCACCACGCGGGTGCGGCCGGCTGTCGCCGCCGGCTGGACGCCGCCCGCCGCGCGCCCGGCGGTCGCGGCGCGCGTCTCGCCGCTGGCGGTCCCGGCGCCCGGGTCGGCTCCGTCGGTTCCGGCGCTCGCCCGGGTGCCGGCGGGCCGGTTCGTGGAGATTTCCGTGCCCGCCGCGCCGCAGCCGGCGAGCAACCCGGCTGCGAGCGACCCGGCCGCGAGCAGATACCGGCCGCTGCCCTGTCGCCGCATTGCACCATCATATGCGGTATTCGGTTAGCGGGGTCGCGTTGTTGAGCGATCGGGAAACTACAATTTTGTACTTGTACAATTCTTCGCAATATGGCATAACTCGTGTGTGCCCGACGAGCGCGCTGGGAATGGCGGTCAGGAA
>Ga0209544_1002037_pt1 | contig 19559 bp, 21 predicted proteins | sample MesohylPK_FD_187297 | JGI IMG/M metagenome (GOLD analysis project Ga0209544, IMG submission 187297) | Host-associated microbial community of the marine sponge Aplysina aerophoba from Gulf of Piran - sponge mesohyl, lysed by proteinase K... | ecosystem: Host-associated > Porifera > Sponge >...
GCATCCCTTTGCCGCGTGGCACGCGCCGACCGGCGGACACCTTTGGGCGTCGCTGGGCGCAGGCATCGGCCGCCTGGGCCACCGCGACGATCCGGGCTTCCCGTCGTGGTCCGACTCCGACGTGCGCCTTTTCACTCACGCCGTGGGCGCCTCTGTTCCCGTGGCCGACGTGCTGTCCGGAGAGCTTCAAGCCGAAGCCGGCATCGACTCGTTCGCCTTCGACATCGAGGGAGGCGACCGGATTTCATCCTCGCTGCCCACGATGCGCGGCCTCGACTATCGCGCCGGCCTGGCGTGGAGTGCGCCGGTTGTTGGCGCGCCCTCGGTGTCCATCGCCTACACGCATTTGACCGGGGACGGACCCGAGGGCGGTCAACTGGAGGCAAGAGGCTCCGTGTCCGTGGACGGCGTCATCCATCCCCGCCTTACCCTGACGGGGAATGCCGGGGGCTCGTTCGGCCTCGGCGACTACGAGCAGGATTCCTGGCGCCTCGGGGGCGGCGTGCGCTTCGCTCCGGAGAGTCGCGGCCGCGGTTTCGGGCTGGATCTTGACACACGGCTGGTGTCCCGGGCTGCCGGACGTCCGGCCGGCGTGGGTCTGCGAAGCGAAGCCGGATACGGCCTTTGGGGCGGCCCCTTCCTTGGAATGATGCGGCCGCATGTCGGCTTGATTCGTCATTCGGGCGATCAGTCCGTCCGGCGAATCTTCGGTTTGGACCTCCATGGCACGTCGAGCTGGCCGATCAAGATCGAAGTCCAGGACCATTCCAGCGATCCATCGCCCGCGTTCAGGTTCTCGCTCCGTCACCGCTTCTGACCCTCGTGCACCTGCTTTCCGTGCCCGCGAGATGCGCGCAGCGCGTGTCGAGGCTTCACGCGCTTGTTGGGCGCCTTGCGCCCGCGGTTGCCGGCGCGGTAGTTTACAAGCAAGGACTGCGCGCGCAACATGAGGAGTACAAGGCCATGCCCCAGGTAGAGAACGCCGAGGAAATCCGCTGCCTCACGGCCACCAATCCAGGGTATATGACCCTCCGGGGCACCAACCAGTATCTACTGGGCCGCGAGGAGATCACGGTCATCGACGTCGCCCTGGGCTCCGACGCCAACCTCGACGGGCTGCTGGCCGAGATGGAGGCGCTGGGCGGCAGCCGCATCACCCGGATCCTGCTCACCCACATCCACATGGACCACTGCGGCGGCGCGCTGGCGCTGAAGCAGCGGACCGGCGCCGAGGTGGGCATCTCGCGGGTGCGCGCGGGTCATCTCGGCGGCGAGGACTTCACCTATGACGAGGGCGATCGCATCGCCTACGACGGCGGCGAGCTCGAGGTGGTGTTCACCCCGGGGCACGAGGCCGGGCACTGCTGCTTCTACGAGCGCGAGAAGAAGATCCTCTTCTCCGGCGACCACATCCTGGGCAAGGGCACCACGGTGGTGCCGGCGGGCGAAGGGAACATGGCCCACTACATGGAGTCGCTGGAAAAGCTCCTGTCGTTGGACATCGACCTGCTGCTTCCGGGCCACGGCCCGTTCGTCACCGAGCCCATGGCCAAGATCCGCGAGTACATCGACCACCGGCTGATGCGGGAAGACCAGATTCTGCAGGGGTTAAGGGATGGACGTCACTCCATCGGCGACCTGGTGGAGGTCATCTACGTGGACTACCCGCAGGCGCTGATGCGCGTGGCCCATTCCTCCGTCGAGGCCCACCTCCTGAAGCTCGTGGCCGAGGAACGGGTGCGCCGGGAAGGCGACAGGTACTTTCTGGGCCAAGGCGGCGGGCGGGTCTGAAAACAGGACATCTGGCTCGTCGACATCGTGCAGCCTTCCATCCGAGTTGAATACGAAGGCAGGTGAGCAGGCGAGCGGTGCGTTTGAGAACGGATCATGTGTGCAAAGCGCCTGCGTGCCGTTCTGTCGCTTCCCGGTCCCGGCGCGCCTGCGCAAGCTCGTAACTCGCCTGCATCCGCATCCAGTGATCGGCGGTCCCCCAGCCTATATCCTCCAGCGCCAGCGCCATGTTCGCGGACACGCCCGCCTTGCCGTTCAGTAGGCGCGACAGCGTTCCGCGCTCGCAGCCAAGATGCGCCGCCGTCTCGGTGACGTTCCAGCCCACCCCCTCCATGCTCTCGCGGACCAGTTCGCCCAAGTGCGGCGGGTTGAGCATCGGGCCGACGCGATCACTTGCAATTTCGTTCATGGTCAACTCTCCCTCCGGGTCAGTGATAGTCGATCAGGTCCACGTCCACGACCTCGCCATCCTCGAAACGGAACACCACGCGCCAGTTGCCGGAGACGTCAACGCTCCACTGACCCGCGCGGTCGCCCTTCAGCGGATGCAGCCGGAAGCCGGGCGCGTCGGCGTCACGCGGATGAGCCGCCTCTTGCAGGCGGAACAGGATGCGCCGGAGCCGTGGCACCAGGCCAGCCGGAAGCCGTGCGGCGTTGTCCCGTTCGTGCAGCGCCCGCAGACCCTTGTGCCTGATTCTCATACATCACTGTAGCGCGCCGCGTTACGCGCCGCAAGGGAACCCGCGGTGATGGGAAAGGCTTTGCATCTAGTGGCTGGAGAGGATCGCTCGCGCCATGGGCACCAGGCTTCGGATCAGTTTCGATCCGGCGTCACGGGGCCCTGGCGGGTCTGAAGCCGGCCCCTACTCCGCCACGGCTGGCCACACCTCCACCACCACCACTGGCAGCCCCTCCCGGGACAGGCGGGCGCCGTACGCCTTGGCTTCGTCGTAGCCGGTGAAGGTTCCGAGGCGGACCCGGTGGTAGCCGTCGTGGGGCTCGATCGCCACCGGCCTGTCGTAGCGGTGCTCGAGCCGGGCCTTCAGCTCGCGGGCCTTGCCCAGCTCCGAGAACGCCCCGACCTGCAGGGTATAGTCGAGACGGTCGGGGATGGCCGTGAGCGGGTATCCGCCGGTGTCCAGGACGTCGACGCGCACGGGGGCCGTTCCCGGCCGGACCATGTCCACCGCCTGGGCGGCGGCGTACGACAGGTCGATGATTCTGCCCTTGGCGAAGGGTCCCCGGTCGTTGATCAGCACGGTGACCGTCGTGCCGTTGGTGAGGTTGGTGACCTCCACGCTGGAGCCCAGCGGCAGGGTCTGGTGCGCGGCGGTCATGCCGTGCTGGTCGTAGACGGTTCCGCTGGTGGTCTTCTTGCCGTGGAAGCCGGGCCCGTACCAGGACGCGACACCCTGCTGCGAGAGCGGCACGGAGGGAGGCGTCGAAACGCGGGCCGGCGGCGCTGTCGGCTTCGAAGGGGCGCAGGCGGAGTACAGGAGCAGGACGACGGCCCAGGGCATGAGGCCGGCGGCACATCGCCAAAGACGTGCGGAAACCATCAAGACCTGATTATACCGCAATGCCGGCCGCATGGAAGCAGTGACCCGCGGCCGCGCCGCCCGGGGGCTCCGTTTACGGAGCCACCTGAATTGTGGTACTTTTTCATCGTGAAGGCGTCGTGGGCTCTCGCCGCCGCCCCTGGCCGCGGACCTGGTCGCGGCCACTCTCCGTGGCCTCTGTTTCAGAGCCCGATTCGTTGCGACGGCGCCGCATACGGTCCCGGGCTCGGGACCAGTCCTGTTCGAGGAGAGGTTCGCGCCATGTCCGGTCATTCCAAGTGGAGCACCATCAAGCACAAGAAGGCGGCCAAGGACGCCAAGCGAGGCAAGCTGTTCACCAAGTTCATCAAGGAAATCACCGTGGCGGCCCGCATGGGCGGGGGAGACTTGACGAGCAACCCGCGCCTGCGCACGGCGGTGCAGACGGCCCGTGACAACAGCATGCCCAACGACAACATCGAGCGCGCCATCAAGAAGGGCACCGGCGAGCTCGAAGGGGTTTCCTATGAGGAGGTCAGCTACGAGGGCTACGGCCCCGGCGGCGCCGCCTTTCTGGTGCAGGTGCTGACCGACAACCGCAATCGGACGGTGTCGGACATCCGGCGGATGTTCAACAAGCATGGCGGGAGTCTGGGAGAGACGGGCTGCGTGGCCTGGATGTTCGACAACAAGGGCCTGATCGTCGTGTCCAAGGAAGCGGTGGAGGAAGAGGAGTTGCTGGCGCTGGCCCTGGAGGCCGGGGCCGAGGATATGACCGAGAGCGACGACGTGTTCGAGATCGTCACCCAGCCGGAGGATTTCGCCGCCGTTCGAGAGAGTCTCGAGAACGGGAAGATCCCCATGGCTTCCGCCGAAGTCGCCATGATTCCCAAGACCACCACCGCGCTCGCCGGGAAGGAAGCCGAGCAGACCCTCAGCCTCACCGAGGAACTCGAAGACCACGACGACATTCAAAGCGTCGCGGCCAACTTCGACATCCCCGACGAGATCCTGGAGCAGGCCGGCTGACGTCATCGGAGACGGAAAGATCGAAACGATCCTGGGCATAGACCCCGGAACCCTCAAGACCGGCTGGGGTGTGATCCGCGCGGATGGAGCCCGCCTGCGGCACGTCGCCCACGGCACGGTCCGAAGTTCTCCCAGGCAATCCCAGGACCGGCGCCTCCACCGGATCTTCACGGAGCTGGCCGAGGTCATCCGGGAACACGAGCCCACCCACGTCAGCCTGGAGAAGGTCTTTCTGGCGCGCAACGTCCAGAGCGCGCTCAAGCTTGGCCAGGTGCGCGGGGTAGCGCTTCTGGCCGCGGCGGAACGCGACATCGCGGTGTCCGAATACAACGCCGTGCAGGTGAAGAAGGCGTTGACGGGGTATGGGCACGCGGGCAAGGGCCAGATGCAGCAAATGGTGACGGCCATCCTGGGCCTTGCGGACGAACCAGAGGAGGATGCGGCCGACGCGCTGGCGGCCGCCATCTGCCACGGGCATCTCTGCGCCTTCGGGGCCGGCGTCATGGCCGCGACGAACCGGCGGGGGAGGGGATTGCGTTGGCAGGCGGATGCCCTTCCCGGCGGCAAGAGCTGAGTCATGCGGGTCCCGCGGGGGCCGCATCGAAAGCAGGCATCGTTGAACCATCCCGAGTCCCGTCGTGATCGCTAAGGTTCGCGGAACACTGGACCACAAGGCGCCGGGCGAGGTCGTCGTGGACGTCGGCGGCGTCGGTTACCAGTTGTTCACGGCGCTGAGCGTGTTCTACCGGCTGCCGGAGGTGGGAGAGCCCGTGACGCTGCTGGTGTACACCCACGTCCGGGAAGACACGCTCCAGTTGTTCGGTTTCTTCGACCCGGCGGAGAAGCAGGCCTTCATGCTGCTCACCGGGGTGTCGGGCATCGGCCCCCGGCTGGCCCTCAACATCCTGTCGGGCATGGCCGCCGGCGAGCTGTTGGGCGCTCTGAGGGACGGCGACGTCGCCCGGCTGGTGACGATCCCGGGGGTGGGCAAGCGCCTGGCGGATCGCATGATCGTGGAGCTGCGTGATAGGATAGATACGCTCCCGGATGCCACCCCGGCCACGGCGGCCGATCCCGGGATCCGCGGCGACGCCCTGTCCGCCCTGGTGAACCTCGGCTACCGCCGCGCGGATGCGGAGCGGGCCGTGCGCCAGGTGTTGAGCGAGGGAGCCGCCGAATTGGAAACCGTGCTCAAGGAAGCCCTGCGTACGCTCAGCCGGTAGCCGGCCGTACAGCGGAACCACGCGTTCATGGAAGACAGGACCACATCGCCCTCCGGCACCGAGGAGGACGTCCTTTACGATTCCAGCCTCCGGCCCCGGCGGTTCAGCGAATATTTCGGCCAGGAGAAGGTCAAGGCCAACCTCGCAGTGGCCATCACCGCCGCCAAACGGCGCGGCGACGTGCTGGACCATCTCCTTTTCCACGGCCCTCCGGGTCTCGGCAAGACCTCCCTGGCGCATCTCATCTCCCGGGAGATGGAGGTGGACATCCGGCCCACCTCCGGTCCGGTCATCGAGCGGCCCGGGGACCTCGCCGCGCTGCTCACCAACCTCGACTCCGGAGACATCCTGTTCATCGACGAGATCCATCGCCTGAACCACGTGGTGGAGGAGGTGCTGTACCCGGCGATGGAGGACTACCAGGTGGACGTCATGATCGGTCAGGGACCCGGCGCCAAGTCCATCAAGCTGGAACTCAAGCGGTTTACGCTGATCGGCGCCACCACCCGTTCCGGCCTGTTGACCCCGGCGTTGCGCAACCGGTTCGGCGCGGTGTTCCGGCTCGACTTCTACGAGGCCGGGGTGCTGGCGAAGTTGCTCGCCCGCTCCGCGTCGCTCCTGGGCGTGGGCGGCGACGACGCGGGCTTCGCGGAGATCGCCCGCCGCTCCCGCGGCACCCCGCGGATCGCCAACCGGCTGCTGCGGCGGGTGCGGGACTACGCGGAAGTCCACGGCGAGGGAAGGGTCACCCGCCCGGTGGCGTGCAAGGCCCTGGAGATGCTGGAGGTGGATGAGCAGGGTTGCGACAAGATGGACACGATGATTCTCACCACCATCATCGACAAGTTCGACGGCGGGCCCGTGGGGCTGGATACCCTGGCGGCGGCCATCGGCGAGGAGCGGGGCACGGTCGAAGACGCCTACGAGCCGTATCTGATCCAGGCCGGATTTCTGGAGCGCCGGCCGCAGGGCCGGGTCGCCACCCCGGTGGCCTACCGGCATCTGGGACGATCCCAGTCCGCGTCGCGGGTGGACCGGGAGAAGCGGCAGAAGCGGCTGCTGTGAGGGTTCGGCTTGTTCTGCCCGACTCGATCCGCACGCGGTTGAGGGCCATCATTTCTTTTGTGCTTTACGGGTGGAAGCGATAGAACGGTGTGACACCGTATACGGGTCAGGTCACTCCAATGAGCACGGTCAAGACCGGCGAAGAACAGGCGGAGACGCTTCGATCGGACGAACGCAAGCGGCGCAGGCGCGAAGGGTGGGTGATCCTCATCGCCGCCCTGATGATCCTGTTGTTCGCGTTCTTCGAGGATATCCTGCCGGACGTCGCGGCGGACTACTCCCTCACCAGCAACATCGCCTTCTTTCTCCTGGTCAACATCAACATCATCCTGTTGGTGCTGCTGGTCTTTCTGGTCGCCCGGAACCTCCTGAAGCTGGTCCTGGACCGGCGGAGGCGCATCCTGGGGTCCCGTCTTCAGGGCAGGCTGGTGTTGGCCTTCATCGGCATCTCGCTGGTGCCCACCGTGATGTTGTTTCTCATCGCCGAAAGCTTCGTCACCCGCTCGGTGGACAAGTGGTTCGACTCCCAGATCGTGAACGCACTCAAGGGCTCCCTCGATATCAGCTCGACCTACTATCAGAACTCCGCCAACAACGCGCTTTTCTTCGCCCGGCAACTGAGCCAGCGCATCGGTGACGGGGAACTCTTCGAACCGAAGAAAGCCGAGGGCTTGAAGCGTCTCGTGGAGGAAAAGCAGCAGGAATACAATCTCGGTACGGTGGAGGTCTACAGGCCGGACGGGACCGCGCTGGTGAAGGCCTTCAACGACCAGGTGCCCACGGGTGTCACGGTAAGCCCGCAGGCGGACTTCCTGAACAGCGCCCTGCGGGGCCTCGAGGTCACCCGGACCCAACCGCTGGGCGAGGGCGATGTGCTGCAGGGCGCGGTGCCGGTGTACGGCGAGGGCAGACGGATCATCGGGGTGGTGGTGGTGGACTACTTCGTACCCAAGAGCATCAGCAAAAAGGCCGAGCAGATCTCCCGGTCGTACGAGGAGCACAAGCACCTGGCCATCCTGAAGGAGCCGGTGAAGCAGACCTACATGCTCACCCTGCTCCTCATCACCCTGGTGATGATCTTCGCGGCGACGTGGTTCGGCCTCGCCCTCGCCAAGGGCATCACCGTGCCGATCCAGCGGCTGGCCGAGGGTACGCACGAGGTCGCTCACGGCAACCTCGATTATCGGATCGAAAACAGCGGCGACGACGAGATCGGCACGCTGGTGGCGTCCTTCAACCAGATGACCGAGGATCTCAAGCATACCAACTCCGAGCTGGATCAGCGCCGGCAGTACATGGAAACGCTGCTGGCCAACATCACCGCCGGGGTGATCTCGGTGGATCGTTTCGGCCGGGTGACCATCGTCAACAAGGCGGCGGAGCAGACCCTCGGCATCGAGGCGGCGGACGTGCTTCACCGGCAGTACGAGGATGCGTTGCGAACCGTCGAGCTGCAGCCGTTGCTGGACGTGATCGAACAGGTGAAGGGGGGCATGGGCGTGGAACGCGTGGTCCGCCTCGGAGGGCCGGACAGCAGCCGGACGCTCATGACGGCGGCCGCCAGCCTCCAGGACGACAGTGGCAACACCCTCGGCATCATGGTTTTCATGGAGGACATCACCGAGATCCAGAAGGTCCAGCGCGTGGAGGCGTGGCGCGAGGTGGCGCGCCGTATCGCTCACGAGATCAAGAATCCGCTGACACCGATCCAGCTCTCGGCGCAACGTTTGCGCAAGCGCTACGAGAACGTCCTGGACGGCGACGGGTCGGTCCTCGACAAATGCACGTCCACCATCATCCGGCAGGTGGATGAGCTCAAGACCCTGGTGAACGAGTTCTCGAACTTCGCGCGGCTGCCCACCGCGCAACTCGTCGCGGACGATCTCAACGAGGTCGTCCGCGAGGCGTTGTTCCTGTTCAGGGAGGGTCACAGGAACGTCGAATTCGATTTCGCCGAGCAGGCTTCGGTGCCGCCGGTGGAGTTGGATCGTGAGCAGATCAACCGCGCCTTGTTCAATCTGCTGGACAACGCCGTGGCTTCGCTGAAGGGCAGGGGACGCATCGAGATCGTGACCCGGTTCGACGAGACCTTCGGCATGGTCCGGCTGGAGGTGGCGGACGAGGGTGAGGGCATCGCCCGGGAGGACCGGGGCCGTGTCTTCGAACCCTACTACTCCACCAAGAAGGACGGCACCGGACTCGGTCTGTCGATTGTCGGGACCATCGTGGCCGATCACCGGGGATACATTCGCGTGCGTCCGAACCAGCCCCACGGCACGCGCTTCATCATCGAGTTTCCGGTGGCGGCGCAGGCGGACGCGTTGGACGTCCTCACCAGCGAGGCGTCCTGACCCGGGTGGACTCAAGGGTCGTTAGGGAGGATCCAGCAACCATGCAGTCAGCGCAACGAACCGTGCTGGTGGTGGATGACGAGGACGTCATTCGCGAGACCGTGCGGGAGATTCTTACGGACGAGGGTTACCGCGTGATCGCGCCCCTGGATGGGTCGGAGGTCATGGACCTGGTGTCGAAGGAAGCCCCCGACGTGATCCTGCTGGACGTCTGGATGCCCGAAATGGACGGGATCGTGCTTCTCAGGCGAATTCGGCGGGAGCATCCCGAGGCTCGCGTCATCATGATTTCCGGTCACGGAAGCATCCACACGGCGGTGACCGCAACCAAGCTCGGGGCTTTTGATTTCATCGAGAAGCCGCTGTCCCTGGACGGCTTGCTGGCCACCATCGAGCGGGCTTGCGGTGACGCCAGACGAGAGGTTTCGGCCGGCGAAGAAAGACTCCACGCCCTTGGCGGCGGCGTCGGGCAGCCGTTTGTCCAGTCCGGTTTCCATGGCAACGGCGACAGCGGCGTGCCGCAGAAGACCCTCAGGAAGAGCGTGGTGGCATGCGGCCTGGGGCTGCATTCGGGTGTCAGCACCGGTGTGATCCTGCACCCGTTGCCGGAGGACAGCGGTATCCATTTCGGCGGAATCTCCGCCGATGCCACGGTCCCGGCCCATCTGGACTACGTCCGCTCCACCGATTTCGCCACCTCGCTTCAACGGGACGGCGTGGTGGTGGGGACGGTGGAACATCTGCTGGCGGCGCTCCACTCGTACGGCATCACGAACCTGCTGATCAAGATGTATGGCGAGATTCCCATTATGGATGGCTCCGCCATCGAGTTCTGCCGGTTGATCGAGGAAGCCGGCGTGGAAGAGCAGCAGGGAAAACGCCCGGAGATCGTCATCGACCGGACCTTTCGCGTCGGCGGGGACGGGGAGGAGGAGATCGTCATCGAACCGGCGGACGGATTCACCGTTCACTACCGGCTGCAGTATCCGAGCCCCGTGGGAACGCAGGAGTTCACCTATGTCTACAAGGGCGCGGATTCGTTCCGTGACCAGATCGCCCCGGCGCGGACCTTCGGTTTCCTGCGTGATTTCGAGAGACTGGAGCGGTTGGGGTTGATCAAGGGCGGCCGGCTCGGCAACTGCATCCTCATTGACGACGAGAAGGTGATCAATACGGTCCTGCGATTCGAGGACGAGTTCGTGCGCCACAAGATCCTGGATATCGTCGGGGACTTCTCGCTGATCGGCCGGCCGGTACGTGGCCGGGTGACCGCGAAGATGACCGGTCATGCGGACAATATCGCCCTGTTGCGGCAGGTGGCGGAGACCTATTGCGGCCTTGGCGCCAAGGACTCCTACCCTGGCCCCAGTCCCAGCCCCTTGGCGTAGGCGGCGGGCAGACGGATCAGCTTGTGGTCGCGGTTGAGGCAGGCGTGTTTGGTCCAGCCTGACGCCAGGGCGACTCGGTCCGCTTCCAGACCGATCCAGTAGTGGAACTTCAGCGCCACCCGGCTCAGGGGTTCGACGGTCGTCTCGATCCGCAGCAGGTTGTCGTAAAGGGCCGGTCTGCGGTAACGGCACTGCACTTCGGTGACCGGGAAGAAGATGCCGTCCCGTTCCGCCCGGTCGTAGGGGACCCCGGCTTCACGCATGAACTCGGTCCTGCCGATCTCGAACCACCGCAGATAGTTGGCGTAGTAGGCCACCCCCATCTGGTCCGTGTCGCCATAGATGACCCGATAAGTCGTGACGTTCTTCACGCTGTTCAGTTGCCGGCTTGTCCGCCTGACGGGCTGGATTGGTTGTAGTCCCAGCGGTCGCGGCTGGCCACCGGGATGTCCAGCGACCCGTCTCCCCGTATCACGTGGAAGGTGATGACATCCCCGGCGTGCTTCTTCCAGATCTCCTGGTAGAGTTGCGGGCGGGTCTGCACTTCCTGGCCTTCCACCGTGAGGACGATGTCGCCCTGTCTCAGACCGGACTCTTCGGCGGGCCCTGATGGCGTGACCCCGGTGATGACCACGTGTCCTCCGAGAGTTTGAGGATAGAGGCCGATCCAGGGGCGAGGCGGCCGGCTGCGGACGCGCCCGAACCGCTTCAACTCATCCGCGTCTCTAACGTAGTAGTCCACCGGGATCGCCAGGGTGAATTTGCCGATCTCGTTCAGATTCAGCGATACCACCCCCATGAGGCGGCCCCGGGAGTCGGCCAGCGTTCCGCCGCCGAAGCCCGGATTGAAGGCGCTTACCCGGATGGATCGTTCGAGCAGGTATTCCCATTGCCCGTCGTAACCCTCGAGGGAGGTGACGCCGCCGTCGCTGACCCGCCGGGATTGCTGCCCGCTGCTGGCGACCATGAATGCGGGTTGGCCGATGGCGATGGCCTCGGCCGGGCGCAGAAAGGGGAGATCGGTAGCGTCGATGTTCACAAGCGCAAGACCGGTATCGAAGTCCTGTGCGGCGAGGCGTCCCGGGTACTCCTTCCCGTCCGACAGCGTCACGGTGATGGCTTCGGCTCCGTTGACGACGTAGTTGACGGTCAGGATGGTCCCGGTGGGATCGACGATGGTGCCGGAGCCCATTCTCTCGGTGCCCAGGTTCCGCGCGGACGGATGACTCGCGGGCACCTTGGCGTTGAGATCCACCGTGGCCGGAAGGACGGCATGCAGCAAACCCAACCGTGCGTTCATGCCCTGCCTCCGGCGAACTCCCCCGTCCGCGGGAAAACGGACAGGCAGTCCGGGCGATGGTCCGGCCTTCCAAGATGATCCAGGCAACCCACGGCCTCTTGCGTTAACAGAAACAGTCCGTGTTCACAAGGTGTTAGCCCGTCTCCCTGCCCCGGCTCCACGTTGACAAGGGCGGTGTTTGCCCGGTAGAAAGATGTCGACAATTGGAGCCCCCGTGAGAATTCCCCTGAACCGGATCGACAGCGTACCCAGGGAAAGCCGTTTCTCCGAGATCCCCGACGTTGGCCAGGAGGGACTCTCGGTGGCGGTGCGTTTTCCTTCGCCGGTCCACGTGGATGTGACCTGTTACCGGTCGGGGCGGGAAATCTTTTTCCATGGTGGCCTGAAAGGGGACGTGGAGGGAGACTGCAGCCGTTGTCTCGAGAGCTTCCCCTTCGTTATCGAGAAATCTTTCGACTTCGTGTTGACCCCGGACCCCCTTCCGACTAATAAAAACATTGAACTCACGGCGGACGAAATGGGTTTGAGTTTCTACTCCGGGGAGGAAATCGACCTCTCGCCCTACGTCCGCGAGCAAATCCTACTCGCCCTGCCCCTGCGGCCACTGTGCAGCGAAAGCTGTCGTGGCCTGTGCCCCGGTTGCGGTGCCGAGTTGAACCGTATTGGCTGCGGGTGCACGTCGCCGGGGGACCCCCGCATGGCCGTTTTCCGAAACCTCCGATTGGACCGGTAGAACCGGCGGATCGGCGGCAATGAAGAAGCAGGACGGATATCAGACATGCCCGTACCCAAGAGACGAACCTCCAACAGCAAGAGAGACAAACGCCGCTCTCATGACGCCATTGCCGCCCCGCAGTGGGTGACGTGTTCGCGCTGTGGCGAAGCGACCTTGAGGCACAGGGTCTGCGCCGGTTGCGGCTACTACAGGGCTCGTTCCGTAACCCCGGGTGAAGAGACGTAATTTGCCCGTTTCTGGTCCGTGATGCGGCGGATTATCGTTGACGCGATGGGCGGTGACCACGGCCCGGGCGTTGTCGTAGACGGCGCCTTGCAGGCCGCGGAAGAGTACGGCGTGGGGGTCACGCTGGTAAGCCAATCGGACGCCGTGGAGTCCGAGTTGTCCCGCCGCAAGTTCAACCCGTCGGCCGTAAGTGTCCTGACGGCTGACGGCGCCGTCGACATGCACGACTCGCCCAGCCGTGCGCTGAAAAGGAAGGATTCCTCCATGCGGGTGGCCTTCGACCGGTTGAAGGCCGGCGAGGGCGACGGCTTGGTGAGCGCCGGGAACTCCGGAGCCATGATGGCCATCGGCATGTTCGTGCTCGGCCGGTTGCCGGGTGTGGACCGCCCGGCGATCCTGACGGTCACTCCCTCGCTTTCCGGCGGAACGGTCCTCCTGGACGGGGGCGCCAATACGGACTGCAAGCCACGGCAGTTGGTCCAGTTCGCGCACATGGGCGCCATCTACGCCGAGAAGATCCTGGGTCATGCAAACCCACGCGTGGGTGTGCTGAGCAACGGTGAAGAGGACGGCAAGGGCAATGAGCTCACGCGCGAGGCGGTCCGTGAGTTGCATGCCACCGAGCTCAACTTCATGGGTCACGTGGAAGGGCGGGACATCACCAACGGCCGCGTGAACGTGGTGGTCTGTGACGGTTTCACGGGCAACGTGGCGTTGAAGACCATGGAAGGTCTCGGGCAGTTCGTTTCCTCGGCCCTGAAGGGAGCTTTCCGGAGCAGCCTGCTGAGCCGGTTGGGGTACCTTTTGTGCCGGGGGGCCATCAGGAGCGCCTATGACCGTCTCGATTACGCGCGCTACGGCGGAGCGCCGCTGATCGGCCTGAACGGCGTCGCCGTCGTCGCCCACGGAGGCTCCTCGGCCGAGGCGATCAAGAATGCCGTGCGGGTAGCGGGCGAAGCCGTTTCACAGGACATCAACGGTTATATCGTGAGCGCTTTGGACAAGCCGGACGGATGACGGATCGAAACGGCATCGCATTCGTATTTCCCGGCCAGGGCTCGCAGCACGTGGGCATGGGCAGAGCCCTGTGCGACCGCTTCCCGGAGGCCGGGGCCGTGTTCGAGGAAGCGGAGGACGCGTTGGGCGCGAACCTCCGCGAGGTGTGCTTTGACGGCCCCGAAGCCGATCTCAACCGGACGGAGAACACCCAGCCGGCGATATTGGCGGTATCGGTGGCGGCGCTGCGGGTGCTGCAGGGCCATGGCGCGCCCGAGCCCGCCTGGGTCGCGGGACACAGCCTCGGCGAATACAGCGCCCTGGTAGCCGCGGGGGCGCTCGGGTTGGCGGACGCGGTCAAGGTGGTCCGGGAGCGGGGCCGCCTGATGCAGCAGGCGGTGGCCGAGGGAGAGGGGAGCATGGCCGCGATTCTCGGGCTGGAGGAGGCGGCGGTGCGCGCGGTCTGCGACGCCGCCGGGCAGGGTGAGGTGGTGGCTCCGGCAAACCTGAACGGGGGCGGTCAGGTGGTCATTTCGGGTGCCCGCGAAGCGGTCCGGCGGGCGGTGCAACTGGCCCGCGACGGGGGCGCGAGGAAAGTCGTGGAGCTGGCGGTGAGCGCCCCGTTCCATTGCGCGCTGATGCGACCGGCGGCCGAGGGATTGCGGAAGACGCTGGAGAGTGTCGAGGTAGGACCGTTCCGGGTGGGGGTCGTCACCAACGTGGAGGCGTCGTTGAACTCGGACCCGGAGCGCGTCAAGCCCCTTCTGGTGGAGCAGGTGGTGGCGGCGGTCCGGTGGGAGGAGTCGATGAAGGCTCTGGCCGGGCTGGGTTGCCAGCGCGTGATCGAGCTGGGTCCCGGGAGGGTCCTGTCCGGCCTCGCGAGACGGATCGATCGAGGCATGAGCACCTTCAATCTGGAGAAGCCCGAGGACCTGGACAAGCTCCTGCCGGAGCTGGGGGTCTGACCCATGGCCGCGGGACCGCTGGCGGACAAGGTGGCGCTGGTCACGGGCGGCAGCAGGGGTATCGGGCGGGGGATCGTCCTGAGCCTGGCCGGCCTTGGCGCCCGGGTTATCATCAACTACCGGGAGAACCGGGAAGCCGCGCAGGAGGTGCTCGATCAGGTCCTGGGCGGCAAGGGCCGCGCCGAGCTGTCGCCGTTCGACGTTGCCCGGCCGGACGAGGTCGACGACGCCTTCAAGAGAGCCGTTGACCAGCATGAGAAAATTGATATTTTAGTTAACAATGCGGGGATCACCGTCGATGGTTTGCTGATCCGCCAACCGGCCCCGGATTGGGACAAGATCATCGACGTCAACCTCCGGGGTGTTTTCCACTGCACCAAGGCGGCCAGCAGGAGGATGATCCGGCAGCGGTACGGCCGGATCATCAATCTGACCTCGGTGGCCGGACAAATGGGAAACGTCGGACAGTCGGTATATGCTGCGTCCAAGGCGGGTATCGTGGGTTTTACCAAGTCCATGGCCCGCGAACTGGCGCCCCGCGGGATCACCGTCAACGCGGTCGCGCCCGGTTTCATCGAAACGGAGATGACGGCGAGTCTGGACGCGGACACCCGGAGCAAGTATCTTGGTGCGATCCCCTTGGGTCGCTTCGGCAGTTGCGACGACGTAGCCCAAACGGTGGCGTTTCTGGTGGGGCCGGGCGGTCAATACATTACCGGACAGACCATCGCGGTCAACGGCGGCCTGTACATGTGACTCCATGATCGGAGTCCCGTTGTAGGGGCGGGTTTCCACGTACGGGCCGGGCTCAAACCCGTCCGTGCGGACAGTGATATGATACAGGAGGTACGGTATGGCAACAGACGTGGAGGCGAGGGTCAAGGAAATCATCTGCGAACAACTCGGAGTGAGCGACGGTGAAGTCAGCCCGGAAGCCTCGTTCATCGAGGACCTCGGAGCCGACTCGTTGGACATCGTCGAGTTGGTGATGGCGTTGGAGGAAGAATACGAGATGGAAATCTCCGACGAGGACGCCGAGAAGATCAAGACGGTCCATGACGTCATCGAGTACATCGAAAGTCACCGATGATCACTGCCAGCCTGGAGCAGGTCGATCCGGAAGTCTTTGAAGCGATTCACCAGGAGGGCGAACGCCTGGAGTGCAACCTGGAGTTGATCGCTTCCGAGAACGTCGTCAGCGAGGCCGTTCTCGAGGCCCAGGGCTGCCTGATGACCAACAAGTATGCCGAGGGCTATCCGGGCAGGCGCTACTACGGCGGGTGTGAGTACGTGGACGTGGTGGAACGTCTGGCGGTGGAACGCGCCCAGGAGCTGTTCGCGGCGGAGCACGTCAACGTGCAGCCGCACTCGGGCACCCAGGCAAATATGGCCGTCTACTTCGCGGTCCTGAAACCCGGCGACACTTACCTTGGAATGGACCTCTCCCATGGCGGTCACCTTTCCATGGGAAGTCCGGTGAACTTTTCCGGCCGCCTCTATACGGTGGTGCCATACGGGGTGTCGGAGGAATCGGAAACCATCGACTACGATGCCCTGGCCGAGCTGGCCCGCGAGCATCGCCCGCGGCTCATCGTGGCGGGCGCGAGCGCTTACCCCCGGACCCTGGACTACGAAAGGTTCCGCGCCATCGCCGACGAGGTGGGGGCCTTGCTGATGGTGGATATGGCCCACATCGCCGGACTGGTGGCGGCCGGCTGCCACCCGAGCCCGGTCCCCTACGCGGACTACGTGACCACTACCACCCACAAGACGCTCCGCGGCCCGCGCGGAGGAATGATCCTCTGTCGACAGGAGCACGCCAAGACCCTCAACAGCCGTGTCTTCCCGGGGATGCAGGGCGGCCCGCTCATGCACGTCATCGCCGCCAAGGCGGTGGCCATGAAGGAAGCGTCCACCCCGGAGTTCGTCGACTATCAACGGCAGATCGTGGCCAACGCCAAGGCGTTGGCCGGGGCGCTGACCGACGGAGGTTTCCGGCTGGTCTCGGGCGGCACCGACAATCACCTCATGCTCGTGGACCTGCGGGACTCCGAGCTCACCGGCAAGCTGGCCCAGGAGACGCTGGAGCAGGCGGGCATCACCGCCAACCGCAATACCGTGCCCTTCGAGACGCGCTCTCCGTTCGTGACCAGCGGAGTCCGCATCGGAACTCCGGCCGTGACCACCCGCGGCATGAAGGAACCGGAGATGCGGGCCATCGCCGACCTGATCCAGCGCGCCCTCGCCCGGGTGGGCGACGAGAAAGGCCTCCGAGCCATCGCCGACGAGGTGCGGGTCTTGTGCGAGCGCTTCCCGGTCTACCGGAGGAGCTCCACCGCGGCGTCTACCCAGCCCTGACCGCTGGAGGCTGCCGGGTCCGGAACCGTCAGGCATGCCATGAAATGCCCCTTTTGCCGCCAGTCCAATAATCACGTCATCGATTCCCGCCTCGGGAAAGACGAGGAAATGATCCGGCGGCGCCGGGAATGCATCGCCTGCTCGCGCCGCTTCACCACCTACGAACGGGTGGAGGAAGCCATGCCCATGGTGGTGAAGAAGGACGGGCGCCGGGAGGCGTTCGACCGGCTGAAGATCATCAACGGCCTGAAGCGCGCCTGCCAGAAGCGCCCCGTCAGCATGGATGCCATCGAGGTGATCGCCGACCGCATCGAGCGTGGGATCCAGGAACGGGGGGAGAAGGAAATACCCGGCTCGATCATCGGCGAGGCGGCCATGCGCGAGCTTCACGATACCGACCCGGTCGCCTATGTGCGGTTCGCCTCGGTCTACCGATCCTTCAAGGACCTCAACGAGTTCATGGTGGAGTTGGAGGACCTGCTCAACGAGCGTACGCACCGGACGGGCGCCACGGCTCCGGCAAAACGGGCGGCCGCCCGCAAGCAACGCCGGAAACCCTTGCCTGCCGGCGGTAGTTCCTAGAAACCTGTCCTTCCATCCGCGACACCCCATGCCCCAGGAACTGGATGAGCGTTACATGCGCGCGGCCCTCGGGCTGGCGCGCAGGGCCGCCGGCCGGACCAGTCCGAACCCCATGGTGGGGGCGGTGGCGGTGCGACGCGGCCGTATCGTGGGACGCGGCTACCATGCGCGGGCGGGCGCCGACCACGCGGAGGTGGTGGCCCTCCGGCAGGCCGGTGACGCGGCCCGCGGCGCCACGCTCTACGTCAATCTGGAGCCTTGCGGCCACGTCGGCCGGACCCCCCCGTGCATCGAGACGGTGATCGCCGCGGGCGTAAGCCGGGTGGTGGCCGGCATGGTCGACCCCAATCCCCTGGTTTCGGGCCGCGGCGTGAGCGCGCTCAGGGAGGCCGGGGTGGAGGTCGAGGTGCCGGTGCGGGAGGAGGAATGCCGCCGGCTGAACGAGGCCTTCGCCAAGCACGTCACTCAGGGGCTTCCCTTCGTCATCCTCAAGCTGGCGGCCTCGCTGGACGGCAGGATCGCCACCGCCACCGGAGACTCCAGATGGGTGACCGGACCGGCGGCACGGAAGTACGTCCATCGGCTGCGCAACGAGGTCGATGCCGTGCTGGTAGGCTCGGGCACCGTGTTGGCGGACGATCCGCAACTGACCTGCCGGCTGCCGGGAGGCCGGGACCCTTGGCGCATCGTGCTGGACGGCCGGCTGCGGACGCCGCTCACCGCCAAGCTGGTCAACCAGCGACAGCCCGAGAAGACCGTGCTGGTCACCGGCCACGGCGTTCCGGCGGACCGGAGAAAGGCGCTGGAAGAACGGGGAGTCCAGGTGTGGAGCTTTCCCTTGAGGCAGGGCCGGATCTCGCTCAGGCGCGTGCTCCGGAAGCTGGCGCGCATGGGGGTGCTCAGCGTCATGGTGGAGGGAGGCGCCGTGACGGCAGGCCGGGTCCTCGCGGAGAAGGCGGTGGACAAGGTGCTGTGCTTCTACGCACCGAAGTTCATCGGCGCCGAGGGACTGCCCATGGTGGGGGATCTCGGCATAACGCGAATGCGTCAGTGCCCGGAACTGGCACGCCCGGTGGTCAGGCGGCTCGGCGAGGATATTCTGGTGTCCGCGTATCTGTGAACGCCCGGCTCGGTCGGCTCACGAGGCAAGCGGATTCGATGTTGTCACCCCTTCCAGGCTCGCCGCCTCGCACAGCCGTGTATCCGCACAGACGAACGTCACGGGGCCGGGCACGCTGTGACGGACCACCAGACATCCGGCAAGTTGAAGTGCGTCATAGGCTCTGAGCGTATGACGGTCGATCAACCGCGCGGCCTCTTCCATCACCGCGGAGGTCGATGGTTGAAGAAGAAAGGAAACGGCTGCATCTTCTTCGATCTGTTTCAGAACGAGATCCGCTTCGGTGCCGGAAACGTCGCCTTGACGCTGCCGCCGACGGATCGCCGACCGTGACTCGATCAGCGTGATGTCCAGAATCACGACCTGGACGTCATCCCGGTCCGCTGTCAGGGCCGCGACCCGCGCTGTCCCTTCTTCCTCGATATACAGTTTGACCAGCGCGCTGGTGTCCAGATAGACGCTTGCCATGGGACCGGGTCAGCGTCTGTCCCCGAGTACGGTGTCGGCAATCGAACCGCCCCGGATCCGGATTGGTGTAAACCGGTTCGCCGGCATTGGGGGCTCCGATTGAAACAGCGGATGCCTCCGATTGACTCGTATCGCGGTCACCGGGTGGTACGGCTGATTCGGATTCGGTACCTGGCTGGTCAGGATCAGGCGCTGCTCGGTCGCGTAACGCAACAGCGAGTGGAGCGTGTTCGGATTGCGTGCCCATTCGTGTCCGCAGGCGGGAAGAACCTGATCGCGAAACCACTTCAGGGCGACGAATGGGCGGATACCTTCGACTTTCCTGAGTTCATCGAGAAGCTGGTCCAAGGGTTTCTCGAAATCGAAGGGGACGGTCGTTTCGTCGGAATCCGGAACGGTCATGTCTGCACGGTCGTCCCGGTGG
>Ga0209544_1002040_pt1 | contig 19529 bp, 18 predicted proteins | sample MesohylPK_FD_187297 | JGI IMG/M metagenome (GOLD analysis project Ga0209544, IMG submission 187297) | Host-associated microbial community of the marine sponge Aplysina aerophoba from Gulf of Piran - sponge mesohyl, lysed by proteinase K... | ecosystem: Host-associated > Porifera > Sponge >...
CTGCGTTGCTCTTCCTCGCGTGGTGCCCGCCACTGCTCGTCATCGCGCCTTGCCGACGACAAAAATGCCCTCGCGGTTTCATCAAGCTATTTGTGACGCAGGACACTAGCAGCATCATTCGGCCCTTCTCTTGAGCCGCCAGGGCCAGTCGAGCCACGGGAAGCGCTCGTGATAGCGACGCACCAGCACGCGCCCGCCGATGGCGCAACCGACCCAGAAGACTACCTGGCTCACGAAGTAGGTGCCGGCCGCGAGTGCGAGCCGGTTGTGCTCCGTGTCGACGAAGGGCAGCAGCAGGATCGTGGCGCTGATCACCCACGAACCCGCCATCAACACCACCGCGAGCTTTTCGAGAAGGGTCATGGCATTCCGTGACGGGGGCACCCCGCCTGTGCACGCACCAGCCTTCGGCCGGGCGCGATTTTCCCTCGCTACCTTCCTGCCTCTGTTGAAACGAATGGACGCCGCCGGCACCCCGCGGATACCGAGCGCCGGACGGAGCCGCTACTGTGAATTACGGACGATACGCACGTCCACCGCCGCCACTCCCGCGCCCGCCTCCTTCACCATCAGCGGATTGATCTCCAGGTCGCTGAGGTGCCCCCGGTGCGCGGCGAACAGTCCGGACAGTCCGGTGATGGCCCGGACCAGCGCGTCGACGTCGCGGGGACCCTGCCCGCGTACGCCTTCGAGAATCTTGTAACCCTTGAGCTGACGGAGCATGGCCCGCGCGTCCTCGGTGGTGACCGGGATGAGACGCAGCGCCACGTCCTTCAGCACCTCGACGAAGGTCCCGCCCAGGCCCACCATGACGAAGGGGCCGAACTGCGGGTCCACCCGCGCCCCAAGAATGACCTCGGTGCCGCCGACCATCTCCTGCACCAGTAGCTTCGATCCCGCCGGCCCCTTGGCCAGCAGCTCCGCGCCCGCCTGCTCCACCCGTTCCGCCGAATCGAGCCCCAGCACTACGCCGCCCACCTCGGTCTTGTGCACCACCTCGGGCGACTCGAGCTTCAACACCACCGGAAAGCCCATCGCGCCGGCCTGGGCCGCGGCTTCGGCCGGGGTATCCACCACGGCTTCCCGCGGCGGCGTCAGACCGTGGGCGGCCAAACGTTGGTGCCACACCGGCCCCTCCAGATCCGCCGCCTTGCCGTCGGCGGGAGGCATCGCCGGTATTCCCAGACGCCGGCGCTGGCCGTAGGCGCCGAGGCCGTTGAGCGACCGCAGCGTGGCCTTGATGCCCTGCAAATGCGGCACTTCCGAGGCTTCCTGGAAGGCGCGGCTCTCGTCCATGAGGCTGTAGGTGGAGCGCGCGTGTGCCACGATGGGCTTGTCGATGCTCCGGGAGATGTTCTTCAGCAGGTCCGGGTTGCGCGTCTCGCCGAAGCGCGGCAGCTCGCCGTGGATGGCGAGCAGGTCCACACCGTCGTCCTCCGCATGAATGCGCACGATCTCGGCGAAGGTGTTCTCGTTGCCGAACCCGGCCACGCCGCACTCCAGCGGGTTCTCCACCATCAAGTCGTCGGGGATGAGCGGGCGCAGCGCCTGGTTGGACGCATCGCTCAGGGCGGCCAACTCGATGCCCACCTCCTCGATGTGGTCCAGCAGGATGCCCTTCATGCCGCCGGAGTTGACCACGATGGCGGCGCGCCCGCCCCGAGGGCGCCGGCCCGGCAGGAACGCCAGGGTCATCTCCGTGAGGTCCTCCAGGCTGTGGCAGCGCACCATGCCGTAACGGTCGCACGCCGCCGAGAAGACCTCGTCGTCCCCCGCCAGCGAACCCGTGTGCGAGATGGCCTGCCGCTTGCCCATCTCCGAACGGCCCAGCTTCACCACGATGACGGGTTTGTCGGCTTCCAGCGCCCGGGCGGCCATTTCCAGGAACATGTTCGGACGGCGGATGCCCTCCACCATGAGCACGATGATCCTGGTCTCGTCGTTGTCGATGAGGAACGACATGTAGTCGACCACGTCCAGGCTCACCTCGTTGCCGCTGGAGATGGCGTAGCTGAAGCCGATGCCGCGTTCCGCCGCCCCCTTCATCCAGTTGCCCAGGGAGCCGCCGCTCTGGAACACCGCAGCCACGGGACCGGGCTTGAGCAGCGGCTGGCGCTGCGCGTAGGTCATCATGCGCTGGTTCACCGACGCCGCGCCCATGCAGTTGGGGCCGCAGCAGACGATGCCGCTCTCCTCGCAGAACTCGGCCAGCTCGCGCCCGCGCTCGTGGCTCTTGGGATCGGTGCCTTCGCCGAAGCCCGCGCTGTAGATGGTGGCGGCCTTGGCTCCCAAGGGCACCGCCTGCTTGAGGGTCGGGATCACCGCCCGGCTCGGCACCAGCATCAGCAGGTGCTCGGCGGGCTCCGGCAACGCTTCCAGGCTCGGGTAGCACGGCGCGTCCCACAACTCCTCGTAGTTGGGGTTGATCAGAAAGACCTTGCCGGGGAACTCCGCGGCCTTGAGGCTGTGGAAGAGCAGGTTCGGCCAATTGCCCTTGGGCGAGGCGCCGACGATGGCAACGCTCTTGGCGTGCAGCAGGTCGGCGGCCGGACGGATGGTGGTTCTCTCGGTGGCTTCGGTGGTCATGTCTCCAGTTCTTTCCGGAAAGTTTTCGCTGCTGGTGTCGCGATCCTAGAACATCTCGATGCCCAGGGCACGCCACAGTTCTCCCTCGTACCACGACGCGTGGATCACCTGGTCGAACACGCCGTAGAGGAAGGCGATGATGCATACGGTGAGGCCCACGGAGATGGGCCAACTCTCGCCGGAGCCCACCTTCAGATACAGGAAAACGAACAGCGGCAGGGCGATCATCTGACCCAGGAGCCACGTGCCCACGATGATCCCGAGTATCCACAGGGCGATGATCGCGGTACGCACGAGCGCTTCGCCGCTCCGCAGGTTCACGTCCAGGAAGATGTCCGCCGCCCCTCCCCCGTCGCCGGGAACGGGCGCCTCGCCTCCCTTCACTCCGGTCCACAGCGCAAGGGCCGCGGCGATGATGGTGCCGGAAACGCCGATGAGCGTGGGGAAGAGCGCGGTTTTCCAGGGCCATGCCCTGGCCGTGAACAAAGCCGCGGCGAAGATCACCGCCAGCAGGAGGATGAAGAGGCTCTCGACGTAGTGTTCACGAATCCGTGGCCTGGTCATCGTACACCTCGACGGTCTTGCCGCACGTAAGCCCTTTTCACGAGCCCTCCTGCTGACGTGACTGGCTCCTGGTCGCGTAGAACAGCGTCGCGAGGGTCATGAATATCAGGATGATGACGATGGGCCGCTGCCATACCCACGTCCAGCCGTAACGGCTCACGGCGATGTCCAGATAGCGTTCCATGATGGGACCCAGGACGATCCCGAGGGCGATGGGCGGTCGCGGCCAGCCCCAGCGCTTCATGAGGTAACCCAACGCTCCCGCGGATACCAGCACCACCCAGTCACCCAGATCCTGCGTCGCCATCCACGAGCCCATGAACACCAGCACCAGGATGATGGGGATGATCAGGCTGCCGCGGAGGGTCGTGACCTTGGCCAACTGGGTAGTGCATCCCATCAACACGACGGCGGTGATGATGTTGGCGATGACCAAGGCCCAGATCACCGAGAAAGTGACGTCGAGACGCGTGCTCAGGAGCTCGGGACCCGGGTAGATTCCGTGGATCAGGAAGGCGCCCAGCAGGATCGCCATGGTGGCGCTTCCGGGTATGCCGAAAGCGATGGTCGGGATCAGCGAACCGCCCTTCATCGCGTTGTTGGCGGCCTCGGGCGCGATCACGCCGCGTATCTCGCCCTTGCCGAACTGCGCCTCGGGATCCTTGTTGGACTGCACCGCGTGGCCGTAGGCCACCCAGTCGACGATGCTCGCGCCGAGGCCGGGAATGAAGCCGACGTAGGCACCGATCACCGCGCACCGGAGCGCCAACCACCAGTTCCGCGCGGCGTCGCGCACGCCGTCCCACATGCCCTTGCCCATCTCCGGCACCTCGGCGAGGCTGCCTCGGCGCACCGCCAGCTCCACGACCTCGGGCAACGAGAAAAGGCCCAGCACGCACGGAACGATGGGAAGCCCTTCCAGAAGATAGGGGGTGTTGAACCAGTAGCGCGGGATGCCGTCCTGCGGCGAATAGCCCATCATGGAAAGCTGGAGGGCGAACAGCCCCACCAGGATGCCCTTGGCCGGGGCGCTGCCGCTCAGGGCGCCCACCATGGCCATGCCCAGGACGCCCAGGAGAAAGAACTCGGGGGCGCCGAAGGACAGCACCAGCGGGCTCAGGATCGGGATGGAGATGACCAGCAGGATGGCGCCCACCACCCCGCCGAACGCCGACACCGTGTAGGCGGCGCCGAAGGCCCGGGCCGCCTCCCCTTTTTTGGCCAGGGGATAGCCGTCCATGATGGTGGCTTGGGAGCCGGCCGTGCCCGGCACGCCCAGGAGCACCGATGAGATGGTGTCCGAGGTGGAGGTGATGGCGTACATGCCCATGAGCAGCGCCATGGCCTCGTAGGGCGCGAGGTCGAAGGTGAAGGGCAACAGGATGGCCATGCCCGAGAGCCCGGACAGCCCCGGCACCATGCCGAAGAAGACGCCCAGGCCGATGCCCAGCAGAAGATAGCCGAAGGCCGGCCAAGACAAGATTCCCAGGAGTGCCTGGTGAGCTGCCTCTAGCATTGCGTGTCAGCCTAGGTGATGGCGCGGCTTCGGTTGTGGTTCCCGTTGCCGGACGGATGCGGTCCGGCAACGGGAAGCGCTGGATAGTCTACTTCGAGCCCGCCTGCTTGCGGCCCTGCTCGACATACTTGAGCCGGAACTGCTTCATCTCGTCACCCGCGTTCGTCCACGGCTTCATGGCGTTCTCGATGCCCTTGGGGGTGGTCAGCATCTGCGGCTCGATGCCCACGGTCTTCTTGTACTCCGCGAGAAACTCGGGATCCTTGCTCATGCTCGCGAAGGCTGCCCGCATCGTGTCCACGGCGGCCTGGGGGACGCCCGGCGGGGCCAGGATCTGACGGTAGCTGCTCAGGATCTGGAAGAGCTGCCACAACGGTCCCTCGGGGGCCTTGCCCGAGAGCTGCTTGACGAAATCCCGCGCCGGCACACCCGGAGCGATGGCGGGAATGGCCGTGTCGCTGCCATACCACAGGGGAGAGGCCTCGCCCTTGTCTACGGCGATGGGCTTGACCCGCGTCAGGTAGAACGGGGTGCTGCCGTCAACGTAGTTGATCTCGTCGCGCAGGAACGCGGCCAGGAGACCGGCCGACCCCTGGTACCCGGTGACGTACTTGTACTTCACGCCGGCCAGGTCGAACAGAGCGCGGAACTTGAGGTCCTTGCTGCTGTCGGCACGAAACCCGCCTACCGTGAGGTTCTTGGCCTTCTTGAGGTCCCCGAGCTGCTTGTACGGGGGATCGAGCTTCGTCGACACCACGCCCACGCTCACCACCGGAGTGAACATGACCGGGATGATCTCCGCCATGTTGGCCCGCAGACCGACGGACTTGGGATCGCCGACGAACCACTCCTGGTAACGGCCGCTGGCGGTCTGACAGCCCATGACCGTGCCGTTCCGGCGCGCGCGCTCGTAGATCCAGTTCATCGCCAGCGTGCCGCCGCCGCCCGGCTTGCTCGTGACCACGATGGTGGGATTGCCCTTCAGGTGCTTCTTCAGATGCCGGGCGTAGATACGGCACTCGATGTCGGTCGGGCCGCCCGCCGAGAAGTCGATCACCAGCCTCAGGGTCTTACCTTGAAAAAACGGTTTGTCCGCGGCCAGCGCCGGGGTCGCGAGCAACAGTGCGAGCACCAGCACGGCGCACGTGGAAAGCACGTGTAAGGTTGACTTCATCGCTTGCTCCCTCCTTGAGTCTGTGAATGCCGTCTTCCGGCTCTTGGGGGCATCGGTCCGGGCGCCGCCGGACCGATGCCCCGCCCTCATGACTGTCACACCTGCCGTCTTGCCGGCTAGGAAGCCTTGTTGACCCGCGCCATGGGACCGAACCCGGGCTTGTAGGTCTTGTCGTCGATGAACTGCTTGATGCCCTGGTCGTAACCGCCCTCCCGGTCCTGCAGCTTGATCTGCGCGCCCTTGGCGGCGAGATAGTCCTCGGCCTGGGAGTAGTCCATGTTGCGCACGAGCTTGTAGGCCTGCTTGGTGGCGCGCAGCGCCCAGGGGTTCTTCTCCATGAGCTTCTTGGCCAGCTTCACGGTCTCGTCCCGGAGCTGGTCCGCCGGCACCGAGTAGTTGACGAGGCGCATCTCCGCGGCCTTCTTGCCGTCGAAGGGATCGCCGGTCATGGCGTGGTAGAGGCCGTCGCGCAGCGACAGCATGTCCGTGACCACCCGGCTCACGAGGCCGCCGGGGAGGATGCCCCAGTTCACCTCGGACAGCCCGAAGACGGCGTCATCCGCGGCGATGGCGAAGTCACAGGCCACCAGCGGGGTGAAGGCGCCGCCGAAGCAGTAGCCGTTGACCATGGCGATGGTGGGCTTGGAGAAGGTGAAGAGCTTGCGCCAGCGCCACTCCTGGCTGCACCAGCTCGCATGGCGGCGCATCGCCGGGTTCTTGTCGCCCTCGCGGAAGTACTCCTTCAGGTCCTGGCCGGCGCACCAGCTATTGCCCGCGCCGGTGATGACCATGACCTGTGTCTCCGGATCTCCCTCGCACTCGGTCACCGCGTCGTACATGTCGAAATGGAGCTGCGGGCTCATGGCGTTGCGCTTCTCCGGACGGTTGAGGATGACCCAAGTGAGCCCGTCCTCCTTCTCCACCAAAACTGTCTTGTACTCTTTCGTTGCCATTAAACGTATACCTCCTTGAAACGTTCAAGTGATTGAGATTTCGCCAACTCTATGCAGTCGGGTTGCGGGAGTCAAGGCGCGCACGAACCCGCGGCGTCAGGAACCCTTGTTCACGCGGTCCATGGGACCGAACCCCGGCTTGTAGGTCTTGTCGTCGATGAACTGCTTGATACCTTGGCCGTAGCCGTCCTCCCGGTCCTGCAGCTTGATCTGCGCGCCCTTGGCGGCCAGATAGTCCTCGGCCTGGGAGTAGTCCATGCCGCGCACGAGCTTGTAGGCCTGCTTGGTGGCCCGCAACGCCCAGGGGTTCTTCTCCATGAGCTTCCTGGCCAGCTTTACGGTCTCGTCCCGGAGCTGGTCGGCCGGCACCGCGTAGTTGACCAGCCGCATCTCCGCGGCCTTCCTGCCGTCGAACGGGTCGCCGGTCATGGCGTGGTACAGGCCGTCGCGCAGGCTCAACACGTCGGTGACGACACGGCTCACGAGGCCGCCGGGCAGGATGCCCCAGTTGACCTCGGACAACCCGAAGACGGCGTCCTCGGCGGCGATGGCGAAGTCACAGGCGATCATGGGGCTGAAGGCGCCGCCGAAGCAGTAGCCGTTGACCATGGCGATGGTGGGCTTGGGGAAGGTGAAGAGCTTGCGCCAGCGCCACTCCTGGCTGGCCCAGCCTACCTGCCGCTGGAACTCCGGGTTCTGGTCGCCCTCGCGGAAGAACTCCTTGAGGTCCATGCCCGCGCACCAGCTATTGCCCGCGCCGGTGATGATCATCACCTGGGTTTCCGGGTCCCCCTCGGCTTCGGTCACTACGTCGTACATGTCGAAGTGGAGTTGCGGGTTCATGGCGTTGCGCTTTTCGGGACGGTTGAGGATCACCCAGGTCATGCCGTCCTCTTTCTCCACCAACACGGTCTTGTATTCCTTCGTTGCCATCGGATGTCTCCTTTGAATGTCGGTGCCCTACGCCTTCAGGTGCCGGCCCAGGAACGCCAGCGTCTTGGGCCACACGTCCTTGGCGGACGCCTCGTGGTAGCTCGGGCGGTCGTCGCAGAAGAACGCGTGGCCCGCGTCCTCGTACAGGTGCCACTCGTAGTCCACGTTGTTGGCCTTGAGGGTCGACTCGATGGCGTCGCGAGCCTCCTGCGGGATGCCCTGGTCCTGCCCGCCCCAGACGCACTGCATCGGGATCTTGATGTTGTTCCCCTGGGTCACCGGCTCCACCGGGCTCTTCTCGCCGCGCTGGCCGCCGGCGATCTGGCCGCCGTAGTACAGGCTGCTGCACGAAAGCCCGGCGCAGTTGCACGCCGCCATCCACGACACCCGGCCGCCGAAGCAATAGCCGATGATGCCCACCCGGTCCGGGTCCACGTCGTCCCGTCCCTTGGCGTAGGCGATGGCGCGGTTCAGGTCCTCGACAACCTTGGTGTCGTAGAGCGTGCCGCGGGCGGCGAAGGCGGCGTCACGGTCGGTGTTGGGGATGACGCGCTCGTCCAGGCGATAGTAGAGGTCCGGCGATACGGCCACGTAGCCCTCGTTGGCGAAGCGTTCGGTCACTTCCTTCATGTGCGCGTTGACGCCGAAGATCTCCATGATCACCAGCAGCGCCGGCTTCCTGCCGTCGCCGTCGGGCGCGGCCACGTAGAGGCCCATGGACTTGCCGTCGTCGGCGGAGATGTCCACCGTTGCAGTGTGGATGCTCATCGTGTTCCTCCTGTTGGGTTTGTGTTCTTGTTCAGTTTCGATGGGTTCGACGAGAGTTCTCATTGACACGGGGTTCGCAAAGCTGTCAAGGAGGGTCCGCCGCGCGGTTTTGTTACCGTTGGGCGTTGTGCTACCCTTCCGATCTCGGGCCTGCGACACTCCGCCGGCCCACCCCCAGTCCCGACGCCCTCGCGGGTGCTCGGAATTCAACCGGGACGTAGCGACACCATGCAAATCTGCTGTTTGGACCTGGAGGGCGTCCTCCTGCCGGAAATCTGGATCGCGGTCGCCGAGCATTTCCACAACGACGACCTGCGGCTCACCACGCGCGACATCTCCGACTACGACCAGCTCATGCAGCACCGCCTGAAGGTGCTGCGGAAGAAACGCATCCGGCTGGCGGACATCCAGGGCGTCATCGCCGGCATGGAGCCGCTGCCCGGGGCCAGGGACTTCCTCGACGACCTGTACCAAGACTTCCAGGTGGTGCTGCTGTCGGACACCTTCTACGAGTTCGCCATGCCGCTCATCCGCAAGCTCGGCAACCCGACGCTGCTGTGCAACTGGCTCACGGTGAGCCGGTCGGGGTACATCGCAAACTACATCCTCCGCCAGAAGGACGGCAAGCGCAAAGCCGTGCGAGCGTTCAAGCAGATCGGCTTTCGCGTGGTGGCGGCGGGGGACTCCTACAACGACCTGAGCATGCTGCGCACCGCCGACCGCGGCGTGCTGTTCAACCCGCCGGAGGCCATCGTCAAACGGTATCCGGCATTTCCGGTGTCACGCGACTACGCGACGCTGTCGCGGTTGCTGAAGCAATAATAAAGCGTGGCGGGCGCGGCGTACCTATCGCGCACGCCACTCCCCACAAGGAGAACTTCCATGCTGGACGTGCTTATTTCCAACGCCGACATCATCACCGCCGATCACCGTTACAAGGGTTCGGTGGGCATCCAGAACGGCTCCATCGCCGGGATCTATGCGCCCGGCGCCACGCCCGAGGCCGCCGAGGTGGTGGACGCCACCAACCTGGCGCTCATCCCGGGCGCGGTGGACATGCACTCGCACCACCGCGAGGGCGGCGAGCCCGGCGGCTACGACTACAAGGAGAACGTCCAGACGGCCACCATGCAGTGCGCCGCCGGCGGGGTTACCACGTCGGTGGCCATGCCCAACGTGACGCCGCCGCCCAACACGGTACCGCGCCTGGAGCAACTGTTCAGCGTGTACGAGCGTGAATCCTTCATCGACTTCAACGTCAACCCGGCCGGCACCATCCCGGAAGAGATCCCCAAGCTGGCGCAGCACGGCATCGCCGCCTTCAAGGTGTTCATGGTGGTGGACACGGGGCGGGACTACCCGCACATGCCGGGCATCGGCGTGCACGACCACGGCAAGCTGATGGAGATCATGGAGGCATGCGCCGCGGCCAACGTGCCGCTCATGGTGCACCCCCACGACCAGCCCCTCATGGACTACGTCGAGAAAAAGTACTGGGACCGGGGCGAGCACGACTGTCTGGCCTACGCCAAGGCCTATGCCGACTACGACGGCGTCATCTGGGAAACCGCCATCCAGTTCCTCATCCGCCTGCAGGCGGCCACCGGCGTGCACCTGCACCTGCTGCACATCCAGACCGAGGGCAGCGTGGACATGATCCGCCGGGCCAAGGCCGCCGGCCAGCGAGTAACCGCCGAGATCAACCCCTGGGCGCTGTTCCTGGGGCCGGACTGGAGCGAGATCGAGCGTCTGGGCTCCTACGCCCTTTCCTACTGGGTGCCGGAGAAGAACTCACCCGCCCTATGGGGCGGCCTGTGCGACGGCACCATCGACATCGTCGCCACCGACCACGCGCCGCACACGCGCGAGGAGAAGGAAGTCGGCTGGGAGGACGGCTGGAAGGCCCACACCGGCACGCCGTCCACGCAGTACTACATGAGCCTGCTCATGGACGCCGCCTCCAAGGGCAAGATCTCGCTGGAGCGCATGGTCGAGGCCACGTCCACGGGATCCGCGCGCATCTTCGGGGTGCACAACAAGGGCCGCATCGAGGTGGGCTACGACGCCGACCTGGTGCTGGTGGACCTGACCGCCGAAAAGGAAATCCGCGACGAGGACGTGCTCAGCCTCATCGGCTGGAGCCCCTACGCCGGGCGTACGCTGAAGGGCTGGCCGGTACGCACGTTCGTGCGCGGCGCCACCGTGTACCGCGACGGCAAGGTGGTGGGAAAGAAGGGCCACGGCCGGCAGGCCAAGGCCACGTACCCCGGGTAGGAATCCACTCCGTGTCCCGGGTCGGACGGCCCGGGACACCCCTCCAAAACACGCGTCCGCTCCGCCTCCGTGGGGAAACGGCAACGCGCCGGCGCCGCGACACGGGCTTACGCGATGAACACGCGGCCGCCGTCCACGTTGATCACCTGGCCGGTGATCATGTCGCTGTCGTCGGAGGCGAGAAAGGCCACGACCCCGTCGAGGTCGCTGGGAAAGAGATGGCGCTCGACGCTGCGCTGACGCAGCATGTGCTCCGAGGGCGTTTCCGGCGCTTCCCGCGCCTGCGAAGTGTCGACCCCGCCCGGAGCGACGGCGTTCACGTTGATGTTGAAGCGGCCGAGGTCGGTGGCCAGCGCGCGGGTGAGCCCGATGACTCCCATCTTGGACGAGACGTACTCGTGGCTCAGTGTGCGGCCATGGAGCGCCACTCCCGAGCTGATGTTGATGATCTTCCCCTTGGGCGAGCGCTTCATGTAGGGCACCACGGCCCGGGCCGCCAGGTACGTTCCGGTGAGGTTGACCGCGATGATGCGGTGCCAGTCCGCCACGTCGGCCTCCTCGATGGGCACCCGCGGGGTGTTGCGCACGATGCCCGCGTTGTTCACCAGGATGTCGATGCTGCCGAAGTGGTCGAAGGCCTTCTTCGCGCCGTCCCGTGTCTGCTGCTCCGAGGTCACGTCCATCTCCACCGCCAGGGACTTGCGCCCCTCGGCCGCCACCAGCCGCGCGGTCCCTTCCACCCCGGCGAGGTTCACGTCGGTGGCGCACACGTGGGCGCCCTCCGCGGCAAGCCGCACCGCGTAGGCCCGTCCCAGGCCCGTGGCCGCGCCCGTGACCAGGGCAACCCGATCAAGGAGCCGCATGCCGCTGCTCCGTTTCCCGGCCGAACAGGTCCGCGGTCGCACCGGCCCCCGGACCCGCGGGCACTTCACGCGTGTGGTCGACGACGTGACGCCGTTCCAGGTCCAGCAGGTGCTTCTTGATGTCGAGACCGCCGGCGTACCCGGTCAACCGCCCGTCTCCGCCGATGACCCGATGGCACGGGATGACGATGGGAATCGGGTTGTGCCCGTTGGCCGCGCCCACCGCGCGCACCGCCGCCGGCCGCCCCAGGGCGCGGGCCTGCTCGCCGTAGGAACGGGTTTCACCGTAAGGGATGTCTTGCAGTGCGCGCCACGCGCGCAATTGAAACGGCGTGCCCGCGGGCGCCACCGGCAGGTCGAAGTGCTTGCGGCCTCCCGCGAAGTATTCGTCGAGTTGGCGCCGCGCCTCCGCCACCACCAACCCGCCCTGATGCCAGCCGTCCTCCACGTTGCCGGGATGCCGTCCCCGGGAGAAGCGGATCATCCTGAGCGCGGACTCGTCCGCAACGATCAGGAGATCTCCCAAGGGACTCTCCATCCAGTCGTAGTACATGCTTCCCTCCCTAGTGTGGTGTCTGGTTCATTCGCATAATAAATATGCGAATTAACCAGACACCACACTAATGGCCTGTCCGGTTCATTCGCACAACAATCCGCCGGGCCGCGCTGCCTCCGGCCGGCTAACCTCCCCCCTCGGCGGCCGCCGCCTTGCGCGCTTCCAACGCCGCGGCCTCGGCCGCGGTCTTGCCCCACAGGGGCGGGTCCTTGAGATACTCGTCCTCTTCGGGAGTGTTGGGGCGTCCCAGGACGGCGTTGCGATGGGGGAAGCGGCCGAAGCGCTTGATGGCGGCGTGGTGCCCGACCGCCGAGCGCATGGAGTCCTCGACACCGAGGCTGCCGTACAGCACCAGCGCACGCTCCTGGTCGACCAGTTCCTCGCTGTGCTCGAACGGCAGGTAGATGAACGTTCTGGGCCAGCGGGAGATGCCGCGGTCGTAACCCTTGTCCAGGGCGTGGCGCGCCACCTCGCGCGCCTTGGGGTCGGTGGCGAAGGCGCGCGGGGTACCGCGGAAGATATTGCGCGGGAACTGATCCAGGCACAGGATCAGGGTCAGGCAGTCTTCGGCGGTCTCCTTGAAGTGGTCGAACTCTCCCGCCGCGGCCCGCTCGTGAACCCCGGTGTAGTGGTCGACCAGGTATTGGTCGAACTCCGGGGTGGACCGGAACCACACCTGGCGCTTCTCCATCTCCACGCTCAGGTCCAGCGTTTCAAACCAGAAGGATAGTATTTCTTTCGATAGGGGTTCCACGCGCCCTCCGTTGACGGCGGCGACAGTCCGCCGGCCGCTGGATGCGTTGCGCCTTTCCAGAGGGGCTCCGGCCCCGGCACCGTACCAATTAAAAATTGTTGCAAGTCTTGACCAAGACAACCCCAATTGCAACACTGCCGGGAATCCCGTATTCCCGGGTGGTGTCAATACCGTGCCCTGGAGGCTGTCACGTTATATTTCGACGAAAAGGTCAGGGCCAGTGGACGTTCACTGCGGAAGCAGAAGCTCCAAGTGCTCCAGGTCAACATGGGAAAGTACTGCAACCAGTCGTGCTTTCACTGCCACGTGGAGGCCGGTCCGGGCCGCAAGGAGATCATGGACCGGGACACCGTGGACGACGTGTTGCGGTTCCTGGAAAACTCCGACATCCCCACCGTGGACATCACCGGAGGCGCGCCCGAACTGAACCCCCACTTCGACCACCTGGTGGAGTCCTGCAGGGGGCTCGGGCGCCACGTCATGGACCGCTGCAACCTCACGGTCTTCTACGAGGAGGGCAAGGAGCACCTGCCCGAGTTCTTCAGGCGCCACCAAGTCGAGGTCATCTGCTCACTGCCGTGCTACACCCGGGAGAACGTGGACAGTCAGCGCGGCAACGGCACCTTCGAGTTGAGCGTGCGCGGGCTGCAGGAGCTGAACCGCCTGGGCTACGGACAGCCCGATTCAGGGCTTGAGCTCAACCTCGTCTACAACCCCATGGGCAACTACCTGCCGCCGCCCCAGGAGAAGCTCGAGGACGACTACCGGCGCATGCTCGGCGACGAACTCGGCATCGTCTTCAACCACCTCTATTGCCTGACCAACATGCCCATTACCCGCTTCAAGAAGTTCCTCAAGCAGCGGGGCCAGTACGACGACTACCTGCAGCTCCTGGAGGACAACTTCAACGCCGAAACGGTGGAGAAGGTCATGTGCCGGGACCTGTTGAGCGTGGCGTGGGATGGGTCGGTGTACGACTGCGACTTCAACCAGATGCTCGAGATGCCGCTGGGCCAAGTCAACGGGAAACGCCCCCACATCCGGGATTTCTCCGCGGCGGACTTCGAGGACCAGCCCATTCTCACGGCGAACCATTGCTACGCCTGCACCGCCGGCACCGGCAGCAGTTGCGGCGGCACGCTGGTTTAAGACGAATCCGCCCGGCGGGCGCCCCACCCGTCCATGCGGCTCTCCATCATCATTCCCGTCCTGAACGAGGAACGGACCATCGCAGCCACCCTCGCGGACCTCGCCCGAGTCGAGAACTGCGAACTCATCGTGGTCGACGGCGGCAGCACGGACCGAACGGCAGAAATCGTCCCCGCCACCCCGGCGCGGCTCGTGGTCTCGCGCAGGGGCCGGGCCACGCAGATGAACGCGGGCGCGCGCCAAGCCGCGGGCGACGTGCTCCTCTTCCTGCACGCCGACACGAAACTCCCCGCCGGCGCGAGCCGGGACGTCCAGGCATGCATGGCCGACGCCCGCTGCGTCGGCGGACGCTTCGACATCCGCCTGGACAGCACGCGCCCGCTGCTGCGCCTTGTCGGGCGCATGATCAGTCTGCGCTCCCGGCTGACCCGGGTCGCCACCGGCGACCAAGCCATCTTCGTGCGCCGTGCCGTGTTCGAGGATCTCGGAGGCTTCCCGGAAATACCGCTGATGGAGGACGTGGCGTTCTCGCGCGCGCTCAAGAAAGCCGGGCGCATCGCCTGCCTGCGCGCGCGCGTGGTGAGCTCGGCGCGCCGCTGGGAGAAGCACGGCGCGGTACGGACCATCCTGCTCATGTGGGCGCTGAAGCTCCTCTACCTCGCCGGCGTGCCACCGGCGCGGCTGAAACGCCTGTACGGCGAGGCACGCTAGCCCCCGGATCGTCATTCCCGCGAAAGCGGGAATCCAGGGGTTGGGCGGGGTATAGCGGCATGTTCCTCGCCCCACCACCCCTGGATTCCCGCTTTCGCGGGAATGACGATCCGGGGGCGTGACAATTCAACCAGTCTTCTACGGCGCAGGCTCCTAGTGCCGGCGGAACCTGCCGCTACAGCGGATCCCGCGTTGCCGGTGCGCGCAGGAAGCTCTGCCGCAGCACGTAGTCGACCTGATGTTCGGCGGCGTGGCGGCGTATCAGGGCCACGGGCGCGGACAGTGGGACCTTTCCCACGCGGTAGTCGTGCACCAGGAGCGCGAGCCGTTGCCGGCTGTCGCGGTCAAGCCGCGCGGAGAGGAAGCCCGCCAGGTGCTCCAACGCGTTGGCGTTGGTCCCCCGTGTCCCGGGCTGTTTCAGCGCTTCCATGAAGGCGCTGCCGTAACGCGTGGCCACGGCCTCGGTGGCATCGTCGCCGGCTTCCGCCAGCAGGCGTCCCAGGAGGCGCAGGTGCGTCTCGCTGTGCGCCAGCAAGGTGAGCTTGTGGGAGGCGTGGAAGTCCTGGAGCCGCGACATGGACGGCCCTTCGGCTTCGCACTCGCGCCACTCCCGATACGCGTGGACCCGCTCGATGAAATGCTCGCACACCGACGCGTCGTCCAGCCGGTCTTCCGCTTCCACCGGCAACAGGGGCAGGGCGTCCGTCAATGCCCGCGCGAACAGGCCGCTGGCGGTACCTGGGGCGGTGGCGGGCGGCGCGTGAAGGCCGCGCGCCACGGGTGCTTCGCCCCACCGCGCGCGCACCGGGACTCCATCCGGCCCGCAACTCGGCGACCCCGTCTTCAGCACGAACCCGCATACCCCGAGGCGTTCCATTTCGGCTGCCCGCCGCCGCGCATGCCGCTCCATGGTCCCGCTCCAGTCCCGGCCGGAACGCTGGCCCATCATGCGCGGCGCAAGCGGGTCTCCGATGAGGTCGACGGGCTCCCGCGGCACCCCCATCCCCACTTCCATTTCCGGACACACGGCGATGATCTCGAAGTAGTGCGACAACGTCTCGGTGACGGTTCCGTGGCGCTTGTGGCCGCCGTCGTAACGGACCCGGTGCCCCAGGAGGCAACTGCTGGCGCCGATGCGAAGCATGTCTCATCCTCCATCGACAAGGCGACCGTGTCAAATTTCCCGGCCCGTGATGCGCAGCATGCGCGCAAAAAAGGGTGTAAGATGCGAACCACGCGGATGGCGCCCGCGCTCGATCCGGTGACGGGAGCGCGCATCCGACATTGGGCGCCGCGGAGGTGTCTCATGAGCCAGCGGGTTATCCTTGTCGTTCTCGTCCTGTTCCTGGCGGTTCCCGCCGCGGTCCTGGGACAGGAGTTCACGGCCGAAACGCTCGACGCCGTCGTGAAGGTGCGCGCGCAGGTGCCGGCGGAGGCGCGCACGGCCCGCACCCTCGGGCCGTTGCGCGAGGGCAGCGGCGTGCTCATCGACTCCAACGGCCTCGTGCTCACCATCGGCTACCTGATCCTGGAGGCTTCCCAGGTACAGGTCACCGACTCCGCCGGAAGGACCGTGGCGGCGGAGGTGGTGGGTTACGATCATGCCACGGGCTTCGGCCTGCTCCGCGCCTTGTCCGCGGTGGGAGGCGCGCGGCCCTTGTCGCTGGGCTTGTCGGAGAGCGTGGACAAGGGCGCGGAGGTGCTGATCCTGAGCCATGCGGAGAACGGTCCGTCAGGGCAGGGCGCCTACGTGGTCTCGCGCCGGGAGTTCGCCGGCTACTGGGAATACCTGCTGGACAAGGCGATCTTCACCGCGCCGCACCACGCCAACTTCGGCGGCGCCGCGTTGATCGATCGGAGCGGCCGATTGCTCGGCATCGGCTCGCTGCAGGTGCCGGAGGCGATCCCGGGCCAGCCCGTGCCGGGCAACATGTTCGTACCCATCGACCTGCTGAAACCGATCCTTTCGGACCTGACGGTGAAGGGTTTCACCGCCACCCGACGGCGGCCGTGGCTCGGCGCGCAAATGGAAGCGGTGGGTGGACACGTGATGGTCCGTCGTGTATCGAAGGGAGGGCCGGCGGCGCGATCGGGCCTTGAGGCCGGGCAGCTCATCGCGGGCGTGGCCGGCGCGCCGGTGCAGGGCCTTGCGGACCTCTACCGCAAGGTCTGGGCCTTGGGCGTCCCCGGAGTCAGCGTCCCGCTCAACGTTCTCAAAGGGGTCCGGGTCGAAGAAGTGAGCGTCGTGTCCGGCGACCGCTACGACTATTTGCGATTGAATCCGAGCCATTGAGAAGCGGCGTGGTGTTCGGGACTCGACCGGGCACGGAACATACACCCGCGTCGAGGAGAACACCGTGACCGCCACCGACCGCCGCCGGCAGTACCGCAAGCTGCTCCAGCACGGTGAGTGCTACTACCCCGCTTCCGTTTTCGATCCGGTATCCTTCCGGCTCGCCGAGGCCGCCGGCTTCGAGATCGCCATGCTGGCGGGCTCGACGGCCTCGGCCACGGTGCTGGCGGCGCCGGACATCGTCGTCCTCACCCTGACGGAGTTCGCGGAACAGGCGCGGCGCATCACACGCGCGGGCCGGTTGCCGTTGATGGTGGACGCGGACCACGGCTACGGCAACGCCCTGAGCGTGATGCGCACGGTGGCGGAGCTCGAAGCCGCGGGCGTGTCGGCGTTGACCATCGAGGACACGCGGCTCCCCCGGGCCTTCGGACAGGAGCGCGACGAGTTCATTTCGCTGGAAGAGTTCGCCGGCAAGGTGCGCGCGGCGGTGTCGGCGCGCACGGACCCGGAACTGGTGGTGCTGGGGCGCACCGGCGTGCTCCCGACCCAAGGCGTGGATGCCCTGGCCGAACGCGTCAAGGCGTGCGCGGCGGCTGGCGCCGACGGCGTGTTCTTCACCGGCGTGCGGTTGCGCGAGCAGGTGGCGGCCATCCATGCCATGACGTCCCTGTCGGTGGTGCTGGGCACCACCCCGCCGGAGTTGCACGACCGGGAATTCCTGGCCGCCAACGGCGTGCGTATCGCTCTCCAGGGCCACATGCCGTTCCAGGTGGCGGTGCGCGCGCTTCAGGATGCCTACGCGCACCTGCGCGCCGGACACCCGCCCGCCGGACTCAAGGACAAGGCCGCGTCCGCCGAGTTGATGGGGCTCGTCCTGGACCAGGACCGGTACGACGCCTGGACGGACGAGTTCTTGTAGCAGCCGTCCCGGACCTCAACGACGCAGCCTTTCTCGCAGGTGGCGATCAGAGTTCCCTCAGGAGGTAGAGGCCCATTCAAGATTCAACTCCCACCACGGCCCAGCGTGTCGGCCAGGTCGGCCTGGCCTTTCTGCACCTGGGTTTCAATCGCGGCATTCGCGGCACCTACGCGGTGTTCTATGTCGCTCTGCTCCATGCCTTCGGCTGGTCCCGGGGCGTCACCGCCACGGCGCTGTCCATCTCGGTGCTGGTGGAAGGGTTCTCCATGCCGCTGGCGGGCTCTCTCGTGGACCGCTGGGGCTCGCGCAAGACCCTCGTGCTGGGTGGGATTCTGCTCGCCGTGGGCCTCGGCTTCAGCGCCACGGTGACATCGCTGTGGCAACTCTACATATGGGTCGGGGTGGTCACGGCGCTGGGACTCGGGCTCATGGGCATGGTCCCCCACGTGGCCATCATCGCGCGCCAGTTCACCCGGCGCCGGGGCCTGGCCATGGGGTTGGCGTGGGCCGGGGGCGGCCTCGGCATCGCCGTGCTGCTGCCGGTGGCGCAATTCTTCGTGGACATCTGGGGTTGGCGTGTGGCCTACGTGGCCATGGGCGTGTTCGCGTTTGTCCTGGTGGTGCTGCCCTCGGGCGTGTTGATGCCGCGCGACCGGATCACACCGCGGAAGGCCGAGGCGGAGCCCGCGGCGAGGGGTGGGGAGTGGACGGTCTGGGAGGCCTTGACCAGCACCATGTTCTGGCTGCTCTTCGTGTCGCGCGTGTTCGCCAGCATGGGCAATCAGATCATCACCAACCACCAGGTGGCGCACGCCGTGGACATCGGCTACGACGCGTTTTTCGCCGCCTCCATCCTCGGCCTCATGGGGGTATTCAGCATCTTCGGCCGGGTGCTCTTCGGGTTCCTGACCGACGTGCTGAGTCACCAGATGACCTACACGCTGGTACAGTTGGTGTCGTCGGCGGGGATACTGGCGCTGGTGGCGGCCGGCGACACCACCCAACCCATTTTGCTCTACGCTTACGCCGCCTGTTACGGACTTGGCCAGGGCTCCCGTGCGCTGGTGCTCTCGGCCATCTCCGCGGACGTCTTCCTCGGTCGTGACTTCGGCGCCATATACGGTTACTTCACCCTGAGCATCGGCGTCGGCGGCGCGGTGGGGATATGGCTCGGCGGCTTCCTGCACGATATCTTCGGCAACTACACGATCCCGTTCATGATCGCCTTCGGCAACTTCGTGATCTCCATCGTCATGGTATGGGGCATCCGTTTCCTGAAGGGGACGCGGGAGCAGGCATTCAGGTGAAGCGCGTGCGGTGACCACGGATGTTCTACCGGTTTGAATTCGAAGCGGCGTTCTATCCTACCCTGGAGCGGCTGCCGTTCCACGTGCGCATGAAGCTCGACGTGACGGGAATCCGAGTGTCCTTGAACACCTGGCGCGCCTTCAGCATGGAAGAGCGGTGGGTGCTGTGCCACCTGCCGGCGGACACGGACGAGGAGCGGCGGGGG
>Ga0209544_1002043_pt1 | contig 19500 bp, 12 predicted proteins | sample MesohylPK_FD_187297 | JGI IMG/M metagenome (GOLD analysis project Ga0209544, IMG submission 187297) | Host-associated microbial community of the marine sponge Aplysina aerophoba from Gulf of Piran - sponge mesohyl, lysed by proteinase K... | ecosystem: Host-associated > Porifera > Sponge >...
ATGGGAGGGAATCTTGACGTGTTCTCAAAGTGTCCGACCCGTTTTCGCCTCTGGGGCGCCATAAGCGTCCAGAACGAAGTACATATGAAATGGGCGTGGACAAGCCTTGTTTTTGTGGCTCTTACGGACCTTTACGTGTTTCTGGTGGCGAACGGAACAATTACTGATCTGAGGTTGATATAGACGTGGAAAAATACGAAACACACACACATGACGTTATAGTTATCGGCGCCGGCGGGGCAGGTCTTCGGGCTGCCATCGAATCTTCCGCCAAGGGTGCCTCGACCGCACTTATATGCAAATCCCTGCTCGGCAAGGCCCACACGGTAATGGCGGAGGGTGGCGTTGCTGCCGCTTTGGCAAACGTTGACACGAAGGACAACTGGGAAACCCACTTCAAGGACACCATGAAGGGCGGAAAGATGCTGAATAACTGGCAGATGGCCCTTTACCACGCGCAGGAAGCCCCCGAGAGGGTGCGCGAGCTTGAATACTGGGGAGCGCTTTTTGACAGAACGAAAGAGGGAAGGATAAACCAGAGGGCATTCGGCGGACACACCTGGAAAAGGCTTGCACACGTGGGCGACAGAACCGGTCTTGAGATGATAAGAACCCTCCAGGAAAAGGGAATACACTCGGGCATAGACGTCTACATGGAATGCACCATAACCCATCTCATAAAAGACGGGGACAGGGTAACTGGAGCCTTCGGCTACTGGAGAGAGAGCGGGAAGTTCGTTCTTTTCCGCGCAAACGCGATCATTCTCGCAACGGGCGGGGTAGGCAAGGCGTACAAGTACACTTCGAACTCGTGGGAGTACACGGGCGACGGCCACTCTATGGCGTATGAGGCAGGAGCTGAGCTTATAGACATGGAATTCATACAGTTCCATCCCACGGGGATGGTCTGGCCCCCGAGCGTGAGGGGAATCCTTGTTACAGAGGCGGTACGCGGAGAGGGAGGCATACTCACAAACAGCGAGGGTGAGCGCTTTATGGAGAAGTATGATCCCGAGCGCATGGAACTATCAACCCGCGACGTGGTCGCAAGATCCATATACACAGAGGTTGAGCAGGGACGCGGTTCTCCCCACGGCGGAGCGTTTCTCGACGTCTCGCACAGGGGAGCCGATTACGTAAAGCGCAAGCTTCCTAGCATGTACCACCAGTTCATGGAATTTGCGGACATAGACATAACAAAAGGTCCGATGGAAGTATTCCCGACCACCCATTACGTCATGGGGGGAGTCAAGGTTGAAGGAGATACCTGCTCAAGCACCGTTCCTGGGCTCTTCGCCGCGGGCGAGGTCGCCGGAGGAATGCACGGCGCGAACCGTCTCGGCGGAAATTCCCTCTCAGACCTTCTCGTTTTCGGGAAAAGGGCGGGAGAAGGTGCTGCTGCTTACGCAAGCGGGAAATCCCACGCGTCCATACCCGCAGAGCTTGTTGAGGGATTCGCAAACGAGCTTCGCGAGCCTTTTAACAACACCCAAGGAGAGAACCCCTACACGATCCACCAGGATCTCCAGGACGTGATGCAGCTCTACATAGGGGTGTTCCGCACGGAAGAGAACATACAAACGGGCATAGACAAGATAGAGGTACTCAAGGAGAGGGCAAAAACGCTCAAGATAGAGGGCTCGGTGATGTTTAACCCAGGCTGGCATCTTTGCAGGGATCTTAAGTCGATGCTGATCGTCTCTGAGGCGCTAGCTAGATGCGCGCTTGCGAGAAAAGAGAGCAGGGGAGCTCACAGTCGGGTCGATTATCCTGAAAGCGACGACGAGGTATTGGGCAAGCTTAATTCCATTGTTTCCTTCAAGGACAGGGCGATGGATGTCGCAACGCGGCCGATTGTGGAGATGCCCGATGAGCTTTCGAAACTGTTTACGGAGGATAAGTGATGTCGGTAGCCAAGCTAAGAGTTTTTCGCGGTGACGCGCAGGGTGGGGAAGAGAAGGAGTATGAGGTCCCGGTAGACGAGGGAATGGTGGTCCTCGACGCACTTTTCTACATACAGGCAAACTACGACGGCGACTTGGCGATAAGATGGAACTGCAAGGCGGCAAAGTGCGGCTCCTGCAGCACCGAGATAAACGGGAAACCGAGTCTTGCATGCAAGACCCGCATGGACACTTTCGCCGAGGGCGAAACTATTACCGTTTATCCGATCAAGGCGTTTCCCGTGATAAAGGACCTCGTGACCGACGTCTCATGGAACTACGAAGTAAGCAAGAAAATCCCTCCGTTTACCCCCGCCGAGGATACCGAGTGGATCATGTATCAGGAGGATGTTGAGAGGGGACAGGAGTTTCGAAAATGCATAGAGTGCTTCATGTGTCAGAACGTCTGTCACATACTTCGCGACCACAACAGAAAAGACGCGTTTGCCGGGCCCAGGTTCATGATAAAGATCGCAGAGCGGGAGATGCATCCCCTCGATGTCCTTGACAGAAGGGAGTTCGCGCGCGAGGAAGCCGGAGTCGGTTTCTGCAACATCACGAAATGCTGCACGGAAGTATGCCCCGAGGACATACACATAACAGATAACGGAATCATTCCGCTTAAGGAGAGGGTGGTTGACAAGTATTATGACCCGCTTTCCTGGCTATTAAGGAAGATCAAGGGGAAATAGGAGAGGACATTGAACGTACACGAATATCAGGCCAAAAAGCTTCTCTCTGATTCCGGGGTCAAGGTTCCGGGCGGACAGGTTGTTTTCAGCGCGGATGAGGTGTCTGAGGTTCTCGATACCCTTAACTCCGCGAAATACGTGGTAAAAGCCCAGATTCACGCCGGCGGCCGAGGCAAGGGAGGGGGAATAAAGGTAGTTGACAATTCCCAGGACGCTACGGCGGCCGCAGATGAGATAATTGGCATGAACCTGGTCACCCACCAGACGGGCCCAGAAGGCAAGACGGTGGGAAGCGTTCTTATCGAGGAAGCCTCCAGCATAGAAAAAGAGTTCTATCTCGGCATGGTGATTGACCGCTCACGGGAAAAAGTGGTCGTTATGGGAAGCCCCGAGGGTGGGGTTGAGATCGAGGAAGTGGCGGCCAAATCTCCCGAGAAGATAATAAAGGAGCATGTTGATATCTCTTTAGGCGTTCAGCCTTACCAGTGCAGAAAAATCGCCTATTTCATGGGCCTTGAGGGCGGTGCCGTGAGGCAGGCTGTATCGTTTATCTCATCCCTTTACCGGGTGTTTATCGAAAAGGATTGCTCCCTTGCGGAAATAAACCCGCTTGTTCTTACCTCAGACGGAAACATAGTGGCTCTCGATGCGAAGATCAACTTCGATGATAATGCCCTTTTCCGCCACCGCGACATCGCGGGGCTAAGGGACAGGGACGAAGAGGACCCGCTTGAGCTCGAAGCAAGCGACGCGGGGATAAGTTTCATTAAGCTTGACGGAGACATAGGGTGTCTTGTTAATGGTGCGGGGCTTGCCATGGCTACCATGGATATTATAAAACACCACGGCGGAGAACCCGCAAACTTCCTTGACGTCGGCGGAGGGGCCACAACTGAGCAGGTTACAAAGGCGTTTAAGATGATCCTGAGCGACGAGAACGTAAAGGCCATCTTCGTTAATATTTTCGGCGGCATCATGAAGTGTGACACCATCGCCGATGGTATCATAGAAGCAGCGGGCGAAGTCGGAATAAACGTTCCCTTGGTGGTCAGGCTTGAAGGAACCAACGTTGAAGCCGGAAGAGAAATCCTTTCAGGTTCGGGTCTTGATATCCAGACCGGAGCCGACATGAAAGAAGCTGCGTCCAAGGTGGTTGAGGCCGCTAAAGCTGCTTGATTTCAGGAAGTTACAATAAACATCTAAAATGTCTGAGAAAGGAAAATGTTTCATCATTCAGCCGCTTACGCCTGAATATAAAAAACGGTCCGAAGAGACCTACAAACCGGCAATACAAAAAGCGGGACTGGCTCCTTATCGCGTAGATGAAGATTACAATGCGGAAAAATTAAAGATTCAGATGATTAGGGAAGAAATTGAGAAATCCGTTGTCTGCTTGGCAGAGATAAGCGAAGACAATCCAAATGTCTGGTATGAATTAGGTTTTGCGGATGGCCATGACGTCCCGGTAGTGCTTATATGCGAGATGTCTAAGCGAAACAAATTGCCGTTTGATGTGAATCAGAGGGACACTTACTTCTACCGCACTGATTCTCAGGGTGATTGGGAGAAACTGCAGAAAGAAATTACAGAAAGGCTCCACAGTGTTGTCAGCGGGGGGAAACCTGCAAAAAAGGGGAAAGATTCTGTTACAAAAGACAGTAGTAGCGATGAAAGTGAATTTGGGCAAATTGAACTGGTTATGCTCAGAATTCTTTATTACTATTCGGAAGACGACCAGTCTTTGAAAGAGGAATCAAGACTGAAAGAAAGAATGCTCGAATTAGGGTTTTCCAAATGGGATATAACGGATGCGTTCAACAAATTGAAATCAGAAAGAATGATACATATTAGTGGTGCTAATTATGCACACGAGAAATATTGCTATTCGCTGACCGAAGAAGGAACGAAATGGTGCTTGGAGAACAAGGAAAAATTAAGAGGAAGGAGCTTGTTATCTATATTAAAAAGAAAGCCTTAGAGGGACTGGTAACAGGTGAAAAAATGGAAAGAAAAAGACAGCCCACAGGTGCTATGATGGGGAGCAGATAGGGGTATGAAGCATGAGAACTTATTCATGGCTCTCCCTTATTATTCTTATTTGTGGTGGCCCAGCCGTTTGGTTCTTCTGCTGGTTGTTTTTCAGGCAGGACGATTAGGAGTTGATAGCAAGAAGAAAGATCAGAAAAACCGTCCTCGGGCACAATCCGTGAAAAAAACTAGTCCTACTGATGAGAAGCTACGTTAAATTGCTAATGTAAATATCCTTACTTTCTCGCTCGCATCTGCCGTGGGCACCAAGATTAGATAATCAGTCAAAATGAAAATACAACTAGGCGGTATTTACTTTCCCAGATCTTTATTAGATGCTCTGGGCAAGGACCGTTTGGTTGTGTTTGCCGGTGCAGGCGTTTCAATGGGAGAACCGGCAAATCTCCCCAGTTTCAGGCAACTGACAGAGGCAATAGAACAAATAACCGGAAAAAAGCGAAAAGATAATGAAACCGAGGATCAGTTTCTTGGCAGGTTGAAGCGTGACCGCGTAAACGTGCATGAGTGCGTTGCCAAGAAACTCTGCAAGGACAATCCGCAACCGACAGACTTGCACAGCGATTTGCTGCGTCTTTTTTCAAGTCCGGAATTAGTTCGCATAGTCACAACCAATTTTGATCTGCTTTTCGAACGGGCGGCTAAAGAGTTGTTTGATCCAAAACCCGAGGTATTTCGGGCTCCGGCACTGCCGCTGGGAAACAAGTTCAGAGGGGTTGTCCACATTCACGGGTCTGTTGCCCACCATGAGGAAATGATACTTACCGACAAAGATTTCGGACGCGCTTATTTAGTTGAAAGCGAAGGATGGGCGCGGCGCTTTCTGGTTGAATTGTTCCGTTCCCTTAACGTCCTTTTTGTCGGCTATAGTCATAATGATACGATCATGAACTATTTGGCACGTGCACTACCGACAAGTGGGGAGGTGAAACGCTTCGCCCTGATGGACGATGGCAACTATGAAAAATGGCAACTGCTGGGAATTGAACCAATTGCCTATAATTCATCAGGGGACTGTGACCACGGTGCTCTTTACGAAGGTGTTAACAAGCTTGTCGAATACGTGAGATGGCGTATCTCCGACTGGCAGATCAGAATAAAGGAACTTGAGGAACTTGTGGAAAAAGGGCTCTTCTCCCTTGGCGAAGAGGAAGAAGGTATACTCGACCAAGTGCTTTCGGACACTACCAAAGTAGGTTTTTTCGTTGAAACTGCTTCCGCGCCGCAGTGGGTCAAATGGCTTGACGATAACAAGTACCTCGACAGTCTTTTCGGAAACGCTGATCTTGACGAAATCGATTTTCAATTGGCGAATTGGCTGGCGGTGAGATTCGCACACCGTCACCCGGATCAGTTGTTTTTCTTGATTGGCCGCCATGGTACCGTCCTGAATCCTCTTTTCTGGGAGAGGCTCGCGCGATTCATAGGACAAGACAAAGAACTATGGGACAAAAACATCCTGTCCCGCTGGATGTGCCTGCTGCTTGCCACGGCCCCGCAGAATCCGCATGATTTTATATTGCTGCGACTGGGAGAAAGCTGCGCCAAGTACAAACTGTTTGAGGACCTTGTTGAAATCTTTGACACAATGTTGAGGAGTCATCTGCACTTGGAAGGGTATGTTTGGCCGGGCACTGATACTGACGAATCGAACTCGCCAATCCCCGTACTGCTGGAACCGACAAGCAGTTACTTCAAAATCAATAAGCTCTGGAAAGAAGGACTAAAACCGAACCTTGATCAAGTTGTGGAGCCACTGCTTTCAAACGTCATCAGGCATTTGGAAACACAACACCGTAAGTTAAGTGTCTGGGGAGCCGCTTGGTACAACCGAAATCCGGCAAGTTCGCGCCGCGCAGCCATTGAACCTAACGAGCAGAACACACAGCCCAGACCTTTGGATGTATTGATTGACGCCGCGCGCGACTGCCTGGAATGGCTGGCATCTAACCGACCGGAAACAGCGGCTCAGTTGTGTGATCGTCTTGTGGAAACCAAAGTGCCTCTCTTTCGTCGGCTGGCTTTGCACACATTGTTAGTACGTGAGGATCTGACCCCGGATGAAAAAATTGACTGGTTTTTACCTAAGATGGATTTCGACGACACCTCGGTTCACCACGAACTATTCAGGGTGGTAACAAGAACCTACCCCGATGCTGGACCGCAACGGCGGCAGAACGTCGTTGAAGCAGTTTTCGCCTATAGCTTTCCAAACGAACAGGATGAGAACAAGGACTTTTACACTGCCGGAGTGCATATCGACTGGCTTAATTCACTCCATACGGCAAAACCGGATTGCGGTTTTGCCAAGCAAGCCTTGGACAAACTGCGGGAACGATTTCCAAACCTCCAGCCAAGCGAACATCCGGACCACCTGATGTGGGTAGGAGAGGCCGGATGGATCGGTCCACAAAGTCCTTGGACGGTTGAGCAATTGCTGTCTAAACCTGCTGAAGAATGGATTGAAGAATTATTGTCGTTCAAGCAAGAGGAATTCACTGGGCCTGACCATCGAGGGCTCGTTCTTACAATCGGAGACGCAGCAAAACAGGATTTCCAGTGGGGACTGGCTCTAGCCATAGCACTGACCGAGAAAGAAGAATGGGATACCGATATCTGGTCCGGGTTATTGAATGCTTGGTCGGAAACAGGAGTAACCGAGAATCAATATGAAGAAGTTCTTCGACTGTTGAGCAAAACTGAATTGTATGATAAACACGCTTTACCAGTCGCCAGAGCGCTTTTCGCACTGGTAAAAAACGACGGCGAATCCTTTGCGCCTAGCTTGCTTTCAAGAGCTAACCGGATTGCCCGAACACTGTGGCAAAACATTGGTCAGGAGAAAGTTCTGTCGGAGCAATTAGATTGGCTCACTAAGGCAATTAACCACCCCGCAGGTTCTTTAGCTCTATTTTGGCTAAATAGCCTTTCCTTATGGAGGAAGTCGCAGGATCCCACGCCCCGCACGCTTGACGACGAATACAGTTCGGCGCTGTCAGTTATCGTTCAGGATGAAAGCATGGCCGGACGCCTTGGCCGATGTGTCCTTGCGGGCCATTTTTCCTTTCTTCTTGATGTTGACGAAAAATGGACGAAAGAAAACCTGCTTCCGCTGTTCGGAGAATCCGCGGGCGAAGATGATTATCACGCGGCATGGAGCGGTTTTCTAGTGTGGCAACGTATTAATCCTTCTATCGCGGAACTCCTCGGACACGCGTTTCTCGGGGCTGTCGAGAGAATCAAAAAAGATTATCCACAGAGAAGTCAGCGTAGCAGGTTCGTCAGCGCATACGTTACTATGCTTGTCTACTTCGCTACGAATCCCATCGATAAATGGATTCCCGGATTCTTTGAGAATGCCGACGAGGCGGACAAACAAGACTTTGGGTTTCAGATAAAGCGCCATCTTGTTCATATGGATGAAGCCCGGCGGGAGGAGTTGTGGCGACACTGGTTGAAACCGTATTGGGAGAACCGCTTGATGGGAGCACCGTCTCCTCTCGAACCCAGCGAAATTAGTCGAATGCTCGACTGGTTGTTACACCTTGACAACCTGTTTCCCGAGGCAGTCGACTTGGCAATCAAGATGCAGCCGCCAGGACCACTTGAGCAAAACTTCATAATCAGCAATATAAACAAATCCGATCTTTGGAAGAGTTATCCGGAGTCGGTTGCCAAGCTGTTGGTTTATTTGGGAGGCTGCAATCTGCCCGATTATGAATGGTACGAAGGGAAAGAACTGGTCAACAAGCTCCTTAAATTAAACATTGCCCAAGAACTCGAGGCAAAGCTGGAAGACCTCATTATAAAGCTACGGCTTACATAAAATAAGAAGTGGTTTGGTCAAATATGGACAACTCTCAATGTAATAATGATCTCGCCTACAAAGTTAAACAAATTTTATTGAAAATCCTTTCCCATGGCTTCATTGACTCCGGATAAATATTTTTATGCGTGCTGAGGGCTTATGTTGACCAGATTATGAAGTAAAAGTAAAAAAAGGCCTACATCTTTGGGATTCACTTATTTAGGTATAATATCAAATCTAATTCGGTACAAGGTACACAGCCCTCCGAAGCAAGTAAAATAGACCACATAGATGCCAAATGCATTTTGATTGTCAGAATACATAGCAGCCATGAAAGAACGACAAGTTCCCCGAAATAAAATGACCTTTTCCCAAGCCGAGGGAATTGAACCTGTTCCTGAACCGATGGCTTTGGGTCAGTTATCCGAGGATTTACGAATTTCTCTTTGGAATCTTACATATGAGAAACTCCGAAAATCAATATCGAAACACCCACGCTTTAATCACGTTTATTTGATAAATCCGTGGTATCAAATTCTATATGATCATCATGTGTTTTCATTACATAAATCTGCAGACGAATTCAGCAATATGTTTAGTACTAACGCTGAAATTACAAAAAGCCTTTTCATTAAAGGCGCTTTCAATAAAGTGCTAGATTTTCTGGAATTTGTTTTTAGACACAGATCGTGTCCTTCAGGGTTTTCCTACACTATAGAAGAGGCATTGCGACAACACAAGTGCTCGTATACGATTACGCTCATTGAAGGCATACCAACAATTGTTCCGATAACACTGCCCGAACAAGCGGAATCTTTCAAAAAGGATTTTCACATGTTAGAATCCGGACCGTTCGGAGGTGCGCGGTCGCATCTTCGTACCTCTGCCACATATATTAATAATGGCGACTTTGCAGGAAGCATCCGCGAAAGCATTCACGCTGTTGAATCGATAGCACGATGCCTTAGCCCGAACGGGGCAACCTCATTGAAAGCAGCCCTTAAAATCCTGTCGGGCAAGGGAGTGACGCTTCATCCGGCGCTCGAGCAGGGGATCATCAAATTCTACGGATATACGAGCGACCAAGATGGTATACGCCATGCTATGCTTGAAAATCAAACAAGTGATGTAAACGAAGAAGAGGCTGTTTTTATGTTCGGTGCATGCGTATCCTTTTCCGCTTACTTGGTTAGCAAGGCAAGGAAGGTGGGTTTGTTTTCCGGGTAGTGTCGGTAATTTTTCATAAATTCGGTTGGGAAAAAGTTAGGTGAAAAACAGCTAAAGTAATTTATCGACTGTCCCTAGTGCCAATAGCAGATGACAAAAAGCTTGATCAAGAAGAAAATAGCTGAGAACTAGCGATGGCCTTGAAAAAATCCCAGATATATTCCTCCCTCTGGAAAAGTTGCGACGAACTCCGCGGAGGCATGGATGCCTCTCAGTACAAAGACTACATCCTGACGCTACTGTTCATGAAATATGTCTCGGACAAGTGCGCCGACAATCTCCGTTCACCCATTGAAGTACCCGATGGTGGCAGCTTTGCGGATATGGTGAAACTGAAGGGCGATAAGGAAATCGGCGACAAGATCAACAAAATCATTGGTCGACTTGCCGATGCCAACGAACTCAAGGGGGTAATCGATCAGGCCGACTTCAACGACGAGAGTTGCCTCGGTGCTGGCAAAGAGATGCAGGACCGGCTCTCCAAGCTGGTAGCTATCTTCGACGGTCTAGACTTCCGCACTAACCGCGTCGGGGGAGACGACTTGCTCGGCGATGCCTACGAGTATCTAATGAGGCATTTCGCAACGGAATCCGGCAAGAGCAAGGGGCAGTTCTACACACCAGCCGAAGTCTCCCGCGTCATAGCCCAAGTAGTCGGCATCGGTTCCAAAACACGTCAGGACCAGACGATCTACGACCCTGCCTGTGGTTCCGGTTCACTACTCTTGAAGGCCGTTGACGAGGCACCACGCGGCATTACCATCTACGGCCAAGAGATGGACAACTCCACTTGGGCACTGGCGCGGATGAACATGATTCTGCATGGACACCCGACCGCCGAGTTATGGCGCGGGAATACTTTGGCCGCTCCGTACTTTAAGAATAAGAACAGCGGTCTAAGAACCTTCGATTTTGCCATCGCTAATCCTCCCTTCTCTGCCAAATCGTGGTCCAACGGTCTAGACCCGGCCAACGATGAATACGGACGTTTTGAGTACGGCATCCCCCCTGCCAGAAACGGCGACTATGCATTTCTCCTTCACCTCATCTCATCGCTCAAAAGCAATGGAAAAGGTGCTATCATAATGCCACACGGTGTGCTGTTCCGCGGAAACAGGGAAGCGGACATCCGCAGGAACCTGATCCGTCGCGGTTTCATAAAAGCCATAATCGGCCTTCCTGCCAATCTCTTCTACGGAACTGGTATTCCCGCCTGCATACTGGTAATTGACAAGGAAAACGCCCACGCGCGCACCGGCATATTCATGATTGACGCGAGCAGGGGTTTTCTCAAGGACGGCAACAAGAATCGCCTGCGCTCTCAGGACATCCACCGGATCGTGGACGTGTTCAACAAGCAGACCGAATTGCCTCGTTACTCCCGTATGGTTCCGGTAGCTGAGATCTCTAACCTCGCCAATGACTACAACCTCAACATTCCGCGCTACATTGACTCAAGCGAACCGGAGGACCTGCACGATCTTGACGCGCATCTTAATGGCGGAATCCCCGACCGGGATATTGACGCACTGGAGGATTACTGGAAGGTTTTCCCGTCGTTGCGCCAAGCTCTGTTTAAAGGCAACAACCGCACAGGATACAGCGAGGTTCGAGTAGAGACTCAACAGTTGAAAGCTGCCATCCTCAATCATGCCGAATTCAAATCTTACGAACGGCGGGTAGCAGACGTTTTTGACGCTTGGAGCAAAACTCATAAGCAACTTCTTCTGAGTCTTGAACTAAACCCTCTTCCGAAGACTGTTATCCATACTCTGTCGGAGGATCTTCTGGAGCGGTTTACCGGTCTGCCGTTGCTTGACCCGTATAATGTTTATCAGGGGTTGATGGACTACTGGGACGAGGTGATGCAGGACGATGTTTACCTGATTGCAGCTGATGGATGGCAAGTCGACCACCTCATTCGGTTGACCTATGACAAGGAAACGCCGGATTTTACAATCAAAAAAGGTAAAAAGACATTGAAATACGTTGCTGAACTGATTCCAGTGTTTTTGGTAATCAAAAGGTTTTTCAGTAAACAGCAGCAAGAACTGGAACAACTTGAAGCGGAAATCGCCGAACTGGTACGACGCAAAACGGAATTTGAAGAAGAACATACTTCCGAAAAAGGAGCTCTTAGAGGCCTTGAAGGAAAAAAAGGTATTACTAAAAATAATATACAGAAACGCGTTATGGAGCTTAAGGAAGCGATCCTTAGGAAATATGCCGAAAGAACCATTGAGCACAATCTAGCGAAAGGAATTAATAAGACAACCTTCGGTGCTGATAACTGGAATAAAGACATCAGAGATGAAGATGGTTTGTTTGAGGAATTAGGCATTATTCATGAATATCTCCAACTCATAAACGATTATGCGAATCGGAAGAATACGCACAACGAAGCATTAAACACACTGCATAAATCAGTGGTTGTGAAGTACGGCGCGCTTGCCGAGACGGAGATCAAAATCTTGGTTGTACAAGACAAGTGGTTTGCGAGCGTACATGCGACAATTGAAAACGAGGTGCAACGCCTACCCCAGCATCTTGCATCTCGCATAAAGGAGTTAAAAGAACGATATGCTCAGCCATTGCCGGAATTGGAACGGAAGAGGTGTTTGGCGAAAGTGAAGGTTGAAGGGCATTTGAAAAGGATGGGAATGGAGTGGGGATGAGCTTGATTGCGACATGTTTCTTTTGCTCCACATAAGACATGAGAATCTACATGCCGTTATGACTAACTCACAGCGATTTGAAGGAGGGTGGGAAACGAAGCGATTGGATGATTTCACCGATTGTACGACAGGCGGAACTCCAAGCACACTCAATAAAGAGTATTGGGGTGGAACCATTCGGTGGATGAGTTCTAGTGAACTGAACAACAAGATTGTTCAAGATGTTGAGAGACGGATAACAGAGCGGGGCCTGCGAGAATCGAGTGCCAAGATCATTCCGCCTAAATGTGTATTGATAGGTTTAGCGGGGCAAGGCAAAACAAGGGGGACGGTGGCCATAAACTTGGTTGAAATCTGTACAAACCAATCAATTGCGGCAATCTATCCAAATGAGTCCTTTGTTCCAGAATATCTCTATCACAATCTTGATTCTCGCTATCATGAATTACGTGGAATGTCTACAGGAGATGGTGGTCGCGGAGGATTGAATCTTCATATCATCCGATCTATCTCTATACCTTTTCCAAAGATTTCTGAACAACGTGCTATAGCTGAAGCGTTGTCGGATGTAGACAGATTGCTTGTCGCATTGGATACCTTGATCAAAAAAAAGCGAGACATTAAACTAGCCGTAATGCAGCAACTCCTAACGGGCAAGACCCGCCTGCCGGGTTTTGGTAGGAAGTGGGAGAAGAAGAAAATCCGCGACTTGCTTGCTTACGAGCGCCCGGATAACTATATAGTTCAATCAACTGAATACACAAAACATGGTAATGTTCCTGTGTTAACAGCTAACAAATCATTTATTTTAGATCATACAGATGAAGAGTTCGGAGTTTGTAGCAGTATTCCAGTCATTATTTTTGATGACTTTACGACTGACTGCAAGTATGTAACGTTCCCTTTCAAGGTAAAGTCATCCGCAATCAAACTCCTCCACGCCAGACATGACCGAGTCAGTCTTCGGTATGTATATGAACGTATGAAGTTGATTCGTTTTCCTTTAGCAGATCATAAACGGTACTACATTTCGGATTATCAGAACATTGAATTTCTTGCTCCCGATTACGATGAACAGCTAGAGATTACAGCCGTTCTATCCGATATGGATATCGAGATTGCCTCCTTGGAGCGACGCAGGGACAAGACTCACGCCATTAAAAAAGGAATGATGCAGGGGTTGCTTACCGGCAGAATCCGGCTGATTAAAAAGGACGCAGTCTCTGAAAAAAAGGCGGAAACAAACGCATTTAATCAAAGAGGTGAACGTACCGGGAAATGAAGCCTCTCCGTATTTTCATAAGCAGTGTTCAAGGCGAATTCGCCGAAGAAAGAGTGGCGTTGCGCGACTATGTGCATGGCGACGTGCTGATGAGGCGATTTTTCGAAGTGTTTCTGTTTGAGGATGTTCCGGCATTGGACCAACGACCCGATGATCTTTATCTGGAAGAAGTCGAGCGGTCCGATATCTACGTGGGGCTGTTCGGTGGCGACTACGGAACCGAAGACAAAGACGGCGTGTCTCCGACGGAGAGGGAATTCAACCACGCAACCACAACGGGTGCCCATCGTCTTATTTTCCTGAAAGGGGTGAATGAAGAAGACCGCAACCCCAAAATGCTCGCATTGATCCGCAGGGCACAGGCTGGCCTGATCCGGAAGCGTTTTAACACTTCTGAAGAACTGATATCCGGATTCTACGCCGCTTTGGTTGAGTACCTAGGTACAAAAGAACTGATACGCTCAAATCCGTTTGATGCTACCCCTTGCGCAAAAGCGACTATTGCCGATCTGGACTTCAAGAGAATGGTTCCATTTATCCGTACGGCCCGCAGGGCCAGGCAGTTTCCGCTGACCGAAGATGTTCCCCCGAAGGAATTACTGGAGCATCTGAACCTGCTAAACGACGGGCAGCTGACAAATGCCGCTGTTTTGCTGTTCGGGAAGTCGCCGCAGCGGTTTTTGATCTGTTCTGAGATCAGGTGTGCACACTTTCATGGAACCGAGGTTGCCAAGCCGATTCCGTCCTACCATGTTTACAAGGGCACGGCCTTTGATCTGGTCGACCAGGCTGTAGACTTTGTTCTCAGCAAGATCAATCGCTCCATCGGCACCCGTGCACAAGACGTCAAGGCCCCCACAACCTATGAAATTCCAAAAGAGGTCGTGAGCGAAGCTATAGTGAATGCGGTGGTTCACCGGGATTATACGGACAACGCCAGCGTTCAGGTCATGCTATTTGCCGACCGCTTGGAGATTCGTAATCCCGGCAGGCTTCCGCCGTCGCTTACCCTTGGAAAACTGCGAACTGCCCACAGTTCAGTACCTGGCAACCCTTTGCTTGCGGAGTCTTTGTACCTAGCTGAATATATTGAGCGCATGGGGACGGGTACGCTCGATATGATTCGGCGATGCGTGGAGGCGGGTTTGCCGGAACCTGAGTTTGCCGTAGCTAACGGGTTTGTGGCGACGATTCGGCGCACCGCACTTACGACACAAGTAGCAGGGTACCCAGAGTCACAGCCAGAGTCACAGCCAGAGTCACAGCCAGAGTCACAGCCAGAGTCACAGCCAGAGTCGTTGGAGGCGAAAGTTCTCAGCCTGCTGGCCACCGGAGAGATGTCGAAAGTTGAGTTGTCCAAGAGCCTGGGGCAGAAGGAAATCTCGGGCCAGCTCAATAAGGTCGTCCAGTTTCTTATGCGTGAGCGGAGCATTGAGTATACTCTGCCCGACAAGCCTCAAAGCCGTTTCCAGAAGTACAGGCTGACGGGCAAGGGTCGGGCCGCCGCATCAGGTCCGGGATCGGGGAGCACGGAAACATGAGCACCGTAGGTGAGCAGGAAATCTTGGCGCATCGGCGCGTGGTAGAATTCTTTCGGGAAGCCTTGGGCTACTCATACCTCGGCAACTGGAGAGGCCGTCCCGGCAACCGCAACATCGAGAAGGACCTGCTCGCCGCATATCTGAAACGGCGTGGCTTCAGTAGCAAGATTGTCAAAAAAGCGCTTGACCGTCTGGACAAGGCGGCAGTGGGCGGTAGCAAAACTCTCTACGATGCCAACCGAGAGATGTACGGACTGCTCCGCTACGGGGTTAAGGTACAGCCCGATACGGGAGAGCAAAACGTAACGGTCGGGCTGATTGACTGGAAAGACCCTTTCAAAAATGATTTTGCAGTAGCCGAGGAGGTAACAGTAGCCGGGGAGAACACCAAGCGGCCGGATGTCGTTCTCTACGTCAACGGAATTGCGTTCGGAGTGCTGGAGCTTAAGCGTTCCACTGTGTCAGTAACAGAGGGAATACGCCAGAACCTCGATAGCCAGAAAAAGGAATTCATCAGACCTTTCTTCGCCACCGTTCAGATTCTGATGTCCGGCAACGAGACCGAGGGGCTTCGTTATGGCGTGATCGAGACACCGGAAAAGTACTGGCTGAGCTGGAAGGAATCCGAAACCCTGACTGCTGCTGGAAATAATCAGCTGCTTCGGGACTTAGGCCAAATCTGTACCAAGGAACGACTGCTCGAGATCGTGCACGACTTCATCGTTTTCGATTCGGGAGTTAAGAAGATCTGCCGTCATAACCAGTATTTCGGCGTGCGGGCCGCACAGGAGCACGTGAAGAACCGCCGAGACGGCATCATTTGGCATACCCAGGGCAGTGGCAAGAGTCTGACGATGGTGTGGCTAGCGAAGTGGGTCCGCGAGCATGAACCGGACGGTCGCGTGCTGATAATCACGGACCGTACCGAGCTTGACGAGCAGATCGAAAAGGTCTTCAAGGGTGTAAGCGAAGATATCTACCGCACGGAGAGCGGCGCCGACTTGGTTCAGGTGCTGAATGCCGGCAGCGAGTGGCTCATTTGCTCGCTTATCCACAAGTTCGGCTCTTCCGGGGAGGCAAGCGACAAGGACATGGATAGCTATCTCGAGGAGATAAGAAAAAATCTTCCGGAAGATTTCCGCGTAAAGGGTAGCATGTTTGTTTTCGTGGACGAATGCCACCGTACCCAGTCTGGCAAGCTTCACGATGCCATGAAGGATCTGCTACCGGATGCGACGCTGATCGGCTTCACGGGGACGCCGTTGCTAAAAGATGACAAGAGACGCAGCGTCGAGACTTTCGGACCGTACATCCACACCTACAAGTACAACGAGGCGGTGCGCGATGGCGTGGTGCTGGATTTAGCCTACGAGGCACGGGATATCGACCAGAACATCTCTTCTCAGGACAAGATTGATCAATGGTTCGAAACTAAAACTCGCGGCCTGAACGATATTGCTAAGGCGCGGCTGAAGCGGCGCTGGGGCACCATGCAGAATGTCATGAGTTCAATCGGCCGACTACAAAAAATAGTCGCCGACATCCTGCTTGACATGGCTACCCGCGACCGTCTGCAAAGCGGCCGCGGCAACGCAATGCTCATAGCCGACAGCATCTACTCGGCTTTCCGGTTCTTTGAGATGTTTCAGCGTACCGAACTGACGGGCAAGTGCGCCGTCGTTACTTCCTACAAGCCAACTCCGGAGGACGTAAAAGGCGAGGAGACCGGCGAAGGGCTTACCGAAAAACAGTTTCAGTACAACAGCTACCGCAGGATGCTGGCAGTGCACTTTAACGAACCCGAGAGAACCGCAATGCACAAAGCCGAGCGGTTCGAGAGTGAGGTGAAAAAGCGTTTTGTCGATGAACCGGGGCAAATGAAGCTCCTCGTCGTCGTGGACAAGCTGCTGACCGGTTTTAACGCCCCACCGGCAACATATCTCTACATTGACAAGTCGATGCGGGACCACGGACTGTTCCAAGCAATCTGCCGAGTCAACCGCCTCGACGGCGAGGACAAGGAGTACGGATATATCGTTGATTACAAGGATCTGTTCCGGTCGCTTGAGCGATCCATTGAGGATTACACCGGCGAGGCATTCGACAAATATGACGATGCAGACGTGAAAAAGCTTCTTAAGAACAGGTTGTCAAAGGGCAGGGAGAAACTTGAAGAGGCGCGCGAGGCGTTCAAGACACTTTGCGAACCTGTTGAGCCGCCGCATGATACTGCGGCCCATCTTCGGTTTTTCTGCGCATCCAAAAGCGGTGGTGCGGGGGAACTAAAGGACAATGAACCGAAACGCGTTCTCCTCTACAAGCTTGCCGCAGCATTGATTCGGGCCTACGCCAATTTGGCGAACGAGATGAAGCAGTCTGGTTATTCGAACGCTGAAACTCGGGAGATCATGGCAGAAGTCGACCACTGCGCAAAGGTGCGCGAGGAGGTCAGACTCGCAAGCGGGGATTACGTTGACATGAAGATATACGAACCACCCATGCGCCACCTGTTTGATACCTACATCAGGGCCGAGGAAAGCGAAAAGCTCTCAGCGTTCGAGGATATGACTCTAGTGCAGCTTGTCGTCAATCGCGGCGAAGCTGCGGTTGAAGCGCTGCCCGACGGCATCCGCGAGAATCCAGAAGCAGTTGCCGAGACGATTGAAAACAACATCCGTCGGCTGATCGTCGACAAAACGGCGGTAAACCCCAGATACTACGAGAAGATGTCAGAACTGCTGGACAATCTGATTCTTCAGCGAAAGCGGGAGGCCACCGATTACAAGGCGCACTTAGCGGGAATTATTGAACTGGCGAAAAAGGTCAGTGATCCAGACACACGGTCGTCCTCCTATCCTCCAAGCATCCGCGGTACGGTCCTGCGGTCGCTTTACGACAACTTGGAAAAAGCGCAGGTTCTGGTTGCGCGGGAACAGTTCGTGCAGGGTGATGCCGAACTGGGCAAAGATGTCAGGGAGTTGGCAGCACTTGCTGTTGACCGCGCTGTCCGCAGAGTAAAAAAAGCTGATTGGCGCGGAAATACTATCAAGGAGCGAGAGATCCGAAACGCTATCAAGTCTGAACTCGGAGAGAATGAGGAACTGGCGGATAAGATATTCGGAATCGTGAAGGCGCAAAGTGACTACTAAAATTGGAAGCCACCGTATAGAAGTCAAAGGGATAGCGGTGGAGGTTGTCCGCAAGGACATCAAAAACCTCCATGTGGGCGTGTACCCGCCGAACGGGCGCGTGCGGGTAGCTGTTCCCCTTTGCCTAGATGATGATGCCGTGCGACTGGCCGTCATTTCACGCTTGGCATGGATTCGTCGTCGCCAGGTCGAATTCGAGGATCAAAATCGCCAGTCTCCGCGGGAGTTCGTAACCGGTGAAAGCCATTACTTTGAAGGCAAGCGTTACCGGTTGAATGTGATCGAGCACAATGGGCCACCTACATTCCGTCTTCTCAATAATACGACAATGGAATTAGGCATTCGCGCAAACGCCGACAGGAATGCCAGAGAGGAGGTACTTTATAGCTGGTACCGCGACCGGCTCCGCGACCGTGTGCCGCCGCTGATTGCCAAATGGGAGCCGAAACTGGGTGTTATCGTCAAAGAGGTTAGGATCAGGAAAATGAAGACCCGATGGGGTTCCTGCAATCCAGAATCCAGACGGGTCTGGCTGAACCTTGAACTTGCCAAGAAGTCGGTTTCTTGCTTGGCATACGTTTTTGTGCACGAAATGGTTCACCTGATCGAGTGCAGTCACAACGATCGGTTCTGGGGTCTGATGGACAGGTTTATGCCTAAGTGGAGACTGCACAGGGATGAACTCAACCGTGCACCGCTTGCTCACGAAGACTGGAGCTACTGAACGGAAAACTGAAGACTCCGATCAGGCCTTAGAAAAGTTTCGGAACTATACCGTGCTTTCCACACGACCCTGCCCAAGTCTTCAGTGTTTCTTATTTTGACATCCATATTTTGGTTACAGCTCGGTATCATTATATGGCTTCCGATGGGAAAACCAAGAACTTGTTACCATTCGAACGCAAAAAAGATTCTTAACGCTCTTCTTTATAAAATGTATCCGCTTGGTATCAGTTATTCTTGGGTCAGTCTAAAAAGATCATTTTGTTCAGGGTGCACACCAGGTGCATATTCTCACTGAATTCGGACACCGATTCTCACTGAATTCGGACACCGATTCTCACTGAATTCGGACACCAATTCTCACTGAATTCGGACACCCGAATCTCTCTTTTTTCTTTCTTCAAAACATCAAGG
>Ga0209544_1002044_pt1 | contig 19487 bp, 14 predicted proteins | sample MesohylPK_FD_187297 | JGI IMG/M metagenome (GOLD analysis project Ga0209544, IMG submission 187297) | Host-associated microbial community of the marine sponge Aplysina aerophoba from Gulf of Piran - sponge mesohyl, lysed by proteinase K... | ecosystem: Host-associated > Porifera > Sponge >...
ACACCTGGACGGACTCGGTGAGCGCACTCGGCATCGAAGTCGAAACGACGTACACGCTGACCGACCGAAGCGACGGCCTGGCGTCCATCGACGCCACGGCGACGGTATCCGGAGCGGAGGATGCCGGATTCGAGTTCCCGGGCGCACCAAGCGTCCCAGGCCTGGAGATGCGATTCGAGAACCTGTCCGGTGCGCTGGAAAGCTCGTACGAACTCGACGAGGCGACCGGGCTGGCCTCCGCCTACAGCATGAACATGACGATGGAGACCGACATGGTCATGGAGATGCCTCAAGCGGAAGGTCAGCCCGCTGGCGGCTCCTCGATGTCGATGTCCATGTCGATGGAGACGACCGTGGAGGGGACGCTCGGCAGGGCGGAGTGACGTCGACCGGCTGGCTGCGAGCCAGCCGGAAATCCGCCTCCCCTGAGCGGCGCGAGACCATGTATTCTCGGCTCGCGCGTAGGACCATTGCCCGCGCGTCTCTGCGATGGTGGCGGTCGAGCATCAAGTAACCGACCAGAAGGCCCGAGGGGCCTACTACACACCACCTGAGACCGCCGCTGCGCTGGTCCGGTGGGCTGTTCGGGACCCGGACGAGCACATGCTCGACCCGTCCTGCGGCGATGGCCGGTTTCTCGCGCTGCACCCACGCAGCACCGGGGTCGATTGCGACGCGACGGCCGTTTCCAGTGCGACGGAGGCGGCACCGCGAGGAACCGTAGAGTGTGCGGACTTCTTCGACTGGGCCGCGTCGACCACACGGCGCTTCGATTGTGCGGCTGGTAATCCGCCCTTCATCCGCTACCAGCGGTTCACCGGCGAGACGCGCCGCCAGGCTCTGAGACTCTGCGCCTCCCAGGGTGCCAAGTTGTCGGGGCTCTCGTCGTCCTGGGCGCCCTACTTGATCGTGACGGCTTCCCTGCTTCGGCCCGGCGGTCGGATGGCGTTCGTCGTACCCGCTGAGATCGGACATGCCCCTTACGCGGCCCCGGTGCTCGACTGGTTCGCCAGCCACTTCGACGACGTGCAGGTGGTTGCGGTCCGGCAAAAACTGTTCGCAGACCTGTCGGAAGATGTCTGGCTGCTCTACGCTGACGGCTTTGGCGGGAGGACGGGCCACTTCGACTTTGCGCTCCACGAGCGCTTCGTGTTCCGATCCGAACCGCCGATAGCCCAAACTCGCGTGTCGGTCCGAGAGTGGCGTCGTTGGGGCTCTCGGCTCCGCCCGATGCTCTTGCCGAGCCGGATTCGCGACGCCTACGAGAGCCTCAGAGATTCCGACCTGACCACCCCGCTTGGGCACGTAGCCAATGTGGGGATCGGCTACGTTTCCGGCGCCAACGACTTCTTCCACCTTCGCCCGTCGGAAGCGGAGGAACTGGAAATCCCGAGGGACCTGTTCCGTCCTACGGTGCGAAGCGGCCGCGAACTCCAGGCCGGAGCGATTACCGATGAGACGGTCGCAGCCTGGCGAACGGACGATCGACCGAACTTCCTGCTCAAGCTCGGCCCCGAGACGCCGTTGTCCGATGCGGTCAACCGGTACCTGGATTCTCCTCGCGGAGTCGAGGTCCGGAAGCGCTACAAGTGTCGCATTCGAACTCCCTGGTACGCGGTGCCCCATGTGTCCGTGCCCGACCTCTTTCTCTCGTACATGAGTGGAGAGGGGCCAGCCCTCGTCGAGAACGCGGCCCGCTGCACTTGTACCAACGCTGTCCACGGCGTCCGGCTGAACGACAGAGGCGTAACTGCGTCTCAGCTCCGCCGGCGGTGGGAGACGACTCTGACCCGTCTCAGTTGCGAGATAGAGGGCCACCCGTTGGGTGGCGGTGTGCTGAAGCTGGAGCCGCGCGAGGCCCTCAACGTGCTGGTCAGCCTGAACGGTGATCTCGAGGCCGACGACGAACGCAACCTTCAGGAAGGCGTCGAGACTCTGCGCCGGTGGCGGCATCGTGGCTAGACAGGCGAACCGTTGTCGCTGGATCGGTCTCACCGAGGCTCTCGACGCGTTTGTTTCCGTGCCCGGGAAGTCCCAGAGCCAAGCCCACATCCGGCCCCTGCACTGGTACACCGCTTGCCGCCTCGTGGTTGAAGGCGGCTTTCACCCGGACGACATCGTTCCGCGACCGCCTTTCTCGGTGCGCCGCTCGCGTGGCGGCCATGTTCTGGTTCACGACCCGGAGAGCGCGGCGGGAGGGGAGTTGACGGTCCTGGGAGGCTTGAAGACGAAGGATGTGGATGTTGTCGTCAGCAAGCCAGGTATCGGCCCGTGTGTTGCGGTGTCGATCAAGGGCACGCTCAACGCTTTCCGGAACCTGACCAACCGCATGGAAGAAGCCGTCGGCGACTGCACAAACCTGCACATCTCCTACCCCAATCTCGTCTACGGCTTTCTGCACGTCATCCGTGCCAACCGGGAAGGCCCCTTGGCGCCCGAGGCGGCGCACTTCCTGAAGGCTGACGCCGAAGGGAACGTGGCTGCCAACGACGTTGCTGTCCGCGGGGACGGCGGCGTCGCGGAGTCGATCGTTCGGTACCACGACGTTCTTCTCGGTCTCACCGGACGCGATGGTGTGCGGAACGACATCTCGCGTTACGAGGCGCTGGCCTTGGCCATGGTGGACCCCGAGAGTCGAGCCGTGGTTGCCGACTGGCCGTTGGCCGGAAGCCCGCTTCGGATGGAGAAGTTCATGGACGCGGTCTACCGCGCATACGACCAGCGCTACGTGTATGCCGCTCCCAAGTTGGCGAAGCGCACCGCGAGGCTGTCGTGGCGGGCCGATTCTCCGGCGTTCGCTGAGCCGTTGGCGCAGGATCTCGTCGCCAGGCTGTCGGGCCTGTCCGGCTGAGAGTCGTAGAAGTACGAAGCAGCCGACGAAGGAGGCATCGGAGCGATGAGGAACGCGCAGAAACCGGCACACATTGGCCTCTTCGAGCTGGTTGATCGCATTCGCGACGGTCGCTACGTGATTCCGGACTTTCAGCGGAAGTTCGTCTGGGATCCGTCGAAGGTTCGGGACCTGATGCGGTCCGTCTTCCTCGACTACTACGTCGGGACGCTCTTGCTGTGGAAGGGGAAATCCGACAACTTCAAGGCTCTCTCGTGTGAGTCGATCCAAGGTTACGACGCCTCTTCACGGAGCGAACCCAAACACATCGTGCTTGACGGCCAGCAGCGGCTATCTGCATTGCATTATGCCTTCATGGCACCCCGGATGAACGCGCCGGGACGCCGGAGTCGGTACCTCTACTTCATCAGGATTGATCGTTTTCTGGAAGAGGCGTACGACGACGCGTTCGTCTACAGTTGGGGCGACTGGGGGTGGGGTAGCCGGCTGCTCGAGGACCGGGAAGAGCAGTTCAGGACACACTGCCTCCCGCTCGCGATCATTGGCGAGAGCACATGGTCCCTTGACGATTGGTGCAGTGACTACAGGAGATTCTGGGAGAACGAAGAACGGCAGGCTGGGGATCACGGAGAAGATCGGAGGAGCCAAGCGCAGGGTGCAGCCAGGATGGCTGCCAAGTTTGCCGATCACGTCAAGGACATCTATCGGGCATACCAAGTCACCTACATCGAGCTGGACGATGATCTCGCCATCGATAAAGTGTGCGACATCTTCCAGAAGATCAACAGCACGGGCCAGGCGCTGGACATCTTCGATCTGCTGAACGCCATCCTCAGGCCCAAGGACGTCGGCCTCAAGGAGCTATGGAGGCAAGCTGAAGAGCGGCTTTCCTTCGTCGGCGCCAAGAGGATGAACGTCTACGTTCTTCAGGTCATGTCAATCCTGACCCAGGACGGCCTCTGTTCTCCGAAGTACCTCTACTATCTTGTTCCGGGCCAGAAACGGCGGGTGCGCCGACCCGACGGTTTGGCGGTGGAGAAGGTCCACGTCAAGAGCCGGGAGGAGTTCGAGGAGCGGTGGACGGAGGCCGTGGCGGCTCTCGAAACCTCGATGGGGCGGCTGCGAGCAGAGTACGGCGTGGTTTCGTCGCGGTTCCTTCCCTACCCAGCCATTCTTCCCGCCTTCGCCGGTGCCCAGAGGGAAGCGCAGAAGCGGCCCGAAGCCGAACGAATGGGGGCGCAAAGGAAGATCTCCCAGTGGTACTGGGCAAGCGTCTTCACCCAGCGATACTCGAGTGCGGTCGAGTCGACCGCTGCCGGTGACTATCGCGACCTGGGCCGATGGTACCGAGACGACCGGGAGGTGCCCCGCGTGATCGGTGAGTTCCGGATCTCCCTGCGTGAGCTGGATCTTCATCCGATCAGGCCGGGCAGCGCCATCTACAGCGGAGTTGTCAATCTCACGATACTTGAGGGTGCGAAGGACTGGATCGACGGTGGCGCACCGATCAAACGGGAACTGGACGACCACCACATCGTTCCCAAGGCTTGGGGCCGGAAGAACGGAGCGGGCGACAGCATCGACTCGATCCTGAATCGGACACCGCTCGACTCGACCACGAATCGTGAGGTGATCCGGGATCGCCTTCCGAACGAGTACCTTCCCGAACTCATCGAGAAGAACGGCCGGGAGACCCTGTACGGAGTGCTCGCGTCTCACCTGATACCACCGGAAGCGGTCGATGTCCTGCTGCGCAGGCCCTTCTCGCTCCAAGACTTCGAGGAGTTTCTCGAAAGGCGCCAAGAGGCCATTCGCAGCGCCATTGGGAAGCAGCTTCCCGAGAGCACGGAGCCTCCTCGGCAGGAGGAGCTCCATCGGCTGGAGAACGACGTGAGGCAGGTCGAGATCGGGCTTCGAAGACTCATCGAGCGGAACTTGGGTGACCCTGCACATCCCGGTCTGACGAACACGCTCGGCTACGCGCAGAAGCGGATCGATCAGGCGCTCAGAGACGACCCGTCGCTTGATCGGCGCCACTTGGGGACACTCGCGGGACGGCTTGAGTTCTGCGATCTCAGAGAACTGGAGGCGGCGATCGTCTCAAAGCCCTCGTGGCCTACGTTCCGGGAGTTGTTTGGGACGCAGGAAGATCTCAGGCACCGGTTTCACGCACTCGCTGCCATTCGCAACGCCCTTGCGCACAGTCGCCCGGTGACGAGGCAGAACGTTGCGGACGCGGAGGCTGCCTTCCTGTGGTTCAAGAGCAGGATCGGCCGTTCCACGTGAGGGCAGCCTCCTCCAGGCCTGCTCTACGACCCGGTCGTCCGGCTTCTGGCGTGCATGGGCGGCAAGCGGAATCTCCGGCCGTGGACTCCGGAGGAGTCTGGGGCTACGGTGGCAAGCTGGAGATCCTCAGCGATGCGGACCACCCGGAGTACGATCGTTACAGTGAGTGGATGCGTGCTGGCGCGATCGAGAGGAGTTCAGGGTCGGGGAGCTTTACGAGGTGCTTCGTTCTATGGCCTGGTGAGGTAGAGCGGCGACTTACAGCGACCGGCCGGCGTCGTTCGGCTGCTTGGTTGGCGCCTCGTGCGGCGGGTCAGTCCGGCTCGTATCCGAGTCCCCACACTTGAAGGAGGTCGTGGCACCCTTGGTCGAAGCCGCGAGAGAAGTCCACCATCTGAATGAGCGACAGAGTCCAAGACAGGTCGTCCGGCGAGCACGGGCGATACAAGAGGGGAGCGAGTCGCCCTTCGAAGCGATCGTGCTGCAGCGAATAGAGCAGCTCTCGCTTCACCCATTTGGAACCCACCGCGTCCGGGGAGAGCACGAGCACGAACCAGTCACAGCCGTTTCAGCGCCCGGCCGATTTCGTCGTGCCACTGCTGGGCACCCGTGATGTTCGTCTCGCTGTACCAGACAGGGATCGCATGTCTTCGCAGGACATCGACGAGCCTGCTGACGAACGAACGGTCCTTGCTGGAGTGGGAGAGGAAGACCTCGTTCGGTCGTCGAGCCACGGCAGTTGGTTGGCGCGGAATCAGCCGTGGCTGCGGATCGCGTCAGCAATCGGCTGGACTGCCGCGCCTAGGCGATCCAGTTTGAACCAGGGTAGCTGCCGGACAATCCATGGAATCTGCTGTTCTGGAAAGCTCTCGGGGCCCCCAACAATGACCGGGATCAGTCGGTTGCTGTAGTTCTTGGCACCTAGTGCGTACTCCATCTCGCGTCGCACGTAGGGCGAGTTGATCGAGTGCGGTGTCAGCAGCACGACCATCGCCTCGGACTCCTCCAGCGCGCGGGCCACCTCGGCAGCCCAGTTGTCGCCGGGGAGCACATCGCGGCCGGGATCCCAAACCTCAAGCCCAGTCTGCTCCAGCCCTTCCGAGAGCTTGGCGGCGAGGGGCGCATCGGCATGCGAATGACTGATGAAGACCTTCATAGTCTTTGCTCCGGGTCGATACCGGGACGACTGTAGTGGATGCTAGCAGCCTGAACGTGGGCTCGGCGTGGACCGGCGGTGAGACCAGTGGAGTACCAATGCGGGTCGACTCTCACGCGCTGTACAGAATCCGCTCGCCAGCGTCCTCCCGCTGCAGCTCGCCCAGATCCTCCAGCCACCGCAGGTGCGCGATCGCCTCGCCGGTCGCGAACCAGCGCTGCATGATCGGGAAGTCGTCCCAGGACTTCGCGCGGATGTCCCAGGTCATTAGCGCCGCCGTCTCGTAGGCGTTCCGCCCGCCGTTGTCGCGCAGGATGTCGACGACTTCCCGGCCGCGGAGTTCGTGGTGCTCGCGAAGTTCGCGGCAACGGCCCTGGAAGTCGTGGATCAGGCTGCGGTGGCCCGGGAGGCAGAGGTCCACGTCGAGGGTCTCGACCTTGGCGATGCTGGCCAGGTAGAGGCCCAGGGGATCGTGGTCGTCGGCCCAGGCCTGGATGTTCGGCGTGATGTCGCCCAGGATGTGGTCGCCGACGATGAACAGACGCTTCGCCCGGTCGTAGAGCGAGATGTGGCCGAACGTGTGCCCCGGCGTGTCGATGACCTCGAGGCGGTAGCCGGCGATCTCGATCACGTCGCCTTCGGACAGCGGGGCGTACTCGATCATCTGGCCGCTGAAGCGCGCGCCGGGGTGGCGCCGGAAGGACTCGGCGAGCTCCTCGGGCGGGAAGCCGCTGCGCCTGAGATACACGCCCATCGGGCTGTCCGCGGACCAGCCGCCGTGGGCCCGGCCCATCGACGCCGCGTCGATCGCGCCCATCGACGCGGTGCGTCCCGGCTGCAGAAGTTCCGGGATCAGGCCGTGGTGATCCGCGTGGAGGTGGGTTGCCAGGAAGTCCGTCTTCTCGAGGTCGACGCCGATCTCGTCGAGCCCGGCGGTCAGGACCTCCCGGCACTCGGGCCGGTTCATGCCCGTGTCGATGACGAGCCAGCGGTCGTCCTCGGCCAGGACGTAGCAGTTGACTTCCTTGAGCGGGTTCCGCGGCAGCGGCACGACGACCCGGTAGAGCGAGTCGAGGATCTTCTCGGCGACTGGTTCCGTCATGGGCGCGAAGGGTAGCAAGCGGTTACGATTCCGGGTCCCGTTTCTGGAGGAGACCCACGATGCCCTTGACCGAGAGCTACGTTCCCGCCGATACCAGTTCACCCGTCCTCGAGACGACGGTCGGCGGCATTCTGCGCGATGCTGCCGCCAAGGCGCCTGACCAGGCGGCCCTGATCGAGGGCGTGCCGGGCGAGCGTCGGTCCTGGACCTACGCCGAACTCCTGGCCGACGCGGAACGCGTCGCGCGGGCGCTGGCTGCCCGCTTCGAGAAGGGCGATCGGGTCGCCGTGTGGGCGCCGAACATTCCGGAGTGGGTGCTGCTCGAGTACGGCGCGGGCCTGGCCGGCGTGGTCCTGGTCACGGTCAACCCGGCCTACCAGCCGAAGGAACTCGAGTACGTCCTGCGGCAGTCGAGATCCTCCGGCATCTTCTACCTGCGTTCGTTCCGCGGCAATCCGATGGAGGAATCGCTCAGGCAGGTTGCGGACGGTCTGCCGGATCTCAAGGAGCTCATCCCGTTCGACGACTTCGAGGAGTTCGTCGCCTCGGCGCCGGACGACGTGGAGCTTCCCGACGTGAGTCCGGACGATCCGGTCCAGATCCAGTACACGTCGGGCACCACCGGTTTCCCCAAGGGCGCCTACCTCCACCACCGCGGGATCACGAACAATGCGCGTTTTGTCGCCGAGCGCCTTGGCGTCAAGCCTGGCGACGCCTACGTCAACCCGATGCCCCTGTTCCACACGGGCGGCTGCGTGCTCGGCGTGCTTGGCCCCTGCCAGCAGCAGGCGACCCTGGTCAATCTGGTGATGTTCGAACCCGGGCTCATGCTGGCGCTGATCGAAGAGTTGCGCGCCACCCACCTGCTCGGCGTACCGACGATGCTCATCGCGGTGATGGAGCATCCCGACTTCGACCGCCGCGACCTTTCTTCCATCCACACCGTCTGCTCGGGCGGTGCGACGGTGCCGGCCGACCTTGTTCGGCGGATCGAGAAGACGCTCGGCGTGCAGTTCTCGATCATCTACGGCCAGACGGAGGCGTCCCCGGGCGTGACGCTGATGAAGCCGGACGACAGCGAGGAGGACAAGGCGAACACGCTCGGACCGGTCCTGCCGCAGACGGAGATGAAGGTGATCGACCCCGAGACCGGCGCCACGGTGCCGATTGGCGAGTCGGGGGAACTCTGTTGCCGCGGGTATCTCGTGATGCTCGGGTACTTCGAGATGCCGGACAAGACCGGCGAGACGATCGACGAGGACGGCTGGCTGCATAGCGGCGACCTGGTGACGATGGACGACCGCGGCTACACGACGATCACCGGCCGGCTGAGGGACATGATCATCCGCGGTGGCGAGAACATCTATCCGCGCGAGATAGAGGAGTTGCTGTTCGAGCACCCGCAGGTTTCGGACGTGGCGATCGTCGGCCTGCCGGACGAGCGTTGGGGCGAGATCGTCGGCGCTTTCATTCGAGACGCGGACCCGGCCAACCCGGCCTCGGACGCGGAGCTCCACACCTACTGCCGCGAGAATCTGGCGCCGCAGAAGACGCCCAAGGCCTGGTACCGGGTCGACGACTTCCCGCTGACGCCGTCCGGGAAGATCCAGAAATTCGTGCTCGTGGACGAGTGGAGAAAGGGCGCCTACAGCGCGGCGTGAGATCTGACATGATCGCCGCTCTTCACGCAGACTTCTCTTCGCCGCTCTGTTGCTTGCGAGCGGCATAAGCATGCAGGCCCTTAGATCCAACGTCGACATCCGTTCGGCGCAGTTCGGGAAGAACCGCGACGACATCCTGGAGCAGATCGAGCAGGTGAACGGCCTGCTCGAGCAGGTGTCCGGCGGCGGTGGACCGGAGGCGATGAACCGCCTGCGGAGCCGCGGCAAGCTGCCGGTGCGCGAGCGTGTCGCGAACGCGCTCGATCGGGACAGCCCGTTCCTGGAGATCTCGCCACTCGCGGCCTGGAACTCGTACTACACGGTCGGCTCGGGCTTCGTGCTGGGCGTCGGCGTGATCTCGGGCACGGAGTGCGTGATCCTCGGCCACGACCCGTCGGTTCGCGCCGGCGCGTTCAACGAGTTCAACTCGAAGAAGCTGATGCGCGGCCTCGAGATCGCGCGGGTCAACCGGCTGCCCTACGTCCAGTTCGTGGAGTCCGCGGGGGCCGACCTGCGCGGCAACACGGGTGACGATCCGGACGCGCAGACCAAGCGGACCATCGGCCATTTCGGGGAGTCGGGACGGCTGTTCTACGAGATCTCCGAGCTCTCCAAGATGCGGATCCCGACGGTGTCGATCGTCTTCGGCGCCTCGACCGCGGGCGGGGCGTACCAACCGGGGATGAGCGACTACAACATCTTTGTCAGGAACCAGGCGATGGTCTCGCTTGGCGGGCCGCCGCTGGTCAAGATGGCGACCGGCGAGGACGCGGAGCCCGAGAGCCTGGGCGGCGCCGACATGCACTGCCGCGTTTCCGGGCTGGGCGACTACCTCGCCCAGGACGAGATGGACGGCATCCGGTTGCTTCGGGACGTGGTTCACCACCTGAACTGGCGCAAGGAAGGCCCCGGGCCGAGCCTGCCGCCAGATGATCCCGTGCTCGATCCCGAAGAACTGCTCGGCCTCGTCTCTCGCGATCTGCGCTCGCCGCTCGACATCCGCGAGGTGATCGGACGCGTCGTCGACGGTTCGCGGTTCGAGGAGTTCAAGCCCCTCTACGGGCCGACGATCGTCTGCGGCTGGTCCTCGATCCACGGCTACCCGGTCGGCATCCTGGGCAACAACGGCGCCCTGTTCTCCGAGTCGGCCGAGAAGGCGACGCAGTTCATCCAGCTCTGCAACCAGATCGACGTGCCGCTGCTGTTCCTGCACAACATCACCGGCTACATCGTGGGCACGGACTACGAGCAGGGCGGGATCACGAAGAACGGCTCGAAGATGATCAACGCGGTCGCGAACTCGACCGTGCCGCACCTGTCCGTGGTCGTGGGTGCGTCGTACGGTGCCGGCAACTACGGCATGAGCGGCCGTGCCTACGGCACCCGGTTCACGTACATCTGGCCGACCGCGAAGATCGCGGTGATGGGCCCGGAACAGATGGCCGGCGTGATGACGATCGTGACCCGCAGAGCCGCGCAGCGGCGCGGCATCGAGTTCGACGAAGAGGCGGACAGGAAGCGCGCGGCCGGCGTCATCCACTGGGCGGAGAAGCGCTCGCTCGGGCTGTATGCGACGTCGCGAGTTTCCGACGACGGGATGATCGACCCACGGGACACCCGCACGGTTCTCGGCTTGTCGCTGTCCGCCTGCCACAGCCGGGCGGTCGAGGGAGCGAAGGGCTATGCCGTCTTCAGGATGTAAAGCGGCATGATTACCCGGCTCCTGGTCGCCAATCGCGGTGAGATCGCGCGGCGGATCTTCCGCTCGGCGCGCGACATGGGGATCGCGACCGTCGCGGTCTACGCCGACGGCGACGCCGATGCGCCCTTCGTGGCCGAGGCGGATGTCGGGGTTGCGCTGGACGGCCGTTCCTCGGCGGAGACCTACCTGGACGTGGAGAAGGTGCTGGCCGCGGCCGCCCGGACCGGCGCCGACGCGGTGCATCCCGGGTACGGCTTCCTGTCCGAGAACGCGGACTTCGCCCGCGCGGTGACCGACGCCGGCCTTGTCTGGGTCGGCCCGTCGCCCGAAGCGATCGCCGCGATGGGCGACAAGCTCTCGGCCAAGCGATTGATGCGCGAGGCGAAGGTGCCGACGCTTCAGGCAGTCGAACTCGGCGACGGCGCCGACCTGGCCGCGGCGGCGGCGGAAGTCGGCTTCCCGGCCCTGGTCAAGGCCGCGGCCGGTGGCGGCGGACGCGGCATGCGGGTCGTCGAGTCCGAGGAGGAACTTGAGGCCGCGGTCGAGGGCGCGCGCCGTGAAGCGGCGGCCGCGTTCGGCGATGGCACCGTGTTCCTGGAGCGCTGGCTGGCGTCCTCGCGCCACGTCGAAATCCAGATCCTGGGCGACCTGCACGGCAACCTCGTCCACTGCTTCGAACGGGAGTGCTCGATCCAGCGACGCCACCAGAAGATCATCGAGGAGGCGCCGTCGCCGGTCGTGAGCGACGAACTCCGGGCCCGCATGGGCGCGGCGGCGGTGGCCGCCGGACAGGCGATCGGCTACAGCTCGGCCGGCACAGTCGAGTTCCTGGTCGAGCAGCCGGCGGACGGGTCCGCGCCGACCGACTTCTGGTTCCTCGAGGTAAACACCCGGCTGCAGGTGGAGCATCCGGTGACCGAGGAGATCACCGGCCTCGACCTGGTCCGTGAGCAGCTCCGCGTGGCGCAGGGTGAGGAACTCGGCTTCGGCCAGGAGGATCTCGCAATCGTCGGCCACGCGATCGAGGCTCGGCTCTACGCGGAGGATCCGGCGAACGACTTCCTGCCTCAGACCGGGCGGGTGCAGTGCTGGCAGCCGGCGCCGGGAATGAACGCGCGCTTCGACTCCGGGATCGAGAGCGGGAGCGAGGTCGGCATCGAGTTCGATCCGATGCTCGCCAAGGTGATCGTCGGCGCGGCGACGCGACGCGAAGCCGCGCTCCGGCTCGCCCGAGTTCTGGAGACGACGCGGGTGCAGGGCATTCGGACCAACCGGGACTTCCTGGTCACGACGCTCCGCTCACCGGAGTATCTGGCCGGCGATACGACGACCGACTTCATCGAGCGGGTGGCGCCGCAACCCGTGCGCCTGCCGTCGGCCGACGAGCTGGTCTCTGCTGGAATCTGCACGGTGATGGCCGCCCAGCACGATCGCAGGCAGGCGGCGCGGATCCATCCGACGATCGTCAGCGGCTGGCGCAACACGGTGATGCCCTACGAGCGGGCCGAGTTCGAGACCGCAGCCGGCGACGCGCTCCGGATCGAGTACCGGATCCAGCGCGACGGCCGGTTCGATACACGCGCCGCGGCCGGCGACGGCGAGCCGAGCCGACACATGGTCGAGCTTCGTCGACGGACCGCGGACGGCGTCGAACTCGTGATCGACGGCCGCAGATTCCGGGCGACGGTGACGTCCGACGGCGACCGCTGGCTCGTGCATGGGCCGCAGGGCGACGTCGAACTGCGGGAGCTGCCGCGGTTCCCGGTCGCCGGGCTTGAAACGGTTGCCGGCGGTTTGACCGCGCCGATGCCGGGCAAGGTGATCTCGACCCACGCCGCTGTCGGCGATCGAGTCGAGTCAGGTCAACTGCTCCTGGTTCTGGAAGCGATGAAGATGGAGCACCGCGTCACCGCGCCGGAGCCGGGCACCGTTTCCGAGTTCCGCGTCGCCGAGGGCGAACAGGTGGGGAACGGCGAACTGCTCGTGGTCGTCGAGGAGGACGCGGCGTAGCGGCCCGAGGGTTGGCGGGAGGAGGATGGGAATGACGAACCAGCCGGGGACCGACTACTCGCTCTACGAAGTCCGATCCGGGGCGGCGGTCATCACGCTGAATCACCCGGAACGGCGCAACGCCCTGTCACCGGGTCTGATCACCGAGGTCTACGACCACCTGACGGCGGCCCAGGCCGACGACGCCGTCCGGTCGATCGTGATCACCGGAGCGGGCAAGGGCTTCTGTTCGGGCGCGGACCTCAAGCGGCAGCCGGGCGAGGGTGAGTCGGACCGGATCGTGCCCTATCCGGATCTGCTGACCGCGATCTGGGAGGGCGAGAAGCCCGTGATCGCCGCGGTGAACGGCCACGCCTTCGCCGGCGGGCTGGGCATGGTCGCGGCCTCCGATCTCGTGATCACCGCCGAGGAGGCGATGTTCAGCTTCAGCGAAGTGCGGATCGGCGTGATCCCGGCGATCATCGCCGTCGTTTGTCTGCGCAAGCTGGGACCGCACCACGGCATGAGGCTGTTCCTGACCGGCGACCGATTCAACGGCCGCCAGGCGGTCGAGTACGGCCTGGCGCACAAGGCGGTGCCGCGCGACGATCTGTGGTCCGTGGTCCAGGAGGAGATCGACGCGATCAACCTGGGCGGCCCGACGGCGGTCGTCGAGTGCAAGAAGCTGGTCCGTGCGGTGCCGGACATCTCGCTCGCCGAGGGGTTCGAGCTGACCCAGGGCTGGAGCCGTCGCATGTTCCAGGGCGACGAAGCGGCCGAGGGCATGGCCGCGTTCCGCGAGAAGAGGAAACCGAGTTGGGCGGCGGCTGTGAGCGGCGCCGGCGATTCGTCGTGACGATCCAGCTCTACCACTGCAAGGGCGCCCGTTCGCTCCGTCCCGTGTGGACGCTGGAAGAGATGGGCATCGACTACGACCTGCACGTGCTGCCGTTTCCGCCGCGGGTTTTCAAGAAGGACTACCTGGGAACCAACGTCCTGGGCACGGTCCCGTGCATGATCGACGGCGACGTCCACATGACGGAGTCCTCGGGGATGGCGAAGTACCTGGTCGACCGCTACGGCCCGACCCCGATCGCCGTCGACGTGGACGACCCGGAGTACGGCGCGTACCTCAACTGGCTCTTCTACAGCGACGCGACGTTGACCTTCCCGCAGACGCTGTTCCTCCGCTACACCCGCCTCGAGCCCGAGGAGCGGCGGGTTCCCCAGGTTGCCGAGGACTATCGCAAGTGGTTCCTCGGCCGGCTGCGGCTGGTGGAGAAGGCGACCTCGGACGGCCGCGACTTCCTGTGCTGCGACCGTTTCACGATCGCCGACATCTGCGTCGGCTACGGCCTGCACCTGGCGACGTCGCTTGGCATCGACGACTTCGGGGAGAACGTGCGGCGCTACTGGACACGGCTGCAGGAAGTCCCGTCCTACCAGCGGATCCGAGAGGTCTGAGGCAACTCCGGGTTGCACCGCGAGAACGGAGTATCGGTGAAACCTGACGGACCCCGGCTTCGACCGCTACGTTGGCGGACCAAGTCGGTCCTGTTTTCGATCGCTGCCCCGCTCCTCCTTCTCGCCGGCTGCGGACCGCCCCAGAACCTGCCGACGCCGGAACAACCGATCGCGTACAACCACCTGGTCCACATCGAGGCTGGGCTCGAGTGCACCCGCTGCCATCGCGGCGCGGAAGAGGGCGTGCATGCCGGCATGCCGTCGGTCCAGGCCTGCGCCGGCTGTCATCGGCGCGAGATCCCCGACCATCCGGAAGTGCAGAAGGTCATGCTCGCCAACGAGAACCGCGAGCCGATCCTGTGGGCCAAGGTGAACGTGATCCCGGACTCGGCGATGGTCCATTTCAATCACCGCGCCCATGCCCGTGCCGGCATCGAGTGCCTGGCCTGCCACGGGGACGTCGCCGCGATGACCGTCGCCGAGCCCGTTCGCAACGTCGCCGATATGGGATGGTGCGTCGAGTGTCACCGCGAGAACGAGGCCAGCGACGACTGTCTGGCGTGCCACCGGTGAGGTTCCGATGAGCGGCAGCAACGGCAAGCGCGGAGAACCCCGGGTCACGATCGGCCGGCGGGACTTCTTCAAGGTCTACGCCGCGGCCGGCGTGGCGGTGCTTCAGGGCTGCCGGCGGCGGGACCAGGAACTCATCGAGTCGCCGGTGCGGCGGAGCACGGCTCTGCCGGGAGCCTCGGTGTGGCGGCGGTCGATCTGCGGGCAGTGCGGAGCCGGTTGCGAGATCGAAGTACGGACCGTCGACCGGTTGGCGAAGAAGATCGAGGGGCTGCCGGACGGTTTCGTCAACCAGGGCGGCGTCTGCGCGCTCGGGCACTCGGCGCTTCAGGAGCTGTACCACCCGGACCGGGTGACGGAGCCGATGCGGCGGGGCGCTTCGGGTGAGTTGGAGCCGGTGTCCTGGGAGGAGGCGCTTGAAGCCGCGGCGACCGCGATGGCGGCGGCTCCGGGAATGACGACTGTTGTCTCGGGTGCGCCGTCGGGGCCGCTTCTGGGCCTTTGGCGGCGGTTCGCTGCCGCGATTGGGGCGCCGGCTCCCGTCCACTGGCAGTCCGCCGACGTGGTCGTCGAGCGGGAGGCCGCTCGGCTCGCCTTCGGTGAGGCGATCCGCCCGGCTTATGACATGGCGCGAGCCGACTACGTGGTCAACATTGGCGCGCCCTTCCTCGACGGATGGCGGAGCGCGGCGCATTTCGCTGGCGCCTGGGCCGAACTGACCGCCGACCGGCGTGGCAAGCTGGTCCAGGTCGAGGCACGGCATTCGCTGACCTCGGCGAATGCGGACGACTGGCTGCCGGTGTTGCCCGGCAGTGAAGGCGTGTTTGCGCGCGGTCTGGCCGGGCTGCTGATCGGCTCGGGGACGGTCGCGGATGACGCGCGAACCACCTACGAAGTGCTCTATCCCGAGGCCCCGCCCGATCTGGCGGCGACCGCGGAGCGTTGCGGCATCGACGCCGACCGGATCGAACGCCTTGCCGCCGAACTCTCCCGCGCTCGCCGGCCGTTGGTCATGGTCGGAGGATCCGCGCTCGAAGGCGAGAACGGCCTCGCCGCGGGCGCGGCCGCGCTGGTGCTCAACGTGTTGCTGGGCGCGGTAGGCCGCGAAGGCGGCCTCTTCGCCGGCGTGGACTTCGGCTTCGAGGACCGGCTGGCCGGTGAGGCCGAGGCGGCCGCGCCGCCGACGGCGCTGGCGGACCGCCTGGCCGAGGCCGGTGAGTCGGGCGTCCTCGTCGTCTCGGAGGCCGATCCGCTGCACGCGATGCCGGGGCTCGAGGCCGCCTTCGATGGCGCGGGCACCGTGATCGCGCTCTCCGCCTTCTTCGATGACACGACGCTTCGCGCCGACCTCGTTCTGCCGATCCAGACCGACCTGGAGCGCTTCCAGGCGGTGGAGCCGGACCCGGTGCTCGGGGTGCCCGCGCTGCTCATCGCGTCGCCGACGGTGGCGCCGAGGGGCGAGGCCCGCCATCCCGGCGACGTAGCGCTGGCGCTTGGAGCGGCCGCCGGCATGGAGCTGCCCTGGCCGGGGTTCCAGGAGGCCGTCGAAGCCTCGCTCAGCGACGCCTTCACCGCGACGAGAGCGGATGCCGAGGGGGACGGCGCGGTGCCCGCGTCTCTGATCGCGGGCGCCCTGAACGCGCGCCAGTTCGTGCGCCGGACGACCGATGCCGGCGGCCTGGTCGGGACGGAGGAGATGAGGCGTGTGCCTTCCCGGATGCCGGCCAGAACCCGGGTGGCGCCGCGCGCCACCCGTGAACCAGTCCGCGCGCCCGTCATCGGGCGCGTGGATGGCAGCCCGGCGCACCCAGTAGAGGTCGCCGCGGACGACGCCGCGGTCGGGATCGCCGATCCGGCAGCCCTGCCGGCGCCGGCCTCTCCGGCTGGTGTTGAGTCCTTCACTCTGATCCCGTTCGAGTCGCTGAAGCTTGCCGACGGCCGGGGCGCGAACCGTCCCTGGCTGCAGGAGTTGCCCGACCCGCTGTCGACCGTCATGTGGGGGTCCTGGGCCGAGGTGGCGACGGCCGACGCCAATCGCCTTGGCATCCACACCGGCGACATCGTGCGTCTGACGGGGACCGCAGCCGAGATCGACTTGCCCGCGATCGTTCTGCCGACCGTGCGTCCGGGGTGCGTGGGCGTCCCCGTTGGGGGCGGCCACGAGGACTACGGCCGCTACGCGCGCGGACGTGGCGCCAACGTGAACGCCCTGATGAGCCCGGATCGCCAGGTGGCGGGCGCCGGCGCGTTTGCCCGCGGCGATCTGCGAGTGCGGGTCGAGCGGCTGCGGCGCCCGCCTCGCAGCGAGCGGCCCGTGATCTATGGCCGCGGCCTGCGGCAGGCGGAGGAGATTCCGGTCGGCTGGGCGCCGCACGACAGCGGCGCCGCGCACGCCTCGAAGCAGGACACTGACGAGCCACGCGGCTTCGTGCGCCGGCTCGGCCGACCGCGCCGTTCAGTCGCGCCGGGTACCGCAGTCCGTGAGGAGAAGACATGACGCGCTGGGGCATGGCCATCGATCTCGACCGCTGCACCGGCTGCGAGGCCTGCGTCGTTGCGTGTGCCGCCGAGAACAACATCCAGACGGTCGGCGAGGAGCAGGCGCGCGAGGGTCGGGCGATGCACTGGCTCCGGATCGAGCGTTACTACGAGGGCGATTTTCCGAACGTCCGCACACGCTTCATGCCCGTCCTGTGCCAGCAGTGTGGCGCGGCCCCGTGCGAACCGGTTTGCCCCGTCTACGCGACGTACCACAACCCGGAAGGGTTGAACGCGATGGTGTACAGCCGCTGCATCGGCACGCGGTTCTGCGCCAACAACTGCCCGTACACCGTGCGTGTCTTCAACTGGTTCGACGCCGAGTTCCCGGCCCCGCTCGACTCCCAGTTGAACCCGGACGTCAGCGTCCGGCCCGGTGGCGTGATGGAGAAGTGCACGTTCTGCGTCCAGCGCATCGTGGCCGGCAAGGACGAGGCGGCCCAGGAGGAGCGGGAGGTTGCGGACGGCGACATCCGGACCGCCTGCCAGCAGTCCTGTCCGACCAAGGCGATCGCGTTCGGCGATCTTGAGGATCCGGACAGCGAAGTCTCCCGGTGGGCCGAGTCGCCGCGGGCGTTCAGCTTGCTGGGCGATCTGGATACGCGTCCCGGCGTCGTCTACCTGAGTGGCTCGGAGTGGAGGGAGCCGGCCGAGTGACGACGGAGTCCCAGCGCACCGCCGCGGTTCTCGACGGCGAGCTGCTCGGCCGCCTCGACCGGCGCCGTCCGGGTCTGCTGGTCGGCGCGCTGGCGAGCGGCGCGCTGGCCCTGGTCTTCCTCTACTGCTGGGGCTATCAGATCGCGAACGGGATCGGCGTCACCGGGATCAACCGTCCGGTGTTCTGGGGCTTCTACATCATCAACTTCGTCTTCTGGATCGGCATCAGCCATGCCGGCACGCTGATCTCGGCCATCCTGCGGGTGACGAAGGCGGAGTGGCGGCGGCCGGTGACCCGATCGGCGGAGGCGATCACGCTGTTCGCGCTTGCGATCGGTGGTCTGTTCCCGTTGATCCACCTTGGCCGGGTCGCGATCTTCTACTACATGATCCCGTACCCGAACAGCCGGATGCTGTGGCCGAACTTCCGCTCGCCTCTGGTCTGGGACATCGCGGCGATCACGACCTACATCATCGGCAGTGCGCTCTACCTCTTCCTGCCCCTGATTCCGGACGCGGCGGTCATGCGCGATCGTGCGGCGGCGGGCCTGAAGAAGCGCTTCTACGCCGTGCTCGCTCTCGGCTGGCGCGGCACGGCGCAGCAGTGGCACAGCCTGGAGTGGGGTATTCGCATCCTGGCGGTGGCGATCATCCCGGTCGCCGTCTCGGTGCACACAATCGTTTCCTGGGACTTCGCGATGACCCAGACGCCGGGTTGGAAGAGCACGATCTTCGGGCCGTACTTTGTCGTCGGCGCGATCTTCTCGGGGATCGCCGTGCTGATGATCGCGATGGCGCTGCTCCGCCGCGGTCTCGGTCTCGGGCGCTTCCTGACCGACCGCGTGTTCAACAACCTGGGGCTCCTGTTCGTCACGATGTCCCTGATCTGGGGCTATTTCACGTTCGCAGAGCACCTGACCGTCTGGTACAGCGGCGACCTGTTCGAGAAAAACGTGCATCACGTCCTGCTGCACGGCGACTTCGCCTTGCCGTTCTGGACGATGGTCGTGGTCAACCTGGTCATCCCGGTCGCCGTGCTCTCCTTCCCGCGTGGTCGGCGACCGCTGCCGACCGCTTTGGTCGGCTGCGGCGTTCTGGTCGGCATGTGGCTTGAACGGTTCCTGATCGTCGTCCCGTCCCTGTCGACGCCGCGGCTGGCCTACAGCATCGGCGACTACATGCCGAGTTGGGTGGAGCTCGGGATCATGATCGGGGCGATCGGCGTCTTCGCCTGTCTCTACTTCACGTTCACCCAGTTGCTTCCGATCGTCTCCGTCTGGGAGATGCGTGAGGGCTGGCGGCACGGGGCACGCGGCGAGGGGAGCGGGGTGACTTCAGACGCAGCGCCGACCTCCGCGACGGCGGCAGCACCGGTACCCGGTGGAGGTGCGGCATGACGGCGGCCACAGACCGTCATCTGGTCGAAGCCGCGTTCGACCAGGTCGAGGACGTCCGGGCGGTCGTCGAAGCCGCGCTCGAGTCGGGCGTCGCGGCTTCCCAGGTCGAAGTGC
>Ga0209544_1002045_pt1 | contig 19482 bp, 18 predicted proteins | sample MesohylPK_FD_187297 | JGI IMG/M metagenome (GOLD analysis project Ga0209544, IMG submission 187297) | Host-associated microbial community of the marine sponge Aplysina aerophoba from Gulf of Piran - sponge mesohyl, lysed by proteinase K... | ecosystem: Host-associated > Porifera > Sponge >...
GAGGAATATGATCCTCGTCTTGCAAGCCATGCCTCTGGTTGTTCGGGTGCTGACGCGCAAGACAAGGATGCGACTGCGATAAAAAGTCATATTATGAAGAGCTTAAGCGAGATTGCAACACGAACCGCTGGTTCCACAAAATGTTTGAAAGTCGTAAGGGGAGAAATAGAGGGCGATAGGAGGAAATGCGCTGCTAAGTTGTCGGATTACAACTTAGCTAGAAAGCGCATTCTTTATGATCTCATGTACCACTCATGTGTTTCGATTGATAAGATAGCGCTTGTGATAAATACTATGGCACAAAGGCCCACAGAGGGTGCACTTTCGTTCAGTGCAGAAAACGAAGAGCTTGAGTTTATGCAAAAGGTTATACCGCAGATGAAAGAGAGAGCGTACGAACAAGACTGTACTGTTGAGAAGTTGGCGCAGGACGAGCATGTGAGGAAACAGAAACTCCTGGAGAGGCGCAAACAGAAGAAGATGATACAAAAGAGTAGTTAGGTACCTCAAGTTTATGCTGACTTATAAGATGAGACTGATGAAGATGCAATAGAGTAGCTCCGTTTAGAGTGTGTTTATTTTCTTGTATTTAATGTTTTTTAGTAATCACTCTTGGTAGTAAAATATAGATATGATTATACTCAATAGTGTTTTGTCCCAGTAGATGTGGCGGGAAAGGTTAATATATTTATACGCGGGCTACTCTCTTGTGTATACTGGAGATTCACAGATCAGAGAGCCATTTATTCAATCAATTAATAAGCAGTTAAGAATGTGGGGTCTTTGTTGAAGTTCGATGTGTTTTTGGTGGATATTGACGATATTCAATCCGGTCGTGCATAAAAAAGAATGCAAATTTGAAGAATAGGCATATACTATGCTTCTGTATGATTCTGAGAAGAATGCGCAAGAATTTAAGGAAGTTTTAGGAATCTCTATTTCTTGTATATGGGATGAAAAGATATTATCGTGAATCTATTGCTATTGACCAAAGTGCAAAAAGTCTAGACTGTAAGGGCTGAAGAATTTAAAGATGATCTTTTTTCTACGCGCATTGTGTAATATGATCGAATTTTTAGTATTCTTCGTGCAGAAGAAGGTGCCTCGCTTGATGAGATGAGAGCTGTAATTGAAAATGTGTTGAGATGGGTGTTTGTGAACACACCAGGTTTACAAATATATTCGGAACTTCAGATGCTGAAAAATACGGCTGATAAGAGACAAAGACTAAAATTGTCGATTGATCGTGTTATAAAACGATATATGAAACTATTGCCTGTCAAAGATGAAACAAAAATGAATCTGGACGATCAGGGTTGTGAACCGGTCAGATCTTATTCTTGTCTGCACATTAGAAGGCGCGGGATTTCTTGTATTTTTGCAGAAGTACCTTCCTCCTCTCTTGATGAGATAGAAGCTGAAATTAGATTTTGCAAGATGTTTCCGGAAACACAAAATAACAAACAAAGGGATTGGGAACTTGATAGCACACTATGTGCGGCTGATAAGATAAGGAGTTTGGCAAAAGATAGATTTATTACAGTTGAAGCTCAGTTGGCAATTGAGTGTAATTCTCGGATAAAGCGTATACACTCAGAGGCCGAGAGTACTAAAACTAGTAGTCACAATAGGAGAGAAAAGAATAAAAAAGAGGAAAGCAATCTCTAGAAAAAAGACAAGTTTAAAAGTATGTGCTAAATAAAATACAATGAACAATATCTTTTATTGACGCAATTTACGAATACTTTTTGTTTATTGCGCTGTATTGAATATTTTGATCGAGAATAATGCTTAGTAAGAAAAAGTGGTATATTCTTGGATTAAGAGCTATAGCTGTAATGTCTGACATTAGGCGGTAGATTCTATTCAAGATATTTGCTAATATTTATTCATGAACAGTATATTTTATTTGCGACAGTTACGCATACTTTTTCTCTTATTTTCATTTGTATTACGTAGTGCTGAAGCAGAGAGCTATGAGGCATTGATGGCTTTACAGACAGCACGTTCCCCTTCACCTGTTCCGATAAATCAAGACAAAACTTTACCTCCTGCAGATTGCTCGCAGCATGTGATTGATCAGAGTGATGCTTTAGCAGAAACACAAATTGAAAAATACCGTTTTCAAGTAATTATTGATCTTGAAAAATTTTCAAAAGAATCTCAAAAAAGCGCATGGAGCGCAGAACACAAAACATGGATATCCACACTGATAAGTGATTTGCATCAGATAAAGGATCTCATGACTGCAGCAGGACGGCCCGATAACACCGCAAGAGACAAAAGTGCTGAAGCGTCTGAAAGGCAATTAGGGAGCAGTGATATGCTGAACATCCTCCAGGCCGAGCAAAATAAAGTGCAGGAAAGTCTAGACGCTGCGCAAGTAATGCCGGAATATCTTATGCGCTATCTTGTAGTATTGTACAACTCAGTGCAAATTGAGAACAATTTTCTGACGGATCACTGTCCAAAAGGTTGTGAAGTTGCATGCAAATCGTCTTATGCAGAGAAAGGCGTCAGGAGCGCAAAGCTCGCTCAGCAATTAACCGATTCTTCTCTTCACGATTCTGATATGATGCGATGGTTTGATGTTGGAGGCAATCAACGAAAATACACAAAGCAATTTCTCGTGATTGCTCTCTTCGATTGCGCACAAGCTCACAACATAAAAGTGAGAGCCAAATTGATGACGGATCTTTTGCAGATGCAAGAAAAGGGTCGTAGATTTGAAAATCAGCGTTATAAAAAAAGTTCCGCTAAAGCTTGTATGTCAGTGCCAGATGAAAAAAGCCTCGATACAGATTGTGTGTCAGTTCCAGAGCTAGTGTCAGTCAAGCGATATGAGGTGTACGACCGCCTCGTGGAAGAGCAACAGCAAATGCGTGAAGAGCTAATAATACAGCAAGCGCAGCAATGTCTTCTGGTGCAGCAAATGAATCAAGCTCTTCTGCTGTGTCAATCTATGACGATACAGCAAATGCAGCAAGCGCATGTGGTGGCGCAATCTCTGGCGGCGCAGCCGCAGAAAGTGGAACAAGATCTGGTGGCGCAGCAAATACAGCAAGCTCAGAAGGTGTGGCAAGCGCTGCAGGAGAAGCCAGTGCAGCAAACTCTGACAGCGCAGCCAGTGCAGCAAATACAGCAAGTGCAGCAAACTCTGACAGCGCAGCAAATACAGCAATTGCAGCAAACTCTGACAGCGCAGCAAATACAGCAAGTGCAGCAAACTCTGACAGCGCAGCAAGTGCAGAAAATGAAGAAAGCGCTTGAGGAGCAGAAAGTGCAGCAAGGGCTGCTGGTTCAGAAAGTGGCTCAAGTCTTGGAAGTGCTCCAGGAGCAGAAAGTGCATCAAGAGGTGATAAAGAAGCAAGCAGGGCTGGGGGCGATGGTGCTGATGCTGCAGCACACTCTCATGACACAAAAAGATCTAACGGAACAGAAAGCTGTGATGGCACAGAACGCTCTCGCGCAAGGGGCAGATATTGCTCGATATCTTGCCATATTGAAGAAGGCAATTACCTACGAAAAGAGTGTTAGCACCCTTGGTGCGTCAAGAAGGCGTACGCAGCCATCTTGCGGATCCAGGAAAAGAGAGAGAGATCCATCTGCAATGCCGTTAGTGGACGATATGCCTTCTGCAGCACAAAAAAAATATGATGCTGTATTGACGCCGGAGGATGCAAGAGGTTGGGCGCGACAAGAGAAGACATTGATAAAAAAATAATGCTTGAGATGTTATCAATAAATGCGCGACGTGTTAAAAAAAAGAGAGCAACTTATACCTATATTTTATAGAGTAGAATGCTTAGTAAGAAAAAGTGGTATAAGCTTGGATTAAGAGCGATGGCTGTAATTTCTAAAAGCAAGTTGAAAGGACTGGATCATTATTTCTGATGATTAATATGTTTTACATACTAAGATTATTATTGTTGTGTGCGATTGTTATGCAACATGCAAGTATAAAAGCAAGTATAGAAGACTATCCAGTAGAGCGTGTAGTGAAGCAAATCGCGGAAGATGGTCCTGCACCCTGTGTCTCTGGTGGTGTGAACCCTGATAAAAAACTTCTACTACAAGATAGGATGATTCTATTCTTCAGAGATGGTGCACTACGAGTCTCTCAGCAATCAAAAGTGGAGCAAAAAAGAGATGCAGCAAAGAAGGCGAAAGATCGTCAATCCGTGAGGAGAGCCTCGCAGAAATTGTTGAGTTATGAAACCACCAGAAAGAAATTCTGTTGCAATCTAGTGGAACAAGAAGCTATTAAGTTTGATGATATAAAAGATGTGGTTCAGTCTATACAGACAAGCAGTCGATTAGTATCTGCTGAGCTTGATTTGATGAAAGTTGTCATTCGGAAGATAGAGGTTGATGCAAAGAAAAAAAAACTTCAGGAGGATGATCTGATCAAAGCTTATAATGAGAAGAAGAAAGAAAAGAGGAGGGAGGCTTTTTCTCGAAAACAGCGTTTTGAAACTGAAGAAAGGTGTGGCATGAATCATAAAGTGCAAGCAACTTCGGAGAAGGTTTTTACGGATGAGTATTCCGCAACTCCTATGGAGAGTGCTGGGATAGGAAGTGATCGGGATTTCGCGCTCAATCAAGAGGAAGATGGTCTTATGCTTGCACCCTTGTGCTCTGGTCGTGTGCCTTCTGAGAGGGCGGTAGGTATTGATCAAACCATTAATGATCAAATCCAAGAGATGATTCGAGATTTCTTAAAGCGAGGGAAAGCGCGATCCTTGCAGCAATTAAGCTTTGTTAAATCCAGAGCTTCAGAAAAAAATGAGAAAGGTGATAGCTTTAAAAGGAGTGACAAGCGCACTAGAAGGCACTTCCTTTTGCGGGTAATGCTAGAACAACCGGTGGATCCTGACAATCTAAACAGTGTGATTCACAATATGATAGTACGTATGACATTACAAGAGGACGAAGATTGTGAACTTCGTGCTCTTATAAAGATTCTTCATGAGATAAAGGCGGAGGTGAAACAGAAAGATTGGACGATTGATGGGTTGCTGCAACATGAGGCTAAAAGGAGGAAAGATCGGCTTGAGTCTCATAGGCGGAGAATGATGCGCCGTCGGTCAAGTCGGACCATTGATCAAAAACAGTTTTCTGCCACTGATGAAGGAGAGAGGGATAGAGCAGCAATAGAGGACTATGAAGTAGAGTGTGACGTCGAGCATATAGTGAGGGAAACTTCGAAGAAGATTTCTGCAAATGAAGATCCCACAACTTCTATGGATGATTGTGCTGACGCGCATACTGCGGAGAGTATGCCTGTATCTTGGTATGTTGAGAATGCAAGCGCGCCAAACGAAAGCACTCAGACTCCTATGGAGAGTGCTGGTATCGAAAGTGCGTGGGAGTTGGATCTCTTGACTCAAGAGTCGGAGGATTTTGTACTTGCACCCTTTCTCTCTAGTCATGTGCCTTTGAAGGAGATAAGTGATCTGGAATTAGAGCTTGAATCAAGAGGTGCCATTTCTCCTAATCTACCCCGCCCTTTTTTGGTCTTGAAAAAAAGTGATCTTAGTCCATTAGCTCACAAGAAATAGTCAAAAAGAAGCTCGTGCCATTGAAAAAAATGTTGCATGACGAAGGTGCTCTGGCAACTATATGGAGGTGCCAAGCGAGTCTTAGAAGAAAGGGGCGCGATAGGCTAACCGTCCAAATTCAGCAGGGAATAATTTGTCTCGCTTGGTGAGATAGAAGCTGCAATTAGATTCTGCAGGATGCTGCTGGAAACACACAATAACCCACGAATGGGTTATGCACATGTGGGACTGCTAGATGGTCCTGATAAGATAAGGCGTGAGGCAGACAGTCAAAAGATAACAGTTCTAGCGCAGTTGCAATATGAGTGTCGGTTTAGGAAAAATCGTGTGATATCAGATGCCCCGAGTTCTGAAAAGAATCAAAGCACTTGCCATCGAAAAGTCCAATCACACAAATAGATATTGATCTTTTGCCCTAAGATCCTCTGGTCCTACTACGAGTGTTGAGAGATATCTTGCAAAAGACGATGATTGCAGCCTTGCTGCTTTTCCATTATGGAATTTTTATTGTTCAAAGTTGCTAAAATTACTTATAAATGCTTAATAACATAAGACTACTATAGAATCCGCAAAGAAAAATATCGTCTCAATCAATCCAGTCAATCTGCAAAAGGAAATGAGAGTGATGTGGCCCAATCTGCTTCTGACCTGCAAGATGATACTGATGAGGATGCAATGGAGTAACTCCCTTTAGTCAGAGTGTGTTTATTTTCTTGTATTTAATGTTTTTTTCGAGTAGAAAATATAGAGCAGGGTGGAGAGGTAGATTTAATTTTTCCAAACAAGAAGAATAGATATTCACACAGATATTTGCTATTATCTATCTATGAACAATATATTTTATTTACCAAAATTACGAATACTTTTTCTATTTTTATTTTCATTTGTATTGCGTAGTGCTGATGAAAATGACGATGTGGAATGGGTGTTACTGACATCATCTCCTGCTGTTTCTACTGAAGGTTGCTCGCGTCTGGATGATGATTTAGAAGATACAGAAGATGCAAAAGGACGTTCAGAAGAAGATTCATGCAGCAACTTGAGCCAAGAAGGCACACAATGGAGAGCAATACTGATAGATCAGCTGAAGAAGGTGAAGGATGTGTGTGCAGTAAAACATTTCTATAAAGACTCACAACAAAACACAACAAAACAGACGACTCTCCAGAAATTAAGTAGAAAGGCTGTGCTGAACATCCTCTTGGACGAGCAAGCGCAATTGAATAGCGATGTTGCGAGATGGGATTCAGAGCCGGAATATCTTTCAGTATTGAACGAAGTAGTGCAATATGAGCAGGGTTTGGAGGCAAGGCGCCGTCAAAAAGATTGGGAAGGGTATCATAAATTTAAAGAAGTTCTGCCTCTCTTCATGAAAGCAACCGAGCAACACGAAGTTAGCAGACTATTGATGGTAGATCTGAAGAAGATGCAAGAAGAGGGTGGTCCACTTAAAAACAATCTTCATCAAACACCGAGCGATGCCGCTAGCGTGCCAGGATGTACTGTCTATCAGCGTTTGATGCAAGAGAAAATGCAAGTGGAGCAAAAGATGATGGTGCAGAAAGCGGAGAAATGTCTGCTGGTATCTCAAGTGAATCAAGAGATGCGGGTGCAGCAAGAGCTGACGACAGAGCAAATGCAATTGGCGCAAAAGATGATGGCGCAGCAAGTGGAGCAAAAGATGATGGCGCAGCAAGTGGAGCAAGCTCGAAAGGTGTGGCAAGTACTGACAGCGCAGCAAGTTCAGCAAACTCTGACAGCGCCGCAAGTGCAAAAAGCGCTGATGGAGCAGCAAGAGCAGCAAGATCTGATGGTGCAGAAAGCGCAGCAAGTGCAGAAATCGCTGATAGAGCGGCAAGAGACGCAAGATCTGATGGATCAGCAAGTGCAGATGGTGCAGAAAGCGCAGATGGTGCAGCACACTCTCATGCTACAGAAAAATCTAACGGAACAGAAAGTTCTCAAGGCACAAGAAGCTCTAGTCGTAGAGGAAGAGTGTCGTAAATATCTTGAATTGTTGCACCAAGCAATTGCCATCGGGAGTGATTTGCGCAAGCGCAGTTCTGGGCATGCGAAAAAGCGTGCGCGATTGACTCAAAACACGAAAGCAGAGAGTTCTTCATCTGCCATACCGTCAACGGGAGATATGGCTTCTGAAGCAAAAAAAAAATATAGAGGTAGGGCGTAAGAAGGTCAATGGTATAGGATTGCACCTTCTGCGCCGTAGCTTAAATTTCTAAAAAAGTGTATAGAAGTGAACAATATATTTTATTTACGAAACTTACGAATATTTTTGCTATTATTTGCATTTGTGTTGAGCGGCATTCAAACTGAGGAGAGAGAGCCATCATCTTGTATCCAGACGCCTCCTGTGCCTTCACCTACGACCACGATTTTTCCTCCCCCTGTGTGTGTGCCTATGCCTGCCTATGTGACCGCGAGGCGTAAGTTTTCGAAGCCTACAAAGGTATCTCAACATTATTTAGATCTGTTTGAGAATGAGTTTACACAAAAGAGTCAAGCAGGTTTTAAGGGAGTGCGTTTTAAGTGTCTTTCGATCATTAAAGATGCGATCGCTCGATGCGCGCAAAATGCAGCATTGAGCGACCAGCTTTCTGCTCTGCAGGGCCAGATTGCTGATCTGTTCCAAAGGCACTCTCAATATAAACGAACGATTATATAAGAAGCGCCTGGGCTTAAGGAGAGCGGCGACGGAGCCGAGTGTAGGGCGTTTTTTCTGTGAGAATCCTATGCCTACTGTGCATTCACAAGCGCCTAATTCCTTTATGAATATTGGCTGTGAATCGACCGAAATGATGCAAGAAAAAGCTCTTAATTTAAGTCCCTGGAGGCTTTCTATACCTCTGTATGAACCGGGGCCTAACCCCTTGATGTTTTTTAAAGTTATTGATTTGAAAATTGACGCAAAGGTTAACGATCGTTATTGTGCTCTTGAAATTGTCGAGAAAGCTGCAAATAATAATTTTAGCGTTAGTCCATCATTGATAAAGACCCTTCAGAAGATACGGCATCACTGGCGTCTAGTTCGTCGAAATAACGAGAAAAGACAGCGCAAAATAGCTGTGAAAGAGGAGGAGGTGAGATTTGCTCGCAATAGCATGCTTGAGTGTCTCGAAGATGAGAGATATCGAATGCAAGATGCACTCAGAAAAAGGGTCATTCTCGAAGATCCAACAGATCTCTTAGTATTGTTTTATGCAGTGCAATCTCAGAATATTTTTGTGTGTGGTGCGCGTCAATTCGATCAAGATCGTATGCAAGCATATCGCGATAGCAAAAATCAGGCTGCGCTTGCAAGCAGAGATGATATGCCAAACACAAAGCGAAGCAAGAGAGCGCCTCTGTAAAACAAGCGCAGCTCAGCTGTTTGTTGCATCCTGACGCAGGAGTATTGCAGAGGAGCATATTTCGCTTTTAGAGTGGATGATAAGTCAGATGCGGAAAGGAAAGCGAGGGTGATAGAGGCGTCTGGCGCATTATTGGCGCAAAACGTACTGGCAGAAAAAATGAGATCGTGCGCCCTCTATATAAGATTGAAATAAATCGTCGTTGTCGTATAAAAACTGATCTATCCGGTATAGCAAAGAACTGCAAAGGTATATATGATCGTTATTTGTTATTTTTTTTCTAATAATGTATAATCTAGACAATGAAGGATCTATTTTACATACCTGTGTTATTGATGTTGTTTGTGTTTTTGCTGCACGGCGCATATAAAGAAAGGGATGATATTGTGGGTCCATTTCCTTCTCCTAGTAGAGGATGTTTGCAGGAGAATGTAGGAAGTGAGAGTGATTCTGACGAAGAGAGAGCATTAGTTATTGACGATCATGAGGAAACAACATGCAGCAATGCACACAGGGAGAGGGAGGCAACCACACCGCCTGATTTAACACTTGTTGAATCTCAGGGTGCGGAAAAACAACAAAATACTCAAGATCCAAAACTCCCTTGCATACAAAATCGTGCTCTGGTATCTAGAACCCTATGCTATGATTTTCAATTAAAACGGCGTAGTTATGTATTGACAGAGAGTGAGAAAAAAGACTTGAAAGATCTGAGAAGTCGCGGCGTTGAAAGGCGTCCTGTGTCTCAAAAGAAAGCAAAATCGCAAAGCGGTTCTCTGGCACCCTTAAGGAGTGTGCGCAAGCAACTCGCGCGTCAGCGAGCTAATCATCTATCATGCCTTAAAAGGAAGTAGTGAAAATTTAGGCTGAGAAACATTCTTAATTAACAAAATATGTACACGCATTGTCATATTTTTTTTTTAACCTTGTCTATTATATTTATAATTTCAGTGTCTTTTAGAAAGTTTGCATATGAAGAACAATTTCCTCTTGTTCAGAAGGTGAAACGGTTTGGGGGTGAGAGCATCTTATAGATGAAGTATAAGTATGCGCAGTGCTGGCAATCCCTCTTCCTTTGAAGGCACGAATGAAGCCAAGGTACATATTGATCAGTTCTTTTTTTTGTCCTCTCAGTTTTGTATTGAAGATCGACTTACATCTCTAATTCTATATTATATCTATTGACGTGTATTGTAGAGTCTGTTAAGATCTGAAGACGTGATAAGGATCTGTTTTCTCCAAATATTGCTTTTGTTGTGTACGCTTACTTTTTATGGCGCAAGTCTTTCATCTTGGCCAGGTGGTTTGTCACAGATAAAACAATGGGTGGATGATTATGAGAGAGGGGTGGGACAATTGCCTGCTTATTCTGTGCATCAGGGCCGTAATGCTTCGGAAGATTGTGGGATTCTTGCAGAACGATTCAGGTCTCCAAATCAATGGATGTTTCCTGAGACAGGGGGACTCAGTATGTCGCAATATCACCCTGTGCAGATGCCTCTTTCTCTCGATCCATGTCCCGTTGCACCCCCTTTTTTCAATGAGGTGGCAACATTACAATTGCCTGCTTATTCTGTGCATCAGGGCCGTAATGATTCGGAAGATTGTGGGATTCCTGCAGAACGATGCAGGGCTCCAAATCAATGGATGTTTCCTGAGACAGGGGGACTCAGTATGTCGCAATATCACCCTGTGCAGATGCCTCTTTCTCTCGATCCATGTCCCGTTGCACCCCCTTTTTTCAATGAGGTGGCAACATTACAAGATTTGATTGTGCAATTTGTCGATCAAAGATGTCAAGAAAAAATGGCATCGCAAAAGGAGATGTGTGAACAGGAAAGAAGGAGATGGGTTTTAACTACCCTTCACAACAAATCTGCCTCGATTGCTAATATGCGCGCTGAAATTGACACTCTAACGAGCAGGAGATTTGCAGAAACACCAAATGATAGAGTAATACGTTTTGAGCTTTATCTTTTGCAACATACGATTCAGCAGATAAACAGGCTACACGATTCGATTGTGACTACAGTAACGCGATATGTGGAGAAGAAAAATGGAAAAAGAACATTGGAGGTCAGAGATGATGAAGAAGACTGGTCTTGTCCTATGCGCACTAGAAGGCTCGGGATTGCGCGTATTCATCGAGAAGCAGAGGCTTCGATTGATGAGATAGAAATTTCCATTAAGTATATATGTTTTTACAAGATGTTTCCGGAACAATCACAGAAAGAGCAAATGTGTACTGAGCTTAATAATTTGCAAGAGGCGATTGGTAAGATAAGGGATCTGGCGCGCAAGAGTCATATTACACCGAAAGAGCAGTTGATTTTCGAGTGTATGGCTCTGGAAAATCGTAAGAAAATAAATGACGCGAGTGGACAAAAGAAAAAGAGATCGAATCCATTGCCTGAGCCTAGTCCTCCTGTGCCTGGACGTGTACACATGATGCAGCCTGACTCTATGCATCTGTCTAGTCGAATATCTGACCCTACGAATTTTTTATCTCGTCATGATGAAGAGAGCGATGATCTGGCAATTGAGGAATGGATGCGAGGCAGTGAGGCGCAGGCAGCATTTAGTGCAACTGATGGAGATTTTCTTGGAAAGAAGGATGGTGCAATGGTATTGGAGGCATCGATGCAAGGCGGTGGCGCGCAAATGCTCAATGCAGATCCAAGGAGTTCAGATACTGGCTATATGAGTGATGATAGCCTATCTGTTGAAGAGCGTGCTGGTGATATGGCATTTGTTGATGAATGGATGGAAAATCATGGTGCGCTAGTGATAGAGAAATTCAAGCAAGATTTAGAGCAAGGTGCCAAAGGCGGAAGTGAGCTAGAGCTAGATAGGTTAAAGAAAGCAGTACAGTTATGGGTTTGCGCGCAAGGTGCAAAAAACGGAGGTGCAGCGCTAGAGAGGTTTCAGCAAGTAGTAGAGTCAGGGGCGATAGAGCATGGTGTATATTTGTCAACTTTTCAATTTGATAATGCTCGAAAGAGTGAGAGTGATAATACAGGTGCCTTGACCACCTCTCAATCTCAACCAAAGCAGAGTGTGAGTAATAATGCCGACCAGGAAGCAAAAACGGTTTTTCCAAGCAAAAAAGATTCTGACAGTGAACAAAGAGTGCATGGCTCTGGTTCTATAGAAGCTGAATTGAGGAGGGGCAGGATGCTTAAAAAAAAGCAGCTTTTGAGGTTAATCGCAAAAATGGACGCACTTAACTCAAGCGAGAAGAATGGCGCGCTCTGGCAAGAAAGGCTTGGCCTGATAAAAGATATACAGGAATTGAACCAGCTAGTAGATGATGAGTGTAAGAAACAGCCAGCGAAACGGGACACTATAAGAAAAGAAGGTGTGTCAGAGGTTAATGGTAAAAACCAAACAATCTCTGTGCGAGTACGTTGTAAAGCAATGTCTGAATTGAGAAATCTTGCAAATGTTGGAGTTTCGAGCAGAAAATGCGGGGACGATGTAAATCAAAGGTTAAGAGCAATGCTGCAGGCTCAATCTAAGATTCAAGGAAATGCTGCAACTAGTCTCGAGTAAGGAGTTATCAAAAGTATGAGGCCCGTTCTTAAGCTGCATATTATTCACCTAATATTAGACGTCCTACTTCGCCACAAACAAGAAAAATAATGTCAGAAATCATGTAAATATAAAAGAAAAAAATCGTTTTTTGGAGTCACGGCAACAGATAATGAAAAATGGAGAAACTGATATTGCTAAAGCATTTGAAACAATGAGACATCAAAGTATTGTTGCGCAAAGATTCGCAAATTGAGCTCGCCGTTGACGTGTTGATATCTCTGTAGTTTTGCAATATGAGATGGATAATGTGTGCGTGCAGAGCCAACATCAGAAGAAGAGATCTCAACATTGTGGTGCATAAAGGGTAGAGGCACTCGCATCAAGAAAGTTTATTCAAGGTCAGGCTAGAAGATGCCCCATGTGCACTAATTATTGCAGGATGTTTAGGTTGTTTTTCACACCCTGCCTTATATTCCGATGAGTACACTTTGCCAATTTATGGCGTTCATTATCTTTCTCTCGCATATGATTCAGATGTGCAAGATCATCTCTTGCTTGCAGATTAAGAGTTTTTTTAGTTGTCAGGAGATATGTGCGCCTATTCTGGTCTTTTGTCTCTTGTGCGCGGAGAGACTGAATAGTTAATCTTGTGCGTTCAAACAACCGTAATCGCTTAGAGAGTAATGTAAATAAAACAGGATTAGAAGCCATATGGCAAGGAGGTTTGTGTTGATCGTTTGGCTGAAAAATTGTAGTATAAATTTATGAAGATTATATTTTCTATACCAAATCTGTTATTGTGTGCTTTTGTGTTGCACGGAGCAAGTCGTGATCCACAATCTACACGGCTGATAGGAGAAATGCTGAAAGAGTATAAAAGAAATGAGTTTTGTGACCCTCTGGCAAAAAGGATCCGAGAAGAAGGAGACACATTCTCGTTATCTCAGGCTTCTGACACCCGTGCGTCAGAACTCTCTCTGAGCTTTTTAATCCGTCAAGAAGAAGCGATAGCAAGGGAATCAAAACAGGCAAGCCCCGATGGGCGTGTGCTGATGTACGCTTCAAAAGAGAAACAAGAGTGTATTGAGCCTCAAAAGATGGTGGTGGATTATCAGAATCTGATGAAGGATGATGCACTGTCTCTGGGTGTTGCAAGAGACCCAAATCAGGAAGAGAAGAGGACTGACTAAAGACATGCGAAGACACATGTCGTCTCTGAAAGTATGCTGAAATTGCGAGTGATCAGTTGTCTCCTGACACCTTCTCCAACGCTCCAAGCAAATGACAGAGCGTCAGACCATTTGGATGTTTCTTTTGTAGTATTTAATCCTGATAAGTAATGATTGGTAATGGGAAAAAGAGAGTAGACACAATTGTTGTTTCGTGTTAGAGTTTGTTCAAGTGATTAATATATTTTACATACAAAGATTATTGCTGTTGTGTACGTTTGTTCTGTACAGCGCAGGTGAGGAAAGGATGGCTGATCCATCGTTTCGAGAAAATTTTTCACGAACGATTGATGTGAAAGAGGAAGCATGCCAAAGTGATCTACCACAAGCTTTTTTAGAAAGCGAGTATGCTGAATCCGAGCGGCTGCGCCGGACAATATTAGATAGGAGACGATGGCGCGATAGTAGGAAGAATCGCAGACGCCAAGGCCTCAGCGATCCCCGCGCTTCAGCTTTGAGACTTTTTTTGAATAAGGTGGAAGCTGTGAATGAAAGGGGTGTAGATGATAAGGAGTGTGCAGGTAGTGATCGCGTTGTGGATGACTATATTGCTTGCGCCAGGCAGAAGAAACTGGCTGCACTTTTTTTGAATAAGGTGGAAGCTGTGAATGAAAGGGGTGTAGATGATAAGGAGTGTGCAGGTAGTGATCGCGTTGTGGATGACTATATTGCTTGCGCCAGGCAGAAGAAACTGGCTGCACTTTCTGCAGAAAAAATACAGAAAGAAATGGAGTAGTGTGGTGTGTATGAATCTTATACGAAAGTGAAACGTGTAGGGTTGAACGTCGGCGTTGTAGATTTAATTTAAAAAATAAGCAATAGATATATACACCTATATTTGCTAGAATGTTTATAAATGAATAATATATTGCATGTACGACTATTCTTTCTATTCTGTGCATTGGCTCTGCGCTGTTCTGTGAATTTAGACATTGAAAAAGAGAGAGAATTTCTGCAACCTCTGAAACAAAATTCTGATCAAAAAACCCTTCCTGATACTACGACTCTATATTTTTGGGGCATTTTCTCTGCAACACCTGATGACGAACAGAGGCGAAAGGCTTTAGTGGATCAGCAGGATCAAAATATTTTTGCATACTTGGAAGAAAGTCGCACTCTTGCGCAAATAGCACAGAGGAAAAAAGAACTGGAATGTTACGAAAACTGGCGCGTGCAACAACGTCGTAAGCAAGTAGCACAGAGGCAAAAAGAACTGGAATGTTACCAAAGCAAGCTCACGAAAAAATAAACGCTAGTGGCTAGTCTTGGTTGGCATCAATTGTGCACAAGCTATAACTGATAGCGCGGATTGCTGAGCAGAACAAAAAAATCGGGAGGGGAAGAGCCAAACCAAGAAGTTTTTGCAAAAAGAGAGTTGTGAAAGTATGATGCTACATGGCAAGAAGAGTTAAATTAATATGGGAGAAGGCTGTTTTCCATGGATATTGGGATGTCAAATATTGTTGAGGATGCATGGAGAGGCCTCGCTGTAAATTGATTTTTGCTATTTGTACACATATGAGATAAAATATAAATAAATGAACAATATATTTTACTTACACAACTTACGAATACTCTTTCTCTTGTATGCATGTGTTCTGTGCGGTTCTAATGGGAGAGGATCAGATTCAATAATGCAGGAAAACCTTAGTAATCAGACTTATTCCTCTATGATTACGGCTCGCTTGAGGCTGCCTCTCGGGACACTGCCCGCTCCAATGATGCCGCTAGATATGTTTAATAAGATGATAGCTAGCAGGTGTTTCTTAAACGAAGCGTCTGTCGGAAAGAGAGCAATTGAAATACTCCAGGACGCTATGCTCCAGGGCAAATACGTTCATAGGTCATTGTTGAAGCGCCTAAACGATCTACAGCGCCCGACCTATGATATTATGACTATCCTGCACAAATCAAATGAAATGCCAGGATTCATAGGTGAAGCGAAAATGCCGAAAAAACTCATGCCCTATGAAACTTTTGATATCCTTATGGAGGAAGGAAGGCGATTAAACAAGGCTTTTTTGGATTTATGTAACGGTCAAGCGCTAGGTATCACAGATTGCACAGATCCCGCAGTATTAGGAGACGCATTGGTAGCTGCGCAGATTTGTATAGACGAGACTTCTGCGCAAGAGTGTGCAGGAAGTGCGGAGTTAGGTAGGTCTCAAGCAAAAAATGATCCTCCTGTGCCTTCATCTGCGACCACGATTTTTTCGCACCCTATGCTTGTGCCTATGCCTCCTGTGCCTTCATCTGCGACCACGATTTTTCCGCACCCTATGCTTGTGCCTATGCCTCCTGTGCCTTCATCTGCGACCACGATTTTTCCGTACCCTATGCTTGTGCCTATGCCTCCTGTGCCTTCATCTGCGACCACGATTTTTCCGTACCCTACGCTTGTGCCTATGCCTCCTATGCCTGCCGATGTGACCATGTGTGTGCGTAAGCAGTCGAAGCCTACAGAGGTATCTCAACATTATTTAGATCTGTTTGAGAATGAGTTTACACAAAAGAGTCAAGCAGGTTTTCAGGGAGTGCGTTTTAAGTGTCTTTCGATCATTAAAGATGCGATCGCTGAATGCGCGCAAAATATAGAATTGCGCGACCAGCTTTTTGCTCTGCAGAGCCAGATTGCTGATCTGTTCCAAAGGCACTCTCAATATAATTACGAACGAGCAGATAAGAATCGCCTGGGCTTAAGGAGAACGGCGAAGGTGCTGAGTGTGGGGCGTTTTGAAGTATTGAATTGCATTACTGATGCGCTGCCGAAGCACATCACTGACTTGCCAAGTGATCAAGCATTGGAAGATACGACAGTATGGACAGAAGCATTGCGCGCTGCGTGTTATTGGATACATAATGAACGAAAGCCAATGAGCACAAGAAATTCGCAAAAACCGTTTGACCAAAGACCTCAGAATAAAAAAAGAAAACTCAGCGCAGGAGATGCAAGCAATTTGGAAGATGCCAACTGAGTGATTTTTTTCCTGTATGTTATGTGTATATATACCGTACCGAGTGCTTGCGCGTAAAGTGCGACTTGCAGGAAAAAAGTTGTGCTTGCAAAAAATTTTGATAGCAGTGAGAAGGGGTCACCAAACGAAACATTGATCAATGTGCTTTTGCTTTATATGTGTATTTTTGAATACACGGTATAACGTGCATATGTTGATATAATGTACATAGGTTGATTATATTTTGCATACCAAGATTGTTATTTTTATGTGCAATTGTTCTGCATAGTGCAGTGTTGCATGATTGTGACCAAAGCGGTGCCGTTGAAGAGGCTGTGTTTGTGAAGGCATGTGAGAAATGGATGTAAGTAGGTGATGTTCCAACAATAAAGCAATCTCTCGCTGATCAGGTGATCGATGGTAGAGTTTCCATTGAAGAGGGTATTGATAGTGTGCTTAATATATGGTTGCAAGATCTCTCAAGTCAAGTGACGCCACAGAGTTTAGAGCAGGGTGCACATTTGCGAGATCCTCTTGATGAGTGCAAGAATGATAGTGCTAGTACAGGAATCTTTATGCGTATCAGATTATCTGCCCATATTTTTAGTCCCTGCTGCTAGTATCACTGGATTTCAATTTTCTAATCTTTCGCCTGATTCCACATTGATATTTTAAAATGTGAACAAATGATATATAGTCTACATACAAATATTGTAGCTGTTGTATTGGGGCTATACTGCACAGATGGAGTAGTAAAGGAAGATAAAATTAGTATTGATGAGGAGTGGATTGACGAGTCTTGAAACGAATACTAGCAAATCTATAAATGAAAGGACGAGAGTATAGACTTGAAGACATGAAAAGGCATTAATTGTTTTTATGGAGACAAAGAAGAGAAGATAGCATAGATATTGATTTTTTTGTGAAAATTGGCTAAAATATATTCAAATGTTGAATAATATAATTTTATTGTTGTGCGCGTTTGTTCTGCGTAGTGCTGAGCTGAGCAATGAAGAACAACCTTTTGAAGAAGGTCGCATAACGCCTCCTTTGGAGTCGTTTGTTTTCTTTACAACAATGGATTCACAGGAGAGATTTCCGGATTTTGTTTTTGAAGAAATAAAAGTAGAGCGCGTGATGCATTCTTTTGTTTTTGAAAAAAAGTCGACTGCGTTCTGCGAGCAAGTGAAAACTCACAAGCACCTTACTGCATTAGAGGAAGAGTATCTTAGTGATCTATGGAAAACTCTACCTCCGCAAATGGCTCAATGCTGTTTGCAGATGGAGCGTTTTCAATCGCTTGATCTCCTCCAGAAATTTTGCGGTTTAGTTCATCCATCACTGATAGATGATCTTAAGGAGATGCAGCAACGGTTTCGCAAATTGGATGCAGAGCGACATCGCAACAGTAGAAAAGAGCTGGGTGCTGCTGCCTCCTATGCTGTCAAGAGCGTAAAGCGCTATGAAGTGCTTCAGCGCCTCTTACAGGAGAGATTAAAGTCGCAAACAGACCCTGCAGTATTGCAAGCTGCATTGTGTGTTGAATGGGGTTCGATAGTCAATATGCGCTGGCAAGAGAGCGGGAGGCAGAATGACTGTATGCGTAAACGAATGGCAAAAAGCAGCAAACAAGAGCACTCTGGCAGTGATATGCGAAGTAGATAATGTTGTGAAGAGCAACGAATAAAGAAGACCTCTTCTTGAGTGTGCAGTTAATTTCTTATAAGGCCGAACAACTCGATTTGCAATGAATGAAAAAGTGTTTTTGATCATACCTTGAATAAAAAGGAATTGTTGCGATTATTGCAAAATGTACTCAATATTTCCATGTGATTTTTACCAGAGATTTTTTGACTCGCGCGCTTCATTATTATCAGCTGTCTAAGCGCCTCTATCTGTGCGAAATTAAGCAGCTTTAGTGTTTGTTGATCCAGGAATTTTTAGAGTATTTTTTGTTTATTTTGTACCGTTTTTCTGTTTTGTGCTCTGCCAAGCATTTTGATTTTAGGACTTTTCCTTAATCTGAATAGTATAGCTGTTTTTGGAATGATTGCGTTTTTTCTCTTTTACTTTAATTTTCTCTTGTTTGATATCTCGACCCAGCTGTCTCGCGCGTTTGAGCCTTTAGTAAGTCAAAAAAAATTATCATCGACTTTCGTATTTAAGCGTCGAGCAAAGAGGATAGACCAGTCCAAAACTTCCCATGATTTGAGAAAAAGGGTCAAGAGTTGCGGGCATCAGCAATCTGACGTGATGTGTATAAGATGAAGGGTGTGCGCAATGAAAAGCAGCCGCAATGGCAAACAATGGTGAGCAAATGCAAAGAAGAGCTGGATGCATTGAGACAGCTAGAAAATTATGAGGTGCGAGAGGATCAGGTGGCACGCAAAAGCGCCTAGTCTCGAGCAATTGATCAAGAGATCTTATTTTGTTCATACAAGAGAGAGCGTATCCTTATTTTCCTCAGAGATTTTTGATGACTTACAAGGTAGATGAAATCCATTTGGGGCTTGTGTATTTGTTGTGCTTAATCTTTGTCGCGAGAAGAATATTTGTTAGAAAATATATATGCTATATGGGAAAATTACATAATGCTCACTATATTTTGCATTCTCAGGATAGGGCTGATGTGTATATTTTTTCTACACAGAGCCTTATTGTTGAGGGGTGACTCTTCAGTGTTGTAGACTTTAGCAATTCCCTCTCCCCGTGATCTGGAAGATTGAATGCTTGATCCCTTCTTTCCTACGGCGTCGCAAATTGTGAAAAGTAAGAAGTTTGGATAAAAAATGAACGATGATAGTCAGAATCAGAAAGATATGCTATGCAGCATATT
>Ga0209544_1002046_pt1 | contig 19481 bp, 10 predicted proteins | sample MesohylPK_FD_187297 | JGI IMG/M metagenome (GOLD analysis project Ga0209544, IMG submission 187297) | Host-associated microbial community of the marine sponge Aplysina aerophoba from Gulf of Piran - sponge mesohyl, lysed by proteinase K... | ecosystem: Host-associated > Porifera > Sponge >...
AGCGATCGGCGCGTTCGGGGAGCAGATGGGCGAACTCGCCGAACTGATCGCGGCCAGCCTGGAGACCGCCGACTGGGAAGGCTTCGCCGATCTCGTCGGCGAGACGGTCGAACAGGCGGTCGAACACGCCGAGGAAGCGACGGAGGCTGCCGAGGTGGCAGCGGAGGCGGCCGCCGAGGCAGCAGCCGAGGCAGCGGAAGAAGCGGTCGAAGCAGCGGTCGACGCATAGCGGCGCACCCCGGAACGGGTGCGCCGGGCTGACTGTAGGCTGTGCGTTCCACGACCCACGGAGCGCACATGCCAGTCGACCCCCAGGTACAGGCTTTCCTCGAAGCCCAGGCGCAGGCCGCGATCGAAAACCAGGTTCCGCCAATCACCGAGCAGACGGTGGAGATGGCCCGGGCCGGCTATCTCGCGGTGGCCGAGATGCTTGGGCAGGGCCCCGATGTGGACAGCGAGGACGCCGCCGTGCCCGGGCCGGCCGGCGACGTTCCGGTCCGTATCTACCGGCCCCGGGATGCCGGCGGCGACCTGCCGATCCTCGTCTACTACCACGGCGGCGGCTGGGTCATCGGCGACCTGGACACTCACGACTACGCCTGCCGCGAACTCTGCGCGGGCGCCCGCTGCCTCGTTGTCTCCGTCGACTATCGACTCGCGCCCGAGGCCCGGTTCCCGGCCGCCGTCGACGACTCCTGGGCCGCCCTGCGGTGGGTTGCCGCCAACGCTGAGGATCTGGGCGGCGACCCGGACCGCATAGCCGTCGGCGGCGACAGCGCCGGCGGCAATCTCTCCGCCGTGATGAGCATCCTCGCCCGCGACGCCGGCGGCCCGAAGCTCGCTTTCCAGCTCCTGATCTACCCGGCCGTCGACATGGACTTCAGCCGCCCCTCGATCGACGAGAACGCGGACGGCTACGTGCTGACCAGGGACCACATGATCTGGTTCCGGGGCCACTACCTGGGCTCCGAAGGCGACCGAGCCGACTTCCGCGCCTCGCCGCTCCTGGCCTCCGACCACAGCGACCTGCCGCCGGCCCTCGTGATCACCGCCGAGTTCGACCCCCTCCGTGACGAAGGCAGGGACTACGCGAAAACCCTCCTGGCCGCCGGCGTCCCGACCACCCTCTCGAACTACGAAGGCCAGGTCCACGTCTTCTTCCAGCTCTCCCCCATCCTCGACGGCGGCCGGCAAGCCGTCGACCAGGCATGCGCGGCGCTGCGCGAGGCGTTCGGCGAGACCGGCTGAAGGGTTCCGAACCTCAGCCAAGGAGGCACGGTTCAAATCAGGCGCCTCCGGAGGACCCGCCGCTCGCGACAGGGCGAGCTGGCTGAAGGTCTACTGCCGGCTGAGCCAGCCGAACGTGCGAGAGCGGAAGAACGCTCGCACCCACTTCCCCCGCCACAGTGGCAGACTAGGAAACTCGAACGCACGCGCAAGCGAGACGGTTCATGACGGCGCCAGACGAGATCATCCGCCAGCAGTTGCGCCTGGGCGAAGACAGCCGCTGGGAATTCAAGCAGGTCCTGTTCTCGGGCAACCGCCCGACCAGCCCCAGGCGCGACGACCTGGCGGACGAGATGATCGCCTTCGCCAATGCGAACGGCGGTCGGCTCCTTTGCGGCGTCACGGACGACGGAGGAATTCCGGGAATGTCCCGCGAACAGATGGCGGCGCTGAGCGACCTGCTGGTCGAGACGAGCACCGACAGCATCGAGCCCGCGCTTCGCATCGAAGTTCACCACCGGGAGCTGGACGGCAAGGCCTTCGTGCTCGTCGACGTGCCGCGCGGCGACTCCCTGCACGAGCGGAACGGACGCAGCCATCTCAGGGTCGGCGCATCCAAACGTCTGTTGACCGGCGACGAGCGAATGCGCCTCGCCCAGAGGCGCGCCCAGGCACGCTATCTCAGGTTCGACAGGCAGCCGGTTCCCAACACCGGCTTCGAGACGCTCAGCGAGCAGCTATGGGGGCCGCTGCTGAGCGTTGCCGGGGCCGCCGACCCGGCCCGCGGACTGACGAACATGCGTCTCCTTGCCCTTGACGAAGCCGACGTTCTGCGTGCCACGGTCGCCGGCGTTCTCCTGTGCGCCGAGAGGCCGCAAGAACGGTTCCCCCAGGCAGTCATCACGGCTACGCACTATCGAGGCAAGGACCGGGCCTCAGAACAACTCGACGCGCAAGAGATCGAGGGCCCGCTCCAGAGCCAACTCGCCGACGGCATGAAGTTCGTCTCCCGGAACATGCGGGTTGCCGCGCGAAAGTCGCCGGCGCGCGAGAACATGCCCCAGTACAGCATGGCTGCCGTCTTCGAGGCCGTGGTCAACGCCCTGGCGCATCGCGACTACTCGATGGTCTCGCGACGGGCAAGGCTGTCGATGTTCGCGGACCGGCTCGAGATCGACTCCCCCGGCCAGCTTCCGAACGGGATGACGATCGAAAGCATGCGCGCCAGTCAAGCCACGCGCAATGAAGTCATCGCCTCCGTGTTCGGGAGAGTCCCTGTCGGCAACGTTCCAGGTTCCACGCATCGCGCGTTCCTGATGGAACGCCGCGGAGACGGCGTCGCGATCATCCTCAACGGGACGCAGGAGACAGCCGGAACATTCCCGGAGTACCGCCTGGTCGACGACTCGAATCTGGTCCTGAGCATTCCGGCTGCGAAGCTCGACCTCACTCCCGCAAACGCCGCCATCGCTGTGCACTCAGGGGGTCAACCGCTTGCGGGAACTGACGTTCTGGCCCTGTTTCCGAACAAGACGTACCGGCAGGGGACGACGGACGAAGCCGGCGAAGTGGCGCTCGAACTCCACAGCACCCACCTGCCGATGACCGTGTACGCCGCGGCGCCGGGGTACTCCGCGGGGCTTCAACGAGAGTGGATCCCACAGGAAGGCGGCATCGCCATTGAACTGGATCCACTGCCTGCGGGCGGCTCGGCGATCTTCCCGCACGCAACCGGACATCTGCCCGGCCTCACCGGACGGCTCAATCCCATCCGAGACGCTTCGGACCGGACGTATCTCTACGCGGACAACATCGCCATCGAACAGGGACGGCAGCAACCCGTGAGCTTTCGCCCGGGCGCACCCTTGCGGCTCACGGACGCCTTGGGAATCGAACTGTCGGTGACCATCGTCGACATCGTGGGCCGCTCGGCGCTGGTGGAGTATCGACCATGGCGGCCCGATAAAGAGGAGCGCCGGTAGCGGCGCCCGCCTCCTTCCCTGAGCCGTTGGACCTCCCCAAGGCGCCTCAAGGTTCGGAACGACCGGACGACGCCCATCCGTCGACGCCCGCCGGCCGGGAGCGGTTGGCGCGGACTCGGCCATGTAGCGGGTAGGCTCGTTCCGTGAGCGTCCCCGCCATCCAACCTGCAGACGCCGCCGAGTCTCTCCGGACCGAACGGGAACTCGGCGCCGTGGCGGCGGTCCTGGCCGGCACAACGGGACCACTGGCAGCCAGGCCGCCGGAACAAGCGGTCGTGGAGACCCTCCGAGACGAGATCCGAGCCGGTGGGGATCCTCTCGGCGAGGCTTTCTGCCGAATCCGAACCCCGCGGGAACGTCGCGACCAAGGCGCCACCTACACGCCGGCAGCGATCGTCGACAACATGCTCGCATGGACGGTGAAGCACAAGTCGCCGGCCCGTGTCGTCGATCCGGGCGCCGGATCAGGGCGCTTCACTCTCGCGGCGGGACATCGGTTCCCGGAAGCCGCCCTGGTCGCAATCGAGACTGACCCGCTCGCGATTCTGATCCTCAGGGCCAACGCGGCGGTTCTGGGACTTTCCGATCGTCTCACGATCGAAGAGACCGACTACCGAGACTTGTCGCTGCCGGCGATCGATGGACCGACGCTCTTCATCGGCAATCCGCCCTACGTTCGCCACCATCGGATCGACGCGCAGCGAAAGGACTGGTTCGTCAACACGGCCGCGAAGCACGGCCTTCGCGCGAGCAAGCTGGCCGGTCTCCACATCCACTTCTTCCTCAAGAGTCTGGAACTGGCGCAACCCGGCGACTACGGCGCGTACATCACCGCAGCCGAGTGGCTGGACGTGAACTACGGCTCCGTGCTTCGCCAAGCCCTCGCCGACGGGCTGGGTGGACTGGCCCTCCACCTCCTCTCGCCGACGGCCGAACCCTTCCCCGACGCGCTGACCTCGGCCGCCATCACCTGCTGGGAAGCCGGCCACCACGGATCGTCGGTCGCGATACGCATGATCGAGAGTCCGGACGAGCTGGACGGGCTGCGATCGGGCCGCTCGGTGCCCTGGAGCACCCTCAGAAAGGCACATCGGTGGTCACCAGTCATCAGACCCTGCGGCCGCAGACGCGCCGGCGCCATCGAGCTTGGTGAGCTCTGCCGCGTTCACCGCGGCCAGGTAACCGGCGCCAACGGTGTGTGGGTCGCCGGGAAGTACGAGGGTGACCTGCCGGCCAGAGTCCTCTTTCCGGCCATCACACGCGCTCGAGAGCTGTTCTCGGCAGGCCCCGTTCTTGCTCGCGCGGACCATCTGCGCCGCATCGTGGACCTGCCGCGTGACCTCGACTGCCTTGAAGGTTCGGACCGCGACCGGCTCGACGAGTTCCTGCGCTGGGCACAACGGCAAGGCGCTCACAAGTCCTACATCGCCCGCCACCGGCGACCCTGGTGGACGGTCGGCCTTCGAGCGCCCGCGCCGATTCTCTGCACCTACATGGCACGTCGGCCACCCGCTTTCGTGCGGAACCTGTGCGGCGCCCGGCACATCAATGTCGCCCACGGCCTCTACCCCCGGCAAGACCTCTCCGAGGCCCAGCTTGCGGCGCTCACCGAGTGGCTGAACGGCCACGTCGGCACCGAGCAAGGTCGTACGTACGCCGAAGGCCTGACGAAGTTCGAGCCCAAGGAAGTCGAGCGGCTCCTGATTCCAAGACTTGAAGACCTCGGATGATCGAACCGAGGCGGTGGATCCTCGCCGAGCTTGAACGAGATGCGGAAGAGGCCACGTCCGTGTTTCGCGAAGGACGCCTCAAGGAGTCCCTGAACCAATATTCCAGTTTCTTCGAACACTTCTCGATCGTCTTTCGCGAACTCATCGACCGCCTGCCGGCCCTTGCGCGTGCCGAGGACTCCGCGGACACGATCATCGAGATCCTCAGCGAGGACGATGCGCGAACCGCTCTCCGCTATCTCGCGGCGCCGCCCGTGTCCGACGACGACCTCAAGACTCTCGCCGAGACCAGGCTCTCCGCCTCCGCCCTCCGGAGCACACCCGAGAACGCCCAACGCATAGCCGGCCTCGTCTTCCGCCTCCTCGATCCCCACCGCTTTCCCTGGATCACCGAGAGCCGCCCACCGACGAGCGACGAACTCGAGCGAGCCGTTATCGCCTCCGCCGCTCTCGTGGCGGCGCAGAAGGTGTCCACCTCCCGCCGGAGCGCGAGCAAGATCCAGGAAGACGCAGTCAAGCAGGCGCTCGGCTCGTGCGGCTTCATCGAAGACCCTTCCCGGCCCGACATCGAGACTCTTGTCGATGCCCCGGCGCCGAACCACTTCCGAGGCGAGAGCAAACTGGGCCGAACGAAGGCCGACATCGTGGCCCGTCTGGCCGATCAGCGCCTCCTGGCGATCGAATGCAAGGTGTCGAACAGCGCCGTCAACTCCTACAAGCGCGTGAACCATGAGGCCGTCGGCAAGGCACGGTCCTGGCTCTCCGACTTCGGCAGGCGCCAGATGATCCCGGCTGCCGTCCTCAGCGGCGTCTTCAAGCCGGCGAACCTGGCGACGGCCCAGGACGAGGGTCTCGCGCTCTTCTGGGCCTTCCGCCTTGACGATCTGGAAGAGTTCCTCCAGCAGTCGCCCACCTGAGCCGGTTCAGTGGTTCAGCGGGATGGCCCGCCCGCCCCGCCCTCCGCGCCGCGTCTTGACACTATGCAGCGAGTGTGTACTATGTAGTACACATGACATTCGGGAGCCACATACGGAAGCGGCGTGAGGGATTGCGCCGGGACGACCCTTCGTTCTCGTTGCGCCAGGTCGCGCTGCGAGTCGGGATCGAACCCGCGTACCTGAGCAAGGTCGAGCGGAGCCAGGTCGCTCCGCCTTCCGAAGCGACGATTCGCCGACTGGCCGCCGAACTGAGCGAGGATCCGGATCTCCTCCTCGCCATGGCCGGCAAAGTGTCCCTCGAACTCCAGGAGATCATCCGACGCCGCCCGCAGCTCTTCGCCGAACTGCTGCGTCAGCTCCGGCTGGCGCCCGACGACGCGCTGTTGCGGATCGTCCGCGAGGTGCGGGACGGCGACTGGTAGACAGACAGGAGAAGAACACGTGATCGAACTACGCAACAATGAACTCCACTTCAGCTTCCCGGAGGTCCACCGCGATGCCCACGCGGCCATCTCGTTCATGCGCACTTTGCGCATCCCGGACGACAACCAGTCTCACCCCCTGCCGCCGGGCTTCAGCCCCTTTTCCCTGCACCATGTGGACGACTACGCGAACCGGACGCCGGCGGACTGGCGACGGCACGGAGGCGTCTTCCTGCCGATGTACCAGGCCGAGGCGCTCTGGATCAACTTCACGGCCGACTATCCAATGGCGGTCAAGGTGGCCGCGGGAAGGATCGACGCCGTTACCGGGAAGCCCTTCGCGAACGAGCTGCACGAGGAGCAGGACTACCTGGTCGTGCCGGAGCAGCCGTGGCTGGACGGGTTCTGCATCAAGAAGGGACTGATCAGGCAGTTCGTCGCCATGCCGCTAGGCCAGGGCTACACCGCCGAAGAGCAGTTGACCGGCAAGGCGGAGCACGGCGGGCTGCAGCTCGTCGCGTACCCGATGAAGGCATCGCGCTACGAGATGGTGACAGAAGCCCGCCTGCGTGATGCCGAGCTCGCGTACTGCGAAGCCTCGCCCGCCACGCCCGAAATGGGCCTGGCCCCGGGCGGACTGATGCGGCAGGACATCTACGACGATCCGTACGGTCTTGACGCCTGGGACGAGAGCCATCGCTCGCGCTGCTTCGTCCACATCCTGAACTCGGCGCAGTACCGCGAGGTCACGGCTGGGCGGCCCCCGCACGAACCGCCGACCGCGGAAGAGTACGATCGCGCCGGTTTGCCCTGGTTCGAGTACTACGACGAGGATCGGAAGGCCCTGGAAGGCGCGCCGACACTTGCAGGCATGGACAGCGTCGCGGCGCGTCGAGTCAAGGAAGGGCACGAACCTCTGGAGAGCGACGCGAACATCCCCCCGGCGAGAAGGCACGTGGTGCCCTTGGGGCCGGGCCGGAACCGGGTCCGCGAAGGCCGGTTCTGATCGGGCCGCGAGGCGGAGCGACTTCGGCAGGCGCCGTCCCCTGAGTCCTGCGGCGACGCCTCCGGGCGGCGCCCACGCCGCTACACCGCCGGCAGCAGACGGCTGACGCGGTAGCCGTCGGAGTCCTTCTCGAAGCCGCAGCCGTCGAGGGTCGGAGCCCAGCGCGATTCACGGGCAGGCCGGCCGTCGATCCGCAGGAGACGGATCGACCGGCGCTTCCGAAGACCGGCAAGGTCCCGCAGGACGGACCAGACCTCCTTCGGATCCGGATCGCCGCCCAGCGCGGCAAAGGTCCAGACGCCCTGACCGCCGGCTTCGAGATACAGGCACGGCGTGCCGGCTCGCAGCACGAGCCAGGCACGGGGAAGGCGACGGGGACCGGCTCGGCCCGACTCGCCTTCGCTCCCGAGCTGGGGCCACGGCAACACCGCGCCCCAGGGATTGGCCGGGTCAACCGCGGCCAGGACCTCGATCGGCGCGCGCCTCCCCGGCGTCCGTCGGGCCCGGCGCAGGCGCTCGACCGCGACCGGCAGCGCGAACTGGCGGCCGGCCAGACCGTGAACGAAGTAGCCGCGCCGCAGACGGCCGACCTCCTCCATCTCGCGCAGCACCGGGTAGAGCGCCTCGAACCCGCCAGGCACGTTCTCGGCACGGGCGGTCTCCGCCGCGACGACGCCGTAGCGGTCGAGCAGCAGGGTGGCCGTCGCGTGAGCCCACTCGGTGTCGCTCGCCGCGGCGTCCGGCGACGCGATACCGGCGACCAGGGACCAGCGGCCGCCGGCCAGGGTCGCGGCGCGGCTGCGCCGGACACCGGCGGGTGGCCGGCCCCGGCCCGGTCGACGAGGCCAGCCTCGCGGAAGTCCCCGCGGTTGAGGCCTGGCGGAAGGCGTCCTGCGGCGCTTGCCCAGCGACTCGAGCGGCAGGAACGTGTCGTTCGTGATCCGGCCCGCCCACACTAGGTCCCAGATCGCCGCCTCGACCTCCGTTTCGCCCCAGTCGCCGGCGCCGACCACGCCGCGCACGAGGTCGAAGGTGAAGCAGGCGCCGCGGGTCTCGAGCCGCTGCAGGATCGCCCGGTGCAGACCGCCAGTCCACTTTGCCTCCGGTCCGTCCGGCTTGCCCCCATCTCCGGTGGCCGCGGCCTCGGAGGCCTTCTCTGCCAGGCCGCGGGCCAGGACCCCGAAGCGATCGCGTCCGTAGACGGCCACCCGGCCGTCCCGCGGTCCGAGCCGCCCACGGCCCACCCACAGCAACTCGCCCGCCGTCGCCAGCCGGTCCAGCATCTCGACCCGGAAGCCAGGAATCCGGGCCGGCAGGATGTGGTCGACGAGAGTCCGCCAGGAAAGCGGCAGGCCTTCGAGTTGAGACACCGTTTCCTCAAGTCGTCCGAGCGTCCGGTCCGGCACCGCGGAAGCCGCCGGCGCGGCCCGGGTACGGCCGCGCGGCGCCGGCAGGCTGGCCGGCGCGGCCCCCTGATCAACGCCCTGCCACCGGCCGAGAAAGCGGGCCAGCGCGGCCCCGTCGACCGGCTCGGCTTCCCGTCGCAGCTTGGCCAGGGTCCGGCGCTTGATCTGCCGCAGCACCTCCCGGTCGCACCATTCGAACCCATCGCCGCCCGACCGGAATTCACCGCGGACGAGCGAACCGGCGTCTTCGAAAGCCTCGAGCAAGGGTTCGACCGCTCCCTGCGGCAGACCGAAGCGGCCGGCGGCGTCGCCGCTCGCGAACGGTCCCCGGCTGCGCGCGAAGCGGCCGACCAGCGCCTTGAGCGGCTCCGGCCGGTTCGCCAGCAGATCGCGCGGCAGGCCCTCCGGCAGGTCCGCGTCGAGACCGTCGCGGTAGAGCGCCGCATCCTCGACCGCCACCCAGAACCGGCGGCCATCGCCTGACTCGACCTCGACCGCGCGTTTCTGGCGTTCCAGTTCGGACAGCCAGTCGTCCGCGTCGCCCGGCGCGCGCGCTCCGGCTTCAGCCCGCGTCAGCCCGCCGGTGCGCCGAAGCAGATCGTAGAGATCGTCCTCGTGCCGCGGACCCCGGCCCGTCGCCAGCCCCTGCAGTTCCTCACCAACGGCCTGGATCACCTCCTCGTCCAGCAGTTCCTTCAGACTCGACGTGCCAAGCAACTCGCGCAGCAGTTCGCGGTCCAGCGTCAGCGCCTGCGCACGGCGCTCCGCCGCCGGCGCATCGTCGTCGTAAAGGAACCGCTCTTCGTAGGCGAAGACCAGGGAGCGGGCGAACGGCGACGGCCCCGGAGTCTCCACGTCGTCGACGCGGATCGAGCCGTCCTCGATCTTCCTCATCAGGTCCACGAGGCCGGACAGGTCGAAGAGATCGCTCATGCACTCGCGGTAGGTTTCGAGCAGCACCGGGAAATCCGGGTAGCGGCGCGCCACGGAGAGCAGGTTCTTCGAGCGCTGCCGCTGCTGCCAGAGCGGTGTCCGCTTGCCCGGCCGGTTGCGTGGCAGAAGCAGGGCGCGGGCCGCGTTCTCCCGGAACCGGGCGGCGAACATCGGCGTCGACGCGACCTGGTCCGTGACCAGGTCCTCGACCTCGTCCGGATCGAGCAGGAACGTCCGCGCCGGCGGCAGGCTGTCCACGTCGGCGAACCGGAGGGCGATGCCATCGTCCGTCCAGTGGGTCTGGACCTGGACGCCGGCGCGCTCGCTGAAGCGGCGCTCCAGGGCCATCGCCCAGGGGGCGTGGATGCGGGAACCGAAGGGGGTCAGGATGCACACCCTCCAGTCGCCGATCTCGTCCCGGAACCGCTCGATCGTCAAGGCACGGTCGGTGGGCAAGGTGCCCGTCTGGTCCCGCTGCTCGTCGACGTAGGCGAAGAGGTTCGCCGCGGCGTAGCGGTCGAGCGGAGCCTCCTCGGCCAGGAAGCGCCGGGCGTCGTCGCCGTCGCGACGGCCGAGTTCGCGCAGAAACGCGCCGAGGGCCTCGCCGAGCTCCACCGGCCGGCCCGGGCCGTCGCCGTGCCAGAAGGGCATCCGGCCGGGCTCGCCGGGCGCCGGCCGGACGATCACGCGGTCGCGTGTGATCTCCGTAACCCGCCAGGCGGCGGCGCCCAGCAGAAACGTGTCGCCCGCGCGGGACTCGTAGACCATCTCCTCGTCGAGTTCGCCCAGCCGCGGACCCTCCGGACCGAGATGAACGGTGAACAGCCCGCGGTCGGGAATCGTGCCGGCGTTCATCCGCACGAGCAGGGCGGCGCCGCGGCGCGCGGTCAGCACTCCCCGACCGTGGTCCCAGGAGAGTCGCGGGCGCAGGTCGGCGAACTCCTCCGAGGGATAGCGGCCGACGAGCATGTGGAGCACCGTGGTCAGCACGCCGCGGGTAAGGCCGTGGTATGGCCGCGCGCGCCGGGCCACGTTCAGCAGGTCCTCGATCGTCCGCTCCTGGTCACAGCACATCGCGACGATCTGCTGCGCCAGTACGTCGAGCGGATTCTCCGGCAGCCGCATGGACTCGATCGCGCCCCGCTGCATCTGGATCGCGGTCACCGTGCACTCCAGCAGATCGCCGCGGAACTTGGGGAACATCAGGCCGCGGCTGCGCTCGCCGACCGCGTGGCCGGCACGGCCGACGCGCTGTAGACCGCGGACGGCCGAACCGGGCGCCTCGACCAGCAGGACCAGGTCGACGCTCCCCATGTCGATCCCGAGCTCCAGCGAGCTCGTGGCGACGATGCAGCGCAGGCGCCCCGCCTTGAGGGACTCCTCGATCTCCCGCCGCTGCTCGTGGGAGATGCTGCCGTGGTGGGCGCGGACCAGCGGCAGAGCGTCCTCTGCGTCGCCGTCCGCGTCACCGTCGACGCCGACCGCCAGGTCGTTCAACCGCTGGGCGAGCCGCTCGCAGAGGGAACGGCTGTTGACGAAGACGATCGTCGACCTGTGGTTCCTGACCGCCTCAAGGATGCGCGGATAGACCGAGGGCCACAGACCGGCCGTCTCTGACCCTGGCGGCGGCTTCTCACCGTCACCGAGTGCTTCCGCCGGCGGCGGCGCCTCCATGTCCGCCACCGGCACGACGACCTCGATATCGATGTGCGGCGGCTCGGAAGCGTCCACGATCTCCACCGGCCGATCGCCGCCGAGGAACTCCGCCGCCAGCGTCATCGGCCGAACGGTCGCCGAGAGACCGATCCGTTGCGGCCCCCGGTCACCCGTCAGTTCGGCGAGGCGCTCCAGCGACAGGGCGAGATGCGCGCCCCGCTTGGTCGCCGCCATCGCGTGGACCTCGTCGACGATCACCGTCTCGACCGTGCGCAGGTTCGCCGCCGCCCGTGACCCCAGGATGAGGAACAGCGACTCGGGAGTCGTGACGAGGATCTCGCCCGGCCGGCGGAGTTGACGGCGACGCTCGTGGGGCGTCGTGTCGCCGGTCCGCACGTCGACGGTGATCGGCCGCGCCGGCCGCCCGAGCTTCCGGGCCGCCTTGCGGACCCCGGCGAGGGGTACCTGGAGATTGCGCTCGATGTCGTAGACCAGGGCCTTCAGCGGCGAGACGTAGAGCACGCGGACGCCCGGCTCGGGCACCGCGTCGTCAGGCGCCGCGGCAGCGCCATTGCCTCCGGACGCTCCAAAGCTCAAGCTGTCGATCGCCCAGAGGAACGCCGCGAGCGTCTTGCCGCTCCCGGTCGGCGCGACCAGCAGAGCGTTCCTGCCCCGGGTGAGCACGGGCCAGCCCAACTCCTGCACCCGCGTCGGGGCCGGAAACGCGTCGTCGAACCACCGGCGCACCGGCTGGGAGAACGAGTCCATGGGGCATCCTACGCACGCATCCGGGGTGTGGATCCTCCCAGCCCCCTCCGCTGTTACTCTCGACGGCCTCTCAAGGCAAACCAGCAACGTCGACGATCGAGATCGGATTGGCCCACCACGACCACAGGACGCCCGGCGGCAAGCGGTACTGGCTCGACAGCAAGCGAAACGTCGCCAAGGTCTTCTACGCGCTGATCGCCATCGACGTTCTGTGGCTGGCGGCCGACTTCTTCTACAAGAAGAAGGCGGAGTTCGAGGCCTTCGGAGGCTGGGCGGACGGCGGGATCGGGTTCTACCCCGTGTACGGTTTCGTCGGCGCCTTCCTGCTCGTGCTGGCGGCCAAGCAGATGCGTCGGGTCCTGATGCGGCCCGAGGACTACTACGACCGCGAAGAGCGGTCCGGGAGCTCCTGAGTCCCCGATGCTCGAGTTCCTGCTGTCACCGCCCCTGCTCCTGATGCTCGGCAGCGTCGCGCTCGCCGCGGCGCCGCGTTCCGTGCTGCCGCGGAGCGTGCTGAGGGCGCTCCTGCTCGCCTTGCCGGCCTACTCGCTGTGGCGGTTCTGGGGCCTCGACCTCGGCAACTACCTCCAGTTCGACCTCTTCGGGCAGACCCTGACCCTGATGCGGATCGACGGCCTCTCCCGGATCTTCGTCGTCATCTTCCACCTCGCGGCGCTGATCGGCAGCATCTACTCCTTCTACGTCAAGGACAACTTCCAGCCGCTGGTCGGTCTGTTCTACGCCGGCTCGGCTCTTGGCGTCGTCCTGGCAGGCGACCTGTGGACCCTGTTCCTGTTCTGGGAGGCGGCGGCGGTGTCGTCGGCGCTGCTGGTCTGGGTCCGCCGGGACGGCCGGGCTCTGGCCGCCGGCCTGCGCTACCTCGGCATGCAGATGGTGTCGGGTGTCCTCCTGCTGGCTGGCATCGTCCTGCTGCGCCACGAGCTCGACGCCGCGCCCGGCTGGGCCGAGTTCCGCAATCTCACCGGCCTTCTGGAGGACGGCGGACTCGGCTTCTCCAACCTGGCGCCCACCCTGATCCTGCTCGCCTTCGGGCTCAAGGCGGCCTTCCCGCTGCTCCACAGTTGGCTGATCGACGCCTACCCCGAGTCGACGCCGGCGGGAGCCGTGTTCCTGTCGGCCTTCACGACCAAGTTCGCGATCTACGCCCTGGCGCGCGCCTTTCCCGGCCAGTCCGAACTGATCTGGATCGGCGGGCTGATGACCGCCTTCCCGATCTTCTTCGCGGTGATCGAGAACGACCTGCGCCGCGTGCTCGCCTACAGCATGACGAACCAGCTCGGCTTCATGGTCGTCGGCATCGGCATCGGCACGGAGCTGGCGATCAACGGCGCCGTCGCCCATGCGTTCGCCGACATCCTGTTCAAGGGCCTCCTCTTCATGGCGATGGGCGCCGTGCTCTACCGGGTCGGCCACGTCAACGGATCGGACCTGGGCGGCCTCTACAAGTCGATGCCGATCACGACCGGGCTCTGCATCATCGGCGCCGCCTCGATCTCGGCCTTCCCGCTGTTCTCCGCCTTCGCCACGAAGTCGCTGATCATGAGCGCGGCCGCCCACGAGCACTACTTCTGGCTGTGGCTCGTGTTGCTGTTCGCCTCCGCCGGCGTGTTCCACCACGCGGGGATCAAGATCCCGTTCTTCGCCTTCTTCCACCACGATTCCGGCATCCGCTGCAAGGAGGCGCCGCGGTCGATGCTCGTCGCGATGGTGCTGGCCGCAGCGGCGAGCATGACGATCGGCCTGTTCCCGCAGTGGTTCTACGGACTGCTGCCCTATCCGGTCGACTACCAGGTCTACACGCCGACCCACGTCATCACCCAGAGCCAGCTCCTGTTCTTCTCGGCGCTGGCCTTCGCGACGCTCATGCGCACCGGCCTCTACCCACCCGAACTGCGCTCGGTGAACCTGGACGCCGACTGGTTCTACCGGCGGGTCGGCTTCCGCATCTGGGACGGCCTGGCCACGGCTTTCGTCGCCCTCCACCGGGCCGGCTACGCCGTGACCGGGCGCCTCGCCGCGACCGCCCTCGCCCTCGCCCAGCGTCATCTGGGGCCGCAGGGCCTGCTCGGCCGCTCCTGGCTCACGGCATCGATGGCGCTTTGGGTGGCGGTGCTGCTCGCGGCGTACCTGGCGGTCTTCTACTGGCGTTTGGGCTGAGCGCGACGGGCTTCCGGGAGCCGGCGCTTCGCGCCGGATGCCGGCCAGAAGGCCGGCGCACCCAGTGCGCGCCGCGCAGACTCCCAGGCCCTAACATCAGCTTCGCTAATGCTCGGCGGTTGCTCCATGAGACGGGCCTAATGTAAGATTCCGCCCTTACGATGCAAGGGCTCAGGATCTTCTGCGACGTCGCCGATCTGCGCAGCTTCAGCCGGGCTGCCGAGCTTCACGGCATCACTCAGTCGGCGGTCAGCCAGCGCATTCAGAACCTGGAAGAGCTGTTCGGCACCAAGCTGCTCGACCGCTCGAAACGGCCGTTCGTGCTGACGCCCGCCGGCGAGCTCGTATCCAGCGAAGGCCGCCAACTCGTGGAGCGCTACGACGCCCTGGCGCGAAGCGTCGCGCGTCTCGCCCCCGAGCGTGGCGGGGCCGTCCGCGTCCACGCGATCTACTCAGCAGGGATCGCGCTGCTGAACCAGTTGCGAACCGAGTTCCAGAACCGACGCCCCGAACTGGACGTCCAGATCGAGTACGAGCCGCCCGCCGCCGTCGCCGAATCGGCGCGTACCGGCCGCTGCGACTTCGGCATCGTCTCCTACCCCGAGCAGTGGCCGGGCCTGCAATCGCGGCCGCTACGCGAAGAGCCGATGTGCCTCGCCTGCGGGGTGCACCACGAACTGGCGGGCGAGAGCCAAATCCGGGCAGCCGACCTCGACGGCCGGGAGCTGATCCACTTCACCCACGAACTCCCCGCGGCACGTCACATCCGGAGCTACCTGACAGGCAACGGAGCCGAGCCGGTGTTCGCTCAACGTCTGGACAACATCGACACGTTCAAGAGCATGTTGCAGGCGACGGACTACGCGGCGATCCTGCCGCTGCGGACGTTCCTCGCCGAGGTCCAGGCCGGCCTCCTCGCCGCGGTGCCACTCGAGCCTTCGCTCGACCGACCGATGGGGATCGTCTACGCCCGCCGCAGGCTGCGGCCGGCCGCACAGGACTTCGCCACGTTCCTGGTCGAGAACGCCGGGCCGATGGCCGACGACGAGCAGAGTGCGCAGCAGGGAGAAGCCGCATGAAGCTCCGCCCCGGCAAGACTGGTCTCTACGACCCGGCCTACGAACACGACGCCTGCGGGGTCGGCTTCATCGCCCATGTGCGCGGCGAGCGCAGCCACCGGCTGATGCAGCAGGCCGCTCACATGTTGACCCAGATGGACCATCGGGGCGCCTGCGGCTGCGAGCCGAACACGGGCGACGGGGCCGGCATGCTGACGGCGCTGCCCCACGCGCTGCTCCGGCGCGTCGCGGCGGACGAGTTCGGCGCCGAGCTCGCGGCGCCCGGCACCTTCTCCGCCGGCGTCTTCTTCCTGCCACAGGACGACGCCGAACGCGAGTTCTGCCGCCGAACGGTCGAGGAGATCGTCGCCTCGCGCGGGCAGCGTCTCATCGGCTGGCGCGCGGTGCCGACCCACCCGGAGACCGCGAACATCGGTGCCACCGCCATCGACTCAATGCCGGTCATCGAGCAACTCTTCATAGGCGCAGCGGACGGGCTCGACCAGGACGCCTTCGAACGCGAGCTGTACCTGATCCGCAAACAGGCGACGACCCGGCTGCGCGGCAGCGACGCCCTCACCGAGGCGCAGATGTTCTACATCTGCTCGCTGTCCACCCGCGTGATCATCTACAAGGGCATGCTGACCTCCGGCCAGCTCGTCCCGTTCTTCTCCGACCTGGCCGCACCGGACTACGAATCGCACCTGGCGATGGTCCACTCCCGGTTCGCGACGAACACCTTCCCGTCCTGGGACCGCGCCCAGCCGAACCGGTTCATGAGCCACAACGGCGAGATCAACACGCTACGCGGCAACATGAACTGGATGCACGCCCGCGAGGGCGTCCTGGAGAGCGACCTCTTCGGCGACGATCTGCCGCTCGCCTTCCCCGTCGTCGAGCCCGACTGCTCCGACTCCGGCAGCTTCGACAACGTGCTCGAGTTCCTGCTGCTCTCCGGCCGCACCCTCCAGGAGGCGGTCATGATGATGATCCCGGAGGCATGGCAGAACGACCCGCACATGGACGCCACGAAGAAGGCGTTCTACGACTACCACTCCTGCCTGATGGAGCCCTGGGACGGGCCGGCGTCGATCGCCTTCACCGACGGCCGCTACATCGGCGCCGTTCTCGACCGGAACGGCCTCCGTCCCAGTCGCTACTACGTCACGGACGACGATCTGGTCATCATGGCCTCCGAGGCGGGCGTGGTCCCGGTCGAACCCGAGCGCGTGCTGACCAAGGGTCGGCTCAAGCCCGGCCGGATGTTCCTGGTCGACTTCGAGAACGGCCGCATCGTCGCCGACGAGGAACTGAAGGACAGCATCGCCTCGGAGCGCCCCTACGCCGAGTGGCTCGAACGCCGCACCGACCTCGCCAACCTCGTCGAGGCCGCCCAGGACAACGGCAACGCAACCAGCGACCAGGCGACGATGGGCGGCGACGGCCTGACCCGCAGCCTGCAGGCCTTCGGTTTCACGGGCGAGACCCTCCGCTTCATGCTGAGGCCCCTGATCGAGGAGCAGCGCGACCCCATCGGCTCGATGGGCAACGACACGGCGCTCGCGTTCCTCTCCGACCAGGACCGCCCGGTCTACGACTTCTTCAAGCAACTCTTCGCCCAGGTGACGAATCCCGCGATCGATTCGATCCGCGAGGAAGTCGTCATGTCGCTCGAGTGCACGATCGGCCCGGAGCGCAATCTGCTCGAGACGACGGCGGAGCACTGCCGGCGAGTCCGCCTGCCGCATCCGATCCTGAGCAACCGGGAGTTCGCGGCACTCGCCAACGCGGACGACGCCGGCTTCTCCTGCCGCACGCTCGACGCCACCTGGACGCGCGCCGAGGGTGCCGAAGGCCTCGGCAGTGCGCTCGACCGGCTCTGCCGGGAAGCCGAGCAGGCGGTCGACGACGGCTGCAGCTTCATCGCACTCTCCGACCGGGCGGCCGGCCCCGAACGGGTTGCCGTGCCCGCCCCGCTCGCCTGCGGCGCCGTCCACCATCACCTGCTGAAGACGATCAAGCGCACCCGGGTCGGCCTGCTGCTCGAAACCGGCGAGGCGCGGGAGGTCCACCACCACTGCCTGCTCGTGGGCTACGGCGCGGACGCGATCAACCCCTACCTGACCTTCGAAGCGCTCTGGCAGGCGCGCCGCCAGGGCCGGCTGCCAGCGGCACCGGATGACCAGGCGGTCGTCGACCGCTATCGCAAGGGGGTCGGGAAGGGGATGCTCAAGGTGATGGCCAAGATGGGCATCTCCACCCTGCAGAGCTACAAGGGCGCGCAGATCTTCGAGGCCGTGGGTCTCGCGAGCGAGGTCATCGATCGCTGCTTCGTCGGCACCGCCAGCCGGATCGAGGGCGCCGGCCTCATGCGGCTGGCCAAGGACGCCCTCCGCCGCCACGCGAAGGGCTTCCCTGCCAGTGACGACGACCGGGTTGCCGATCTACCGAATCCGGGCGACTACCACTGGCGCGCCGGCGGCGAGCGCCACATGTGGGACCCGCCGATGATCTCCCGGCTGCAGCATGCCGCCCGCACGAACAGCAGCGAGGCGTACGAGCAGTTCGCCCGGCTGGCCAACGAGGACACGACGAGGACTTGCTCGCTCCGCGGCCTGCTCCAGTTCCGCACCGACACCGCGCCCCTGCCACTCGACGCGGTGGAACCCGCGAGCGAAATCGTCAAGCGTTTCTGCACCGGCGCGATGAGCTTCGGCTCGATCTCGGCCGAGAGCCACGAGATGCTGGCGGTGGCGATGAACCGCCTCGGAGGCAAGAGCAACACCGGCGAGGGCGGCGAGGACCCGGAACGCTTCACACCCGACGCGAACGGTGACAGCCGGCGCTCCGCGATCAAGCAGGTCGCCTCCGGGCGATTCGGCGTGACGTCCTGGTACCTCACCAACTCGGACGAGCTGCAGATCAAGATCGCCCAGGGCGCCAAGCCGGGCGAGGGCGGCGAACTGCCTGGCCACAAGGTCGACGAGATCATCGCCCGGACGCGCTACTCCACGCCCGGCGTCGGCCTCATCTCGCCACCGCCCCACCACGACATCTACTCGATCGAGGATCTGAAGCAGCTCATCCACGATCTGAAGAACTCGAACCCGGGTTCCCGGATCAGCGTCAAGCTAGTCTCCGAGGTCGGCGTCGGCACGGTTGCCGCCGGCGTCGCCAAGGGCCACGCCGATCACATCCTGATTTCGGGACACGATGGCGGCACCGGCGCCTCGCCGCTCACCAGCATCAAGCACGCCGGCCTGCCCTGGGAACTCGGCATCGCGGAAACGCACCAGACGCTCGTGCTGAGCGACCTGCGCTCGCGGGTCACGCTCCAGACCGATGGCCAACTCAAGACCGGGCGCGACGTCGTCGTCGCCTGCATGCTGGGCGCGGAAGAGTTCGGCTTCTCCACCGCTCCGCTGATCACGCTCGGCTGCATCATGATGCGCAAGTGCCACCTGAACACCTGTCCGGTCGGCATCGCCACCCAGGATCCGGAGCTGCGGGCGAAGTTCGAGGGCACCCCGGAGTCGGTGGTCAACTACCTGTTCCTGGTCGCCGAGGAGGCGCGAGGGATCATGGCCCGGCTGGGCGTGGCGACGATCGAGGAGCTCGTCGGACGCACCGACCTGTTCCGCTCCGAACTGGCGGTACAGAACGAGAAGACGGAGGGTCTCGACCTGTCGGCGGTGCTGCAACCCGCGGTCAGGAGGCATGAGGGCGTCGGCGTGACCAAGACGATCGAGCAGGACCACGCGCTCGAGTACGCCCTCGACAACGAACTGATCGAACGGGCACGCCCGGCGCTTGAGAGCGGCTCCCGCGTACGGATCGATCTGCCGATCGAGAACACCCAGCGCACGGTCGGCACGATGCTCAGCCACGAGCTGATGAAGGCACGCGGCCAGCACGGTCTGGCCGACGACACGATCCACATCTCCCTGGCCGGCAGCGCCGGCCAGAGCCTCGGCGCCTTCCTGGCCCCAGGCATCACGATCGAACTCGAGGGCGACGGCAACGACTACGTCGGCAAGGGGCTGTCGGGCGGACGGCTCATCCTCTACCCGCCCCGACGGTCCCGTTTCGCCGCCGAGGAGAACGTCCTGATCGGCAACGTGGCGCTCTACGGCGCCACCGGCGGCGAGGCGTTCTTCCGCGGCCGCGCCGCCGAGCG
>Ga0209544_1002051_pt1 | contig 19431 bp, 19 predicted proteins | sample MesohylPK_FD_187297 | JGI IMG/M metagenome (GOLD analysis project Ga0209544, IMG submission 187297) | Host-associated microbial community of the marine sponge Aplysina aerophoba from Gulf of Piran - sponge mesohyl, lysed by proteinase K... | ecosystem: Host-associated > Porifera > Sponge >...
TACGGCTCAGGCTGATCCCTTCTTGCCCGAGCCATCGGCTGAAACCGGCGGCCAACCGAATCCGTCGACAGATCGACGAACGGGTGTATCCCTGTCTACTCGCCGCGTCCGCAAACCTGCCGAGCCATGTTGCAAGCGGACCAACCGGTGCCTGCGACAGAACCACCTGGTGATTGATGATATGTCTCATGATGGACTCCTCCCCCCTCTCGGGGCTGATCTATGGAGTCCGAACTATGTCGCCATCACTGCGCTCACTTGCCGGCAAAACCAGAATCAGCCGGGACTACAAGACATAGTCATGCAGTCGAGATAGTGACGCCTATCTCTTGCACGACATAGCCGGTACACGTGCACACATGCACGCTTGCACACACATACACATGCACACGTGCCAGCCTGCCCGGGGTCCGTCAGCACGTGCCGCCTGCCCGGTTTCGGACACTGAAGCGGGCCAGGGCTTCTTCCAGACGGCCGATCTTGGTGGCGTGGCGGGGGTCGAGCATGCGGGGACCTCGCTTTCCTGGACGCCCATTGCCGACGCGAAGGCGCTGTTGGACAGCCGCTCTTCGCGCAGCGCCTCGTAGAGCGCCGCATTGGCGGCCAGCACCGCGCCCGGAACCGCTGCCGGCCGGGCTCGGCGCCGGAATGTCCTCGCGCCGGGCGATGGACGGGCTTGCCAGCGCCTGCGACCGGGCGGGGCTGGTGGCGAGCGCGGCGCGGTGCGCCGCGGCGCTGAACGACCTCGAGCGATGAGACTGGCGGGGCCGGTCTCTCAGGAACCTGGCCAGCCGTCCGACGCTGCATTGAGGCGGCCGATCTGTACCGGAACGGACCCGCAGAAGCGCCGATGTCAGTTGTCACTTGATAGGCGACAGTCTAGAGTCGGTTCGTGATCGCATCGTTCCGTCACCGCGGCCTGAAGGCGCTGTATGAGGGCAGGACGGCACGGCGCTTGGCGCCGGCGCATGTCGTGAGGTTGCTCGACATCCTGGCGGCGCTCGACATGTGCCAGGGGCCCGAGGGCATGAACCTGCCGGGCTTCCGTCTGCACCGGCTTGCGGGGAGGCTGGAGAGGCACTGGGCGGTGTCGGTCTCCGGCAACTGGCGGGTGACCTTCCGGTTCGAGGACGGATCGGCGGTCGACGTGGACTATGTGGACTATCACTGAGGAGACGGTCATGGGCATGCAAGACCCGCCGCATCCGGGCGGCATCGTGAAGCGGCAGTGTCTCGAGCCATTGGGCCTTACGGTGACGCGGGCCGCCGAGGGCCTTGGGGTGACGCGCCAGACGCTGTCGGAGCTGGTGAACGAACGCACGGGGATTTCGGTGGAGATGGCGATCCGGCTTTCAAAAGCCTTCGGGTCGACGCCCGAAACCTGGCTCGGGATGCAGATGGCCCATGATCTCTGGCAGGCCCGGTCCCGCGCCGGCGAGATCACGGTGGAGCGTTTCGAAGCGGCGTAACATGCGGCATCGTCACCTTGTAGATACGGAAATCGCTGCCCGGTCGCCAACGGCGATCGATGACATCATCGAGCGCGGATCGTGGCGCGACTGGGTACTGCTTCGCCGATGTTGCGCCGAGCAGCCGTCATTGCTGGACGTCGTTGAGCGGGTTTGCAACACCTGTCAATGCTCTTCCAAAATTGACCCACCATGCTCCTCCAATAGTGACCCGCCTGTTCAGGCACTTCTTTCCCGGTAGGCTTGTTTTGGCGGTTGTGGTTATCGGGAGGACGAGGGATGAGGGGAGGTTCGGGTCAGGCACTGCGGCGGTTGGTTGATGATGTGAGATCCAGGCCCCTTGGCGAGGTTGCGCGGCTCCTGGGTTACCGGCGGGTTCCGACGGACCGGTTCGACAGTATCGCCGTTGACCCTGTCTGGTCGGCCGCCAACCGCGCAATATCCCTGTTGTGTCCGACCTGCCGGCGATCGCTGTGGGCGGTGCCCGGGTGCCGGCACTCGGGAGTTCCGCATCGCTCCCGGGTCAGCCGCGCTTCAGGTGCGTTCGGAAGAAGGCTACGAGGTCGTCGAGACGCAAGGCGCCGAGGCTTGCGACCTGGCCCGGGTCAGCCGGCGTGCGCCGACGATCAGCCCGACGGCATGACAGACCCAGCCGACAAGCAGTACCGGTACGGCGTACGTCACCAGCCCTATGGGCCGCAGGTTGTCCCCGAGTGACATCGAAACCATGGCGGCTGCCAGCAGGGCCATGCCGACCAGGTAGATGACGCCTGTCGTCTGCCACAGGCGGGAACCTGACCGCCTCCCGAAACCAGTTATCCGGACGGAGAGCCACATCCATGACAGAACCGCAAGCGGCGGGCCAACCTCTGAGAGAATTCCATAAAACGTAACCAGACCCATCTCCCACATGTCCACGACCGTTGGATGGAATCCACTGTCGAGAAGGTGGATCAGATTGATCACCAGAAGGAGCACCAACACTACGACCGGCGGCCCTGCGCCTCGATAGCCGGATGCGTCGAACAGGGCCTTCGTCGTCCAGGCCACAAAGGCCCCGATGGGCACACAGACGACATACATCAGGACGAGCATCGATCGGACATCATCCAGGGCGCCCGGGCTTCCCGACAACGAGCCAAAGGCCATGATCGCAACCAGGAGACCGAGGAAAAGAACAATCAAGACCATGGCGAAGGCGAGTATTCCGCCGGTTCGTATGACTCCTGCCGGCATGATGCTCCTCAAGGACGTTCGGGTACCGGATCGCGGCCCTGGTCCGACATCCCGGAATTCGCACCGACAGAAGATGACCGCATGCGTCCAGTCGCGCCATGGTAACATTGACCAACGTCAATACGTACACCGGAGGAGGTGGAGAAGTGATGGCCTGTGCGCGTCTGGCGGCAATCATGGTGTCGGCCGCGCTCTGCTTCGGGACAGCCGCTTCAGTGAACGCAGGGTTGCCCTGCACCGCCTGGCTTACCAGGTCATTCTTCCAGGAAGCGACGGCCGCCGACGTATCGCGATGTCTGGATGCAGGGGCCAACCCCCGCGCGCGCGCCGGAGGCTCTTGGCAGCGCGGAAACTGGTTTGTCGATGCATTCCTGGGCGCACTGCTGGATGCTGCGCGTGCGCTGACGGGCCGGCAGGGCCGAACCTCCGACACCCCCCTGCATCTGGCAGCAGCCTTCAGCACGGACCCTTCGGTCATTGCGATCCTTCTTGATGTCGGTGTCGAACTGGAAGCGCGAGCGCAGTCCGGCGGCACGCCGCTTCACAGCGCCGCGTCGGCCAATTCTGCGCCTCCGGTCGTTGTAGCACTTCTGGAGGCTGGCGCGGATCCGATGGCGCGTAATCGTGACGGGGAGACACCCCTGCACCTGGCGACGGCGTTCAACGAGAATCCGGACATCATCGCGGTGCTGCTGACAGCCGGCAGCGACCTGAAGGCGCTGAGGAATGACGGCAAGACCGCTCTTCACATGGCGGCCTGGTTCAGCGAGGCCCCTTCGGTCATCGTTGCATTGCTGGAAGCCGGGGCTGAGCTCGAGGCGCGGGACCGGGAAGACCAGACACCACTGTTCCTGGCCGCCCGGACGAACAACCGCCCGGCGGTTGTCAAGGCGTTGCTGGATGCCGGCGCCGACCCGAAGGTGCGGAACAGAGACGGATCGACGCCCCTGCACGGCGCGGGGCACAGTCCGTCGATCATGGCGATGCTGCTGGATGCCGGCGCCGAGCTGGAGGCGCGGAACAGTTACGGATCGACGCCTCTGCATATGGCGGCATATTTCGGCGGTCTTGAGAGCGTCGCGCTCCTGCTGGAGGCCGGAGCCGACACAGGGGCTCGCGACAATGAGGGAGGAACGCCTCTGCACGATGCCGCGGCAACCGGCAAGACTGCGGTCGTCGAGGCGCTCCTGGCGGCCGGGGCCGACGCAAGCACGCAGGACAATGGCAAAACAACGCCGCTGCATCGCGCCGCGGCATCCAGCGGAGCCGCTTCGGTGGTCGAAGCGCTCCTGACCGCCGGAGCCGACCCGAAGGCGCGAACGGCCAGCGGAGAGACGCCACTGCATCTGGCGGCGGCGGCCAGTCCGATCCCCTCGGTCGCAACCTTGCTGACGAGCGCCGGCGCCGACCCGGCGGCGGGGAACCGGGACGGCAACACGCCCCTGCACCGGGTGGCGGAAAACACCAGTGACGCAGCCCTGTCGATCACCGCGGCACTGCTGGAGGTCGGCGCCGACCCGGCGGCCCGCAACAGCGAGGGAGCGACACCGCTGCACCTGGTGGCGGAATTCAGACCCACGGGGTTCACGACTGAGTACGAGAAGATCCCCGCACTCATGCGCCTGTTGCTGGACGCCGGCGCTGATCCCCTGGCAGAAGACGCGAATGGACGAACACCCCTGCACCGTGCCGTGGCAGCGAACACGGTCCCGGAGATCGTCGCGACGCTGCTGGATGCCGGCACCTCCCTCGAGGCGCGGGACAGGAACGGCCACACTCCCCTGCACCTGGCGGCCGCTCACAGCAGCAAGCCTCCCGTCCTTGAGGCGCTGCTGGACGCCGGCGCCGATCCGCGGGCGCTGACAGCGGACGGCCGGAGTCCCTGGGACCTTGCACGCGACAGCGCCCGGCTTGAGGGAACTGCCGTGTACCGCCGACTCAAGGAGGCCGGGCCGGGGTGAACAGGTCAAGCTCCGGGGCTTCCGGTTGGGTCCGCATACCGGCGTGGGAGTTCACGAGGGGGATCGATCAGCGAAAGGCATGGTGCGTTGTCTCGACCTCCGGGAAACCGGGGCCGGGCCGGTCTCGTATGAGAGGCACGAGGAGCACTGTTGAAGAAGGAGGGTCCCGGCAGGTCGTTCCCGCACGGCAAGGCACATGCGATCTTCGTTCTGCCCCGCCGGCAGACGGGATCCGGGGGCGAAATACAAGACGCTCGCGACGCCGGTCATCGCCGGGGATCACGTCTGCTCCGATCACGAACTCACCGGTCCGGACTCGAACACGCTCTCATCGTGGTGCGCGAGAGCGACATGCCCGTCGTCTCGAGGCGCGACCGAGCGGCAGTTTCGATCCCGAGATCCGCTCCAGCGCAGATCGGGGCCAGGAACGGCGTGCGAAGTTGCTCCCCGGCCGAACACCCTTCGAGCCGGCCGATATCCTGTCGAAACGGTGCTCGCGAAGTTCCTCGCGGCACTCACCGGGTCCGAAGCCCGTCTCATCAGCGTGCGCAGCCGCGAGGACACGGCCCCTGCCCGCGCCAGGCGAATCTGCACGGCGTACACTCCGGAACCGTCCAAAACCCGGAAGCTCATGCGCATGCATGCGACGCCGAGCATTCCATCAGCTGCCTCGCCGGCTCTTCCCGGCATCGCGGCCCACCGCCTGTCGTACTCTTCATCGACGCGGAGCATCGTCATCGCGGGATCGGGACTCTGGAGCGACACGGCCCATGGCTTCGATCCGGCAGTGACCGTGGCGGTTGGACGCATTGCCTGCGGAATTTCCATGAGCCAGTGTTGTTTCCGAAGGGACGGAGTGGAGAAGGCCATGAGACTTCACATTGATGACAGAGCGCTGCCAGGAACAAGCTGGGACGAGTTCACTTCCCTTCGAGATAGAAACACCGTGAGGTATGCGATCCGGTCTTCAATCCCGACCCGACCTGGTGTCGGTCGCGTGGTGCGCCTGTTGTGGATGATGCTCGCGATGCTGGCGATGGCCATGTCCGTTGCAGCCGAAACCCGGCGCGTCAAGGACGGAGCCGATCATGTCAATGCATACCGCGGTCCATCAACGAGATACGATCTCGCTGCCATATTGCCTTCCGGCGCCGTGGTCGAAGAGGTCAGGCGTGTGGACGGGTGGAGCCAGATACTGACTTCCGATGGCCGTGTCGGCTTCGTCAACATTGGCGACCTCGTCGCTGACGACACTGTCCGCAAACCGCCGGAGCGGGCTCAGGCGGATGGGCCGGATTTGAGCATCGTTCCGCAATTGGGGCACCCGGGTCAGGTCACCGATATCGCTTTCAGTCGCGATGGACGCTTGCTCGCGACCGCGTCCAGCGACCGGACCGCCTGGCTCTGGGACGTCGAGACGGGCGTGGAGCTGAAGGTGCTGAGGGGGCACTGGGCAACCGTCAGCGGTATCGCATTCAGCCCCGACGGACGTTTCCTGGCAACCGCGTCCTACGACGGCACCACCCGCATCTGGGATCCGGTGTCCGGCCGCCAACAGATCGTCCTGGTGGAGGAGTGGCGGCCCTTTCCACTTCTGGCAACCGTGTCCTTCAGCCCCGACGGGCGCAGCATCGTGACTTCCACCGGACAGACGGCAACCCTCTGGGACTTGGAAACCGGCCGGGCCCTTAAGAAGCTGGATGTCATTGGGGAATACGGCGCCACCAGCTTCGCCAGCAGCCCCGACGGGCGCATGATTGCGACCGCGAGCGGCGACAATGGCACCATGCGGATATGGGACACCGGGACCGAACGGGAGCTGAGAGTCCTGGAGGGGCCGGGGTCAGTGATCGTCAGGACAGTTTTCAGCCCCGATGCACGCTTTCTGGCGACTGCGTCTTCAGACGGCATCGCCCGGCTCTGGGACATCGGGACCGGCCGGCTGTTGCGCAGGCTGGAGGTCGAGAGGGATCATCCGGATGAGGTGACCGACGTTGCCTTCAGTCCCGACGGACGCCTGCTGGCAACGACCTCCCTGGAAGGCACGTCGCGGATCTGGGACGTCGAGACCGGCTGGCACCTGAAAGTGATGAAGGGGCGGGATCTGTTCGACACCACCAGTGTCGCATTCAGTCCCGACGGAAGCATGATTGCGACCGGTCACGGCACCGCGATCCAGACCCGCGTGAGCTTTCGGCTCAGCGGCAGCGCACGCATCTGGGATGTGGCCGCCGGGCGGCTGCAGAAAGTGCTGGGAAAGCGATCAAGGGATGTGCGTGCCGTTGCGATCAGTCCCGCCGGGCGCATGATCGCAAACGGTTACGGGCGCACGATCCCGGGAGCAACGGGATTTCTCTCGTCCGGCGGTGTACGGATCTGGGACATAGACGGGGGCGGGCGGGAGCTTGAGTTGGGAGGAAACTGGGACAGTGTCACCAGCGTCGCCTTCAGTGCGAACGGCCGCATGCTGGCGGCCGGCCTGAGCAACAGTACTGCCCGGATCTGGGATCTCGCGGACGGCGGGGAGCCGAGAGTGTTCGGCGATCATTCGGACGGCGTTACTGCTGTCGCGTTCAGTCCCGACGGACGCCGGCTGGCGACCGCGTCCGGAGCCTGGGACAGCACCGCACGACTCTGGGACATCTCGTCAGGCGAGGAACTGAAGGTGATCGAGGGCCACTCGGATGGTATTGAAAGCATCGCCTTCAGCCCCGACGGACGCCTGCTGGCAACGGCGTCCCGGGACGGAACCGCGCGGCTCTGGGACCCCGCGACGGGTCGCGAGCTAAAGGTACTGGAGGAGCGTACCACCGCCGTCATCGGCGTCTCCTTCAGCCCCGATGGGCACCTGCTGGCGACGACTTCCTGGGACAACACGGCGCGCATCTGGGACGTCGCAACCGGCCGGCAGCTGCAGGTGCTCGAAGGACACCTGACGAATGTCTATGGCGTGGCGTTCAGCCCCGACGGGCGGACGGTCGCGACAGCGTCCGACACCGTGCGGACCTGGGACGTCGCAACAGGCAGGCAACTGAAGGTGATGGAAGGGCAATCGGCTATTGTTGATGGCATCGCCTTCAGTCCGGATGGACGCACCGTCGTGACGGCGTCGAGAGACAACACCGCACGCATCTGGGATGCAGGCACCGGGCGGAAACTGGCAACGCTCATCAAGCTGGTCGATGGTTCCTGGTTGCAGCTGACACCGGCGGGGTTCTTCGACGGTTCCGAAGACGGCGCCCGGAATCTGAAGCTGGTCCGGGGCCTCGATCCGCTACCGTTCAAGCGGATCTCTCATGTACTCCACCGGCCGGATCTGGTGGCCGAAGCGATGGCCGGTGACCCGGAGGGCAGGTACGCGGCTGCCGGCGACGGACTGGACCTTGAAGAAGCCGTCGCTTCGCGCCCGTTGCCGCAATAGGCCGCACAAACCTCGCCCGATCGTCCGCTTGGCACGAATAACAACCGGAAGTCAGGGGGACCTTCAGACGTGCGTCACGCAGGCCGATGCGTCCCGCTGCTACGGTGTGACGCCGTGGGCGTGTATGAACCTGCGCACACGGTCGATCGTACGCTCCTTCAGTTCGGGCGGAGACGTCCACGGGAAGACCGTGATCTCGGCGTTGGGCGCCAGCGAGGCAACGTCGACCGAGGTCTGGTACGGGTGAGCGGGAATATCGTCCGGCAGCACGAGAATCGGTGTCTGGCAGTTGCGGATGACGTCGCGCGACACGCTGTAGAGAAAGTCTGGGTTCGACCGGTACAGGTTGTGCAGATACGCATCGATTGCGTCCTGCTTCAGGTCGGGCCGTTGCGCGAGCAACCCGGGAGCCCACCCGTCCCGGCCCGACCGGTACATGACATCGGGGTCTTCCGGAAAGTGCCCCACTGATTGACAGAATACCGCGGCGACAACGCGCTCGGGGGCCCGATCAAGAAGCGTTCCAGCGAAACAGCCGCCGATACAGTAGCCCATGTAGGCGAACTCACGGATGCCCAGGTGATCCATCAGGCCGAGCTGGTCGTCGGCAAAGCCGCCCCACGGATCGTCGACGGAGATCGGTCCAGTACTCTGGCCGCCGTTTGCGTTGCGCTGATCCATCGTGATGCACCGGAAGTCGCTCTGGAAGGCGTCCATGGCGTTGAAGACCGCACTCGGCCAGTTGTCCACTCGAGAGTTGAGGCCGCCTCCCGGAGTGACCAGAAGCGGAAAACCGCTCCCGGTCTCCTCGTAACGGATCCGCACGTCACCCTTCTCGTAAAACGGCATGGTTGTCTCCTTCCAGCGGTGCCGGCGGTCCGCGAACACGCTTCGCAATCCACCGATCCCCGGTAACCGGTCCTGTATCGATACTAGTGCATCGACGGTTCAGGTCGAAGGACGAACGGCCCTGGCATATGGGCCACGTTGTCGAAAGCGAACCGATTGTGCATCATGCTTTCCTGACCCGAAACGAAGCGGTGTGCGGAGCCGCTGGGGTTGTCGGACAGCAGTCCTGACGCCGCGAGGTCGGGAGTCACACGGCATGGTAGAAGCGGGACCACCGCTCCTGGAAGTGGAGAACATCGAGAAGCGCTTTGGCGGTGTGCGGGCGCTGCAAGGGGTTTCACTGTCAATTGCGGAGGGCGAGACGGTCGCGCTCGTCGGAGACAACGGGGCCGGCAAGTCCACGCTGGTCAAGGCCATCGCCGGCGTGCAACCGGCCGACACCGGCACGATCCGGTTACGTGGACGGGACGTGGCGATCCGCTCGGCGAAGGACGCCGGCGCGCTCGGCGTCGAGGTCCTCTACCAGGACCTGGCCCTCGCCAACACGCTCGACGTGGCGGCGAACGTGTTTCTCGGCGACGAACCGCTGTGGCTGAAGCTGGGGTGGTTCTCGGTCCCCGACACCCGTCGGATGGATTCCGAGACGGCCGTCACGCTGGATCGGCTGCGTATCGACATTCCCGATCCGAAACGGCCAGTGGCCAATCTCTCTGGCGGACAGCGTCAGGCGGTAGCCATCGGACGGACCATTCGCCGGGGACGCCGCGAGCTTCTCATTCTCGACGAGCCTACCGCGGCGCTGGGCGTCGAGGAGGTGCGCAAGGTTCTGGCGCTCCTCAGGAGCCTGCGGGACGAAGGCCAGACGATGATCATCGTCTCGCATGACCTGGAACATGTCTTCCAGGTATCCGATCGCATCGCCGTGATGCGCCAGGGCCGCGTTCAGGCGGTGGTTCGCACGGGCGAGGTCACGAAGACCGACATCGTGCGTCTGATCGTCGGCGATATCGAGGATGCGGTCGCGTGAACGGGCCTGCGGGTGGCGCCCGGAACCGCTTTCTCGGAGCGGGCGGCACCGCGGAGCGGGCACTTGCCCTGCCTTTCTTCAACGTTGCCGTCGCGATCGTGGTCCTCTACGCGGTGTTCACCGCCATCACCGGCGAGACCTTCAACACGGCCAACAACCAGATCACGATCATGCGCGCCGCGGCGGTCTTCCTGATCCTTGGCGTCGGCCAGACCTTCGCCATGACCACGGGCGGGATCGACATTTCGACCGGTTCCATGATCGGTGTCGTCGGCGCAATCGTCGGTTCGGGACTCGAGCTGGGCTGGATGGATCCGATCTATGCCATTCCGTCCGCGATCCTCGTCGGTGCGGTGCTCGGCGCGTTCAACGGCTTCAACATCACGGTGCTGGGCGTACCGCCGCTGCTGGCCACGCTCGGTACCTTCGTCGCCTATCGCGGCTTCACCCAGTACTACATGGGGGTCAACCTCGTCACCGGCCTGCCGGACGTGGTCGTAGCGGTAGGACGCGCGAATGTGCTCGGCCTGCCGGTTTCCGTCATCGTGGCTCTCGTGATCGCCGCGCTCGGATGGTTTGTCCTGAACCGCACGCTCTATGGCCGCTACATCACCGCGATCGGATCGAATCCGAGTGCGGCCGAGGCGACCCGCATCAACGTGAAGGCCATCACTGCATCGACCTATGTGATTCAGGGTGCGCTCGCGGGCGTTGCGGCGCTCGTGCTCATGGGCCGCCTCGACTCCGCGTCCGCTGCAATGGGCGAGGGCGTCGAACTGCACGTGATCGCGGCCGTCGTGCTGGGCGGAACCTACCTCTTCGGCGGTCGCTCGACGATGATCGGCACGCTGCTTGGCGTCTATCTCATCGGCATGCTCGAGAACGGCCTGATCCAGACAGGCGCGGGATTCTTCGTCCAGCGCATCATTCTCGGTCTTCTCATCATTGCCGCCGTGGCGCTGCAGCTGCAGCAGCGCAGGAGTGGGCCGGGATAGGCCGGGCCGACGGGATTGCGGAAAACCGGGCCGCGAAGCAGGAGGCAGTGCCATGAGATAGCCGTTGCGAAGAAAGCCCGGCCGCGGTCACAGCGACGCGGAAGCGATCAAGGCCGGTGCAGACATGCAGGCGTACAAAGAACCGGTAATCGGGAAACGGGAGGAAAATGTCATGAGAAAGATACTCACGGGGCTGTTCGTGGCCGCGGCTGTCACGCTCGCCGCCGCGACCGCTGCGGTCGCCCAGGACAAGCCGCTGCGCATCGGGTTCGTGTCGCACCAGCACGACATCACGGACCTGTTCGGCCAGCTGGAAATCGGCTTTCGCGAAGCGCTCGATGCAAAGGGCTTCAAGTACGAACTCTTCCAGGCCGCGCCGACAGCATCCAACCGCCACGACGAGATGCTCAATATCCTCGAGAACATGGCGAACCTGAACCTCGACTACATGGTGTTCGGACCGTCCAGTCTCGAGCAGAACACGCCCGGCCTGGTCATGGTCGCCGACGCAGGCACCAAGATCCTGATGGTCGACTACGAGCCAAAGGAAGGGTCCAGCTTTCCGTTTGAGGACGCGGTCCTGAACTGGTCAGTCTACAACCACGGTCAGATGGGCGAGGCGACCGGGCGCTGGATCGCCGAGCACATGAAGTCGCAGGGCAAGGACACCGCGGACGTCATCATGATCTGGGGACCGGTTGCCTCCGAGATCAGCCAGGACCGTGGAAACGGTGTTCTGAAGGGGATGAACGAGGTCGAGGGCTTTGTCCCGAACGTCATCTACGACGGCTATGGCGACTTCCAGCGCGAGAAGGCCTACGCCGAAGTCGAGCGTGCGCTGATCGCCTATCCGAGTGTCGAGGTCATCGTCGGGATGAACTCCGTCATGGCGCTGGGTTCCATGTCCGCGCTCGAGGCCGAGGGCAAGCTCGACGACGTCCTGGTGACCGGGATGGGCGGCCAGCCGGACGAGCTGGAGATGGTTGCCCGCGGGAAGATCGGTGTTGCTGTCTCCCGCGACCCGCGCAACATGGGGGAAAACACGGCGAACGCCCTGATCATGCACGCCGAGGGGCAGGAACAGGACATCCCCAAGGTCCTCTACACGGCCCTGCGGACGCTCGATTCGGTCGACTCGATCCGCAAGTGGGTTCCCAAGGCGATGCTCGACATCGACGCCAAGCTCGCCGAGTGACCTCTGCGCATCAGCGACCCTCGCTCCCGCCCGCGGCGGAGCGAGGGTCGTTGCGGCCGCCGGCTCAGGCGGCGTGGATCCGTCGCATCTCCGGCCTGAGGACGCGATAGAGGGCACGCCAGCGTTCCAGTCGTCCGGCGAGCCGGTCGGCAAGTTCTTCCTCGGGCTCGGCCACCCGTTCGATGTCCGGCCGTGTGCACACGGCCTCCGGCCGCTCGCCGGTCGCGGCAAGGCGCGCGAGACGCGCGGCGCCCAGCGCCGGGCCGACTTCGCTGCCCGCGTGATAGGTCAGCGGGCGCCGGAGAGTGGCGGCGAGAATGCGGCTCCACAGCACACTGCGCGCCCCGCCGCCGATGACCGAAATCTCGTCGATGTCCGACCCGGCCTCGACCAGGGCCTCGTATCCGTCCGCAAAGGCGAAGGCTACACCCTCGAGGACCGCCCACCCGAGGTCACCGCGGCGCGCCGCCAGATCGAGGCCGAAGAACACGCCCTTGGCGTGCGGGTCGGCGTGCGGAGTGCGCTCGCCGGCAAGGTAGGGCAGGAACAGTGGCGTGCGCTCCAGGCGCGCCTCCGTCGGTTCCGCCTCCATGGCGAGTTCGCCCTCGTTTGCGGCGCCGGTCGCCGTCGCGGCCCAGGATAGGCAGGCGCCGGCGCTCAGAATGACCGACATCTGGTGCCAGGTGTCCGGGATGCAATGGCAGAACGCGTGGACTGCACGGTCCGGATTGGGCGTGAAGGCGCGGTTTGAGGCGAAGAGCACCCCCGACGTGCCCAGAGAGAGGAAAGCGAGCCCCGGCGTCACCGTTCCGATCCCGACGGCGCCCGCCGCATTGTCGCCGGCCCCGCCGGCGATGACCACCTCGCCCGAGAGGCCCCAGCGCCGGGCAAGAGCGGGCGACAGGGCGGCCGAAGGCGCGCTGCCTTCCACGAGCCGGGGCATATGCCCGGCGCCGAGTCCGGTGGCAGCGAGCATCTGGTCGGACCAGCAGCGGTTTCCCACATCGAGCCAGAGAGTTCCGGATGCGTCGGACATCTCCGCCACACGCTCTCCGCTCAGCCGGTAGCGCAGATAGTCCTTGGGCAGCAGCACCGTGGCGATGCGCTTGAACACCTCGGGCTCATTCCGGGCCACCCACATCAGTTTCGGCGCGGTGAAGCCAGGCATCGCGAGGTTGCCGGTGATCTGCCGCGAGTCCGGAACCGCGGCCTCGATCGCCATGCACTCGGCGCCCGAGCGCCCGTCATTCCACAGGATGGCGGGCCGCAGAACGGACCCGCGCGCGTCGAGCAGCGTGGCGCCGTGCTGCTGGCCGGAAAGGCCGATCGCCCGAACGCCGGCGAGTGCCGGGCCGTGCCCGGCCTTCAGCTCGTCCACGGCGCGGCAGGCAGCCGCCCACCAGGCCTCGGGGTCCTGCTCCGACCACAGGGGGCGGGGTGTCGAGACGCCGAGCGAAACCGCTGACTGACCGGCGATGCGACCCTCGTCGTCGAGCAGGACTGCCTTCACCGCCGAGGTTCCGAGGTCGATGCCGAGGTACATGTGCTGCCCTCCCTTTTTCCGGCGCCGTTGCGCGCGAATGGTGGTCCCTGACCGTTACGGGCATCGAGTGCGCGATTGCCGCCATGCGCTCGGCGAACGGGGTCTGCGCCACCATGGCGCCAGACCCGGAACGCTCGGCCGACCGGCGCCAGACTGTCCCTCCCGGTGCGTGGCGAAGATGCCCGGCCGGTCGATGCCGACGTTCCTCCCCGACCGCGCGTCACGTGTTCACGCCAGCGCCGGCATGATCTCCTCGGCGATGCGCGAGACGTTGTCCGCAGCCTGGGTCTCGGTGAGCCCGTTGCCGGGATTGGTCTCGATCATGACGCCGTCGATGTCGAGGGTTTCGCGCCACTCGCCCAGGGTCTCGACGAGCTGGTCGGACGAGCCGACCGCGGCATAGTGGGTGCGGATGTCGTCCCAGGTGAGCGCGGCGAGACGGGCCGCGATCGCCGCCGCTCCACCCGGTCCGTGCCCCGGTCTTGCCCCCTGGCTGGCGATCAGACGGGCCTGCCGCTCGAAATAGTAAACGAGGGTCGGTCTGGCCTCGGCAACCGCGGCCTGCGGCGTGGCGCCGGCATAGACCGGAACGCGCAGGTGTACCTGCGGGCGGCCCGGATGTCCCGCCTCGGCCCAGGTTTCGCGATAGCTACGGATGTTGGCGGCGAGCGGCTCCAGCCCGTCGCCGCGCAGCCCGACGAACAGTGGCAGGCCGAGCCGGGCCACCTTCACGAAGGTGGCGGCCGAGGTTGCAGCCATGTACATCGGCGGATGCGGCTTCTGGTGCGCCGGTGGCATCAGCGCCGCATCACGCACCCGATAGTAGCGGCCCTCGTAGGAGAACCGTTCGCCGGCAAACGCGCCCTTGAGCACCTCGAGAGCCTCGTCAAACCGTGCCTCGCTCTCGCCATAGTCGATGTCGTAGCCCCGGTACTGTGCGAGGAACCCGCTGCGTCCGATTCCGAGATCGAACCGCCCGTTACTGATCTGGTCGACCGTCGCCACTTCCTCCGCGACCCGAAGCGGGTGGACCAGCGGCAGCACGTAGACCGCCATCCCGATCCGGACCCGGCTTGTGCGTGTCGCAAGCGCCGCGGCCACCGCAATCGGAGAGGACAGGACCGAACGGTCCGGCATGAAATGGAACTCCGCCAGCCAGACCGACTGCAGTCCAAGCCGTTCGGCGAGCTCCGTGAGCGCAAAGCCCTCACGGAAGATGTCGCCCGCCGGATGGCCGTTGCGGACCCCGAATTCGAGGAACAGTCCGAACTCCATCCGTTCAGCTTTCCGCGAACCCGGTGGTGCGCGCGCACAGCGCGGTCTGCGCATCGGCAACCGGTATCGACATGACGCCGGCTGCCCTGCGGATCATTCCGATGCCCTGACCGGCGAAGCTCGCATCCCCGATTGCCTGTTTCCGGCCGGGTTCGGGCCCGGCTCCCCCCGACGCAGGGAAGCCGGGGCCCCGGTCACGCAGCCGGGCCGGACCGGGCGGGGCCGCGCCCGGTTCCGGTGTTCGTGTCCCGCCGATGCCGGACAGCACGACGGAGTGCCCGTTACCCGGCATGTCACAGGTCGGCGAAGCGAGCATGGACCGCCCTCCCCGGAGGGAACGGAACGCGGGCGATGGCCCTGACCATCGGCGGCGTCTTGAGGTCGATGGTGGACCGGTGTCTCGGAAGGTCTCTCAGAACCCGGCGCTCGAGCGGAACACGTTCGGCTTGCGGTAGACCGCCAGGATCACGCAGCCCTCGTCCGAGTGCGTCTCGTGCTTTGATTCCGGCACCCGCCAGACGTACTCGCCTGCGCGCGCAATGCCGTCGTGATCGTAGAACGAGCCCTCGAGCACGTAGCTCTGCTCGATCTCCGGATGGCGATGGAACGGAAGGCTGGCGCCGGGCTTCCACTTGAGCAGGCAGGTCATCTCTCCCTTGTCCCGGTCCTCGTAGAGAACCTTGATCGAGATGCCCTCGAACCGGGTCGGTTTCCAGTCCATGTCCTGGGGACGGACATAGGTGGAGCCGTTGATGGTCGGTTCGTTACTCGGCTTGCGCGATGTCATGCTGTCCTCCGGCGGCTACGGGTGTCGCGCGGCACCAGGCCGCGCGACACAAGGTTTCGACGGGTCGACGACGCTGCCTCGTCCAGCCGCAGATCGGCCCGTTGCGTCTGCATGATACCGCGTACGGCACGCCCGGCAACGGGAGGGAATTTCAGGCCCGGCCGGTCAGCTCCTGTCTGCGTCCTGTCCGGCGCAACAGGGATCCGGCTCCTCGTCGACGCAGCAGAGTCCGGGATCGGTGCTGTCGGGGACGAGGCCCCGATCACGCGGACCGTACCTCTTCTCGCTGTCGGCAAGCACCCGGTACCACTCCCAGCGCAGACCCTGGGGTTCCCGGGCCCAGACCTTGTTCTGGGTCGCGTAGCAGCAGATGGTCTCCTGTTCGATGATGTGCTCGAGTTCGCCGTCCTGCAGCCGATTGATTGCCGCCGTCACCTCTTCGTCGTCAAAGACCTCGACACCCAGGTGGTTGATGCGTTCCGGGGCATCCGGAGCCTCGAACAGAACCAGCTTGAGCGGTGGCCTGTCGATTGCGAAGTTGGCGTAGCCCGGCTTGCGCTTGCTGACCTGCGTGCCGAACATCTGCTCGTAGAACGGGATCGCCTCGTCAAGGTTCTCGACGTTGAGTGCCAGCTGAAGTCTCATGGGACCCTCTCCTGTTGTGCGAGCGCCGTCTCTCCCTGGCAGCAGTTTCGGGTGAGAAACCGAACCAGCTCCTCCATGCGCGCGCAGTCGGTACGGTAGATCACGGACCGGCCGTTGCGATCGCAGGTCACCAGACCCGCGGACCTGAGTTCCTTCAGGTGAAACGACAGTGTCGCCGCCGGCAGGCCGAGACGCTCGGCGATGTGCCCGGCAGGAGAACCGTGCGGGCCGCACACCACGAGGTGGCGAAACGCGGCCAGGCGTGTCTCGTGCGCCAGTGCGGCAAGTGCGGCGACGGCGGATTCGTTTTCCATATTTCTATAATAATGAAAATGAATGCGGTCGTCAACCCCTGGTCAGGTCTGCATGCCGCCATTGACGGCGAACATCTGTCCGTTGACGAATCCGCCACTGCCTCCACAGAGATAACCGACCAGTCCCGCGATCTCTCCGGGTTCCCCGAGCCGGCGGAGCGGAACGTGCGGACGGTGCTCCTCGATGTGCCGCGCCATGTGCGGGTCCTTGTGCTCGGTTGCGATGGGCCCCGGCGAGATCGCGTTGGTCGTGACCCCCGCCGGTCCGAACTCCTTGGCCAGCGCCTTGGTCAGGCCCCACAGTCCATGCTTGGCGGCCGAGACCGGTGCGCGGCCGCTGTAGCCGTGGATCGCATTCATGCCGGTGATGTTGATGACACGCCCCCAGTTGCCCTCGACCATGCCTGGAAGCAGGGCACGGCAGGTATAGAAGGCCGAATTCAGGTCAACGGCCAGGACGCGGTGCCAGTCCTCGTCCGTCATCTCCAGGAACGGCTTTTCCGGACGGATGGCCGCGTTGTTGACCAGGATGTCAATCCGGCCGAACCGTTCCAGCGCGGTCTTCGCCATCGAACGGACCCCGGCGGGGTCACCGATGTCCCCCATCTGAACCAGGGCCTGGTGGCCAAGGGCAGCGACCTCGCCCGCAACCTCGTCACAGGCAGTCCTGTCCTGTCTGCCATTGATCACCACGTTGCAACCGGCATCGGCAAGTTCGAGTGCGATCGCCCGGCCGATGTTCCTGCCTCCGCCGGAAATGAAGGCGGTCCGTCCATCCAGTGTCATGCCATGCCCCATGTGAGTGATCCGTGGCCTTGCGTCGGCCGGGCCCGAGGCTACCATCCGGGGTCCCGGCTGTCCCGCCTGAACGGCCGGCGCGGGGATAGTGGAGGGGGTGATGAAGTTCGATGTGCTGGTTGTCGGGTGCGGAATTGCCGGTCTCGCCGCCGCGCTGACGGCGCGGGAGGAAGGTGCGCGCGTCGGCGTGCTGGAACGGGCGCCACGCGACGAGCGGGGCGGAAACACCCGCTATACCGAGAGTTTCTGGCGCATGAAGGACGCCTCGTCGGTCTCGGACGACTTCGAGGACAGTTTTGCTGCCAACGCCGGCGGATGGCCCGACCCCGGCATCATGCGCGATGCGGTCCGTTCGCCCGAGGACCAGCCCGGGGTACTCCGCGCGCTCGGCGTCATCGATCCGCACCTTGTTGCAACCATCGCCGAGGAGGCGCCGTCGACACTCGCGTGGCTCGGGCGGTTCGGGATCAGGTTTGAACACCTGCCGCTGTACTTCCTCAGCCAGAGCACCACCCGCATGGCGCCGGCCGGCGGCGGTCTTGCCCTGGTCGACACGCTTGGGGCCAGGATCGACGCCAGTGACGGGATAGAGGTGCACTATCGGACCGCGGCACACGGACTGATGCTCGATGAAGGCGGCGCGGTCACCGGGGTGCATGCGGTCGGACCGGGCAATCGCCGGATCCGGATTACCGCGCCGGCCGTAGTGCTCGCCTGTGGCGGGTTCCAGGGAAACCCGGAGATGATGAGCCGGTACGTCGGAGCGCAGGCGCAGTATGTCCGCCCGGTCTCGCGTGGCGGACACTACAACCGCGGCGAGGGCGTTCGCATGGCACTCGACGCCGGCGCAGCGGCATGCGGCGATTTCGGCAGCTTTCACGCCCAGCCTGTTGATCCGCGCTCGACCGATACGGAGCCGGTTGTCCTGAACTATCCGTGGGGCGTGCTGGTCAATGCCTGTGCCCACCGGTTTACCGACGAGGCGCCGGGCATGGTTGACGCGACCTACGAAGCCACGGCCCGGGAGATCATGCGCCAGCCGTTCGGAATCGCGCACGCCATACACGATGCGGGTCTTGACGATATCGCCGGGTGGCAGGTGACGGTGCGCTCGCGGGTACCGCCGTTCGAGGCGGACACGCTCTGGGAACTCGGTCAGCTGGCAGGTGTGGATGGCGACGTACTCACCCGTACCATCACGGACTACAATGCATCCTGCCCGTCCGCCGACCCGGTGGATCCCCTGCGGCCCGACGGGCGGATGACCAGTGGCATCGCGCCTCGCAAGTCGAACTGGGCGCGTCCGATCGAGCGTCCGCCGTTTCGGGCCTGGCCGATCATCTGCGCGAACTGCTTTACCTTCGGCGGGGTCAAGATTGATACCCGGGCCCGGGTGATCAGCACCGAGGGCGACCCCGTCCCGGGACTCTACGCGGCCGGCGAGGTCGCCGGTCTTTACTACCGGACCTATACCGGTGCGACATCGGTAATGCGTGGTGCGGTGACCGGCCGGCTCGCCGGTCGCAATGCGGCGCGCCGGCACAACAGCTGACTGCACGCTGAAAAGTGGCCAAAAAAAAGCGCCGGTCCCAGGGGCCGGCGCCAAGGGTATGCGTATGCGGGTGGGGATCAGCGATAGCGATGTGCCTGCGACCAGGTAGCCGCGTATTCCTGCTGCGCCGCCCGCCACCAAATCTCCGCAGGCCCGCAGGCCGTCGATCCAGCGCTGGCTTTCCTTATCGCAAAACGCGCGGCCCTTCGCGCCCTTGCCCTGACCGCCATGACGCTCAATGAGCCGGCATCCACAAGGCCTAGCAGCGCGCCATGCTCGCCCTCAACCGCAATCGTGGCATGGCCGACAAGACTGTTGCCCAGGCCGTCGTCGCGGAAACTCGTCGTGTCCTGGATCGCCAGAA
>Ga0209544_1002053_pt1 | contig 19413 bp, 15 predicted proteins | sample MesohylPK_FD_187297 | JGI IMG/M metagenome (GOLD analysis project Ga0209544, IMG submission 187297) | Host-associated microbial community of the marine sponge Aplysina aerophoba from Gulf of Piran - sponge mesohyl, lysed by proteinase K... | ecosystem: Host-associated > Porifera > Sponge >...
AAGGGAATCCTTATGCATTGGACAACTTCTTCAGTCCGCAACTTGAATCTTTGAATGGTGCGTTGCAGTCAAGTACCCGCTGACTAAGGTCAGGGGAAAGCTGTAGCGAAGTTGCCCCGTCGTTCTCAGCAGTTTATGTTCCGCGGTCTTGGAACCCCGTAACTTTACCTGTATACCACCGCGCCAAAGGAGAGGTTGAAATGCAAGCTATCATTTTATGTGGCGGACTCGCGACACGGTTAGGTGATGCGACGAAAAGCGTTCCAAAGGTGCTGCTTGACATCGCAGGCAGAACCGTATTGGAGTGGCAGATCCAGTTCTTAAGAGAAGCGGACGTTGAAGGGGTTATTTTAGCGTCAGGGCACCTACACGATGTGCTTCATGCGCACGTAGGTACGCACTATGCCGGTGTCTCGGTCCAGTACGCCAAGGAAGAGAATAGACTCGGCACTGGGGGCGCGATTCGGAACGCTATGCAATATGTCACGACATCACCTTTTTTTGTTCTCAACGGCGATGTGCTCCTCGCAAACTTCTCGCCCGAAAAGATGTTAGTTAATCTCTACGACAACATGGCTGGACTCTTACTAAGCGTTCGTGTCTCAGATATCCGCCCATACGGTGAGGTTGTCTCAAACAACGATGGCAGAATTACAGCCTTCCACGAGAAACAGCCGACTTGCCGTGCTGGTTACATCAATAGTGGTGTATATCTTTTCAATCGGCGTATCGCGGATGCGTTTCCTCCAGACCGCGCGAGTTTCTCAATTGAGCGGGATGTTTTCCCGAATGTTCGTGATCTTTATACACGACGAGCCGATGCAGATTGGATTGACATCGGTGTTCCGGAGCGACTGGCGTATGCAAGACTGCACTTCCGAAACGGAGACTCTCAATGAATCGTGACATATTTCGAGCGTATGATATTCGCGGAATTTTTGGTATTGACTTTGAGCCGATTGACTTCTACAAAATTGCCCGTGCCTATGCCGCTCATTTTCAACCGAAAACCGTCGCAGTGGGCCACGATGTCCGTGAAAGTTCACCGCAACTCTGGCAGCAGGTTGCCGAGGGACTCGTAGATGCCGGTGTTGAAGTCCTCAACCTTGGTCAGATTTCGACGGATATGCTCTATTTTGCAGTCGTGCACCACCAGACAGATGGGGGCATCGTCATCTCGGCATCTCACAACCCCGCTGACTATAACGGTATGAAACTCGTCGGCGAGCATGCCGCGCCGGTCTCCGCAGATACCGGTCTCCTTGAGGTCCGAGATGTCATCGAAAACGGAACGATAGCTGCGAAGCAGAAAACGCACCGCCGAGCTATTCCTGAGCCTATTCCATTTCTGAATCCCTATCTGAGGCACCTCCGTTCATTTACAGACCTGGAGCAATTGTCGAGCAAGCGAATTGTCATCAACGCGAATAATGGACTTTCGGGGCAGGTTGCCGAACGTTTGTTATCGGAAACACCCATCCAAATCTGTGAACGCTTATTTACCGAACCAGATGGCACCTTCGCTGAGATTCCAGCGGGCAGACCCGATCCACTAAGACCAGAGAATCGAGAATTAACCACTGAAGCGGTTAAACGCAGAAAAGCAGATTTGGCAGTCGCATGGGATGCGGATGCCGACAGATGTTTTTTCTTCGATGAAAATGGGGAATTTGTTGAAGGCTGCTACATTACGGCACTGCTTGCCGAAAAACTCCTTCAGAAGAAAGGAGAACCGACTGTCATCTTCGATCCGAGAGCCGTCTGGGCAGTAGAGAACGCTGTCGTCGCTGCGAACGGCACCCCGACTCTCAACCGATGCGGACACTCCTTTATCAAAACCCGCATGCAAGAAACCGGTGCCCTATTTGCCGGGGAGGCGAGTGGACACTATTACTTCAAAGATAACTTCTATACAGACAACGGAATGATTCCGTTTCTGCTCGTTCTTGAATACCTAAACACAAATCGAACTTCTCTCGCTGAATCTGTTGCCCCTCTCCGATCAGCGTATCCGGTCTCCGGTGAAATTAACTTCTCATTTGAAACCCGCTGTCAGATGCAAGCAGCTATAGATGTCGTCCGACAGACAATATACGCTTGGGGGAACCATCCTTGCATTGAAATGCCAGTTGACGGTTTGTCGGTCAGATTTCACGGAGGGCTTCGCCAGAGTTTCGGACACGGTAATTGGCGGTTTAATCTCCGGGAATCGAACACTGAACCCTTGTTACGGCTGAACGTTGAATCTATTGGGAGCGAGAGTCTTCTCATCGAAAAAACGCTGAGAATTAGTGAAAAGCTTGAGAACATTGGCGGGAAAAGAGAGACAAAGTTCCGATGGGAAAACGAATGTCCCGTTAGAAAAACGTGAACTTTAGGTCAGAGTTTGGCGAAAATCTACGATCGTTAAGGTTCGTTGTGACCCACTTTGAACGGTGACTCTGTTTCGTTATGGGTTGGGATGGTGAGAGAGAGAGTTCGGTCATGGTTTCTATGCGGTAAATCCAGAAGTGGTCGATGCCGTTGAGCGAGATCGTAATTGATTTTGGTGTGTTTAGCTTGTTAATTCTTACCTACGCTCCGCAAATCTGAAGCGAGTTTCTCAAGTTGGGATGCGACTTCTTGGTAGTCAATGTTTACGCCTTGACGCACCAATTGATAACAGAGATCTTCCCATTTTTGGAAGCGTTCCCATGCTATCTTGCAGATTTCGATCCAAATATCAGATCCAATGGGGAGTGAGAGCGGTTTAATTTGATCAAAATGGATATCTGCTAAAATGCCGAGGGAATCTTTAATTGACTTATCCTCGTTAAGGACAAGATTAACGACCTTCTCGCATTCCTTAGCGGTTAGGCATTTTGCCTCTATAATAGCGATAGCCAATAACCATTGGTCATCTTCGTGCTTTAGCCTGGAGATTTGATAGCCTTGCCCAATCGTGATTTGCCCTTCATCAATTTTCCACCGGATGCCTATTGGTAGTTGGGAGATGCGATGTCGGATGATCCAAAACTTGTCGGATTTGCCAATTTCCTGTGTGATTGCTTGATAGGTGCCGAATTCCTGATACAAAACATCCACCGCTTTGGCAATATCAGAGGGCTTACTTTGTGTATGGGCAGCTATAGTTTCTTTTGCAGTTTTTAGATTCATCATCCCCTCTCATTTCATAATTTTCTTTTGGTGTGTCTACTGTTGTTCTGCGAGGGATACGTAAAATATTCCTTTCCCTGCGCTGGCACTATAGAGTCTACCATTAGCAACAGCGATAGAAACGACCCTATCTGGGACTTCTGTAGAAAACTGCTCCCATTGTCCACGCTCCCCCAAGTGATAAACACCTGTATCACCGGTGCCATAAACCTCGGTGCCATCGACAGTGAGTTTGTTTATGACGGGACGCGCATCTGCCGTATCGGTTATCACGCGCCAGTGTTCGCCTGTTTCTGAAACTAATACGCCTTCGTTGGTCGCGACATAGACGGTTGGCCCGAAAGAAACTATCTGTTTGAAGTGGGTAAAGTGAAGTGGGAGATTCGGTGTAACATCTCTCCAATTCCGTCCGCCATCAAGGGATTGAAACAGCCTCCCATCTCGTTTGCCGACGTAGACGTTCTCTCCCGAAACCGCTACTCTGAAGCCCTTGTGAGAATCCTCATCAAACTGTTCTCCGGTGTCTACTAATCCTGTGTTTGTCCACTCTGACTCCCCAATTCGCCACTTGAAAAGCCTTCGTTTATATTCTACGTAGAACACATTGTGGCTGACTGCGAGCGTCTTGGCTTTCGCATGTGTTGCGAGTGGATCTGACGCAGCGTTAGATAAATCAAGTGCTCTTGTTTCCTTGCTGTTCGTTGACACCTCAGGCGGCAATGGTTTATCATCAAAAGTAGGTACACCTTGAACCGGAATGAGCATATTGCTATCTGTAGACAAACGGGAAATTCGCAAAATGTTTCTTATAGATGAGACAAAATAAAGCGTATTGCCAGAAATTACCAACTTTGAACTAAAATTGGTATCGATACGGGAAAACGTCTGTTCTGCCGATTGCGGTGTCTGCGCCTCAGCATTAATCGAAACTTTTTTCCAAGATACGCCGGCGTTAGTTGACTGGAAGACTTCATTACCGGTATGCGCGTACAATCGGTTGTTGAATGCGATTAAATCGTTTATCCTTGTGCCCATTACGCCATTCATAAATAGATGCCAGGACTTACCGCCATCCGTTGTGCGGTGAATCCCAAATGCCCCAGCTTTGTAAAATGTTCTTTCGTCCACTGCTGCAGCTGGAATGCTATTGAGCAGAAGTGATTTTAGGTCCATTCCGAGGTTTGTCCAGGTTTCTCCGCCATCCATTGAACGGAATTGAGTCGCACCCAATGCTAAAAGTGCTTCGTCAGCAGCTAAAACCGTTATACCGGCAGGGAATTTCACCAATGGAGATTTACTTTTAGGCGTTATTTCGGTCCAGGATGCTCCGAAGTCGCTTGATCGAAAAATTCTACTATGACTCGCTTTTCGGCTCTGTCCTATTAATTTTGCATCTGCTGGCCTTAATCCAAACAGGTCGGGCCCCGCTCCAACATAGAGATTCTTTTTAAGCACAGTCATGGAGTAGATGGTTTCTGATGTCCCGACCGGTAATCTTTTCCAAAAATCTGGATCAAGACGGTAGAGCCCGCGGTTTGTGCCAACAAACACTGTTTTTCCAATAGCCGCGACTGCCGAAATTCTTTCGTCTATCAATCCGTTTTTAAGAGATTCCCATTGCGTTCCACCGTCTGTTGATCGGAAGATCCCTTCATCTCTAAGTGCGAGATACAGTGTTATGTCTGCTTGTGGACTCTGCTCGGGTGCTTTATCCATGACGATAAGTCCAACAGGGTATCCCTTCGGTCGGGGGCAAAAGGCGTTCCACGTTTCACCGTTATCCGTTGATGCAAATATCTCATCGACTGACACAATATAAAGAATGCCTCGGTTTTCTACCATCGGCATCAGGGATTTGCTCGTCGGGATATTGGTGTTGACGCGCGTCCATTGGGTAGCATCTGCTGGCAATCTGTACATTCCAGTTGATGAAACAGCATAGACGGCGCCATCAGGTGCAGCAAAGATATCACGTACATGTCCTCCTGGCGGTGCGGTTGACTGCCTCCACTGTGCTGTGGAGAACCTGAGGCGATCTTCTTGGGCATTGGATCTTAAGGTCACTTCAGAAATCTGTGTGCCGGCACCGATGCTTTTGCCGGGCGCGGCAGATTGTCCCAATTGCCTTCGGACCTCTAACTTTGATAGAATATCAATAACGATAGGTGCGTCAACGATTTCAACCGTGGGTTCAGACCGTGCTTCGAAACTATAGGGCTGCTGAAAGCGTGCGAGATACTGATAACTTCCCCCTAACATCAACAGCACCAAAACTGTAGCTGCACCCAAAGCTGCCCAGGGTAACAATGGCTTTCCAGCCGGAGGCACTATCGGATTAATATCGGCGACTTGTCGCATAATGCGTTCTGTTAGATCGGCGGGTACTTGTACCCTGCCGAGTACTTCAGAGACTAAGGATTCTGCCTCTTGTAAACGCTCGCGTCCACGGCGCAGCCGACTCTTAATTGTGTTTACGGATACACCTAAGAAATTGCCAATCTCTTTCGCTGTCATCTCACCGAGATAATAGAGGGTTACCACCGTTCGCTCACTCTCTGGCAGTTTTTTAAGAATGTCCTTGACGGTTTCAGAGAGTTGCTCAGCGGCTCCTATCTCGCGTTGATTAAGCATATAATGTTTATAAGAGGATTCCTCAACCTCTTGGACTGGCGTGTCCTCTATCGATTGCATCGTAGGTTTGTGCCTTTGGAGCCAATTAATGGAAATCCGATTGGCGATGACATAAAGCCACCCGGAAAAATGGTTGGGATCCTTCAATGTCCCGAGTTTTTTGTATGCTTGGAGGAAAGTATCTTGGGTAAGTTCTTCAGCATGGTGAAAATCCCCAATTTTTCGCCAGATAAGCGCGTGAACACCGTTCTGGTGCTTCTGTACTAAGGTGCTAAATGCGGATTCATCACCTGATAAAGTTCTGCGAATCAATTGGACATCATCTTGTAACATAAGATACCTCCATGATGGACAAATAAATTGGAATGCCTTTAAATTCTCGGTTGTTCGGGTAGCCAGAGACGTAAAATATCCAAGATTCCTGAGTACTGGATTATTGACATGTGCTTCTTTACAAAGAGAATACGAAATTGAACAGAAATGGAAGTTCCCTAAGTTGAGATATTATTTTATAACATTCCTTTATATTATGTGACACATTTTTAGATTGGAAAGGGTGCATAATCTGAAAAAATGAATTTTAATGAAAAAATTAGCACATTAACCATTCGATGGAGGGCGTTCCCACTGTTTCCCGCAGTAGGAACGCAAACAATGATCTATTTACATGCAGTCCCCCACTCTATGCAAGTCTCATCAGACTCAAACTCCGTTAAACACTCCCATTCACAGAAGCTGCCCGAGCTACAATCATCATCAGTCAAACACTGAATAGAGTTTTCAGAAGGGTCGGCAAAAAGTGTATGTACTGCCTGTGATAACAAGAAGGCTGTACCGGCTATACCTAAAGCTAACGGACTTCTAACGCTAACCCGTCCAACCTCAGATGTAAGGAACCGCTCGACTTTACCTCGAATACCTTTCGTCATTTAAATTTTCTCCTTTTTTCTGGATTTTTTATCCAGTTAAATTATTTTCCCAAAAAATTGGGAAAATCTTCCAGCAAGCATTGGCTTATTTGAATCTAAACCTTTCCCTCACAGATGGGAGTTGAGTTCTCTTGCTGGAGACGCTTGAAAACCGAACTAACTTCAGCAGACTTTCAATATTGGTTTAATCTCTGCTAAAACGTTTTCAAGATGTTCATATCTGTAAACGGCTACGGTTTTTGAGCAGACAAGAATTTTAATTTCTGTGCGCAAACTTATGTCACTGGCAGGGTGTGCCGCTCGCTCTTAGCAATTGGCTTGTTTGAAACTGATGGTTATCCACTAAAATTGTCGGGGAGGCTTTGATACCGAGTTCTGCGGCGCGCCGGATGTTTTCTCTGAAAAGCTGCTCCGCCTCAGGCGCGTCAAATAACGCTTGAATCCTTACCACATCAATACCGAGTTTCTCGGCACACGCCTCCCAGGACTTGTCGAGTTTCTTGCCTCGGCAGAGAATATAGTCGAGATACTGATGAGGATATTCCTGTGCTATGAGGAGTTGCCGGATGTTTTCTGCGACTTCTGGATAGCCGTGGAGACTCGTAAATGGCGTTATATCCTGTGCAGAAGGTTCTTCTTTCTCCTGTGCGATAAATTGCAGTTTGAAATCAATCTGGTCGCCAAACTTCTTGACGATCGGAATAATCTTCTCCTCCGCCTGAACGCCGAAAGGGCAATAACTCATCACAAAGAGTTCCAGCGTCGGCTTCCCCATCTGTGCGATGCGGGCGGTCAAGAGTTCCTCCAAATTCATCGGTTCACGGCTATGATTGACATCTTTGGTATGCAGTGCCACCGCCGCCATGAAGCCGGGCGAATGTGTGGAGTCGTGGCATTCTAAACACAGCGATGTATCCTCTGCGCTACGGATATTGCTCTTTTTCGGGTTGCCGACGTGCTGCTTACCGGGCCCGTGGCACGTTTCACACTGCACGCCTTTGAGTGTTGAATCTTGTTCTCCGATCTGGAACCCTGTGGCGTAACCGAAACCGGTGGTATGGCAGGAGACACACCCCGCGTCAAAGTATCGCTCCTTTTTTAGAAGCGTCTCGTAGGCGAAGGCGTGTCGTGTCGCAGACCACTGTAGATACTCCTGTTCATGACATCGCTGGCAGGCTGCTGCTGAGGCATATCCGTTTTCTGTCTGCTGTTCCAAGAGTTGTTCAGCAAAAAGCCGTGAATCTTGGGGCGTTTTTTCAGTCGAGACCTCTCGATAGAAATCGGTGAGCAGTTGACGAACAGATTCAGATTCACTGACTTCGCCTGTCAATGCCAATTCTGTGGCATGGTGGCGTGTCAGTTTTCCGTTCTCATCCATCCAGAGTGCCAACACGCCCAAGGTCTTACCTTCAGGTTTACAACTGATATAAAGCGGTCCATTTTCGGACGCTTTTTCTGTAATCTCACCAGGAGAAATAACGACATCAATGTGTTCGGAGTCTTCGATATCCCCTAAAGCCACAACAACGTCTGATTGTGATACTGCTTCCTCACCCACTTCACCTACAACAAAAGCGATAGCGTGTTGCCCAACCTGCTTAATGAGGTCTGATTGGGTGAAATTATCAAGTCTTCCATCCGGTGCTAAGAAGGGGAAAATCGCAACGGTGCGCTGCCGACTCAGATAGGCATCCGAGTATGTAAGATCCGATTCACTGAGTGCCACTGCTGAATACTGCATCGCTGTCAATGCCTTCATATTCGTTTCGCAGCGGCGCGTATCTATCTCTACCTTCCCATCAAAGATGTTTCCAGCGTCCACCAAAAGCGTCTGGAATCCACGCTTCCGAAACTGATCTACAACATAAGCGCGTCGTGGGAGTCCACCGGATTGTTCTTGGTAGCACCCACACGGCTCCAAATGACTTTTGGTGCCGCCCGTGTAGAGAATAACCACGGAAGGTGGTTCGGGGTCTTTGAGTTCTGAGAGAACGACCTCCAACCGTTCGCCGAAAACAGGGCGCGCCTGTTGTTTGATCCGCTTGATTTTCGTCAGTCTCTGAGATTCAGTCCATTGCGAGTAAAGAGGGGGCAATGTTACGCCTACGGTTAAAATAATCAGAACAAAGATTGCACGTTTCATAAAATAAGCTTGATCAAAATCTGTTGATTCGTCATCCTTTCGTGTGAGAATAGTTGTCAGTTATCGGTACAATTTTTCTGCGAAAAATCTTTCAGTTATCAGTTAAGAGACAATTTGTGGCGATCACTTTTCTCGTAGTTACCCGAAGAATATGATTGCGTGCTGAAAACGGCGTACGGGTAGCTGACGACTGAATTAAAATAGCTGCATTAGTTTCAGATAGAAGGGTCCTTGGCAGAGAGCTGTGAGAAGTGCGCCGACAGAGATCACCGGCGCGAAGCGGATAGAGGGTTGGATTTTTATCCGATTCTCAAATTCCGCGAGCGCGCCTTTTGCCGCGAGGTGCTGGAGTTGCGCGATATCTTCCGCATCAAGTCCCGCAGGATCCGGTGAAATAAAGACACCGTCTTCCGTACCGGTTGAAAATTCAACCAGCCGTTTTTCATATCGAACGCCGCCATCTGACTTTTTTATTCTAACAATTTGTTCGGCAAGAATCATACCGACTTGAAGACCCTTCACGTCAATGGTCTTGTCTAACATCATGCTGGCTAAACTCAGTATCAACTGCTTAGCAAGAAAAAAGAAGACGAAATACAAGGCTAAGAAAAAGGCAAAACTATAAAGAAGTGCCCCAATGGATGGGACAACCTGCACCGAGAGCCAAACGCAGGCAAAACCCATGACGGCATGATAGACGGGTGTTTTCGGCAGAGGTGCCAGCAATTTCTGTATCAATGTGAACGCTCCTAAAACGAGAAACAGACGCAGAAAGCGGTTGGGTTCCCATTCAATGTGCTGTAGGAGATAAGTCAGCGCGGACCCCACACCGATGAGAAGAAGAAGACTGAAAGACTTCTCAAGGAGTGTCGCCTTTTGAAAGTTTGACTTCAGGGAATGACGAATAAGATTCAATTTATTGCGCATGAATATAAACTTGAAAAGAAGATAACCTAACACACCTATTGAATAAGGGATAATGATGTTAAGGGCAAGTACAAACGGAGCGAACCCTAAAGTCCCGCTTAGATTTCTAAAGAGTGATACGGGGAAGATTAAACAGAGTCCCCAAAAGAGTTTGGAGTCTCCGGGAGAGAAAATCCGGAACCAATAGAACGCGAAGGCGATCAGTCCACTTCCGAAGAAAAGTCCTAAAATATAGAGCGGTGTCGTTGCCCCAAGATACCAGGCCATTAATTGGCTGAGTGTTCCAATATAAAGGAGTCCAAGGGAGCAAAAGTTACGAATCTTTTGCGTCTTCAGGTCGGTATAACTTGCATATCCACAGAAAACAAGTGCCAAAAAGATCAGAAAGTATTCATAGTGTGACATGGAGAAAAAGACCTTTCGTTACGATTTTATCAAACCATCAACTGCGGCGGCGGTTCCATTTGTGGTTATTCGGTTGGTTTTAATCTCAGAGCCTTTAGTAAGCGGTTCTGGGGTTTGAGATCGTTCGAGTCCTTGAATGTTCCCGATGTCCGAAGTGCCACTTCTATGAAGCTGCTTCGCCGTTGGGGCAGGAGTTTTCGCCTTGAAATGTTTGAAAACGGATTCTACTTCGGCAGCTTTGTGTTGTTCTATCAACGTCTCTTCCAAAGCGGCTTCAAGATGTTCATATCTGTTAATGCCTAACCTATAGGCATCAGATGTAATTTGACGTGTTTGAGGATTATAGCGTCGGCAGAAAATCGGTGGGAACAAATTCAGACCTGTCTGATGAGTTCCTGTTGCTGAGGCGTGCCTCTTTTCAAACAGTTGAATAATCTTTCTCGCTGTCTCCTGCCAAGTATATTTCTGTGTGAAACTGTTTGCCACTTTTTCATATACGGCACGCATATTAGAAGGGACCAATAATTGATTTATTGTTCCTGAAAGTTGATCCATCGGCACGTGAAAAATTCCCGAGTTATCCCAGTCGGATTCGACCCTAACACCGGCGCCTGAAACCTCTGGTGGTAGATCGTATTTCGTCATGGCGATACACGGGGTTCCATAAGCCATTGCCTCTAAAGCTACTGAAATGGGTGTCCCTGGAATTGCGGGAAAACAGACGAGGTCAAGTGCTTGAAGGAAAATAGGTAAAACCGAGAACATCTTTTCATCATCTGCCCTGAAAATCACGACATTATCAGGTGGGTTTTTATAATGCTCTGCCAATACGGAATCGTAGACGAAGATAGCGAGATGTGGGTTGGCTTGGGCGAATGCAGAAATCCATTTTGCCCCACGACTGGGTTCAAATCCAGAGATGAGTCCAAGGACAGGTTTTTGGAGAAACATTGGCTTTTCAAAAATGGTGGCGGTATATTGTTTTGCTAAGGCTTTACCAATTGGTTCAACACTGTTGATGCCGTCGGGGATCACACACACATTTTTTTCAGGAATGTCAACCTCAGTGAGCCACTCCTTCATCCAGGAAGCCTTGACGACTAACGTATCACTTGCTTTCTGGGAGGCATGGAGGTTTAGGAGTGTTTCAAGTTCAGAGCTCTGTAGCCTCTGGATACTGTCTATACAGTGAACGATTGGGACATCTGGGACCTGGTAGTATAATAGGTTATCGGTTAGAAATTGGGATAGGAGTAGAATACCGTCGTATCCCTTCCTTGCGTACCATGCGGATGTGAAGGTGTTATTTTCGTCAAGCTCGATCTGCCGAATCCGAAGTTTCCCGAAATTCTCGACGTTCTGGATCTCGACGTTCTGGCATTGTATGCTGTCGTGTCGGATCTGAGAAAAACCGAGTGTTTCTAACTCCACAGACTGCGCGACGGCAGTTAGAAGTTGATAACGATTCAGATTGGTGATGTAGTCAAGGGATGCCTTTTCTTTGGTAAAATTAAATGGAACTAACACCTTGAGTTTGCTGTCAATTTGTTCCGAAATGTTAGCCTTAGTGGCTGAGTTGGGTATTTGGGCTAAAAGTTGTCCCTGCTTCCCAAGCCGTTCCAATCGCGCGATACCATCAAAGATAGCTGTTGATTTATACTTTTCTTTTAACTCTTCAACGATTTGATAGTGTGTCTGGATGCCGTATCGATCCAGGATGTCCCATTCTACGTCATTAACTTGAATGATCTCGTTGGTTTCAAGGTCTGCAACATATTTGCGCCCGCCTTGTTTAAACTTGTGATGCCGGTTTAAACGGTAATCGTTGTTAGATGTCATGGTTCTATCCTTTTTTCAGGCAGTTGCATGGATTAATCCACACACTCTTTTTAGGGTTGCCTTCGCTTCTGTCTCATCTGCAATGACGGCTGTAAGGAGCGCCTCGGCTTCCCTTATAGTGTGATTTTTCAAAATGCTTAGCGCGAGCCCATCCTCAACAGACATGGGATAGGCTGCATCCCTCATGAGACAACGTTCATAATACGCATTCATTCCCAATAGGAGCGACTTACATTTAGATTCTTGTTTTTCTGGGTGTGTTGAACCTATTTTTCTTAAATCGTGAACACCCTCTGGTGGTGTAGGCGCGAACAGATTAAGGAGTCTGTTTGGACTGACAAGTTGCCTTTTTTGATGGAGGTCTTCAAATAATTGGATAATTCGGCGTGCGGTTTTGTCCCAAGTAAACGACAGTGCCCGTTCCCTCGCTTTTTTGGAAAGTGATTGCCGCATTTGATCATTACTCAATAGAAAGTTAATCTTCTCGGAAAAATCTATCGGACATGGATAACTGACGAAGGTTGCTATATCTTGTTGAAAATTTTCGGCATTTGCGATTAAACCTGTATCCCCAACAACGGAAGGGACACCATCGAAATTCGGCACGACGGGTGGAACCCCGCACGCCATCGCTTCAAGCACCGTTAGCCCGAATGTCTCCTCACCTGACATCGACAGAAAACAGTAGACATCGAATGCATTGTAAACGGTCGGTAAGGCTTCGCGCGGATGGAAACCAGCATAGACGAGGTTATCGGGGAGATCTCTTGAAGCATACCGCCCGAGGTTGGGTCCTGCGATCAAAAATAAAAGGTGTGGATTCAATTCAGCAAGTTTCAGGTAGACGGATGCCCCTTTTTCCGACTGTACTCGAGAAAGATAGCCAACGGTTGGAGTTGTTAGAATGCGATCGTCTCCGATTTGTGTAGCGAGTTCCTGTTTCGCTTTTTCCTTGTCCATTGGAGAGAAGAGGTTTGAATCTACCCCATTTGGTAGTGTATTGAATAAACTCGTATCCCATACGTAATCTGCATAGAAGTCGCGGACATAATCCGAGGGTGCGGTGAAAGCATCAAAATCTCGCATTGCGGCGTAATGTCGGAGCATGGAATTGATTGCTTCGCCACCGTGTCCGCGTGGTGCATGGCATTGAACAAGAATGGGTGGGAGTTCGGTGTGCTGGTAAAGCGGAAGAAGCCACGTTTCGGTGTCGCGATGTAAGGTGAGGATGCCAAAATAGGTTTCGTTGATTCTTTGACTGAGTCGACCAAAGTCAGCCACATTGATATCAACTTCATACATTTTATCTGCTAATTGCCGATTGCAGTTGCCGGCAAAGTGGATATCGACATCCTTAGTAAGATGCTGAAACATATAAGAGAGTGCCATGTTGGTACCAGCGGCTAACGTTTCGATATTAAAAAATGAATCAATAGGGATGCCGGGTATCGCAACGAGTAGCTTCCGCCGTTCATTTGCTATCGCCGGGTTTTCCTTTAGGTTTTCACCGCGGTTGAATAGCAAGCCTGCCTTCTCTAATTCCGAGAATTTCTCAAACGCTTCAAAAATGTCCTCTTCCTCATAAGAATTCTTCAGGGCTTGGACAATTTCTTCACTTGTGTGCGTTCCTGCGAGTTTTAATATGTCAACCATTAGATCAGAAAGTTCGACGATGGTTGCTTTCTCAATGTCTGCGGCGTAAACCGCAGTATCTTCTTCAAAGAAATAGAGATGGTGTAAGGTTTTTGGAAAATTAAACACTGTTTACGTTTTACCTTTCGTTTTTTTGCTGATCGGATTTTCAGAATTAAAGACACAATTTATCGCTGTAAAGGGTGCATGATTTTGGAAAAATATGCATACATAACATAAATCAAATCTAAACGGACTCGTTGAGATTTCAGAATTAAAGACACAATTTGTCGCTGTAAAGGGTGCATGATTTTGGAAAAATATGCTGATTTGTTCAAGGTATCTATGTTGCCTGAATCCGAGTCTTAACACTTCTCCTTTAAAGGGAGTGGAACCAGACACTTGGTCGACTCAGATAGCCGGTTTTAGGTTGTGTCTAACACCCTCTGGTTCACAATGCACCCTTTTCAAACCAAAATTGTGTCTTTAAATATACAGCGTATAAGACTTACACAAAATTCACTTACAAATATCAGTGAAAGAGGTACGCTTCCGTGTTTAGAACAAGCAGACACAGGGGGAAGTAACGGTGACTATCAACGCATTGGTTAAAGTGGTTGAAAATCTCAGCAGCCACATTCATGTTGAGGTCCTAAATGGTGAAGTTAGGGTAAGAGGTAACACATATCCGATGAAAGGCAAATTGAAGCTATTGGGTTTTCGATGGGATCCTAAAAAACGCGAGTGGTATTATCCAGCTAAAGAGTCCTACTTAGATGAGAACCTTTCACAGATTGAAGTCTAAACCACACATTTCCGAAAGGAGTCTGAATTGTCGAATAAGCGTCGAAATAAAGATGACGAATTTTCAGCACTTATTATCGTCTATCAACCGTTGCTGAAACACATCATTGGGTTGAGTGTTGACAATCCTGTTGATAGAGACGACATCTATCAAGAGACGGTCGTTGCGATCCTTGAACATTTTCGCAACGGAAAATCGGTGGAACATCCAAAAGCATGGATGGCACAAATCGCGAAAAACAAGTGTATTGATTTTCATCGGCGAGATAAGAGAGATACAAATCGAGATATTGATTTCGCGCCTATTATCAGCCATGCGGCGTTCGGTGGAGGGGTGAGTATCGCTGACAACCAGCATCAAACGGTTGTCGTCAAAGAGATTCGGAATGTGATTTCACAGATGAAGCCTATCTATAGAGGTGTAGGCGAGTTGCATATCCAAGGATACACCGCCTGTGAGATTTCAGAACGCTTAGAGATTCCTGAAGGAACTGTGCAATCTCGGATTCGCAAGTTTCGGCAGTTGATACAGGAATATCTGCAGATGGATACGCTTGTGCCGAAATAGAAGAAATCACTTTTCAGAAAAAAAATGATTTTTTTTTCTGAAAAGTGACGGTTTTGATAGAGTTATACGACTTATATAATAATACAAGTCGCTACCTCCAAGATTTTAGGCGTGCAGATGCGATTTTGGGGTGAAAATAGTAGCAACTTGGCTTCGCATAGTTTTTGCGAGTGGCAGTTTTCTGTATTTTTAGAGGGCGTCGGGGTATCGTGACTACCATCCGACGCGGAGAACCCTGCCCTAACCTGACTATGACAGCACTCACTTAAATGAGGGTGTTTCATAAATAATAGTTGCCAAAAGTCAGGATAAAGGGTACTCTTTGAATTAATTTTTTAGCACTAAGAAATTAGTTTCAAGGAGATACCCATGAAATATCCTGACAGGATAGAGTATATCACATTTCTTTTTTCGTTGTTAGATGAGTTTTTAGCAACTCAAGAAAAGGTTTCAAAAAGAGGAAGACCCCAAAAGTATCCGGAGGCTTCTCTCATCGTTTTTTACGCCGTCATGACGCTCAAAGGGATTACTGCTATGCGCGCACAACGGGATTACTTATTTCACCATCCGCTCTACCTCGAAAGATGTCGGTTGCGAGCGTGTCCCTCTCACGTGACGCTCGGAAGGAGATACAAAGCGTTGACACCAACGCTCGAAGCCTTCACGGAATATGTTGCCACATGGCGCATCGGCAATGGCGGAGACTTCCCGCAAGAAGTCGTTTATGAAGATAAGAGTCTGTTCAAGGCGGCGGGTCCCGTCTGGCATCAGAAGGATCGCCGCAACAATGAGATACCCAAAGGTTTACGTGGTGTTGATACAACTGCCACTTGGTCGAAAAGTGGGTATCACGGATGGGTCTATGGATACGGACTCCATCTCACCACCACTCACAGTGGGTTCCCAGTGATGTTTCACGTCGAACCTGCCAACGTCAATGAACGTAAAGTATTAGATACCAAGAAAGAGAAACTCATTGACCGAGGCACGCGGTGTATCGTTGCTGATAACGGGTACGTCGATAAAAAACGCGCCACGGCTTTCGCCGAAGTCGACGTGCTTTTGTTGACTCCCAAGACGACCTTAGATGAGGTTTCCAATGCGCTCTTGGGGGCAGACCCCCTCTATACAGCAACACAAGTTGCTACCTATCAAGGCGCACGAAAGATAGCCATTGAACCTGTCTTTGATTTGTTGAGCAAACTCTTGTCGATCACAGGGCAGCATAAACCTTTACCGGTGCGAGGTTTGGCATATGTTTCTACCTTTTTGGGACTTGGTATCCTACTTTTGCAGGTATCCATGTTAATGAATGTCCGATGCGGAATACCTACACGAAATGTTTCGGACATTAAAACCTGTTTTCGATGAAAAATAACCATTTATGAAACACCCTCAATTAGGTGAGTGCCTTCTACAAATAACAAGAGGAGATTTATTTTTATGAAAGATCAAAAGAATTTTCGTGTTATCGCGATATTGCTCATTTTATCTTTCTGTGCACTTTCTAGCGTTCCGCTGTTTCAAGTTCAAGATGTCTCCGCACAGACAGCAGCAGATTGTAATAATGCTTGGGAAGATTGCAAAGAGAATGCGAAAGATGCCTATGATGAATGTACACAAAACGGGTGGAGTTTTGCTTGTGCTCTGGATTTAGCACAAGCACTTTTACACTGTGCCGAGGCGGCATACGACTGTCTCAGATGGGTACTCTGATCCGAGGGCTTGACTCATATCTCAGCGTGTCTTCAAATGCCGATGACACGCTGAGATATTCCTGGAACCGAGTTGCTCCCTTTATTAACAGTAGTTTGGACAATTCATGTCGCATTTCAGTTGTGTTCTCAAAGGTTGAAAGGATTTCTTTCGTGTTTCGTCTGCCACAGAACTCGCTGGAAAATAACGGTAATTGCGAATTTGCCACAGGCTAACGGTTTCCTATGCTACAAAAAATTGTCCAAACTTTAGCTTTATTAAAAGAAAGGCGTTTTTTTATGAAAACCGTATTATCTGTTCAGATGCTATTCTATTTTTTTACCGCGCTCTTCATGGTGCAAGCCGAAGATTCACCGATAGACGATTTAAAACGACCCTCGCGTCCCGAAGCCAGGGATCTCCAAGCGCCCACGTCCGCCGAGACGGGAATATTCAACGTGCTGAAGCAGGCGTTCCCAGGAGAAATCCTTGATCCCGAACTCCAAAACCTGCAGGAACTTTCGGAGCATCCTGACTATCTTCACTACCTCACGGAAAAATACGGTAGCCAGGCCCCCTTTAAGACGTTTCAGGCGTTTTACGAAACGGCACTGCCACCAAAGTCAAGATACTTCCAATTCTGTCAAGAGTTATTCGATATAAAAAACGTGGACGAGATAAACACAGACGATATCGCTATTATCTATAGTTTTGAGAGACTCCTCCAAAAACAGCTCATCGAGAAAAACTATTACGCGGAAGAAGGCAAAGCAAAAGGGGTGAGTGCTCTCGCGAGCATCTTCTCTGAATCGAGTTTCAGCGAATGGATGAAAAAGCGGGGACTCCTCACTGAAGACAACGTGCCCGATGTGATGCGGCTGCTGAATCTATCCATCTACACGGTCCCCTACTTAATCTCAGATGCGACATGGATAAATGCTCTCTTTGAAAGAGACGGGACATCCGAAGGAATTCTCTGGCTTGCCATCCAAGACCCACTCTTATTCTCCAGATGCCTCGACCATTTTAGCGATGCTTCAACCTTCCTTCTGTGGGTAGAAACCGACAGCCACGTCCGCAAAAGTAGAGAGGAGGGACCGCAGAAATGACCCTCAAATGGTATCACCTGGCGCTCTTGGCAATAACAGTGTCCCTCCTCGCGTTTTTTTTCTTGTGGAATCCTACGTCCAACGAGCATCCCCCTGTTTTTGAACCCCCACCGGTGTCTGAACGTCAAGGGGGAAAAGTCCGCGCGCCGATGACACCGCAAGTCACACAGGAGGACACACAGGTCGGATCGGTTTCAAAAAGGAAGCTGAGCCCGCTCTTTAGTAGTCTCCCGACAGTCACAGAATCTCTTGAGATGAACCCAGATATACATCCGAGTATAACCATGTTCCATGCCATGTTCGCAGATAAAAGCCTCTTTGAAGACGATCCGCAACTCAAAAGGTTTCTTGAAGTCTTCTCATCGCCGGAATACAATGAACTGATCAGCAACCCCCTCACACGCGAAGAATACGACGCGTTCTGGACAGAAAACGGACTTTACAGAGACCCCGACCGCTTCAGAAAAAAATTCCGAGAATACTTCCCGAGCGGCGAGCCCGAAGACTATGAACCTGAAATGCGGGCGTACCTCTTAGAACTCGCGAAAGGCATCCCTGATGAAGAACTCGACGCACACAAGGCGCGTCTCCGATCAGCCTTCAGAGAACCGAGGATACTTGCATGGAAAGCCGGACAATTTCAGGGACGCGGGGGTGCTTTTAAAAATCCAGGATGGGGGGCATGGTTCAATTCCACGCTCGATGCTCGAGATCGCACCCCGATACCTCCCGCGTTTTCGGAGGCACCCATTGAAGTACCTCTCCATGAACCGATGCCGGGACGCTCGATCGAAAGTCCCATAGAGCCGCAACCCACAAAAAACTTCGAGAGCACCATCAATACCGGTACACCGACATCCGCAGATGACAGTCATCACACAACCTCCCGGGAGCCCGCCCCCCCCGTGAATATAAGAGATGCCTTTGACGCAGTAAAACTACCGGAAATTCCCACGGAGGAAAGCATTGCGTCACAACTCAGTTCTCAACTCCCCCCGGAACGTCTGTCACCACAGCGGGTCGCCACTGCGATGCAAACATTATCTCAATATGGCCCCGAAGAAGGACTCCGCAGACTCAAGGAATCGGATCCCGAGATAGCGACGCTGATTGAAAAGTCGATGCAATCTAACACGGAGACAGACTAACGTCAGTGACCCCCAGCTAAAGCATGGGGTCTTGTTCAACACGGCAGCCAGGTTTCCTATAGGTTGAACGAGGGTAACTCACTGACTACAGTAAAATATCGCAGTATCTGTGCGTGGCAGCACAAACAATGTTTCGGATGCTCCCCAAGTCTGATTCACTCTACGATACTGTGATCTGTAAGGGGCAACATATACCGCGAGAGCGAGAATGCAAACTTACGTTTGCGTTAATCTTTTGGTAGGACACCGTGTCAGGTCGGATCGGAGATGGTGACAGCACTTCCGAAAAGAAGCAGCACAATCTGAATCCAAACACCCATTGTGCAGGTGGTGTTAAAACAGCACTTTACATTTTAAATCTAAAAAAGGAGCGGTGTTTCCTCCCCTGCCTAAAGACAGGGGTTTCCACACCGAAGAATTTGATGAA